>Ga0315278_10000016_pt1 | contig 171956 bp, 138 predicted proteins | sample YL17G06_0_MG_FD_203880 | JGI IMG/M metagenome (GOLD analysis project Ga0315278, IMG submission 203880) | Sediment microbial communities from Yellowstone Lake, YNP, Wyoming, USA - YL17G06_0 | ecosystem: Environmental > Aquatic > Freshwater > Lake > Sediment | place: USA: Wyoming | collected... | reverse complement strand
TCGTATTGGTTCTTTTGTATTTATAATAATACACTCAAATGAAGATTCCCCGCCGTCTCACCTTCGAAGCAGCACGGGGAATGACAGACATTTTTTATCGCGGGACGTGGCCCGCTCCCACAAAAAAAAGCTAGTCATATTCGGGGATACTTCGAAGGGCTGCGACCGGAAAATGCGAAGCATTTCTGTAAATCTTCATTATAGTTTCTTCAATAATAATAATCTTCCATTTTTAACAATCGGCATTATCGCTGGATGCTACCGGCTCCTATGGATCGCGGGACGTGGCCCGCTCCCACAAAAAAAAGCTAGTCATGCCCGGAGCGGCTTCAACGGACGACAGCCGGGCATCTTCGTATTGGTTCTTTTGTATTTATAATAATACACTCAAATGAAGATTCCCCGCCGTCTCACCTTCGAAGCAGCACGGGGAATGACAGACATTTTTTATCGCGGGACGTGGCCCGCTCCCACAAAAAAGCAGGTCATATCCGGGGATACTTCGAAGGGCTGCGATCGGAAAATGCGAAGCATTTCTGTAAATCTTCATTATAGTTTCTTGTATCTCTTCATTTATCCCGATAAAGTTGATTTCAGTAATCGAAGGCATATATTAATAGATAAGACTTATACAAAAGGGGTGAAGATGAAAAATAAGTTATTAAAAACAGCCGGCATCATCATTTTGCTTGCAGCCTTGATATGCCTCGCGTTCGCCTGCGCAGGCGGACCTCCCGGACCGCCGCCGCCCGCGAGGATCACCATTGTAAAACCACAGAGACCGCATCAGAATGCCGTCTGGGTGGAAGGCCACTGGGATTGGCGGCATAGAAATTGGGTATGGATTCCCGGACACTGGAGATAAACCGCTAACATCTCTAACATTCATTTTCCCGGACTCGAATTGCGATAATTCGAGCCCGGATTTTGTTTTTATTAAAACAAGGATGAATGTTTGAAAAAACAATAAATAAAAAACCGAATAAATTCCATAATCGAACCACAATGCTTTCATTCTTCACAATTGAAATGAATAATGCTTAATAATAAAGTATAATAACGTATGCTGTACAATCTGATTTTAAAGAAAGCGCAAGAATGGTTCAGATCAGATAACTGTACAATTAAATCCATAATTGAGCATATCTATAACAATGGAAATTTGCGTGAAGCTCAAATTCAAGCGCTCTTGGTATATCTTTATTTGAAAATTGAAGGAAACAACAAACCTTTACCTCAAATGTTTTCCGAGGGTTTATTTACAGCAAATGAGGATTTATCACAGCTTAATATTAACCAAACCGCTAGAACGATTCTCGATAGCAATATTGCAGCAAAAACCCTTTTTGAATTAACGCGTTTTGAGATAAATGGTAAAAAGAATCAAACGAGCCTCTTCCCCGATTTGGAAAAATATATAATTAATAATCCTGATAAAATTGATTATGAATCTGTTATTCAAGCATTGTTTTATAATGTAAACTACCCGGATTATCTTTTCAGCCTTCCGATGGGAGCAGGAAAGACTTTTCTGATGGCAGCTATTATATATCTTGATTTGTATTTTGCATTCAATGAACCAGACAATAATCAGTTTGCCCATAATTTCCTGATTCTTGTGCCGTCAGGATTAAAGAGTTCAATTTTACCGAGTCTTAGAACTATAGAGAGATTTGATCCTTCCTGGGTATTGCGGGAACCGGCAGCAAGCAACATTAAGCGATTGATCAGATTTGAAGTTTTGGATCAACCTAAATCCGCAAAAAAAAGTAATAAAGCCAGGAATCCCAATGCTCAGAAAATATCGAGCTATCAACCTTTTGACACTCTCATGGGCTTGGTGATTGTGGTCAATGCCGAAAAAGTCATTTTAGATCGTCTTGAGTTGTCAGACGATCTTAAAATAATTGAAAATACAGATGACGAAAAAGACAGGCTTGCCAATGAATTAAGGAATATCATCGGCAAAATCCCTAATCTGCAGATACATATTGACGAAGTTCATCATGCCACTACAGATGATATTAAACTGCGGCAAGTTGTAAACAAATGGAGTATAAATGGTTCAATCAATTCGATTTTGGGTTTTTCCGGTACTCCATATTTGAACAAAGCGGAATCCGTAAAAATATCTGATGACATCGAACTGAAATTTACTCAAATCACCAATACGGTGTTTTATTATCAGCTTACTGAAGCTATCAAGAAATTTTTAAAGAAACCGCGTGTTGAACAGACATCAGGGTTAACATCAATTCAGATCATCGAAAAAGGCATTGACGATTTTTTAAAAACATACGGCAACAAAGTTTATGAAAGCGGTTGTCTTGCCAAGTGTGCCGTGTATTGCGGAAATATTGAACGGCTGGAAGAAGAAATATATCCACATCTCATCGGTAAAATGAAGATAAAACCGGAAGAGATACTGAAATATCATAAAGGAAACAAAGACTATAAAATATCAAAAGAAGCAGAAACCGAATTCAATTCGCTCGACACCCCTCTTTCAAAAAAGAAAATAATTCTTTTAGTCCAGATAGGAAAAGAGGGTTGGGATTGTCGAAGTCTTACAAGCGTTATTCTGTCGCAAAGAGGCGATTGTCCGACTAACATGGTGTTACAAACATCGTGCCGTTGCTTGCGCCAGGTTGAAAAGGGTAAACATGAAACTGCTTTAATTTGGCTCAATGAAGAAAACGCCAAGACATTGGACAAGCAATTAAAAGAAGAACAGCACACCAGCATTGAAGAAATTTCAAGTTTTGGAAAAGAAAAAGAACCTGACAAGGTCCCCCGTTTCTCTCGAATGGATTATCTCAAATTGCCTAAGATTGATTTCTATCAATTAAATGTTGAATATGAAACGATTATCGCAGAAGAAAACGCTAATACTGATGAAAAAATAACTTCCATTGATATAAAAGAACATTTTGACATCGCTGTTATTACAGAAAGAGGTTTTTCTCCTGATGACCTTAAAAGAAAGAATATACTTGAATCGGTTGAAGGCGAAAAAGCTGATTTTTCATTATGGATTAATACTATCCTGAAGGAAAGTCTGGACACGATATCAAGAATTGACCTTTTATCTTATAAATCAAATCTCACAGATATTTATTATAAAATCACAATAGAACGCAATAGAGCTCGTTACTATAATAATCTTTTCCGTCAGGATGAAATCCGCTCCCGCATCCGCCTTGCTTTTCATAAACATAGAGAGTTGAAGGTAAAGTCGGAGATAATACCAAAAAACGCAAATTTGCTTGTAATCGAAAAACTTTTACCAATCGGTGATCACGATAAACTTTATCCTGTATCATCGGATGTTGATTATATCCTGCGAGCGGATAAAACCGGAATGGATATTGCGCTTCTACAGAAAGAAGTTGAAGGCGCTCAAAGAAAGATAAAAGAGTTTATCGCTTCACAGCCTAATCCCGACCTTTTTACGCTGGCGGGGCTTGACGTGGAGGCAACAAAGACATTATCAAAAGCTGTCGTCAGTAAAGACAAAACATTCCATTATTTACCATACAATTTTATTCAAAGTCGTTTTGAACTTAATTTTTTGCGGGAAGTTATAAACCTTACGCCATTTATGGATAGCGAACTGGAGATTTACTACAATGGAGAAAAGCACATTTCCGAATTTTGCATTGTATGTTATGGAAAGAAAAATGATACTTCGACAGGCTCACTACATGGCCGTTGGAGCAAGATTGGCAGATACACTCCCGATTTTCTTGTAATACAAAGAAAAAGAAATCCACAGATGACACAGATGAACACAGATAAAAAAGAAATAAATAATCTGCGGAAATCTGCTCAATCTGCGGAAGAAATTCATAAAATCCTCATCATAGAGACAAAGGGCAGTGGTTTCGCCGATCAACCGGGATTTATAGCCCGCAGGAATTTCATGGAAACAGAGTTTCTGAGAATGAACAATGAGAAATTCGGTTACAATAAATTTGATTACCTGTATCTGCCCGATGATAATAAAATGAATGAGAATCTTCATTTCTTTCAAACAAAAATAGCCGCATTTTTTGAGGAGAATTAAATGAATCCGCAGATGTCGCAGATAAACGCAGATGAAAGAGATAAAGATACATATCAAATCATTGGCGCGGCAATGAGAGTTCATTCTGAGCTTGGAAACGGTTTTTTGGAAGCTGTATATCAGGAAGCATTGGAAAGAGAGTTTAAGTACAGTAAGATTCCGTGTTTACGAGAAAAAGAAATACCAGTTTTCTACCGAAACGAAAAATTGAATGTTTTTTATCAAGCTGATTTTATTTGTTTTGAGAATATTATTGTAGAATTAAAAGCATTAAAAAAATTATCGTCTGTCGAAGAATCGCAGGTAATCAATTATCTTAAAGCAACCGGGTTAAATAAAGCATTATTGTTAAATTTCGGTGCTGATAAACTCGAATACAAACGATTTGTATATAATCTGCGAAAATCTGCGCAATCTGCGGAAAATATAAAGGAGAACCGAATATGCCGATAAAATATATACCCTACTATCCGAATACTGTTCAAGGCCAGGCTATTCTTGATAATATCTCCCGTACGAGAAGGGTTTTGCGCTACCGCGATAATGGCCGGGTTTATGAACGCATCCAGCGGGGAATGCCCTATTATGAACTTGAGTTGCTTGAGCAGGTGCGAAATGATAAAACAGATGAATTATTTAAGGAAGAAGAAAATACAAGTGGTTTTACCAATATGCTTATTCGAGGAGAATGTATCTCTGCCTGTGCCTATCTGAAAGACAATGGGATCAAGGTTGACCTTGTCTATATTGATCCGCCCTTTGCCAGTGGCGCGGATTATGCAAAGAAGGTGTACCTGCGTAAGAATCCGAAAATTGCGGAAGCAATTGCCAAAGCAGAAGAAGGGTTGGACTTTGAAGAACTCCGCGCCTTTGAAGAAAAGATGTACGGCGATATCTGGAACAAGCAAGATTATCTCAACTGGATGCATGAAAACTTAACAGCAATAAAAAGCGTGATAAGTGAGACAGGAAGCATATATGTTCATCTGGATTGGCATATAGGACATTACGTCAAAGTGCTGATGGATGAGGTTTTTGGCGAGGATAATTTCCAAAGAGAAATAATATGGGATAACGCATCACTTTCAGGATTTAAGACAAAAGCACTAAATTGGATTAAAGCTCATGATACTATTCTATATTATATTTTATCAGATGAAAGAGTGTTCAACAAACAAAGTCAACCCCATCGAAAAGAGTATTTAGAACGATTTGAAAAAACAGATGAAAATGGTCGTAAATTTTTCGATGGCAGAGGAGAAATACTTTATTTGGATGAGGTTATTAAAAAAGGGAAAACTATCGGTGATGTATGGTATGACATTATGTCTTTTCAACAAATACCGACATCTGAAGAAAATGTGGACTACGCGACTCAAAAACCCGAAGCTCTTCTCGAACGCATTATCAAAGCATCATCTGACGAAGGAATGATTGTTGCTGACTTTTTCGGTGGCTCGGGGGTTGCGGCAAAAGTAGCTCACGATTTGAAGAGAAAATTTATCCTTTCTGATGTCGGTATAAACAGCATTCAAACCACGCGCGACCGATTGATTTCTGCAGGGGCGGAGTTTGACATTTACGATATTCAGGACGGCGTTTCGCTTTTTCGTAATCCTGTGCAAACTATGGATAAAATGAAAAGCCTAATCATCGGGCTTAAAAATGAAGACTCTCTTAATAGTTTCTGGGAGGGAGCATTAACTGACAGCAAGCTTGGCCTTGTTCCTGTCTATATACCGAACCTTCTTGACCATTCAACAAAGGTGCTTGATATTCCAATGATAAACAGGATTATCAATGAGGCTATTCCTGATCTGACCGATGGCGTGAAACAGGTTATTGTCTATTATGTGGATATCGAAAACCGAGAGGAAGTCGAAAAGTTCATTGATGATTATAATCTTACCGGGGTAAAAATTGAACTGCGTGATTTAAAGGTAATCCTTGACGATGTTGTAATAAACGATGAAGTGGAATATAAAATACAACAGACTAAAACCGGCTATGAGATTGAATTTATATCATTTGTCAGCGACAGATTGATTCAGAAGATAGATGCTTACAATCAAAAGAAAACGCTTAATTTTTCTAAAAACGGGCTTTTTAATCAGAATGAACTGGAAAATGAACATAATGGAGACGACGAAAACGGTAATGGTAAAAATAAAAAGCCGTTTGTTCCGATTGAAATCAGTGACCGCGGGCTAGATCTTATCGAGCTTATAAGCCTTGACTGCTCTGATTCCGATGGCATCTGGAAAAGCGATACGGAACTGAAAATTGATAAAAATGGTTTCGTTATTCTTAACGGCAAGAAGACTAAGGAATTCTGGAATGGAAAGATTGCATCAGAAATAAAACCTTTGCGAATGAAGATCCGAAATATCGCAGGTGATGAATCCATCATTCTAATTAATTAATCAAATCAAGTAATAAAGACTGTTTAAATAAAATGATAGTGCTTGGGATAGAGACATCCTGCGACGAGACGGGAGCCGCGTTCGTGAGGGATGGGACTGATATTCTGTCGAACGCGCTCGTGACACAGATCGAGCTCCACCGGAAATACGGAGGGGTCGTGCCGGAGCTTGCCGCGCGGCAGCATGCCGAATCGCTCGATCTCGTCCTGGACGAAGCGGTCGAGAAGGCGGGGATCGAACTCTCCGAGATAGACGGCATCGCCGTCACATACGGTCCGGGGCTGCCCGGCGCGCTGCTTGTCGGCGTGTCGTTCGCGAAGGGGCTGGCATATTCCCTCTCGAAGCCCGTCATACCGGTCAATCACCTGGAGGCTCATCTTGAAAGCGTGAAATTAAAGTCAGGCGATCCGGTTTCGTATCCCGCGCTCGGCATGGTCGTCTCCGGCGGGCATACGAGCCTTTTTTATATCGAAAAACCGGGTTCATATGCGTTGATCGGCAAAACCCGCGACGACGCGGCCGGAGAGGCGTTCGACAAGGCGGCGAAGCTTCTGGGTCTCGGTTATCCCGGCGGACCTCTGATTGACAAGCTCTATGCCTCCGGCAATCCGAAGAGATTCAAATTCGCGAAGCCGCGGTTTACCGATGGTTCCGCCGATTTCAGTTTCAGCGGCATTAAAACCGCCGTGCTGAAGATCGTGCGCGAAACGCCCCCGGAGGACCGGGACGCGGATTTCGTCAAGGATGTCGCCGCTTCGTTTCAGGAATCTGTTGTCGGAATCCTCATCTCCGCGATCGAAAACGCCGCGACAGTTTATAAAACCGGCTCGGTGATAATCGCCGGCGGGGTTGCGGTTAATTCATCCTTACGCTCAAGGGCTTTCGAGATGGGAGAGCGCAGGAAAATGAAGGTCTTCTTCCCGGATTCGTGGCTTTGCACCGATAACGCCGCGATGGTGGCATCATTGGGCTGCAGGCTGCTTTCCGAGGGGCGGATTGCGGGATATGACCTCGATGCGGAGCCGGATTTGAAGCTGGGCGAATCCGTTAAACGGATGGATAAAACTTTTAGGCATTAAATAACGGGCTGTTGCCTGAATCAAAATTGAAGAAATAATGGGAAAGCAGATCATTGATTATGGTAAGTTCTAAAACGAAGATGCCCGGCTGCAGCCCTTCGAAGAATCACCGAGCATGACGCATTTTTTTTGGAGCGGCGCCCGTTCGGGACACCTGCTCCCGCGGTACGAAATTTGTCACCCCGGACTTGCCTGCCCCGCACTTGATGCGGGGATACGGGGTCTCAATAAAATGCTTATTATTCAGATACCGGATCGCCGCTTCGCTCCGTCCGGTATGACAACATTTTTTTGTGGGAGCGAGCCACGCAGGCTGTGTCGCAATTCAAATGAACTCATGTATGATGTTCTCAGGTATTCTTAAGTTATTGATACTAAAAGGAAGATTCCCCGTCGCAGCCCTCCGAAGTATCCCGGAGAATGACTTTTTTATAATTGCGACACAGCCTGACGCCTCGCAATTATGCTCCCACTCCGGCGGGTTCAGTGTCTCCGCACCTGAACCCGCGAGATTAAAAGCTCTTAGTTGTGAATTTTATCCCGTCCTTTTTGCATATCACCTGCGCCGTGTTTCTTCCCGAGAGGAGAGCTGTAGGCAATCCGCCTCCGGGGGTTACCCATTGTCCGGCCATATAAAAATTCTTCAAACCAGGCAAAGCGCCGGGCAGCTGCTTCAATCCGACTTCCGGAGTCAACAGCCAGCCCTCGAGGCTGCCTTTCCAGTTATTGGTATATCTTATGACGGTTGCGGGTGTGGATACGTCAACCATTTTGACCTTGGTCTTGATTTCGCCGAAACGTGATTCGAACGCCTCGGTGACCTGGTTAGCGATCCTGCTCTTTTCCGCGGAATAGGTCGTCCTGTCGCTTTTTTTAAGGTTTACCCAGTGCTCATAGTCGTATGTCGGCAGTGTGCAAGTTATTAGGGTGCTTTTTTTAGGCGACAGGGTGGGATCGAAATTGAAAATCCGAAAGCTTACGTCATTGAAAACAGCTGTTTTATCAACTATAAGAGGTTTCTTCACAGGGAATAAAACGACAGACGGCGCTTCTGCGAACTCGCGGTTTACACCCAGCGAGACCTGGACATAGGATGGAAAAATCTTGCAGTCGTCGTACATTTTTTTCAGTTTATTATCTATATATTTGCCTTCCAGCATCTTGAATATCGTGTAATATCCGTCCGCGGCGGAAATAACCGTGTTCGACAGGACTTTTTTCCCATTATCGAGAACCAAGCCCGTTGCGGCGCCTTTTTCCGTAATTATTTTCGCAACCTTCGAATCATAGGAAATTTTTCCGCCCAAGTCTTTATACCGTTTTTCGATCAGGCGGGCGAACTTGTAAGACCCGCCGACCGGATAACCCGCGCTCCTGTTGTGCATCCACGCGAGGGTCATTACCAGGAAGAAGACCGACATCTCCGGGAGAAAGAGATGCTCGAAAGTCTTTCGCAGCAGGGGATTCTTGAATTTTGCCGAATATTCAGCAGCGGTCATCTTCAGCCATTTCTTCGCAGCCATCAGATAGGGCGTCATACTAACAAGAAGTTTTCCCGTATCCATTACATCATAAAGCTCCGGCGCTTTATCAAGCGGCATCTTGAAGCTTGTGAATTTTCTCACGGCGTCCGTAAAATCCTTGATCAAATTCATATCTTCCGGGCCGTTCTTGAGCATTTCCCTTTCGAATTTGTCTATATTCGTATAAACGGTGATGGATCCGCCCTCGGCATCTTCTATCCGCATATAAATATCCGGATCCACGAACTGGAGTTTTTTCATATCCAGCAATTCATTCCAGAGGTGATAAAAATTATCCCGGGGGCTCGATCCGACCAGCCAGTGGACGCAGCCTTCGATTGTGAAGTCATTGCGCTTCCACGCGCAGCATAACCCGCCGGGGACGCTGTTCAATTCATAAATTTCGGTTTCATAGCCGTTCATCTGGAGGTAACATCCCGCGGATAAGCCAGCGATGCCGGCCCCGATAATGCTCACCTTGTCAGCCATATCCCCCTCGCTTTGAAAATTTGTGTTTATGAACAATCTCCCGCTATTCATATATTATATAAGTTCATGAAAAAAACACAATCCAAAACCGTTTATGTCTCTGCTTGCTCCATTTTCGATGTAATCCCGGCAGGCTATTGTCAATCCCGATAAATGAGATATAATACACCTGAATGATTATCTTTTGACAAATAATATTTTCGATTATTGAACTTGAATCAGTAATTCGTTTCAAGCCGATATGAATGATACGTGGCAGATATTGGGTGATAGTGTGAGGATTCAATAAACAGGCTTTATCCAGGAATATATATATGAAAAATAAAGCGCTTATTGTATCTGACCGGAATGACGATTTTTCCCGGGATGTTCTTTCCAGAATTTTGGAAGAATTCGATTACCGTTTTCTCCCGGCCTCGGCGGACTTGTCGAATGCCGCGAAAGAATACAGTCCTGACATCGTGGTGATCGCCACCGATCAGGGTATCGCCGCATTGAAAAGACACATCGGAAAGCTTCGTAGCGAAAACCCCGAATTGCCCTGCATCGTTTTATCAGATAATGATAGAGCGCTTGCGCTATCCCATCAAGTAGAAGGCTCTCTCTGCATCGTCCTGTCCGGAAGAGAAACAAATGGAAAGACGTTGACGGCACTGGCGCGCCAGATGACTTCCTGGAAAGAGGAATACAAAAAATCCAGGTCTGAGATGAAAAACAGGCAAGCCGTGCGGTCTATCCCTGTTCTTAAAACAAAACTCAAATCAAAAAAAACAGCGGATGCCGATGATAAAACCGTGGAGATAAGCGCCGTTTCCGAAAAACAAAACCGGTTTCTGCTTGAAAATTTCCCAGGTTATATCCTTGAGATTGATAACGAAGGCAGGATTATTCTGGTCAACCGCGTAGTTTCGGGTTTAAAAAAGAACGAAGTCATCGGAACTTCTGTATTTCGCTATGTTCCTGAAGAAAATCATGAAATATTAAAAGAATTCCTCCGGCAGGATCCAAAAAAAAGAAAGATCACATATTTTGAATTCAAAGGGAATGAAATAATTGGCGGGATGTGGATGTCTATAAAAGTTGTTCCGCTCAAACATCCCCAAAAAAATGACAGGATGCTGGTTATTATAAATGATATTTCAGAATCAAAAGCCTGGGAGCAGGAACTTCAAAAGCGGCTCGAGTATGAGAAGACGGTATCAGATTGTCTGAAAATATTAAGCGGCAGCGAGAAACTTGAAACAACATTTCAAAGAATTGTCGAGATGCTTCTTGCATCTGTGAATGTGAGCAGGGTCTATATCTTCGAAAACTACGAAAGCGGAAACGATGGTCTTTGCACCAGGCAAATCACAGAGGCCACCATGCCCGGCATAGAGCCGGTGATAAATCATCCTGATCTTGCGTATCTACAATATAAAAAATTACCGCGCGGCATCTTGAAAAATCTATCTTCCATTAAACCGTATTTGGCCATTCGTAAAAAGTTCACGTCAGAAGAAAAAGATCTGTTCGATTTCCAGGGTATTCTTTCAATCTTGAATATACCGATATATGTTAATAATAAATTCTGGGGTTTTATCGGTTTTGACGACTGCCTGCAAGAGAGAATATGGAAGAACGCCGATATATTGCTGCTGAAAACCATTGCCGATTTGATGGGGCACTTCATAGAAAGGAATGTGTCAGAGGAAGCGCTTAGAAAAAGCGAGGAGAAATACAGGGCAGTGGCTGAAACCTCTGTTACAGGAATAGGAATCGTGAACGCAGAGGAAACCTTCGTCTGGGTAAACAAGGCTTTTGCCGATGTGCTGGGTTGGAGTGTGGATGAATTGATAGGGACAAACCTTCTTGCTATATCCGAACCGAATGAATACAAGAAATACATCGAGAAAACTTCCGAGAAAAGAATTGGGAAACGTCATAATTATGAATCGAAATTGTTTCGAAAGGACGGAAGCCAGATTGACATTTTTATTCATTCTTCACCTCTTACAAAAGCCGATGGCGGGTTCGAGGGAACTCTTGCTGTCGTGATAGATATAACAGCCTCGAAAAAAGCGATGGAACTTCTGAAGCAAAGCGAGAAAAGATATAAGGACCTGATACTTACCCTGAACGAGGGGATTCTCATTGTCAACAAAGATGGTGAAATAAACTTCGCAAATCCCGTTATAGCTGATTTGCTCGATTATGAAGTTGATGAAATTCTTGGACAAAACATCTCGGAGTTCGTCGAAAAGGACTACCATCTGGTCATTAACAAGATACTCGGCTTACATAAAGGCAATAAAGCGAGAAGCTTCGAGATCGAACTCAAAAACAAGCACGGGGAAAAGATATATACTTATTTTTCGATTTCGAGAATTGAATCGGATGGCGCAGGAAACCCGGCGCTGCTCGCCGGAATAATAGATATTACGTCCCTCAAAACGACGGAAAACGAACTCAAGAAACTTGATTTCCAGTTACAGGACAGGGTCAAGGAGCTGAACGGTCTCTATACTCTTGAGGAGCTTAATCGTAAAAGCGATAACATAGACGGTCTTTTCAAGATTTTTGTCAATGATATAGCTCCCTCCAGCATGGGTTTTCCGGAAGATGTTGTCGTATGCCTTAATATCAATGAAACCGAGTATAAAAACATCGCCGATCCCGGTTTGAAAAACCCGGTTTCCTTCCCGATAAAAGTGAATTGGAAGGAAAAAGGGCGGTTGACGATTGGATATTCTTCCGGGGCGATGTCCATCTGCGAAAATGAAATCAGGTTGATCCAGCAATATGCCGAAAGACTTGGAACAATAATCGAATCCAGGGAGAACCAGGAAGCGCTGGGCGTCAGAAGCAGAGCGATCGAAACTTCCGTATCGGCTTTCGCATTTGCCGATATGGATGGGAACTTCACGTATGTCAATCCGTCTTTCATGCAACTGTGGAGTTTCGATTCGGAAGATGAAATTATTGGCAAGCCTGTTTCACAATATTTTCAGCCGGGAATCCCGTTTGCGGGAATGTTCGATCAATTGAAACGTGACAATTTCTGGATGGGTGAGCTCACGGCCCGGAAAAAAGATGATTCTTTTTTTACTGTTCACGTCTCCGCTAATTTTATGAAGGATAAAGAAGGAAAACCGGTGTCCATGATGGCGTCCTTCATAGACATTACGGAACTTAAAAAACTTCAGGAGCAATTAATCCAGTCCGAACGCTTGGCGGCAACCGGCGAGCTTGTAGCTTCGATTGCTCATGAGATCAATTCCCCGTTGCAGGCGATCAATTTCCTCCTGGTCTCTCTTGGAAAAAAATGCGCGGATGATTCATCGGTAAAAAGCGATGTGGAACTTTTAATGAACGCATTCGGCAGAATAAGGGACACCGTTAAAGATTTGCTTAATCTGAACAGACCCAGCAGGGAAAAAAAGCAATTTACGAACATCAACAGGTTAATCAGCAATACGGCGGACCTGTCCTCAAGCTATCTGAAAGGCAAAAGAATTGAAATTGATTGCACTCTTTTGCCAGATATCCCTAATATAGTTGCATCTCCGCAGAATCTGAGTCAGGTGTTTCTTAATCTTATAAATAACTCCGTGGAAGCCATAACGGGCAGCTCCATCAGCAAAAAATGGGCTCAAAGAACCCCTGTTTCAGGGAAAATTTGCATAAACAGCTTTATGAGAAACGGTTTTATAACGGTGATTTTTGAAGACACAGGACCCGGCATTCCGCAGGAGGATATAAAACACATATTCGATCCGTTCTTCACCAAAAAGAAAAAAATGGGGATGGGGGTCGGGTTGTCCGTTTGCTATAATATAATAAAAGAACACCGAGGAACTATCGAAGCTGAAAACAAATCGGAGGGCGGCGCAAAATTTACAATCAAGCTTCCGTCTGATTTTCAACTTTAATATGCAGGTGGAATATGGTTGAATGCAGAATTTTATTGGTTGACGACGATGAGTTCATTCTGAAATCTTTCGCCCCGGCGCTTGAAGGCCAGGGCTATGAAGTCGCAGTTGCCTCCACAGGGGAAAAGGCGATGGAAATAATTGAAAAAGATGAATTCGATCTTGTCATCAGCGACCTTATTCTCGATGAAATTGACGGAATACAGATTTTGAAAAAAGCCAAGCAGATAAATCCTGAAAGCGCCGTTATAATCCTGACCGGTTACGGCGATATGACTTCGGCTATAGATGCGTTGAGGCTCGACGCGGATGATTATCTTCTCAAACCATGCGAAACCGAAGAAATCTTCTTCCGCGTCCGGAAGGCTTTCGAAAAACTCACGATGCAGAGGAAGATCAGGATTTATGAAAAAACGCTACCGGTCTGCTGCATCTGTAAAAAAATAAGAGACGACGCAAATGTCGAACGAGGCGCCGGGAAATGGTTGAAGATGGAGGACTATATACACGATAAGGCCAAAGTTGTCGTCACTTCAACCTATTGCCCGGATTGCATCGAGATCGTTATGAAAAAGATCAAGGACACTAAGGAGTCCGAGTAGCCTGTGCTTTATCTAACCAGCCCGCAGCCTCAAGACGGCAGAATTTTTCTTTTTGCGGCTTTTTTCCGCGCCAATTTTATAATTTCGAACAACATCAGCCCGGGCGATGAAGCGATTAGTATCAGTACCCAGTCATAAAGCGGCAGCGGAGAAAGCTTGAACACCCTGTTCAGCGGCGAGTAGATGATGCCGATTTGCAACAACAATGACAAAATAACAACACCAATCAGCCATTTGTTTATCCTGATCTCCCAGAAATTATATTTGCTGCTTCTTACGGTAAAGACGAAATACATTTCGAAGATGACCAGCGTTGTGAGAGCCATCGTCCGCGCCTCATCAATATGATCTCCCTGGATGTTATATGCATAGTAGAAGAGCCCGAGTGTGATCAATCCAACCAGCAACCCTGCGCCGAATATGAACAGCAACGACCCCGAAAGGATATGTTCCTTTGTGTTTCTCGGTTTGCGGGACATTATATCCCGTTCGGGCAGGTCGCCGGCAAGCGCAAGCGCCGGCAGTCCGTCTGTTACCAGGTTGATCCATAATAAATGCAGAGGCATCAACGGCAGAGGCAAAAAGAGAATCATCGCAAAGAGAATAAGCAGAATCTCGCCTACGTTCCCGGACAGCAGATACAATGTGGATTTCTTTATATTATCGTAGATTCTTCTTCCTTCCTGAACCGCGCTGACTATGGATGCAAAGTTGTCATCCATCAATACCATATCCGACGCCTCTTTTGCGACGTCCGTGCCTTTCTTCGCCATCGAGACGCCGACGTCGGATTTCTTGAGAGCAGGCGCGTCATTAAGTCCGTCGCCCGTCATCGCCACAATCTCGTCCCTCTCCTGCAGCGTCTCGAGTATTCTCACTTTATGCTCCGGGCTTACCCGCGAAAAAATCGAAACGGTTTCAAGCGTCTTCAGCAATTCCCGATGGTTCATCTTCTCTATTGCCGCTCCGTCTATCACCTCTCCGGTTATCCCAACCTGCTGCGCGATCGCCTTAGCTGTGAGCGAGTTGTCGCCGGTAATCATGACAATCTTTATGCCCGCCTTGCGGCAGAGCTCTACTGCCTCTTTTACGTTGTCTTTCGGGGGGTCTATCATCCCCGTCAAGCCGACGAATATATGCCTTTCGCCCTCCTTGTACGCTTCTGCAAGGACGCGAAGGGAACGCTTCGCCATCGCGTTGTTCTTTTCGTGTATCTGCCCGGCAATCTTCGGTGTAAGCTTCTTCACCGAATCCGGAGTCCATAAATGGCTGCACATCTTTAAAACCCGTTCCGGCGCGCCTTTTATATATGTCCGCTTTTTATGGATAGTCATCATATATTTTTTAGTAGAATCGAAAGGAACCTCATCAATTCGTTCCTCCGCTTCTACTCCGGCTTTTTTGGACATTACAAGAAGTGCAATCTCAGTAGGGTCTCCGTAATCGAGTGTGGCGTTGTTGCATGATGCCGCAATCCTGAACAGCGGATCATATTTTTTAGGGCTGATTTTTTTCCCATCGAGATGGAATTCGCCCTTGGTGGAAAAACCGCTTCCGGTGACGTTGATATCTTTACCATCAACCCAAATATCGGTTACTGTCATCTCATTCTTCGTTATGGTGCCGGTCTTGTCTGTGCATATTACGGTTACAGATCCCAGTGTCTCGATGCTCTTCAGACTCCTGATAAGGGCTTTTTTCCTGAGCATCCGCTGAATGCCGATCGCGAGGGAAATGGTAACGATTGCTGGAAGCCCCTCAGGAACGGCAGCTACCGCAAGGCTGATGCTTGTCATAAGCATCTCGACGAATTCGAATTTTCGCAGGATGCCAATGATGAAGACCACAAAGATTACAGTGAGGACGATCAATCCCAGGTGTTTTCCGAACTTCTTTAGTTTCTTTTGAAGCGGGGTCTCGGCTCGTTCAATGCTGCTGACCATTGTCGTGATCTTGCCGAGCTCCGTTTGTCCGCCGGTCCACGTAACAACAGCCTTTCCATGCCCCATCGTTACCACCGTGGAGCTGTAGAGCATATTCTTCCGTTCCGAGAGGACTGCTTCTTCCTTGAGCCGGCTTGTGTTTTTGGAGATGGGCACCGATTCGCCGGTGAGCATGGATTCATCCGTATGGAGGCTGAAACTTTCGATCACCCGCGCGTCCGCCGGCACCTTCTCGCCTTCGCGCAGGACGATGATATCGCCGGGAACTAGAAATTTTGCGGGGATCACCTGTTCTCTGCCCTCCCTTATGACCACCGCATCGGGCGCGCTCAATTTTTTTAGCAGCGCGATCGCCCGCTCGGCGCGGAATTCCTGTATGAACCCCAGCACGGCATTCAATATCACTATAGCGCCTATAGCTATGGCGTCGAGTGTCTCTCCCACGAATACGGAGATGCCGATCGCGGCGATTAATATAAAAACGAGAGGGTCGGTAAACTGCTTTAAAACAAGCGTTAATACTTTCGTGCCTTCCTCAGCCTCTATTTCATTATAGCCGTATCTCCCGATCCGGTGTTCCGCTTCCTTTGCGGAGAGTCCTTTTGGAGACGTTTTAAACTTCTCCAGAATTTCCTTTATATCAAAACTATGAAAGTTCATCTTTTCCTCATTTCAATCCGTAATTCAAACAACTTTCTAAATTCAAGACATTCATTACTATTAAAAAATGCAAATATGTCAAGAACCCGCTCACTCTTCAGATGCTTTCATTCGTTTTCATCCAGGGAAATGTTCAGGCATACTCGAAAAAAATCCCGTTAAACTAACGATATCCTGGGTTTCAAACCTTCTACCTTGTTGGAATATTCGATTGCCGGATAACCAGGGAAGATCATTCCCTACTTTTATCTGCCTTTACGAATTCCGAGCAACATCAATTATCTCCTGAAATATGCGACGGATTTTATAATAGAGGGGTTGTTGCCCAAAGCAAGATATTACTGTTACGGAATAGGAAGGCTGTAAGAAGTAAAAATATTTTAATGAAGATATACTGAGATGGCCAGCATTTTCCTATGTTTACGGGAAATAATAAGCATATCCGGGAATTAGAGACGGTTTATTTTCATTAGAATTTCACCAATGAATTGAGAGATGAATATTTCCCCGGATTGCGACTATTTGCTATTTTACTAAAAATCCTTTATTCCAATAAAATGTATTACATCTGGAGATTATAGCTCGCTTTGATGAAGAGGCTCTGGCTGGTCTGGTAGTATTTGGCGAGTTCAGTTCCGCTATGCCATTCATCGTCTTTCCACTCGAGATTTTCGTGAAGTGAGCCGTATCCCACATGGAGTACTGTGCCTGGTATCAGAGTGAATGAAGCGAGGAGGTCCGTCAGGACGACATCTAGATAGCTGTCATATTGCACGATCGCCCGTATAAGGAAATTCTCGTTGAACTGATAAGTTGTGCGAGAGCGAAAAATCTCTTCTGTATATACATTGCTTCCATCCGAAGCATTGTCGAAGCCATAGTGGATGTATGTAAGAGTTTGCGTGAAATTATCAGTAGGCTGAATTGTTGTAATGAATGAATAATTTATATTTTTACCGAGAAATGGTTTTACTTTATCATAATATAGAGCATCTCCCGTTCTAAAGCTCGCTCCGAGGTATAACCAGTTGGCAAGCTGAATGTTACCATACGTTTGTATTGAGTTTTGAACGAAATTCTGCCCCGCCCACGCTTCGTTGGCATAAGCATATTGCAGCTGCCAGTAGCCCTGCTTCGTAAGAAATGTTCTCAGGCAAAAGACGAGGAGAATATCATCGAGATTCTCGTTTTTGTCCCGCATATACCAACCGTAAAAGTAAGGATTCACTTTGATCAGCCAGGGGGTTGTTTCCGGATCGGGATAGAAATTCGGCCCGATATATAACGTCATCCTCGAAAAGCTGTCCCTCTGGTAGAAGGCGGTATTCATCTCGAAACCTTTAGCGTAATCTTCGACAATCGCCTCGATCAACAGTGGCTTGGTGTCGTAGAGATAAACCATCGTAAGCTCGCCACCGTCGGTTTTCCCCTTTCCCGCTGGATCGTTGCTGAAGCTGTGAAGATAATGTCCCTGAAGAATGTGATTGCCGCCGAAATAGAATTTCATATCGGCTCCTACGACTCTGTTATATTCATCGCCGAATTCCATTCCGTTGTAGAGAACGCCGATAGAGTTTTCCCCGCCCAGGCTGAACTTCGCGCGGCCGATGTAATAATTCGCGTTCATCCCCGCATTCGGATTCACTTCGTCCTCAAACTCTCTTCCGGGCCACTCGTCGCCGGACGCAAGCAAACCGAAAGAAGCAGTCCCTAATTGACCGGTAAGACGCAGTCCCCACGCGGGATCGACAATCGTTCGTGTATGAAGAGTTGTAATCATATTGCTATCCCCGTTTGAGCCGGCCATATTGAACAGATCGCCTGCTTCCATAAAGAATGATCTTTTTTCATTATAGAAAATAGGATACCTTTGGTTCGCCACAGCCTGGAAGCTGTCGCTCTCCACCTGGTTGAAATCGGGATTGATTGTGGCGTCGAGAGTAATGGCGGACGTCAGGCCGTATTTGACGCTCACACCGAAATCGAGCTTATCATCGGCTGCTTTCCAGTTTTCCGGGTCCTTGCGGTCCCAGATGCTACCGTATGTAACAGCCGGTAATATTTCCAACTTCAGCTTATTATTCAGTTCCTTAAAGATAAGCTTCGCCTCGCAGTCCAGGAATCCCTTTCCCGGCGGAATATCAGGCCATACGCTCACCACACCGGAACGGCTGATTTTTCTGCCAATCACTAATCCCATTTCGACATCCTTGCCATTCTTGTAACGGAAATTTTTTAGAGGAATATGAACTTCCACGACATAACCGTCTCCATTGATTTTTCCGGTGCTGTACCAAACCCAATCCGATGATGGATCCTCGCTGTTCGATGTCAGTAACAAGTCCGCCTGAATTCCATGAGGATTGATCAATAGTTCATAAGCGCTCTGTTTTGAACCCAAGGTATCAATAATTATTCTGACATTGTCGTCGGCGAAAATGTTATCTCTTTTTGAAATTGTAGCTTTAATTTTTTCCGGCTCGGTATCATAGCAATAAAAAGCAAAATACATATTATCCGGGTCATAAGCTATCCAGACCTTTGTCTTCTGTGAAAGAATTTCGCCATATGCAGGATTAACAGAAATCATAACATCTTCCAGAGAAGGTTGGTTTTGCCACACTGCTTCATCGAGGAAGCCGTCAATTACAGGAGGAGTTGTTACTTCGTATGGATGCAGATCTTTTATTGTCGGTTTTATCTGATTCTCACAGAAAAATGGAAGGGAACAGAATAATAATATGGAAACGATACTGCTTATTAATAATATGCTATTCTTCATATAAACACTCCTGTAGAATAATACATTCAGTTCTATAGACGTAACTTTGCTTCAAATGGTTTCCTTCCTTGAACAAAAATATGAAAATTCCAGGCTGATCGTGCTTATATAAGGATGTCCAGCTTGGATACTCTTTCTCGATACGAAAATGAAGCTGGCTCTGGTAATCGTGGCAAGCCTTTCGCTTACGACGATACCGGATATTTGGAGCCGACAATATACTTCACAACAGCCAGCCTGCTGTCCGGTCTATGATTCATTACAACTTGAATAATATGGATAAAATTGTATTATCCCGATGTAAGTCAAATATGTTAAACGATAATTGATAATAAACGAAACAAAGCGAGGTGGAAAATGATGACATCCAAAGAATACATGGAACTTGAAAAGAAATACGGCGCCCATAATTATCATCCTATACCGGTTGTGATAAGCAAAGCGCAGGGGATATGGGTTGAAGACCCCGAAGGCAAAAAATATATAGATATGCTGAGCGCATATTCCGCTCATAATCAGGGTCACAGACACCCGAAAATCATCAAAGCCGCGCATGCCCAGCTCGATATCCTGACGCTCACTTCCCGCGCGTTCTACAACGACAAGCTCGGAATTTTCCTTAAAAAAGTTTGCGAAGCGGCGGGGATGACGATGGCTCTGCCGATGAACACCGGTGCAGAGGCCGTGGAAACAGCCATCAAGACCGCAAGGAAATGGGGCTACAAGGTTAAAAAGGTCGCGAAGGATAAAGCCGAGATCATCGTCTTTGCCGATAATTTCCACGGAAGGACGACCACTATAGTGGGTTTCAGCACAGACCCAATGGCTTACGAAAACTATGGCCCGTTCACCCCCAACTTCAAGATCGTCAAATACGGCGATCTTAAGGAGGTTGAAGGCGCGATCAATCCCAATACCGTCGCCATCCTGGTCGAACCGATCCAGGGTGAAGCTGGTATAAAAATACCACCGGCTGGGTTTATGAAGGGGTTGCGCGAATTGGCCACAAAGAATAACGTCTTATTAATCGCCGATGAAATCCAGACCGGCCTCGGCAGAACAGGCAAACTCTTCTGCTGCGACTGGGACGGCGTCAAACCGGATATGTTCACCCTCGGCAAGGCGCTGGGCGGGGGCATTTTCCCCGTTTCTGCGGTTGTCGCCGACGAGAAAATCCTCGGCGTTTTCGAACCGGGCACACACGGCTCCACATTCGGCGGAAATCCGCTTGCCGCGGTGATCGGCATCGCATCGCTCGAGGTAATCATCGAAGAGAAACTCGCGGATAATGCCCGCGAGGTGGGGGACTACTTCCAGCAGAAATTGAAAGATATGAACAGTCCGTTTATAAAAGAAGTCCGCGGCAAAGGACTGTTGATCGGCGTCGAGATAAAAGCCGACAGCCCGAAGAACGCGCTCGACATCTGCCACGATATGGTGACCGCCGGCATCCTCGCGAAGCCCACTCACGACACGATTATCCGTTTCGCTCCGCCGCTGGTTATCACGAAAAACGACATTGATTACGTCATAGAAAAAATCAGACCGGTCTTCACCCGGTAAACATACCGGATTTAAACAAGCATACCAAATCCCTCTCTATGCTGACTGGAGAGGGATTTCTTTTTGGAATTGAAAAGATAAGAAAGCTGCAAATCGGAATTTTCTCACCTCATAAGACCCAAGGCTTGCAGCCCCTGCGACCGAACAACGAGTTGTTGCCTTCATTTGTTTCCGCGATTTTACCGGCCTGGTCAACGACTACCTTGACCTCCGCGTATCTCCCCTTGAGGCTCAGGCTGGTGTAATAATCAGCAGTGCCTCCCGGAGGGAGAAGTGCTCTTGCAGGATCGAAACGCCAAATCGAGACGCCGCCCCACGGTCTGCCATCGACGTAGATATATACGCCTGGACTGTCGGGGGTTCGAATTATCCAGGATTCTACAGGGACTGAGCCTCATTATGCTATCCGGCGGGTTTATAATAAGTATGTTCATCAATGACCGCACCGCCTGGTTCGTCCTCGATCTTCTTGTAGTCGCGGCTTGCATCACCGCAGGCGATATTCTGATCAAACAGAAGTAATCCGATTCCATTATTATCAGCCTTCCTAATTCAGTAAATTTTACGATTGCGCCTAATTGTCTTTTATCCGTTTCTGGCGAAGCAAGCATTATTTCTTTAAAAGCAATATGTTCAAAAAACAAGACCTGACCCTTCATGTTTTGACCCTATTACTTCTTCATGTTCTCTTCAAAGGACAAGACCTGACCCTATTACTTATGCTATTACTTGCCCTATTACTCTTCTTTGACTCTCCAATCGGTTTTTGCTAGAATTATAACAGCAGGCGGAAACAATGGTGAAGCAATTTTTGGCATCCCCGATTGAACTTGCGAGGTCAGTATGAAAAAAGCTGTGGAGTCTATGAAAGGCTTGCTGGTCAGTCTTGGGATCGCGATCCTTTGTTTTGTGACGGCCGTGTCGCTTAACTTGTTTGTTATTTAGCCTTGGAGCTTGAATTGGAGGCTGGATGGAAATGCGGCGTCCCGTCGTTTCTTTGGCGATGAACTGCTCCGCAAACCCTATTACATCTCTACCCATGCACTGACCATCGATGCGCCGGTAGAGGAAGGAGAGAGGAAGATATTGAAACCAATAAGCATCTTCTTTGGGCTCATTGGAACCGTCTGTTTGCTGTTCGCCCAGACGGATACGAGAAAAAGCCTTCCCATCATCGACATGCATATGCATGCCTATCCGGCAGGGTATATGGGCGAAGTGAACCTGCCCAACCCGGTGACGGGAAAACCATCCGCAATGGCGAGTGACGAGGAACTCATGCAGGCGACTCTGAAGGAGATGCTCCGGTACAATATCGTCAAAGCCGTCGCCAGCGGGCCGCTGGAGGTTGTGCTGCGCTGGAAATCCGCAGAGCCAAAACGCATCATCGGCGGGGTGTATTTTGATGAAGTGACTCCGCTTCCGGATGTGGAACGATTGCGGCCGCATTTCATTGCCGGGCAGCTGGGAGTGCTGGGAGAACTCGTAGCCCAGCATGCCGGACTCAGCCCGGCCGATTCCCTATTCGAACCATACCTGAATCTTGCCGAAGAACTGGATATCCCGGTTGGAGTTCATACGGGCCTGGGGCCTGAGGGAACGCCCTACACCTGTTGTCCCAAATTCCGCGTAACGTACGGCAATCCCGTTCTTCTTGAAGAAGTGCTGATCAGACATCCAAAGCTTCGACTCTATATTATGCACGGGGGCTGGCCGTATTTGGAAGAAACAAAGGCAATCATGGCCGTGTATCCGCAGGTGTATGCCGACCTTGCCGTGATCAACTGGATCATCCCACGGGAAGAATTCCATGAGTATCTCAGGGATTTGATCCGTGCGGGATTGGGAAAACGAATCATGTTCGGATCCGACCAGATGGTGTGGCCGGAGGCGGTTGGCATGGCCATCGAGGGAATTGAATCAGCTCAGTTCCTCTCCAAGGAACAAAAGCGAGACATTTTTTACAACAATGCCGTGCGCTTCCTGAGGTTGAAGGAGAATGGGGAGTAGTTGGGGGAATTGGATCAGGTCTCGACAGGCTGTTGCCCAAAGCTTGTTTTTTGGAATGAGTTAATCTAATCTTTTCTCATATGACATCAATTTGGAAAGACATGTTCGTGCTAACCATCCGTTGCGAAAAATAAAAGAAACTATAGATTTTGAATTTATCTTCAGTGAGGCTGCTGCCGGCAGCGATAAAATGCTGTCATACTTGGCGCTACTTCGAAGGGCTACAGCCGAATATTCATGATGCTGTCATATTCGGGGATGCTTCGAAGGGATACAGCCGAAAATGCGAAGCATTTCTGTAAAATGCGAAGCATTTCTGTAATATCTTCGTATTACCTCCTTCTTTGTTCTATCCAAGCAGCGACTATCACGGCAGGGCTGTAGTTCCTGCATAAATGCACATTTAAAAAACAACAGGCTGTTGCTTAAATTAATATTTAATGATTAATAAAAAAGGGTCATTGTAAGTAATAGATTCTAAAAGGAAGATATCCGGTTACAGCCCTTCGAAGTATCCCCGAATATGACGCATTTTTATTTAGGCAACAGCCCGACTAGAACTGACCCCTCATACCCGAAAAAATGTTGTATAATTGGATGTATTGTAGTAAACAAATATAAAAATGGCCGGATCAAAGTAAATTTGGAGGAATACGTATGAAAGCGATTGTATATACTAAATACGGACCGCCGGATGTTCTTCATCTCAAAGAGGTGGAGAAACCTGCTCCGAAGGATAACGAAATACTGATAAAAATATACGCGACCCCCGTCAATTTCGGGGATACGCTGGTTCGAAATTTAAAAGAGATCTCTCCTAAAAAATTCCACATGCCGTTCCTCTTCTGGCTCATCGCGAAAATGTATTTTGGGATCAGAAGACCAAGGATAACCATACTGGGGAGCGAGTTTGCCGGGGAGATCGAATCAATCGGCAGGGATGTCAAGCGATTCAGGAAAGGCGGCAAGGTTTTTGGCTATCGCGGTTCACGCATGGGGGCTTATGCCGAGTATCTCTGCATGCCTGAAAATGGGGTGGTGGCGCCAAAGCCGGCAAGTATGACCTATGCGGAAGCCGCCTCCGTTCCTTATGGGGCAATCATGGCCTTGAGTCTGCTCAGAAAAGTGAATATCCGGAAAGGGCAAAAGGTTCTTATCAATGGAGCTTCCGGAGGGATAGGTCCGGCGGTGGTGCAGCTTGCCAAGTCGCACTTCGGTGCAAATGTTACCGGGGTATGCAGCACTCAGCGATTAAAATTGGTGAAATCTCTGGGAGCCGATAAGGTGATTGATTATACAAAAGAGGATTTTACCGACAGCGGTGAAACCTATGATTTTATTATCGACATCCTGGGCAAGAGCTCATTTTCACGGGTTAAACGATCGCTCAAACCGAACGGGCGCTGTCTTTTGGTCAGTTTTAAAATGAAGCAGCTTTGGCAAATGCTGTGGACCAAGATAAAAGGCGGCAAGAGAGTGATATGCGCGTTGTCAACTGAAAAGGCTGAGGATCTGACTTTTATAAAAGAGCTTATCGAGACCGGTAAGATAAAATCGGTCATAGATAGATGCTATCCGTTGGAACAGGCTGCCGAGGCTCACAGATATTATGAAAGCGGAAAGAAAAAGGGAAGTGTCGTAATAACCAACAAGCATGATGGCAAAATCAAATAAATTTGAGGAAAAATAATGAAAGCGATTGTATGCACAAAATACGGGCCGCCGGAAGTTCTTCAGCTCAAAGAGGTGGAGAAACCTGCCCCCAGAAAAAATGAAGTTTGTATAAAAATATTCGCATCAGCCGTAACATCAGGGGACTGCAGAGTCCGGGGTTTCGATAGTCCGATCTTATTCTGGGTTCCGATGCGATTAGTGTTAGGCCTGACAAAACCGAGAAAACCTATAATTGGCTTTATACTGGCGGGAGAGGTCGAATCAATCGGCAAGGACGTCAAGCGATATAAAAAGGGAGACCAGGTTTATGGATCTACCGGACTTCGGTTCGGCGCCTATGCCGAGTATGTATGCCTGCCGGAAAACAGCAAGTTGGCATTAAAACCGTCCAATGCAACCTACGAGGAAGCCGCCGCCATTCCTTTCGGAGGCTCTACAGCCTTGCACTTTCTTAGAAAAGGTAAAATCCGGAGCGGACAAAAAGTGCTTATTTTTGGAGCTTCCGGAGCAACAGGGACTTCCGCGGTGCAGCTTGCCAAGTACTTTGGGGCGGAAGTAACCGGGGTTTGCAGTACCACGAATTTAAAATTGGTGAAATCTCTGGGAGCCGACAAGGTGATTGATTACACGAAAGAGGATTTTACGGAAGGCAGCGGGCCTTTCGATATCATCTTCGATACCGTCGGTAAAATCTCGCGTTCGAAGAGCAAGAAAGCCCTAAAGCCGGATGGAAAATATGTATCGGTTCTGGGGCAGGGGGAAGCAAAGGAGCGTATTGAAGATTTAATTTTCCTCAAGGGATTGGTCGAAGAGGGAAAATTAAAAGCAGTCATAGATAGAACCTACCCTCTTGAACAAATTGTTGAAGCTCACAGATATGTCGACAAAGGGCACAAAAAGGGAAATGTGGTCATCATCATGGAGGAACACTTGTGAAAGCGATTGTATGCACGAAATACGGGCCGCCGGAAGTCCTTCAGCTAAAAGAAGTGGATAAACCCGTTCCCATGGATAATGAAATCCTGGTAAAAGTATATGCGACAACCGTAGCCCGGGGAGACACCAGAATACGAAGCTTCACAGTCCCTGTCTGGCAGTGGCTCCCGGCGCGAATATACCTGGGGATCAGAAAACCGAAAAGAGCTATACTCGGAATGGAACTGGCCGGGGAAATCGAATCCGTCGGCAGGGATGTGACCCGATTCAAGAAAGGAGACCAGGTTTTTTCATTTGTCGGTTTTGGTTTCGGCGCGTATGCCGAGTACAAATGCCTGCCTGAAAACGGGGCCAGGGCGGAAGAAGGGCTGGTGGCATTAAAGCCCTGCAATATGACCTATGAGGAAGCCGCCGCTGCCACCGGAGGAGCATTAACCGCATTGAGGTATATTCGCAGTGGAAATATCCAACGGGGACAAAAAGTTCTTATCTATGGAGCTTCCGGATGTTTAGGCACTTTTGCGGTACAGCTTGCCAAATATTTCGAGGCGGAAGTCACCGGGGTGTGCAGCACCGCCAATTTGGAATTGGTAAAATCCCTGGGAGCCGACAAGGTAATTGATTACACCACAACCGATTTTACCGCAGGCAGTGAGACTTACGATTTTATTTTCGATGCTGTAGCCAAGACTTCGCGTTACCGTAGTAAAAGATCGCTGAAGAAAAAAGGAATTTTTCTTTCCGCTCATGACGCTCATGGTTCAGCCGTCATAAAAACCAAAGATCTGGTTTTCCTTAAAGAGCTTATCGAGGCGGGGAAGATAAAATCGGTCATTGATAGAACGTATCCTCTGGAGCAGATCGTCGAGGCTCACAGATATGTCGACAAAGGGCACAAAAAGGGAAACGTAGTAATAACTTTGATGTAAGGTGGCGAATACGAGCCGGGTCTTGTTTTTTAGGTTAGTTGGTTGTTATATTCTGCTTTTTAATATATTACAAAACTGTTTTCTCAATTCAGGGATGGGAGTATATAGCTTGGGATAATGTCAATGACGTTAAACCATTGGTCCCAGTTGGCTGTTGCGAAGGGCTACTGCACAGCATCTGCCTTTTAGTATCAATAACTTACGAAGTTCAAAGATGATATTAAAATTCAGATTCTCCTCTAAAAAGCGGAATTTCTTATTCGGGCGACAGCCCGATAATATCTGTAAAAAAATCTTGATTGACAATCGGATGTATTAGGCTCATATTATTAGATGAATTATCAAGCAAGAAAACCCGGGGGGGGATATAGGAGAATACCAATGAAACTTAAAAAAGATAGGTTTCGTCTATTTTGCTTGTTTTCGATTATTTTCTTCCAAGTTAATTTTGCGGCTGAAATAACCGTAGATAATCAAATATCTACAAAAACTGATAACATAAAACAACAGGTTTCAACCGATATTAATTATGGAAAGATTCCACTTTATTTCATTCCTAACAAAGGCCAGGTGAGTTCCGAGGCGAGGTTTTACGCTAAGACTCACAACTATACGCTCTGGATGACGGGGAAAGGACTGGTTTTTGACAGGCTCTGGAAGGTATCCAATGAAAAAGCCATCACCAATCCGGAGAGCGGGACTCGCGAGGACTACAAACAATCCACTCGGGCTGAAGCGCACCGGAGTGATATAGATGGTAAAATGGGTGAAGCCTCGAAAGAACACGGAAAATTTGCGCGGGATGTATCACGACTTCAATTCATAGGTGCGAATGAAAAAACTGAAATTATAGCCGGTGAACATACAGGCAATAAGGTGAATTTCTTTATCGGGAACGATCAATCCAAATGGAGCGATAATATAGAAACATCCAAATCGGTTGTTTATAAGGAAATTTATAACGGGATAGACCTTATGATCTATGGAACCGAAAGCCAGATCGAATACGACTGGATAGTCCGCCCCGGAGCAAGTCCTGCCAGTATCGTTTTCAGATATGAAAACGTGGAATCAACGGAAATTGACAGTAAAGGCGATCTTGTTGTGCGCACCAGTTCAGGGGATCTGGTTCATAAAAAGCCGCTCAGCTACCAGGTTATAAATGGAAAGCGAATTGATGTGGATGTCGATTTCAAGCAATTTGCGGACGGCAGTTACGGTTTTAATGTTTCTCCATACCATGCAGATTACGTCCTGGTAATAGATCCACTCATAGCTGCTTATTCTACACACCTTGGCGGAAGCAACTTCGATGATGCATTTGGTGGTATCGCTGTTGATTCCTCCGGGGCGGCATATATTGCAGGAAATAGCGTGTCGGCAGATTTTCCGGTTGTTAATCAGTATCAGGGGTACCAGGGAGGTTGTGATCTCGTTGTCACCAAACTTTCTCCATCCGGGAATACGATTTTATATTCCACATTCATTGGAGGAAGTTCAAACGATAATTGTGAGGGAATAGCTATTGATTCAAATGGCGCAGCGTATGTTACAGGATATACTAATTCCACTGATTTTCCTCTTGTAAACCAGTACCAGGGAGATCAGCCTAACTTTGATGCCTATGTCCTCAAACTCTCCCCATCCGGGAATGCGCTTTCTTATTCAACATACCTTGGAGGAAATGATATAGAAAGGGGTCGGTATATTGCTGTTGATTCTTCGGGATCGGCATATGTAACCGGAGAAACTATATCTGCAGATTTCCCGCTCGTTAACCAGTACCAGGGAAGCATGGGAGATTATGATGGTTTTGTTACCAAGCTTTCTCCATCCGGAAATTCACTTTTATATTCTACCCACCTCGGCGGCAGTTCCTTGGAGATTGCCTGGGGAATTGCTGTAGATTCCTCCGGGTCAGCGTATGTTACCGGGGCAACTAGATCTGCTGATTTCCCACTTGAAAATGAGTATCAAGGGACACTAAACTTTGTGGATGCTTTTGTTACAAAATTTTCCCCTTCTGGGAATACAGTAGTATTCTCCACTTATCTTGGCGGAAGCTCTTATGATGGCGGTTTGGGAATCGCAACAGATTCTTCAAGTGCAGTATATGTAACCGGGTATACTAGTTCTGCAGACTTTCCGCTCGTTAATGAATACCAGGGATTCCAGGGTTTAATGGATTCCTTCGTTGCCAAGTTCTCACCCTCCGGGAGTATACTCTTGTACTCCACCTGCCTTGGCGGAAACAGCCAAGAAGCTCCCACAGGAGGAATCGCGGTCGATTCTTCCGGGGCTGCTTACGTGGTTGGCTGGACTACTTCATCCGACTTGCCGCTTGTCGGTCAATATCAGGGATATAATGGCAATAATGATGCTTTTCTCTTCAAGCTCTCTCCAAAAGGGGATGATCTCCTATATTCAACTTATATAGGAGGAAGTTGGAGAGACGATGGTTGCGGAATAGCAGTTGATTCTTCAGGAGCATCCTATATTGCAGGGTTCACAATTTCCCCTGACTTCCCGCTTGTAAACCAATACCAGGGAAATATGGGAAATTATGATGCCTTTATTATTAAACTTATTTGGCAGAATCCTATTGCTGCGCCCGTCGCTGTCATTAATGCCGACCGTTTCGGCGGCATCGCGCCTGTGATGATCAATTTCGATGGGACCTCTTCATACGACAAAGATGGGACTATCATTGACTGGAGATGGAATTTCGGGGATGGAAGTTCAAGCACAGGTGAAATAACTTCACATGAATATGCTATCCCGGGTGAATTTACCGTCACGCTGCAGGTACGAGACAATGATGGCATCTGGTCTCCGATCAAAGGAGAAAAAATACTGATCCTGGAAAACAGGGAAACATTGACTTGCAACATGACAGTTAATCCGGTCATGTTCAAGGCGTATGGACGGGAGACAGGAACGGTCTCGACAGTATTATCAGTCAATGGCAATGTAATATTTTTGGATATGGGTCTGACCTTTTCCGCTTCCTCCGGCGCCTTGATGGGTGACAGGCAATTTGATAAATACAGCGGTGCATACGCGGAAACATTGTCCTCCGGCTCTCCGGGTTCATTTTCCGTGTATACGATGCTGGACGGTCAGTCGGTATGTCAGACAATCGTGCAGTATACCTGGCCCCTCGCGCCGAACAACCTGCAGGTAACGGTACATGAGGACAGGGGTCTGTTCGAGGGCGTGTTATATGCCTCGCTTACATGGACAGACAATCCCTCGGATATATATCCGACCGCCGGTTTCAATGTGTACAAATCAATAAGTGGAGGCGCCTGGACGCTTGTAACCAGTTTACCTGCCAGCGCAAGGAGCTACACCATAGAGAACCTGCCCTCCAGGGAGGAGATCCGGGTAGGCGTTTCGAAAATTGACACAGAAGGCGACGAGAGCCAAATGATTATCCAAACGATTCAGAGTAATTAATGGGAGAATATAATGAAACTTAAGGATATTTTCCTGATTTTACTGACTTTAGCTTCTTTTTCGGTGATTGCAAATGCTGAAAACCTGTTTGTTGGTGTTGAATGCGGTTATTTCATTCCGTCGGATGGAGATTTCAACGATATCTACGGGGGCAATATCATTTTTGGAGCCAATGCAGGATACATGCTTTCGGATGATATTGGTATCATCACCGCTGCCGGTTTCTATTCCGCCGATGGCATATCCGCTGTCACGCAGCAAAATGTAAGTATCTCCCTGCTCAATGGACGAGTAGGCGTTTTCTATGTTTTCAACATCGGTGATATCAAACCGCGCATCGGAGCCGGTCTGGCGCTTGTAAACCTGGAGGAGAAGACACCATGGGGAAATACATCAGAACTGGTTGCCGGCTGGTATGCAAGCGGCGGAGTATTCATGCCTGTCTCGACGAATCTGACTATAGGCGCTGAGGTAATTTACAGCGATGCCTCTATTGAGGGAGCCTTCGGAGATCAGAGGGCAGGAGGATTTTCAGTCCTTGCAAATGTAGGATTTTATATTTAGAGACATTAAAAAATAGAGAGATTTGAAAAACCCCTCAACCTGTCATTCCGGCCCTCGAGCCGGAATCTCTTTCTTGTTTATTATCAATAAAATATAAAATGTACAAACTCCATTTTTTATAAAAATTGGAGTTTTTCAAAGCTTTCATTTATATTAATATGACTACTCATTCAATTCGTGGAAGGAAGAATGAATCTCGGGACAATGTCTAAGACGTTGAACCATACATCCCAGTTGGCTGCTGTGATTACGACAATCATTTTTAAAGAGTCAAAACAGAAAATATAATTTTCGCCGCTCCCCTCGGCGGAAAATGATTCTACGGTAGCATTATTTACATTGTATCTCCTCTTCCACCATTGATATGCATACGCCGCATCTCCGCTTGTAGTCATAATACGGTCCCGGGTTGCTTCAGTGATCCATTCCTCGCTCAATATTTTGGCGCCGTTCCATTCACCGTTATTAATATAGATATACCCGATCTTTGCCATGTCCCGTGGTCTTATAAACAAATTTGAATATGTCATTGTCAATCCGGCGCTGTTGCTGTTCCAGATATATTCGCTGATGCCAAGTGGCCTAAATAGGTTTTGAAGGCCGAATTCTTTCGCCTGCTGTCCAGTGGTATTTCTTATTATGCCGGATAGCAGCATCGATCCGCCGCTGTTATAGAACCACCTCTCGCCGGGTTCATAAATACAACTCCTGCTGAGGACGAACTGAAGCCAATCATCGGTATTGGTCATTTGATTCCACGGATTCCGGGGATCGTTGTAAGGATATGCCCATTCATCCCACTCCAATCCCGATGTCATTATGAGCACATGTGACAGTTTTATCTTGTCCTTTTGTGCATTATTCAGATTTTGATATTCGGGGAAGAAAGAAAATAACCTGGCATCCACTGAGGGAATATATCCCTTGTCCAATGCAATTCCTATCAGGGTTGAGGTTACGCTTTTTGTGCATGATCTTATATCCTGGAACATTTCCCAGGTGTAGCTGTTAAAATACTTCTCGAATACTAAATGATCATCTTTTATTATAAGAATACTATGCACAAACCCATATCTTCCGGATTGAACTTCATCCACCATTTCAGAAAGCAGAGATTCGCTAATATTTACAGACGCCAGAGAATCTACTTGCCAACCGTCCGCGAGATCCGCCGGAATACTATATGTATAACTATTCGTATCACAGGCTGGCAGAATCGTGATTGAAAGTAGGATGAATATTAGGCAAAATTTCCTGATCATTCTCATTGATACGTCCCCCAAATTTGCTTCTTTATTTATATAACACAAAGATGCACCATTTTCGATTACAATAAATACAGTCTGTTTATTAAAAGGGTTCCTCGCACAAATTTGTGGGTGATTTTTAATCAGATCTAAAAGGGAATAATTCTCTTAAGGGATGAAAGGAAATTAATGAAAGGTGATTCAGATTTTGTGATATCCACAAGCCAAACAATATCCCTTTCCTTCTTGCCGGTTTTGCCTGCTCCGAAAGATTATTGATTGTTAAAGATAGTAATTAAAGGCTCCTTTATTTGAACAACATCTGAAACGGGCGTCAAGCCCGTTCCAGCATCAAAATTATCAATTAAAACCTTATGTGGCAGGCAAAATGCCTGATCCGGCATAAAGGCGTCTGCTCCATTTCAGCTTTTTTATGAAATAGTACGCTATAACGAAGATGCCCGGCTACAGCCCTTCGAAGCATTCCCGAGCATGGCACATTTTTTTGGGCAACAGCCCCCATTTTTAGAAAGTTTCAAGCCGTTGTGCATTGTTACAAAAGTGACAGGTCTATGTTGACCTGTCATCGCTTTAATATAAAATGCAGTATGTCAAGTTTTGGATAGAATATACAAACAAGGAGGCGATAAGTATGAATAAGAGGATTTTTGCTATCTTGCTATTTCTTTGCGTATTTTTGGCAATTCCATATCAATCGGTGTTGGGTTGCACGAATTTTCTCATAACCAGGGGCGCGTCTGCGGACGGCTCGGTAATGATCACCTACAGCGCCGATTCTCATGTGCTATATGGTGAATTGTATTACAAACCGGCAAAGGATTACCTGAAAGATACCATGCTGGACATATATGAATGGGATACTGGTAAATATCTCGGCAGGATCAAACAGGTCGCGCATACATATGCATATGTTGGCAACATGAATGAACACCAGGTGGCTGTCGGGGAAACCACTTATGGAGGAAGAGAGGAACTCGTAAATCCGGAAGGCATTATAGATTATGGAAGCGCGATGTATATAGCTCTTCAAAGGGCAAAAACGGCGAGAGAGGCGATAAATGTAATCGCGCAGCTATGCGAGGAATACGGTTACAGCAGCTCGGGCGAATCGCTCTCCATATCCGATAAAAACGAAGCCTGGATTATGGAAATAATAGGGAAGGGACCCGGTAAAAAAGGTCTTTTATGGGTTGCACGGAGGATACCTGACGGATATATATGCGCTCATGCAAACCAGGCGCGAATCAAAACATTTCCCCTTAATGACCCGGACAACTGTTTATATGCCAAAGATGTAATCTCTTTCGCCAGGGAGAAAGGATATTTCACCGGTAAAAATGAGGAGTTCAGCTTCGCGGATGCTTATGCGCCGGCAACATTCGAGGGGCTCAGATTCTGCGAAGCAAGGGTTTGGAGTATGTTCCGCAGAGCTGCCCCTTCTTTGAATCTAAGCATTGATTACGCTCTTGGAAAAGACGGAGCGGAACCGATGCCGCTCTGGATCAAGCCCGATAAAAAGCTATCGGTGCATGATGTCATGGAATTGATGAGAGACCATTTCGAGAATTCCGAGATGGATTTATCCAAAGGTGTCGGTGCAGGTCCCTATAAACTCCCTTATAGATGGAGAGGCCTGACATGGAAAGTTGACGGCGTTGAATACTTCAACGAAAGGTCAACCTCATCGCAACAAACAGGTTTTTCTTTTGTCGCCCAGTCCAGAGCCTCGTTCCCGGATCCGATCGGCGGCATTCACTGGTTCGGCGTGGATGATACATATAGCACGGTTTATGTTCCGATGTATTGCGGCATAAATAAAGTGCCCTGGTCATACGCTGAAGGGAACGGGACGTTTTACACGTTTACATGGGATTCCGCTTTCTGGGTCTTCAATTTCGTCGCAAATTTCGCGTATTCGAGGTATTCCGAGATCATAGTTGATATCCAAAAGCTTCAAAGAGAACTGGAAGCGGGCTTCCTGGTTGAAACTAAAGATATAGATAAAAAGGCTTTGGAGATATACAAAACCGATCCGGAACGCGCGCGTGATTTTTTGACTGAATACTCCGTGAGCCGCGGCGACAACACGGTTAAAAGATGGAGAAAACTGATCGAGGAACTCTTCTTGAAATATCTTGACGGCAACCTGAGAGACGAAAACGGCAAGGTTCAACATCCCGGCTACCCGGAAGATTGGTATAGAAGGATAGTGGCGGATAGCGGGGATCAATTCAGAGTGAAACCCTTGAAAGCCGAAGTAGAGAGAAACTTCAACGAAGCCGTGAAAAAAGGCGACGAGAATTTCCTGAAAAAAGATTTCAGCGAAGCCAAAAAAGAATATGAAAACGCGTTGAAAATCAAAAAAGAAGCTGAATACCCGAAATTAAAATTACAGGAAATTGAGAAGATCCTCGCTGAAATTGAAAAGATGATCAATCAGAAGGAATTTATAAACAAGAGCAAATAACGGCGGTCTTTTGTGGGAGCGGGCCACGTCCCGCGATCGGTGGGAGCTGTCAACTGTAGAAGCGGGCCACGCCGCGATCCGTGGGAGCTGGCAACTGTGGGAGCGGGCCACGTCCCGCGATCCGTATGAACAGGTAACATCCGGCGATGCTGGCTTTGCGGGAGCATATGTCTTGCATATGCTCCCAAATATTTTATAAGGCTGGTTTAGTTCTTAATAAAATAATCCAAATCAGGAGCAGGTGCCCTAAAGGGACACCTGCTCCCGCGGAGCGGGTAATTGTTTGAGCGGGCAACGTCCCGCGATCTGTGGGAGCTGGCAACTGTGGGAGCGGGCCACGTCCCGCGATCGGTGGGAGCTGTCAACTGTGGGAGCGGGCAACGTCCCGCGATCTGTGGGAGCTGGCAACTGTGGGAGCGGGCCACGTCCCGCGATCGGTGGGAGCTGTCAACTGTGGGAGCGGGCCACGTCCCGCGATCGGTGGGAGCTGGCAACTGTGGGAGCGGGCCACGTCCCGCGATCCGTATGAACAGGTAACATCCGGCGATGCTGGCTTTGCGGGAGCATATGTCTTGCATATGCTCCCAAATATTTTATAAGGCTGGTTTAGTTCTCAATAAAATAATCCAAATCAGGAGCAGGTGCCCTAAAGGGACACCTACTCCCGCGGAGCGGGTAATTGTTTGAGCGGGCAACGTCCCGCGATCTGTGGGAGCTGGCAACTGTGGGAGCGGGCCACGTCCCGCGACAAAGAGAATTTATCCTGAGGAATAATTATTTAGTCTTCCTTTTAATATAATATATATTATTATATTAGGTATGATGTATGAGGCAGGCTCTAAAGAATTAAGAAAGGGCCGTTTTTCCTCGGGAGAAGTCTCATACTTTGTAACAATCTGTTCATACAAGAGAAACAATATCTCCGGGATAACTGCATTTGAAGCAATCCGGAATGCATTCGGCTGGCTGGAGGCGAACAGTTATATCAAACTCTTTTGTTTTATCCTGATGCCTGATCATATCCATGCTGTTTTTCAACTTACAGGAGATAAAAACCTTTCAGAGGTTGTTTCGAATTTCAAGATTTCTGTGTTCAAACAATTGCAATGCAAGATCGAATCAAGTAAATTCTGGCAATAAGGTTTTTTCGATCACAGGATTAGGAAAAATGAGCAATTCATGCAGATAATTTATTATTGCTATAACAATCCGTATAGGGCAGACATTATTGATACTAAGGAGCATTATCCGTTCTGGCACTGTCAATTCGGGATACAGAAAGAGTTGAATAAAAGGATGGATTTTTACAGGTCTGAAGATACAAAGGGAAAAGGATTTAATCCCCGGCAAAGGCAGGGATGAAATATTTTAACGTGATATGTGATTGATTATATTAATCGCGGGATGTTGCCGACATAGATAAATCGCGGGGCGTGGCCCGCTCCCACAAAATAAACTCACATTCCGCGGGAGAAGGTGTCCCTTTAGAGGCTGTGTCGCAATTATAAAAAAGTCATTCTCCGGGATACTTCGAGAGGCTGCGACGGGAATAATATGCTGTCATATTCGGGGATACTTCAAAGGGCCACAGCCGGATATCTTCATTATAGTTTCTTCAATTCTTAAAACCTTCCTTTTTTCGTAATCAACATTATCGCCGGATGTGACCGGCTCCAACAATTAATATCGCGGGACGTGGCCCGCTCCCACAAAAAAAGCCGTCTCCGATATTTTTTATATCGCCTCTAAACACCCCATCAATTCAACCTAAAGACCTTACCACTATGTAAATTGACAATATCTTAATTACTATAATCAACGTTAAAAGAATATAATTTGCTTGAAAATTCAATAACAGAATGATAAACTAATACTTATGCGGGATTATCCGGACTGCAGCAGTCAATAGTCATGTTATTGACTCTGATGAGATCGATATCTCAAAAACCATCGTCGACAGGGTCCTTTGTCTCTCCCAAAAATTGGGAAAAAAAGGAGATCAGTAATGATAAAAAAAAGTATTCCAGTTTATATTTTATTGCTTGTTGTGTTGTATTCAGGAATTTCTTTTTGTGAAAACGCAAAAGAAAAATATCCATATCTGTTTGAAGGCGATACCGGAGATTATTACGATATAATCATTCTAGATGCTCAGGGACACTGGGGAAAGGATTCAATCAGGGAAGGTTATTTCGTTAATTGTAATGTCTTAGTCTCGCTTCAATCTACTATTATTGGAGATAGTGACTGTGTAATAATCTTTGAAAAGCTGCCTCTATCTTTGTTTAATAAAGAAATTACAAATCAAAACAAGAGAATTATTTCAGGCAAATTGGACCCTAATTCGGAATTCCTAACTCGTATTTCAGTTATTCTTAATTTGAAAATAAAAAAAATGACAGGAAGATCAAAGACCGGCACAAGGACAATTGTAGATATCAAACAAGATATTAGTGAAATCGCTCTCTTGCCTTCTTCATCAGCCGAAAATGAAGATGTTATAACCGATAAGCGGGGTACTGAATATGACTATTTAAGGATAGTATTTAACAACGGGGTCACAATTATATATGAAGATGTTTCTTGTGAAATTCTGGATGATTATATAATTTGCCAGATTGAGGATGACGGGGAGGATATTACTTTTACTAATGAAATCATCGACTTGATTAACAAAGAATATATTAAGACGATCGAAATTGATAAAGACGAGGATTTCAGCAAACCGAAAATTGTCTTTGAAAACAAAAAGGAATCAACTCAACAAAATCCTTAGAATTTACTATTAATTTCAATAATTCGACTTCCTAAACTGTCCATGATTTAAAGCTTAATACTGGAGAAAACACCTTTCTCTATCTCCGATATTTTATATTGTCTTTAAATACACCATCAATTCAAATTAAAATAGAATGGCCTTATTATTTATGTAAACGTAAAAAGCAAATGAAGTGCATTTACAAATAAGTAATGAATGATTATACTTCTTATAAAGTACTGATAAAAGGAAGGCAAATGTCAAATGGATTAAAAGAGCCCACTGAACAAGAAGACTTCAGTTGTCATCTTCAAGACATCGGAATGGGAACACTTATATGTCGAGCAGCTAAACAAACAGGTAACAATAACACAAATGAAGTGACAGGAGCAATATGTCTAGATTGCGAAGTCGGGAAAGTATTTAGAGAAGTTGGATGTGATGCAATAACTCCAAAAATATTTATTAATCCTCACGGTTATTATCGAATTTATAGTATATTTTGTAAAATCCGTAAGATTAATACAAATCTTAAATTTTGTAAAAAATGTGAATTACCTACTTCTGAGACAACGAAACAAATAGTTTCAACAACAAAAAGCTTATTTGAAAAATATGACTTTTATTCCGCATTCCAAGATATTGAAAAAGCTAGAATTGCTTTTAGGGATGGTAACTTTGAGAATGCTATAACAAGAAGTATAAGTTTAATTGAAAGTACAATGCGAATCTGTCATGAAGATTTAAACAAACCTTTACCTGATAAGAAATCATTAAAGGACTTATGGAAATCAACTCGTTCCATTTTAGAATTTGATAAAATTGATACCAAGGAAGAATTTACTTTTGTTTTGAACGCATTAAATGGATTAATTATAAGCTTAAGTGGGATGAGAAGTGCTCTTGGTGATGCTCATGGCAAAGGCAAATATCCACCATATACATCTGCGTCTATTGCTGAATTATCTATAAATGTTTCATGTAGTTTAGCAACTGTAATTATTAGGCGGTTTATCCATTTGAAGGGGACAAATAATGAGTGAAATTAATGTGAACATTTCGTTACTTATTGATGATGATAAATTTTTCCGTAGGTTGTGCCCACTTTGCAGAAGAGAATTCAAAGTATTGCTCGAAGATGAACAACTCGAAGATTTGGCTAAAAAAGGAATCGAATCATTTATGCTTGAAAATAATACTCAAAATACAGAAATAGAAGAAGAAAAAACAGAATCAGAATATTTTTGCCCTTACTGTGGGCAAATGTCGTATGAAAGTGACTGGTGGACCGACGAACAAAGGGCATTTATAAGAGTTCATGTAGAAAATATTGCGAGTAAGATAATCAACGATATATTAGTAAATCCGATGAAAAGGGAACTTGAAAGTTTATCATCAGGTCCAATATCGATGAAAGTCAAATCTCCTGAATTATCAATTAAGGATCCATGGATTTCCCCGGAAACAAATGATATGGAAATATTTGATTTACCATGCTGTAAACGGAAAATCAAGATCAGAGAAGATTGGATTAGTAATATCCATTGTTATTTTTGTAATTTTTTACATGAAAGAAATGACAACTAGCCTTATTGATATTTTTTGTGTTGAATTTCTTCGAACTTCATTATTGAATTAAAATATAATATAAAATAGCTAAATTCATCAATATCTTATAGGATATTAAGGAGATCTGGTTATATTTTTAATAATTTTTATAAATAGCTTTGAAAGTAGTAAATTATGATTAAAAAAAACCATAATAGCTATAGCGATGATTTTCAGGAACGTCTGGATGATGTTCGTAAAGAGATGGACGAAGAGGATGAATTATGCGGAGCAGAGGAGGAATACTACTGGCAGGCGGATTACCATAGCTTGGAAGTTGATGAAACTCATTCTGTAATATATGATTTCATTTGGCTATCTGATGAAGAAAAGCAGTATTTCAAGATCGAAAATGAAAAAGAATGGGTCATGATATGGAAAGACAAGAACGACAATTTTTACTATAAATACTTAACTGTCAATGAAAAGAAGCAAACTATTAGAGACTTGAGACATAGAGGATGAAAATGATACAGAAAATATAGAGGAAGTGTAGATATTAGTTAAAAGAGCATATAAGGCACATATAAGGCATATAAGGGGTCAGGTCTTGCCAGGCTGTTGCCTGAATCGGTTTGATAGAAAGTTTAAGGAGAACAAATTTCCAATTTGAGTGATATAGTTTCGATTTTTCCATTATTCATGAGTTTTTACATAGAAATAAGAGGTAAGCAGTTCTTTGAATCAGAGACGGAGTTTGTCGCCAACTCCGTTTTATTTATAACGTCTCTTAGCACACCATCAATTCAAGTCCAAGACCTGACCCCTCATGTTCCTCATGTATCCGCTTGTTTAACCCCTTTAGGAAGAGGAATAGTGATTTAATTTGAATACTATTTGTGAGTAGGACTAATGTAAATCCTTTACGAAAAAAATTCTTTTTGTATTTTCGATATATTTGGATCATCATGTTCACTGTAAAGAGATTCCCATTTATCAGGCTTTTTTGGTTGTAGATAAGATCCGTGAAATCTAAACCTGAGTACTTCTTTTAATCTATGTTTTTTAGATAGTTTTGGACCAATGCTTGCATATAAAATAAATTCATAATAACCAGGTACAATACATGGAGCGTCGCCTACTAAGCCAATTGGAACATTAACACTATTACTTGCCGGCACTATTATTGGTGATATTGCTTCTATATCATTACCACCGGGCGGAAAGTGATTCCATTGAAATGTTGCGTCCATTATATATTTACTTGGCTGTGTTTTGGGGATATAAACACTAACAATTTTTGCATGCAGTCTGTCTATGGTTTTTGGTAGAACGCCACTATTTGTTGCAACAATAGGACAGCAGATAATAAAATATTTTTCCTCTGTTCTTATTAGTATTTTGGGAGGGATAGAATAATAAAGCTTTCCTCGTCTGAAATAGGCAAAGTAACCAACAATTAGGGAGATAATAAGAGATAATATTGATATTACAATTGAGACATCTACCTTTTCCATAATGACATTATAAATCTAACAAGTTACAAGAACAACAAAGGACTGGGTAGTCCATCTCTAATTATTTTCAATAGATCAGCTGTTCTGAGCTGGGGTTGGTGTGGCACCGGTTCCATGGGGTTTAAAATATGCTTAATTCTCTTGCTTAAATCATTTTGGAAAAAGTGGAACGCCTGTTGCAGCTAAAACAAGAATGTTATTCGACCAGTTTCAAAATGTCGGCTTGCGTCCCCATGATGACAATGGGGTTTGCTTTGGGATCGAGGAAGCGGATGATCTTCGCGATGTCTTCTTCGGCCATCGCCACGCAGCCGGCCGTGAAAGATCCGGGCTTTCGCCAAACATGGAAGAAGATTGCGCTGCCGCTGCCTTTTTCAATCGGATTGGTATTGTATTCGACGACGAATCCCATTTTATATAGATGGTCTTTGCGTTTCATCTTTTCGAATGATTTCGCGTCCGGCGTGCCGCACACCCATGTGTTGTACTGCGGGGATTCGGGATCGTCCACCCAGAAGTCATTTTCCGTTGCCTGGCGGTAGGGCATCATGGTTTCCATCTTGGGGGCATAACCGAAGACGAGACCGAGGCGATATATCCCGCTCGGCGTCTTCCAATCCCCCTCTTTCTTTTCACTCGGCTTGGCGAACCCTTTTTTCCCCAGCGTGCTTTGTATGCCGCCGAAAACGACCGTCCAGCCTTTATCGGTTTTTTGCAGGACTGTGGTTTCGGATGGGATCATATCGTAGCCTTCGGCGGTAACTATGATCAGCTGTTTTGAGGAGCTGATAGTTTTTTCATTCCCTTTTAAGACATCCGCGATAAATCCGGACAGTGCTTCGCCTTTGGACGGCGCTTTTTGTCCGAAAATAAATCCCGAGATCATGGTTAATATCATCATCGAATATAATATCGTAATAAAATTTGATTTTACAACCTGGTCAAACATCTTCCACCACCTTTCGAAATTTTTTATGGGAATGAAGCTTTACAGATTCTTTATGGGCTTCCCTCCGCGGGCCTGCTTCAGAATGACAGCGTTGGCAATCAGGTTATTCTGACGCAAACATCGAAGGGATTCACGGGAAGAATCTGTTCAGATTCCTTCCCTTGCAGCTCGTTGAGGAATCTCTCAGGACTTCGTCTCCAGGAATTTCCCTTCGGAGGCCTGCTTCAGAATGACACGTCATTATAGTTTTTCAAAGATCTTAATTATTGTGCTTCATTCGATTATCGAATATTTTTCCTTGATGACACTGGACGGAAACGCGTTGAAGTGCCACCATTCGATTTGTAATTGAATGAAACCAGCCTCCTCCATCGCCTTTCTCAGTATTTTCCGGTTCTTTATCTGTTCTTCGGCAAGTTTTTTCTCTTTCAGGAATTTTTCCTCGAGGCGCGGCTGGGCGAGTTCTCCGAAAAAGTCGAACGGTGTGCCCATATCGAGCTGTACTCCGCCGAGATATGGAGTCCCCATATTTTTTTCTCTGCCGGATTCATCTGCAATAGTGAGATCAACTGCCGCGCCGTAATTATGAATAGAACCTTTTTCGGGATCGGCGACATATTGCTGCAAATTGGAACCCTTCACCAGGTCCCACATCTTCCTTTGAATGCTGCGCGGCCTGACGCAATCGAAAACAAGAAGCGTGAGGCCCGGATTTTCTTTTTTCAATATCTGTTGAGCCTGTTCCAGCATTTTCGCGGCTTCTGGGCGTAGATAGCATTTTTCCAAATCCCCGTAGGCGTCGGTTTTCATAAAATTGTCGGCAGTCGTGTATTTGAGCTGAACAATTATATCTTTATCCAACGTCCGAATATCCACCAATCCCTGTTTCTTGAGATTTTCTTCCAGGTTTGGCGCTGCGCCGGTTTCCGCCGCGACGAGTGGAACGGACATATAAACTAAAATGGACGTTAGTAACATTTGATTGATCAATCTGAATGATTTCATTAATATCTCCAAATAATAAAAGACGGCGGCGTAAAACCGCCGTCTTTTGCGATTCGATTTAGTCAGCGTATTCGAATTCCACCTCGGCGATACATGTGTCGTCGAATTTCTCGCCTTTATAGACATCCATTATTTCGAGCTTGACATAGCTTGTGGGAGTATCGCGGTCAATCAGGATTCTTTGGAAATCCTGAACATCTTTCAATTCGTTCATTTGGAAGCGGCCGTCTGAGAAAGAAATCTTGATATTGCGGACGCGGTTATTGTTCCTGAATATCTGCGGGGTTTTCGGATAACCGGAGATAATCCTGACAGCCTTCACCTTTCTGGGTTCGTCGAGGCCGAACTTAAGCCATTCGCCTGTGCCCGGACCGTCCACACCCTCCGCCCACGCGGTTGAAGATTTGCCGTCCAACAAGTTCTCCGCTTTATACGCGTCCGCAGGGCGGTTGTGTTCGTAGAGTTGCGAGGAGGCGGTTATGTTCGCGGCTGAGCGGTATTGCAGTTTCATGGAACCGAAGCCCTTGATCTTCAGCTCGATATTGCGGGTCGTATTATCGAATGATGAATTCGATGTGATATAGGAGATTTTATATTGCGCCGTGAGGTCCACGGCGAGCCTCTCGATAATGGATGAAAAGTTGCTCATAATGTTGAAGTATTCGCCTTCCGTTTCCTTAGCCATCCAGACGTACTGAGGTATGCTGATTGTAATGGGATACATCCTGATCCCTTCAAGTTTTATTTTCTTGAGCACTTCGAGCATCGTTAAAGATGTAATACTGTTGCTCTGATGGTAAGGCGCATCCGTGATAAGGATAAAGACGACTTTTGCATTCTTTCTAAAATCGAACTTGAGAGCGGCACTCAAAGCATCCAGATCGTTCTCGGGTTCATCGCCTCCGCCGTCAGCCTTAATACCGGATATTTTTTTCTTGAAATCCTCGACTCCCGAGACGAAACCAAATGACTTTTCGATTATATCGCTGAAGGTTATCAAGCCCAGCCGGTAATCCATATTTGAGCCCTTCAGAATATCAGCGAAATAGAGGCAGTTGTCGCGGACACTGTCAATTTCATCCTGCATGCTGCCCGTCTGATCGAAAACGAAGACGATGTCTATCGGATCCACCTTGCCCGCCGCTTTCACGTTGTAGCGGCTGATATTTTGAACGAATCCGTTTTCAGTAATGGAAAAATCTTCCTCTTTCAAGCCATACACACCTTTGCCGGTTTTAGCATCGCGGACATTGACCGCCAATTCAACCTCCGGATACTTATTCGCCTTGATCGAGGCTGAAACCGGTTTACGCGCCACCGTTTGGGCTGTTATCAGTCCAGCGAAAAAAAGCGTTACGGCAGTCGCTGTTATAAGAACAAATTCTTTTTTCAATTCGCCCTCCTGTCTTTTTGATAAGTTAAATTGAAATTCAAGCCTACATGTTTATTGCCGGGTTACTTTCACCGGCTATCTTTGATGCAGCGTAAATTTAATTATCAATTTTAATGCCAATCGGAAGGGCTTACAAGAAAAAATGGCGCCTTATTACTTATTGATATTAAACGGATTGCGGTTTCCTCAGATCTTGCAAAAAGCTAAAAAAAGAATGAAATCGAGTTTTGTGTAAATAATTACACAGAATCCTTACATATAGTGACGGATTGATGCCCCTTTGATGAGACGGATTCTTCAGATGATTTTATTGCCTGGTTCTCTTCGACCCGGCGTGGAGAATCGGGTTCTTCGCTCCATTTTTAAGCCATTGCGTGATTTTATGCTCGCGGCTGAGAATAGTAACTCCGCCGAGAATCAGGGCGGCCGCTATGATGTTTTTGGTCTCCAGGCTTTCACCGAGCAGTATCATTGAGATGATAATGCCGAAAAGCGGCTGGAGGTAGATGAACGCGGCAACGACGCTCGATTTTTCCCCTTTAAGCGCGATGATGTTGAAAAAGTAGGGCAGAACGGTGCCGAAGATCAGTATCACCGCCGGTGACCACCACAGCGCGAACGGGACCGGGTTGTTTACGATATCGAATATCGGAAGCAGGGTGATCGGTATCGTTTCAAGAAAACCGAATATGAAGACATAAGTAATGACGGTGAAGGGTTTATAAATTTTGAGCATTGTCTTGGAGTAAACGAGGTAAAACGAATATATCATTGCACTGAGGACGAGGAGGATGTTTCCGGAGAAATACCCGCCGAGGTTGAGATTTTCCAGTCCGACGATAACGAACACGCCTGAAAAAGCGACCGCTATCGCCGCAATCTTCACCGGCGTAATCCTGTCCTGCTTGAGCAGGGTGGAAAGGATCAGCGTATGGATCGGGATGGTCGCGACAATGATTATCGCGTTGATGGACGTCGTCCGCGCCACGCCTTCGAGGAACAGGAACTGATTCATGCAGACTCCGGTGAATGCGAGCATGAAGAAATTCAGATAGTGTTTTCGCTGGATGGTTCCCGAATAAAAAAACAGCCTGTAGAGGATGTAAAAAATCAGCGCTCCGCCGCCGATACGGATAATCAGGATGAACTTCGGGTTAAATGTCCTGAATGCTATCTTGGAAAACGAGGGAAGAGCGGCGAATAGGAGCTGCACCGCTATCAGGGGAAGATATACGTTCATCCATTGAGAGTTATTGTTTTTATCACTATGTTGCATCTATTATATCTCCATATCCCATCGGATGTGTTTCCAATGCTGTTCGATATCTAAAATCCGCCGCGGATAAATCCTCTCCCAGCCCCTCTACATTCTCCATAAAAAAAATCCTATAGCAAACAAGATGGCACTTTGGATTACAGATATCGGGCTTGTTTCAAGCAGCTTATGCCAGCTTATCAGAATAATCATTTTTTGGCTTATGGCTGTCCCACGACCTTTTTTCCAGTTAATCATTCATTTATGGCGCAAGGTAATAGTGTAAACGTGATTTGCTGCTCGAGAGGCGGGAATTAAGGCTTGGGAAATGATAATTTACGGAGACTTATATATAAGTGGATTTGAATATTTTCAGATTTCACTTACAATCAATTTATGCAACATATGCATAATAAAGAAATTAGAGGTTGATGAAGAATGAAGCTGACAATCAGGACCGAGTATGCATTGCTGGCTTTGATTTACCTTGCGAGGCATAACGGTCCCGGATATATAAGCGGTGAAATAATTGCCAGGGAAGAAGGGATTCCGGAGAAATTCCTTCAGCAGATATTGCTCGCGTTGAAAAGGGCAAGATGCGTTCAAAGCACAAAGGGCCATCACGGGGGATACCGGCTTGGCAGAGAGGCGGATAAGATTACGCTTGCGGAAGTCATCAGGCTGTTTGACGGGGCTCTCGCTCCAACGGAGTCCGTAAGCAAATATTTTTATGAAATGACGCCGGTTTCCAAGGAGGAAAAGCTGAGCGAGGTTTTCAGAGATCTTCGGGATTACACGGCCAAAAAACTTGAGAATACAACGCTTCAAGATGTTATGTAGCGCCGACCTGTATTTAGTATTCAACTAATCACAGCTATTGCCGGTTTCATGGCAGACTCAATTAAATAAAGATTTTTTCTTATCATATTATAGGATTGTTGCTAAATATCTGATTTCAAAAGGAACAAGTACGCGGTGCATGTTCTCGAACCTTTTCTATAATTGTTCGCAAGCGGACTTTCGTGCCGCAATAATGGATTTCAGTTTTCTTTGCGGGAGCGGGTGTCCCGAAGGGCACCGGCTCCCGGGATTTTATATAATTGTTCGCAAGCGGACTTTCGTGCCGCAATAATGGATTTCAGTTTTTTTGCTATTCGTTCCTCTCCGCTTGCGATTGTCACGCCCACCAGGATGAGAGCCGCGGCGATGATGTTATTCGGTTTCAAACGTTCTCCGAGTATGATAATGGATAGAATTACGCCGAAAAGAGGTTCGAGATAGCTGAACACGCCGACCACCGAAGCTTTGACGTTTTTCAGCGCGATAATGGTCAGCATATTCGGCAGCAGCGTTCCCACGATCACGACCACCATCGGCGCCCACCAGAAGCGGATATGAACCGGATTCGCCGTGATGTCGAACACTTTGAAGATGGAAAACGGCAACACCTCGAGAAAACCGAAAAGGAATACGAATGTCAGCAGTTTGAACGGTTCGTGGCTTTTAAGCGCGATCTTCGAAAGGACGAGGTAAAGCGAATAGCTGGCGGAGCTGAGCAGAATGAGAATGTTCCCGACCGTATTGCCGGAGAGGGTTATCCCGTTCAACCCGACGATGAAGAACACTCCGAAAAAGCCCAACAGCACTGCGAAGAATTTGAGAAATGAGAACCTTTCTTTCTTCAACAGGATGGAGAAGATGATCGTGTTGATGGGAATGGTTGCGAGGATGATGAGAGAGTTTATGGATGTCGTCCTTGCCACTCCGTTGATGAACGAAACCTGGCTCACCGCCACACCGAAGAAACCGAGGGCGGCGAATTTTAAAAGGTCTTTCCCTGCGGTGCGCCCCTTATAAAATATAAGACGGTATATAATATAAAAGAAAAATGACGATATCCCGATTCTTAAAAAGATGATGAACATCGGGTCGAAATGCCTGAAGGCAATCTTCGCAACGGGGGCGAGAAAGCCCCAGAAGAACTGGATTGAGATAAGCATCAAATATGTTTTTGCTCTGCCGGCCGGCTGTTCATTTGTATTTGTAATAATACTTATTCCTTGCTGAGTACGAGTACAGGATATGTTTAAACCGTCTCTTGTAAACAGCCGATTTCGTCTTTTTCCAAGCAGGCCGGTTGTGATTATTGAAGATTGCCGATCCAAGCCGAGTTTAACTCAGAGATTTGAAACTTCGGCGCGCGGTCTTGATAATGATAGTTTAACAGCTTTGACGGAACTCTTTTTCTATCTTTGAAGTTTTACATTTACTGCATTGGCCGAGGCATGTTAAGGCATGCAGGGCTGTGATTCCAGCTCATCTTTTTTCACAGGCAGGTTTTATCTCAGTCCAGAGTGCTCTTTTGATTTTCCAATCTTGAAAACCCTTTGTTCTTTCAGCCGTTTCAAGAGGATAAAGACCTGATTGATGCGTAGATGTCTGATCAATCTGAAGAATATCCGGGGCCGGAAGTAGAACTTTCTCATCGCCCTGGACTGGGCGTCGAGCAGGTCTTGTTTCGTCAACCCTTGCGGTATCCATTCCGGTTCTTTGTAGGAATTCTTCGCCCAGTTCGGCTCGAATTCGCCTTTTAACGTATCCCATAATTCGGAGCCGGGCAGGACGTCGAGAATCGCAAATTGGGCGCGGGAGAGCTTCGTTTTTCCTGCGAATTCGATTGTCTGCTCGATCGTTTCTTTTGTCTCGCCCGGAAGGCCGAATACGAAAAATCCCTGAGTCGAGATACCTTCCCGATTTGCAATGTTTATACTTTTCTCGATGACATCGAGCGATATTTTTTTCTTTATGTTTTTTAATATCTCAAGCGAAGCGGATTCGACCCCGAAAGAGAAATAGTAGCATCCGCTTCGTTTCATAAGCTTGATAAGTTCCTTATCAACTTTATCCGCGCGTATTCCGTTAGGGCATGCCCAGGATATTTTCAAGCTTCTTTCAATTATCAGCCGGCAAAGCCTTTCAGTATGATCGCGCTTCAGTGTCAGATTATCGTCCTCGAAGTGTATCTCTTTTATTTTATATGTCTTCACCAGATATTCGATCTCATTCACGATATTTTCCGGAGATCGGAACCTGATATGCCGCTTGCAGAAATTAGGACTCGAGCAGAAGGTGCATTCATAAGGACACCCGCGAGTGGCGATGACCACACCGATCGGAAAATGGCGGACCAGCAGGCCGTGGGGCGCTTTGGCGTATTTTCGCGGGTCCATCTGCTCCCAATCAGGGAAAGGAAGATCGTCTATGTTCTCTACGATTTCCGCGAATTCTGTCTTCTGATTTTCGCTCTTGAGATTGCCTTGATGATAGACGCCTTTAATCCCTTTTGGGTTGAAATTGTTTTTAATAAGCCTCGACAAAGGAATTTCGCCTTCGCCGCAGATCACGAAATCGCATCCGGAATCGGAAAGGGTTCTGAAAGGCAGGAAGGTTGGATGCACGCCGCCGATGATGACTCTCATGGAGAGGGCTTTCAGACTCCTCGAAAGGCTCACCACTTCGCCGTTGAATGCAGTAAGACAGGTGATTGCCACGGCATCCGGGTTTTCCTCCTTTATTGCGGTTATCAATTCTTCTTCCGAAAGGCCGAGCATGAGAGCGTCTATTATGACAGTTTGAATACCGCTTTGTTTGAGGATAGAAGAAAGGTACCCCAAACCCAACGGCGGAGTGATTATATAACTGTTATAGGAGGGCCTTACAAGTACGATCTTCATAAATATTCCTTCAAAAGAAACGTTACCTTGTGCTTAATTATTCGATTGAATTTGCAGAAAATGAATCTGAAAATATCAGAATAATTTTATTACGAATTTATCCGATGGATCGAAAAAATAACTGCAAATTTCATGTGAACGATTTAATCTCGATCAATCTTCACCCTGCCTCCACTCTTATCAGTCAACGCAGAGATAAACGCTTCATAGTTTGCCACAGGTGCCGCGATCTCCATTCTCACTGCGTCCTGCGCATATGATTGACTGATTATAGACATTTTCATCTGGTTGACAAGCCCCATAAGCTCCCCGACAAAATCGTATGGAATTGAAACTGACAGTTTTTTTATGATCTGTTTTTGGATTATTCGGCTGCTATCCAGGACTTCTCTTGCAGCCGATGCGTACGCCCTTGCAAGTCCGCCTTTGCCCAGCTTGACGCCGCCGAAATACCGGACGACCGTAATTGCGACATTATAAAGATTTTTTCTCTTTATCTCGTTGAATATTGGAATTCCGGCCGTTCCTGACGGTTCGCCGTCGTCATTATAGCGAAAATATTTTTCCGCCCCTTCGCCAAGCCTGTATGCATAGCAAACGTGTGTCGCGTCGTGATATCTTTTGCGAAGATCATGAATGATTTTTTCAGCCTGATCTTTATCTTCTGTGATGTATGAATAGGCGATGAATTTCGAGTTATTTTCTTTTATTTGGACCGGACCGCTCTCCCGTTCTAATGTCAGGTAATCTGTAAGCATTCTTCCAGGGTTTCCCGGAAAAATTATATACTTTTTAATGCAACCTTCATAGCACGGTCATCGTATTATTATTTGATAGGGAAGCGCTTTTTATTGTATAATAAAGACGCTTTTACCTATCTAAACAAAGGAGTACGAAATGTCTAAAAAATTATTCGCTGCCGGCGCGGTTCTATTAATTCTCTGCGCTGTTTTCATCGTAGCGCAGAAAAAAACACCGGGCGCAACGGATCTCGCGGGGATAGATCTGTCGCAGTATATAAACCCGGAAAGCAATATGTTTTCCATGTCTTTCTGCGTGGATTTTGAAAGGATAGTGAAGACCGGACTGCTCGACAAATACATCGCCTTCTTCAACGAAATTTTCCTAACCGCAAAACCTGAGGAGAAAGAGGGATTCGATCAAGGATGGGCAATGTTCAAGCAGCAGATGGATGCGTTCGGCTTCGACTTCAAACGCGACCTGAAAAAGATATTCGTAAAGTTCGAGGGAAATACTGAGACTGACGATTTCAAGGTGTTTATGTTGATCAATGCCGATTTCAAACAGGAAAACCTTGTCAACACAATCAAGGGTATGATGGGCGAGTCATTATTGTCTGAAAAATATAAGAATACCAAGATCTACTTCAGTAATGAAAACTTTGCCTTTACCTTTATCGAAAACAAGATAATCGCGCTTAGCACGAGTAAAGAGCAAATAAAAGGCGTAGTGAATGCATACAACAGCAAGTCGGCGCCCAAGCGTCCCGCCACTCGTTATTCGGAAATTGCACAGGGCCTGAATGAAGGAAAAATCAGCTGGGGCTATATCTCGATTCCAAAAATTCTATTTGACGAATTGAATAAAGATGAAAATGTTGCGAAATACCTGACCGTTTTTATGGATCTCGATCTAATCTCCTTCTCGACGGATTTTGACGGCAAGAATTATTCCGAGGAATTTAATATCTTTATGAAGAATCAGAAGTCCTGCCAGCTGCTCGGAGATGCGATTCTTGGAGCGAAAAGCATCGTGAAGCTGTTCCTCGCCGGCGATCCATCTCTGATGGAAATGTTGGACGCTATGAAGGTTGTTCAAAACACCAGGAACAATTCAGTTACAATCGGAGCCTCTTTCGAATTGGAAAAAATGATGCAGGTTGCCAAGGATTTCATGATGAAAGCCATCGAAATGCAGAAAATGCAAGAATGGGATGAACCTCAGACATTGGAGGGGCCGGAATCGGAACTTCCTCCTCCCCCTGCGCCTCCGCAGAACTGATTTGGTTAAGCGGTTTTTTAAAGTTTACAACGGATAGATTGAATTATGATGTTGGCGGATATTGTGCAAAGGTAAAACGTATAGGATAAAATCAGAAGCTGATAATAAGAATTTCATAGCCATAAAGCAATCCGAAATGACGTTGATTCATCCTGGAAGGATTACAATTCTAAAGCGGGGCAGGGGTAAATCCAGCCCCGTTCTTTATTGGATGAGCAGGGATCAACGCGCCGCTGATAACTGGGCGCTCCTGTTCGCGCGCGAGCTTGCCAAGAAAACGGATTCCAGCCTGATCGTGGCATTTTATCTTGTCCCGGGATTCCTCGGGGCGGCAGGAAGGCAGTATCGCTTTATGCTGAATGGACTTGTTTAGGCTGAATCTGTTTTGCGAGCCAACGGGATACCTTTTTATCTTTTGACCGGAGACCCTGTTTCGAAGATTCCGAGGTTTATCAACGTGGATGCTTATATCCGGAAGATTCGGGAGCTCAGTTGAGCCTCCAGATGCTGAAATTAAGGATGGATGCGAATGTGACCCAAAACAGATAGGGGACAAGCAGCCAGCCCGCAAGGGGCGAGATTTTCCAGAATTCCAGTATTGTCAGCAGTATAAAGACCCATAAGACCACGATTTCGAAAAAAGCTGTCATGGGGGAGTGCAATCCGAAAAAAATGATTGACCATAGGGAGTTAAGTGCCAACTGGATTCCAAAGAGGATTAAGGCTCTTTTCACGCTTATACCTGACAAATCACTTTTTTGCCAGACAAAGTAGAGGGAAATACCCATCATAATATAAAGAGTTATCCAAACCGGGCCGAAAATCCAATTCGGAGGATTGAAGCTAGGTTTGTTTATCGTGGAATACCAGGATGAGATGGAGCTGGTTGTGAAAAAAGATCCGATGATGCCCGCTGCCTGGCATATTAGAATGGAAAAAATGAGTTTAAAAATGTTAAATTTGGTCATAGCTAATTCCTAATTGTTCGGTTAGAACAGCAATATTTCGCCGCTTTTACGGCAGACGACGGTTCTTGGGAACCCATTATAATCTTCCATCACTTCTATCGGTTCGAGATTTGAATCATACTGCACGAGATCAATTACACTGCTTTTTTGGCTCCAACCTATTTCAGTAATAAAAATTCCGTGCGGTTTCAACATTGTTTCAATCGGGATACAGTCTTCCGCATCGAATCCCGGGATGGGAAGAATCCTTTTCAGAAAATCCAGGCCGTCATTTCCGCCAAGAAAAGCGATATCCGGTTCCCAGTTTACTATTTCCCTTTGCAGTCCGATGTAATCCTTCTCTGGGACATATGGAGGATTTGTGACGATAAGATCGAAGATAGGTTCCTGTTTGAAAAAAGTGGTGGCGTCTCCATTTACAAACCTCACTCTCTTCTGGACTTCGTTGATCTCGGAATTCACGGTTGCGGTTTGAAGCGCCGATAAACTTATATCCACTCCGATAACGGTTGATTTGGGGAATTCGGCGGCAAGGGTGATGCCAACGGCTCCGCTGCCGGTCCCCAGGTCGAGTATTGTCAGATATTCATAGATCGTGAAATATTTTTTTGCGGCTTCTATAATAAATTCGGTCTCCGGACGGGGTATGAAGACATCTTTGTTAAGGATGAATTTTTTGCCGTAGAAATCCCACTCGCCGAGAATATATTGCAGCGGCTCTCCGTTCTGTCGTCGCTCGATGAGAGATATAAATTCCGATGTCATGCTTTCCGGCAACATTTCATAATAGGATGCCACTAATTCCGACGAGTTCATGCCTGTCAGATGGCCGAGCAATATGCGGGCGGTTCTGAATGGGTCCACATCGTCGGAGCCGCTTTCATTCAGCTTTTTCGCTCCCATGCTCAATGCTTCTTTTATTGTTAATGCCGGCATTTTTTTGAACTTTGGTGAATTAAAAATGAAATAGCATTTATTATCTCAGTCGCCGCTAATAATCTACGAAAAAAAATTACATTTTATCCAGGTTTTCCCTGAGTTTTTCCTCAAGGAAGAAACGGTGAAGGTCTTCGGAGAACTTGTCGAGACTTCCGTCAAGCACGCTTTCAAGCTGGTGCAGGGTGAGGCCGATACGGTGATCCGTGACTCTGCTTTGCGGAAAGTTGTAAGTCCGGATTTTTTCACTTCTGTCGCCTGTGCCGATTTGGTTTTTTCTTTCTGCCGCCATGGCGTCATGTTGTGCCTGTGCCTTGGCTTCATAAAGCCTGGAGCGCAGAACCTTCATCGCCTTTTCTTTGTTCTTGATTTGGGATTTTTCATCCTGGCAGGTAACAACCAGACCCGTAGGCAGGTGAGTGATCCTGATGGCTGAATAAGTTGTGTTCACGCTTTGACCGCCTGGACCTGTGGAGCAAAATCTGTCTATGCGAAGGTCTTTTTCTTCTATATGAATTTCCACGTCTTCCACTTCCGGCAGCACGGCTACGGTAACAGCTGAAGTATGAATTCTGCCGCTTGCCTCGGTCTTCGGAACGCGCTGAACCCTGTGGACGCCGCTTTCGTAGCGTAGCAGTTTGTATGCCTCTTTACCGCTTACAAGGCTGATTATTTCCTTGATCCCGCCGACGCCTGTATAATGCGAGTCCATAATCTCGATCTTCCAACCGTTTTTTTCGGCATATCGGGTGTACATACGGAAGAGGTCAGCAGCGAAAAGCGAAGCCTCGTCTCCACCCGTCCCCGCCCGGATTTCAAGTATTGCGTTACCTTTTTCCTTTGGGTCTTGAGGGACGAGCGAAAGCTCCAGTTTGCCCATAAGGTCTTCTTTTTCGTTGTTTAGGGCGGTGAGTTCTTCCCCTGCAAGGGCGAGCATCTCGGGATCGGTTTCCGCGCCGTTTAATATAATCTCGGTATCGGCGATTATTTGTTCGATTTGCCGGTATGTTTTAAATAGCTTGACTGCCGGCGTGATCTCGGTGTACTCGGCAACGATTTTTTTATATTTTTCCTGGTTGGCAAGGATTTCCGGTTCTGCAAGAAGCCTGGTCAACTCCTCATGCTTTCGCTCGAGTTCCTCCAGCTTTTTTATCATCGTTGCTCCTTAAGCCTTGTCAGGGCTGGAAGAATTCATTTTAATTTCATAAGTCCTGGATTTTCTGGATGTATCATTTTCCCGCTCCAGGGCTTCTTTGACGGCGGCGATCGCCACTTCCAGCTGGCGGTTGTCCGGTGTTTTTGTAGTTATTTTCTGCAGCCATAAACCCGGCTTCATCATCGCCTTGACGAATAATTTATCCATATGTCGTGATCCGAAGCGCATTATCTCGTAAGTTACAGCCGCGATAAAAGGAAGCAGCGCTATTCTCAGGGATAATTTGATCAAGAAAGACAATTCCGGATCTATGCTAAGAAAGAAAAAAAGACTGATTACGAATACGAGGATCAGAAAATTGGTTCCGCAGCGTGGGTGGAGGGTTCCATATTTCTTTGCGTTTCTGACATTCAGTTCTTTGCCTGCCTCATAAGTGAATATAGCCATATGCTCTGCTCCGTGATATTGGTACATCCTGCGGATATCTTTCATAAAGCCGAATCCCCACATCACAGCTATCAAGATTAATATTTTTGCGCACGCATCAACGAGGTTAAAAGCGAGCGTGTTGGAAAAAAGCGGATTCCATTTTTTAAAAATGCCTGCGATTGCGAGAGGCAGGGCCTTATAGAGAAAAATAGTCAGGAACAACGCGATGCTTATGGAAAAAACGAGCTCAAAGGATGATAATCCCTGGGATTTCGCCTTCTTTTTCCTGTTTTTCTCCATGGGTTTCTTTGCGACTGAGCCTGCCGATTCCTCTTCATAAAAAGAAGCGGAGAAATTGATTGCTTTCATGCCGAGAACGAACGTGGAACCTAAGGCAGCGACACCGCGAAAACAGGGCTTTTTCCAGATGGAATTGCTCCGCCGTTTTTTCAGTCCCTCGCTTTTAACCACGATATCGCCGTTTCTTTTCCGCACAGCCACGGCAAAAGCCCTCGGGGACCGGATCATTATTCCTTCGACGACCGCTTGTCCGCCTATAGTCTCAGGGCGGCTGACCGAATCTTGTATTTTCTTTTTCATGGCATTATTTTCGGATAAAACATATCCCTTTATTTCCATCGAGCTTCAGGGATATTTAGCCCGAGAAATAAAGGGATTCTTAAAATAAATGCTATTGTTCAGATTTAATAGCGTATTTCCTTCTGAACCTTTCCACGCGGCCGGCAGTATCAACGAGTTTCTGCTTGCCGGTGAAGAAGGGATGACAATTTGAACAAATATCTAATTTTAAGTCTTTTTTTGTAGAACGGGTTTTCCAGCTCGCGCCGCAGGCGCAAGTCACGTTCACATCAAAATACTCCGGATGTAAATCTTTTTTCATTTCAGCATCTCCGTTTCCAATATTTCTCGCTTCAGAGCGTGATAATATAATTCATAACCGGATAAAATGCAATACCTATCTTGCTTTGCCCATAGATTCAAGGAAATCAGCATTTGTTTTGGTTAGCGAGAGTTTATCAATAAGAAGCTCCATCGCCTCCACGCTTGACAACGGATGCAGAACCTTCCTGAGTATGCGGATACGGTTCAATTCGTTTTCGGGAACAAGAAGCTCTTCCTTACGGGTTGCCGATGGCGCGATGTCTATTGCAGGAAAGATTCTCTTCTCCATCAATTTTCTTGTCAGCGAGATTTCCATATTGCCGGTGCCTTTGAATTCTTCGAAGATGACGTCGTCCATACGGCTACCGGTATCTATAAGGGCGGTTGCGATTATTGTAAGGCTGCCCCCCTCCTCGACATTTCGCGCAGAGCCGAAAAATCTTTTCGGCCGCTGGAGGGCGTTGGCATCGAGACCGCCGGACAGTACTTTGCCGCTCGGCGGCTGGATTGCGTTATACGCTCTGGCGAGCCTTGTGATCGAATCGAGAAGGATTACGACATCTCTTCTATGCTCGACGAGCCGCTTAGCTTTTTCAAGGACAATCTCGGAAACCTGCACATGGCGGGAGGCCGGTTCGTCAAAAGTCGAGCTTATCACTTCACCCTTGACATTGCGGAGCATATCGGTGACTTCTTCCGGTCTTTCATCGATGAGAAGGACGATGAGGTACACTTCCGGGTAATTCTTGATGACGCTGTTCGCAATGCATTGAAGCAGGGTGGTTTTTCCGGTGTAGGGCTGCGCCACGATCATCCCGCGTTGCCCTTTGCCGATAGGTGTAAGGAGATCCAGCACTCTGGCTGATATATTTCTTGAATCTCCGTCCTCGAGCCTCATTCTTTCAAGGGGATACAAGGGCGTGAGGTTGTCAAAATGAATTCTGTCTCTCAGGTCTTCCGTCGGAGCAAAGTTAACCGCTTCCAGTTTGAGAAGCGCGAAATATCTTTCGCCTTCCTTCGGGGGTCTCACCTGGCCGGATACGGTATCCCCGGTCCGGAGCTCGAAGCGTCTGATCTGAGATGGCGATACGTATATATCATCGGGGCTCGGCAGGTAATTGTAATCCGGCGCCCTGAGAAAACCGAATCCGTCCGGTAAAACTTCGAGAACCCCTTCAGCGAAAATAAGGCCGTTTTTTTCTGTTTGAGCCTGAATTATGCTGAAGATCAGTTCCGATTTCGGCATTCCGCTTGCGCCTTCGACGCTAAGCGAATGCGCTATATCTATCAACTCGTGAATGTTCTTTTCCTTCAATTCTGAAATGTTCATATATCCTTCTCCTTTACCTTAATCTGGCTTCTATCTCTTTGATAAGTTCATTCCTGCCCTGGCCCGTTACCGCCGAAAAGAAAAGCGGCATTTTGCCGTCAGCACCGTTAAAATCCTTTGTATTCTCCATCCACGTGCTATGAAGATGCGCCCTGGTCACTTTATCTGTTTTGGTTGCAACGATCACAACGGGAACATTATAGCTGTCGAACCAATTTTTCATCTCAATGTCGGATGCGAAAGATTTATGCCTTCCGTCGACAATCAGCACGGCAAGTTTTATGTTTTCTCTGCCCGTCAGATAATTATCAATCATCTTTTTCCAGGTTTCCCGCTGGCTCTTCGATACCTTTGCATAGCCATAACCTGGAAAATCGACCATATATAGCTTGTTATCAATTTTGAAAAAATTCAGTGCTCTTGTTTTTCCTGGCTGCTTGCTTACCTGAGCGGCCTTGTGAGAGCGTAGCAGCGTATTGATTAGGCTTGATTTTCCAACATTGGAGCGGCCGACAAAAATAATCTCCGGAAGGCCGTCCTTCGGCAAATCCTGTACTTTGTAAACGCTCCCCCAGAACTGATAGTTTCTGAAGTTCGACATATTAGGCTATATCTTATCCATAAAAAAAGCAAGCTTTTTCGTTGATCGAAAGCAGACAGGATTGTGTATGGCGGATATCGGTCGTTCAGTGAGCTATACCATCGTCCACTCTTGTCTCTTTTTTCTTCAGCTTTTCAACATCCTGAATTGGTGTGGGTTTAATCTCGAGAGCCTTCTCAATCACTTCCCCCACATTATCTACAAGATGAATATTGATGTCTTTTCTTATCTCCGGCGGAATATCCTCTATATTTTTTTCGTTTTCCAACGGAATGATTATCTCCGTTATACCAGCGCGGTGGGCGGCAAGAATCTTTTCCTTAAGCCCTCCGATGGGCAGAACCTTGCCTCTTAGCGTTATTTCACCCGTCATCGCAATCTCGTTGCGTACGGGGATTTTCGTGAAAGCTGAAACGAGCGCGGTTGCCATCGTTATTCCAGCAGACGGGCCGTCTTTCGGTATCGCCCCCTCGGGTACATGGATATGTATGTCTGTTTTTTTGAAGATATCGCTCGGGATTCCGTACTCTATGGATTTCGACCGGACATATGTCAAGGCTGCCTGAGCTGACTCCTGCATAACCTCACCCAACTGTCCTGTAAGCTTCAGTTCCCCTTTTCCGGGCATTAGCATACATTCCGTAGAGAGAAGCTCCCCTCCCATTTCCGTCCAGGCGATGCCCATCACCAACCCGACTTCAGCTTTGTGTTCTTTTTCTAATTTACGGTACTTCGGAATTCCAAGGTATTCCTCGACCTTGTTTTCCGTGATTTTAACGCCGTCCTTGATGGATTTCGTAATAAACTGCCGCGCCAGTTTCCGGCAGATGGATGCGATGGAACGTTCGAGGTTCCTTACGCCGGCTTCACGGGTATATTTTTCAATGATGTACTTGATGGTATCTGGTGTGAAAGAGATTTTTTTCTTGATGAGCCCGTGTTCTTTCAATTGCTTTTTAATGAGGAATTGCTCTGCAATCTGTATTTTTTCGATCTCAGTATATCCGGGAAGGTTTATCACCTCCATTCTGTCGAGCAGCGCCCTGGGAATGGGGTGGGGGACGTTTGCGGTTGTAATAAACATCACTTCAGAAAGGTCGAATTCGGCATCGAGATAATGATCGAGGAACGAATGGTTCTGCTCCGGGTCAAGGACTTCAAGAAGGGCAGCCGACGGGTCTCCCCGGAAATCGGTGCTCATTTTATCCACCTCATCCAGCAGGAAAACAGGATTCATCGTTCCAGCTCTTTTTATCATTTGTATAATTCTGCCCGGAAACGCTCCGATGTATGTTCTGCGGTGTCCCCTGATCTCCGCCTCATCCCGGACGCCACCAAGAGAAAGTCGGACGAATTTTCTTCCGGTGGAGCGGGCGATTGAACTTGCGAGCGAAGTCTTGCCGACACCCGGAGGGCCGACGAAACAAAGGATCGAACCTTTCTGTTTTTTGACCAGCTGCCTTACTGCCAGGAACTCGAGAATACGTTCCTTGGGTTTTTCGAGCCCGTAATGGTCGGTATTTAAAATTTCTTCCGCCTTTTTAAGGTCCCTTTTTTCCCTCGAACGCTTGTTCCATGGCATAAAAATGAGCCAGTCGAGGTAATTTCTGGATACGGTGGCTTCCGCGGACATCGGTGGCATTGCTTCGAGCTTGTCGAGTTCCTGAATCGCCTTCTCTTTTACCTTATCGGGCATTCCGCTTTTATCCATGCTCTGGCGCAGCTGCTCGATCTCATCAACCTTCTCCTTGCTCTTGCCGAGTTCCTTCTGTATTGCCCTGATTTTTTCGTTCAGGTAATATTCCTTCTGGGCTTTTTCCATCTGTTTCTTGACTTCGTCATTGATCTTCTCATCGAGCAGAATTTTTTCTATCTCTATATCAAGGATGTTGTTCAGTTTAGTCAATCTCAGGCGCGGATTGATGGTTTCGAGCAGTTCCTGTTTTTGCTTGATGTCGATGTTCAAGTGAGATGAGATGGAATCGGCAAGTTTGTCGGCATCGGTTTCCTTCATGGAAGCGACGAGGACATCAGAATTTATATTCTGGCTGATCTTGAGGTACTGTTCGAGCTTCTCGATGATTTCGCGGATAAGGGCAGGAGGAACCTCCGACAGCTCTGGTTTGGATTTCAGGGCTTCCGCTATGACTTCGAAGTACGGCCTGGCGTTATCATTAAAATCTATGATTCGCGCCCTGTAGAGACCCTCGACGAGCACTTTCACATTGCCGTTAGGCATCTTCAGGCTTTGCACAATCTTCGCGATTACGCCCACGAGGAAGATGTCTTCCTTCGTCGGTTCGTTGATCAAGGCGTCTTTCTGAGCACTTAAGAAAATCTTTTTCTCATTTTTTAGAGCATATTCCAGGGCTAATATGGATTTATCCCTTCCGACGAAAAACGGGACCATCATCGTCGGGAAAACGACCAAGTCCCTCATCGGCAGCAGGGGCAAAGTTTCATATACTTCTTTATTCTCTTTCATTTTATGCCTTTAAAATTACTTATATCATGAATGAAACGGGAATCAAACAGGCTAAACCGCCTTCTTCTCTCTCATCATTATCCCGTCTTTCAGTTTATTAACTACGTCTGCGTCAATAATACATTCCTTGACGTCTTTTTCCGAAGGGAGTCTATACATTAGATCGAGCATGAAATCTTCCATTATAGCTCGAAGGCCCCGCGCTCCAATTTTTCTTTCCAGGGCGAGGACGGCGATCCTGTCCATTGCATCGTCTGTGAAAATAAGATTAACTCCTTCGAACTCGAAGAGTTTCTGATACTGCTTGATAAGTGCATTCTTCGGTTTTGCCAGGATCGTCAGAAGCGCCTCTTTGCTGAGGTTGTGCATCGTCGCGGTGATCGGAAGTCTTCCTACAAACTCCGGGATCAAGCCGTATTTGATAAGATCCTGCGGTTCGACCATCGAAAGAATTTCATCGTCCGTCAGTTTTTTCGCGTCTTCCTTCGCTGTGTGAAAACCGAGGGTGCGGGCGCCGAGCCTGCGCCGGATTATTTTTTCCAGGCCGATGAAAGCCCCGCCGGCGAGAAAAAGTATATTAGTCGTATCTATCTGATAAAATTCCTGATGCGGATGTTTGCGCCCTCCCTGAGGCGGGACATTTGCGACTGTCCCCTCAAGGATTTTTAAAAGCGCCTGCTGCACCCCTTCGCCCGATACGTCTCTTGTTATCGAGGGGTTTTCATCTTTTTTGCTTATCTTATCCACTTCATCAATGTAAATTATCCCTTTTTCGGTTTTATCGAGGTCATACCCGGAAGCCTGGAACAGTTTTAATACGATGTTCTCCACGTCTTCGCCGACATATCCTGCCTCGGTTAATGTCGTTGCGTCCACCATGGCAAACGGAACGCTAAGGCACTTGGCGAGCGACCGGGCGATCAAGGTCTTTCCGGTTCCGGTAGGGCCAAGCAGCAGGATGTTGCTCTTGTTCAGCTCGACATCGTCCCGTTTTTCATTGTAGAAATCCACGCGTTTATAGTGGTTGTAAACGGCGACGGCAATTTTTCTCTTCGCATCTTCCTGTCCGATGACGTATTGGTCAAGAAAGGTCTTGATTTCCGCAGGTTTCGGAATTCCGAGCCTTGCTTTCGATTTTTCCTGGATTCTCTCCTCGGTGATGATTTCGTTGCAGATCTCGACACACTCGTCGCAGATATAGACGTTCGGGCCGGCTATAAGTTTTTTTACTTCTTTCTGGCTCTTATTACAAAAGGAGCATTTCAGACTTTTAAAAGCTTCTGTTCCTTTCGCCATCATTAACCTCTAAGGTTTTAAAAACTCTTTTCAGCGGCTGACGATGATTTCATCTATCAATCCGTAATTTTTTGCAGCCTCAGCCGTAAGTATGAGCTGCCGGTCGGTGTCCACCTCGATTTGCCCGATGGGTTGACCAGTGTTTTCCGACAGTATCTTGGTGAGCTCCGTCCGTAAACGTAAAAGCTCTCTTACCTGTATGTCAATATCTGTCGCCTGTCCGTTGAGTTTTCCCGTCGGTTGATATAGAGAGAAACGTGAATGGGGAAGGGCGAATCTTTTGCCTTTCGTCCCAGAGCAAACCAGAAGAGCCGCGATTTCTCCCGCCTCGCCGTAACACAGGGTGCGGATCGCAGGTTTAACCAGCCTCATCGCATCGAAAACCGCCAAGCCGGAGCAAACCTCTCCTCCGGAGCTGTTTATATAGACTGCAATCTCTTTCTCCGGATCTTCCGCTTCAAGGTAGAGCAATTGGGCAACGGCAAGATTCGCCATATGAGAGTCAATCTCCTCGCCGATCATTACTATGCGGTCTTTCAAGAGGCGAGAAAAAATATCATATGAGCGTTCGCCACGCCCGTCCTTTTCAACTACAATCGGCACCAGGTTCATCGGTTTCATCCAATTTTAATATGGTTTATTTCAAACAGAAAATCAACTGTTTTGCCAAAAAGTATATCGAATTTTATCGCTCTTATTTCGCCTGTTTTCTCGAGATGCTCGCGAAATTTAACGACATTCTGTTTACTATCTTCGGCGATCTTCTTTATCTTTTCTTCAACTTCGGCGTCAGGGACCGTAATATTCGCCTTCTCGGCAATCTTGCTCAGCAGGATTCCCCTTGCCACGGCCTTTTCCGCGTCCGGCCTGACTTTCTCCCGCATTTTATCCCAATCAATTTTGTCGAGAGGAAGTTGTAATCTGGAGTTCATTGACTGCACAACGGCGTTATACAACATGGACTTGACCTCATCCTCAATCATTGTGCGGGGCACCTCGAACGGATTTTTTTCGCGCAGCTGATTGAACATCTCATCCGCCGTATTGGAACGCTCTTCGCGCAATTTTCTTTGCTCAAGAGAGGTCTCAAGTTCGCTTTTAAGCTTGTCCAGGCTCTCGAAATCGCCCAGGCTTCTGGCAAAATCGTCATTTACCTCGGGGAGTTTAATGAACCTGATGTCTTCCACCTTGATGTGGAAACTGATCTTTTTATCCTGCAGGTTCTTGCCGAGTTTATCGGTATCGACCTTGATCTCGAAAGTATTTCCTTCCTCTTTCTTCATGCCGATCAGGTTCTTGTCGAAATTCGAATGTTCCTTCTTATCCGTCGGAATGAGGTATCTCATATTTTTTATGTCGTGTGTATGATCGTGCTTGGGTTCGTCAACATAATCATAGTTGCCGCTAAGGATGACTTCATCGCCTTTCTCGATTCCCCTGTCTTCCACCGGAAGCGACTCCGCCGCGCTGAACCTCAGCTGTTCCATCTCCGCGTCTATATCCTCGCTTTTTATCTTTATTTTTTTAGGGGATAGATTTAAGGAATCATATCCTTGAACCTCGAATTTGGGTTCCACCTCATATTCGATAATAAATGTCAGCTGTCGGCCGAGCTGATAATCCGCCTTCTTTAGAACGGGAGAGGCTATCGGTTGAGCCTCAGCATCTTTGAAAAACTTCTCCACCTCTATATTCACAACGTTTTCGATAAGGTTGTCCTCTATCTCCTTCTTGAAGCGTCCCTTGACGATATCCTGCGGAATTTTTCCTTTACGGAAACCATCCAGTTTTACGGAATTTGAAAAATCAGCGATAATTTTCTTTTCTTCCTGCTGCGTGTCTTCAATAGGAACGACAAAAGACGCTTCGCGGAGCACCTGGCTCAATTCTTTCGTCTCTATCTTCGATGCCGTGTTATCTGCCATAATATATCATACACTCCTGTCAGTGGTTTTATTCGTAATCGGATTGCGAGGCCAAGATCAACCTCGAAACAGCTGATTCCGAAAAAATGTATTATATGTTATTTTAATCAGCATTCAATATTAAAATTCAAGTTCCGACTTAGATTGAATTCATAAATCATATCATAAACTGAACTTGAAATGCGATTTCAACACGGCGGTTTAACCATAATCTGTAATCGTTCAACTATGAGCCGAGTGAAAACATAATACCTATATCATCCGGTGATTATCCGGTCAATCCTGAGCAGCAACAGGGGCACCAGTGAGTTCAAAATGTTTGTCAAAGGCATATGTCGAAATCCCTGATTTCCGTATGTTTTTTTATTTCTTCCGAAGATATTTTCGAATCCAATTCCTTTCTTATGTCTTCAATTTCTTCAGATGACAAACTGCTTCTTTTGATTAGGGTGATGATGATATTTTTCCTGTAGTCGTAGTCTGCTTTATCAAGAAGCGCACGTAATTCTTCCTCGATGCACCGGCTCTTTGCGGCGATGGGGAAATAATGATAGTTTCGCCTCTGAGTCGTAAAACCGATCATTTTTTTCGTCATCAGCCTGTTTAATAAGGTTTTTACGGTCTTAGGGTTCCATCCGGTTTCAGGAATTACTGCTTCGATGATCTGTCTTGCTGTAGTTGACGGTTTTTCCCAGATGATCTTCATCACGAGCCATTCAGCATCAGAAATTTTAGATTTTAAAGCCATTTAAAAGGACCTCTACAACAAAAGGATTACATATGTAATCCATATTAGATTACAACTGTAATCTTCTTTTGTTAATTTGTCAAGCGTATTTTAATGAGCATTTACAAAGCTATCAGCAGGCTGTTGTCCAAATAAAAAGCAGTCATATTCAAGGATACTGTGAAGATCCACAGGCGAATACCTTCTTATAATATTAATTATCTATTAAAGTTAAAACCTTTGAGGAAACGGATTTTCCATCATTCTGAATGATGCTTCGAATGGAGGCTCGCGAAGAATTCTCAGGATTCATCGGGGATTTCCCTTCGGGGTTTTATTCGAAAAGACAACAATCTATGGTTTTTCAAAGGCCTCTATATTAATATATGGCGCAAGGGGAATATAAAATGAAGATAATAAATAAAAATCCATTATACGGAAAATATTTTGTTTTAACCTTATGGCTGTTGTTTTGCGTGGGTATTACCTTTCCGGGATATTCTTCTGATCCGCTTTCTGTATCAGATCTCAATGGACTGAAAACCTGCGGTTCAGCAGTCATCAGTCCGGATGGGAAATGGATCGCGTATACGGTCTCTTTCCAGCGCGGCCCTGAAGAAGAGGCGGGGAGAAATTATGAAAACCTGTATCTCGCTTCAACGGTGACTGGAGAAATCCGCGGTTTCATTACCGGTAAAACAAATGTTTCATCTTCCATCTGGTCGCCGGATGGAAAAGAGATCGCATTCCTCTCGTCGAGGGGGGATAAGGCAAAAATACAGGTTTGGATAATCCCTCTGCTGGGAGGCGAGGCATGTCCAGCAACGAATTCACCTACCGATATATTATCTTTCAGGTGGAGTCCATGCGGCAAAACAATTGCCTACATCGCCACTGAACCTCCCTCCAAAAGAGATGAAAAGCTGAAAAAGTATGGATATGATTTTCTCTTCTTCGAGGAAAACTGGAAACATAAAAACCTCTATATCGTCGAAAGAAAACCGGACGGCGGATTCTCCGAACCGAAAAAAATCACAGACGGGATAACCCTCTGGAGATTCGAATTCAGCCCGCAGGGCAAATACATCGCTGCCTCGGTTTCGGAAAAAAATCTTGTGGATTATGAGTATATGTTTAGCAAGATATATATCATCGAGATTGCCACTGGAAATACAAGGCGTTTGACTGATAACCCCGGCAAGCTCGGCGGCTTCGCTTTCAGTCCCGATGGCAAAAACATCACTTATACGGCAGCGAAAACGCTAAACGACCATTCCGCCAGTCAGTTATATGTCATCCCGTTCGAAGGCGGAGAAGCAAAGAATCTTACGCCCGATAATTTCAGGGGACATATCAGATGGTCGGGTTTTAAGGATGATGAAACCGTATTTCATCTCGCATCGGAAGGGGTTTATGAAACATTCAACCTGGTCTCGCTGAACAACGAAAACCGCCGGACGATACTCAATTCCAGGGATATAGGCTCCACCCTGGAGGAACCGAGCTATACAAAAGATTTTAAAAATTTTGCATTCCCATCGGGGTCCCCCGAACATCCGAGAGAGATTCTATTCTGGCGATATGGAAAAACACCGAAAAAGATGACGGATTCCAATCCCTGGCTGAGAGATAAAAAGCTCGGGAAGCAGGAAGTCATCCGCTATAAAGCCCGTGACGGCTGGGACATCGAAGGGCTGCTGATCAAGCCTGTGGATTATGAAAAGGGAAAAACATATCCTCTTCTGGTCATCGTTCATGGCGGGCCCGAATCGAATTATTCGGATGATTGGGTCACGCGCTATTCCGAAGCCGGACAGGTCTATTCCGGGAGAGGGTATCTCACGTTCTACCCCAATTACCGCGCCAGCACCGGTTACGGCTATGATTTTGCAATGGCAGGCCTGGAGGACCCGGCAGGCAAAGAATTTGACGATATCGCGGATGGTATAGACCATCTTGCTAATGCCGGTCTTGCCGATCCCGAACGAGTTGGGCTTGGGGGAGGGTCATACGGCGGATATGCCGCCGCATGGTTTGCGACCTACTATACAAAGTATGTCAAAGCGGTTGTTATGTTCGTCGGCATCAGCGATCTCATCAGCAAGGAAGGGACGACGGACATCCCATATGAAGATATGTATGTCCATATGGGCAAGAAACTCGAAGATTCGTGGGATTTGATGCTCAAGCGCAGCCCGATATATTACGCCCATCAAAGCAGGAGCGCGGCATTGATCCTCGGAGGAACCGCCGATGCGCGCGTTCATCCATCACAAAGCATCGAATTCTATCGCAGGTTGAAGATGAACGGCCACCCTGCCGTCCGCCTCGTCCAATACCCGGGCGAAGGACACGGCAACCGCAATCAGACCTCAAGGATAGACCTTCTCGAAAGGCATCTGCAGTGGTTCGACTGGTATGTGAAAGACAAAAAGCCGTTAGACGGGCCGATGCCGCCACTCGACATCAGCGATTCATACGGATTGAAACTGGAATAGACGCTAATTAATTCTTTTGGCTTCAATCCGATTTATGCGCCGGTCAGATTCGGAGAATAAAAGAATTTGGATCGATCCGGTGTGAAATCGTTGGCCTTTCATCCATTAGGAATCTCGAGATTCGTGTTTCGGAAGACTAAGTTGACTATCATCTATGAACATCTCGTTTCAAATAATCGTATAATCATTACGAAGAATCCGTTATGAAAGTCAACATTGAAAGACCTCTTCACGACATCAGGTTTGAAGCCGGAGGCGAATCTTGCTGTTTATTGCCATTTCGGCCAGCCCGCCTGCATCGTATATACCGCTGCAAGGCGGCTCGGTTATAAGGTTCATATCTATGACCGCTCATTCGAGGAGTGGAGCGCGAGAGATGATCTTCCGCTGGAGGCCTCATCTAAACCGATAGCTCAACAATCATAAAAATAATTCGATAGGAGAATAAAATGCGCAAATTAAAATATTCAGTAATTCTTGCGTTAATTCTTATTAATCAATCAGCGAATATCTTATTGGCGCAAAAGGATAATGAAGACATTACTTTAGGTAAATACCGGAAATTTTATTCGAAAGTTCTCGGAGAAGATCGGACGATTTTTGTTCACCTTCCCAATGATTACGAATCAAGCAATACCGGTTATCCGGTTATTTATCTTCTATATTGTAATGTAGTGGAATTATACTATGCCTCGTCAATCGCCACGATGTTTCCTCTCGCAGATTCGGGAAAAATCCCGGAATTCATCCTGGTCGGCGTAGGGAATACCGGACAAAGATACAGAGATTACTTTCCCGTCCCTCATCAGAACGGTCCCGGCCAGGCGGACAACTTCGCAAAGTTCTTCAAGGAAGAATTGATCCCCTTCGTTGACAAGAATTATCGAACGAAGGATTACCGTGTTGCGGTGGGACCCCAGTCCAGCTCCGTTTTCGGAGTCTATGCTTTGTTGAAATATCCGGAATTGTTCAACGCAGCGATCGTCTCGAATCCGTTCAATCCATACTATAAGTCCGCCGAAGTGCTTATTAATCTTGCTCAGAATAATTTGAAATACCTCAATCGTTCCAATAAATTCCTTCTCATTACGTACTACGACAATGAAAAAGAATCCTTTGAAAACATCTCCCGTTTCGGAAAGATCGTTGATTTGAACAAACCGAAAAAATTCAGATATGTGATAAACAGATCCGGTGAAGAGGCTTTCCACGAGGACGTTTTTCTGAAAGATGCTATGATAATGCTTTTCGATAGATACGAAATACCTAAAGAATTAAAGATCGAAAGCCTCTCCGATTTAAAGAATTATTATAAGCAGGTTTCAGATTTTTATGATTTCCAGGTGGATATCCCAAGCTTGATTATCACATTCAAAGTGGATGAATTGATCAGTCGCAGAAAGTTCGCTGAAGCCTCGGAGATTCTGGAATATGCGCTGAAGATCAATCCGAAAGATACAAACGCCCTATTCCGCAAAGCGATGTTATCCACTTCCCTCGGAGACCTCGAAACAGCTGTTATTTATTATGAAAAAATGAAAAAAATAATGCCTGATGATGGTGTGCTAAATAATCGTATCCAGGAAGCTAAGAAACAAATCACAGGATCGGTGGCTTACAGGGTGGAAAAGGCTATCAATACCTCGGGCGTTGATCAAGGAATCAAAGTTTTCAATGAGATCAATAAGCAAAAGCCGGAAGGGATTTACTTTGACGAAAGAGAATTTAATGCCCTCGGTTACCGCTTTCTTTCGAGGGGCTTGACGGATGCAGCTCTCGAGGTCCTTAAAATGAATACAGAGCTTAATCCGGCATCCGCAAACGCCTTTGACAGCCTTGCGGAAATATATTTACTTCAAGGCAATAAAGAAATGGCATCGAAATATTACAAGAAATCCCTTGAACTGAATCCAAATAATGAAAACGCCGCAAAGAAGCTGAAGGAAATTGATTCCGCTGAATAAACGATGCGTCCCTATGCGAACAGAATATTGTTATATTGGGAGGGTTTGCAAAAACCATGGCCCTGCATCTTCATTTAAGGTTGCACAATCCCTGAAGATCAGGATTTAATATAGCTTCATAATGAGCAACATTCGGCTCAAGCTCGATTAGATATTTTTCATCTCCAGGAAAAAGATATACAGCTTTTTCATAATCATCTCCGGCGAAATTTTTAACCGCATCCAGCGAATTCCATAAAGATATTAACAGGAAATCTGCAGTGTCGTTTTCCGCCCGCCGAAGTATTAAAACGGCGGTATTGCCTTCTGTTTCCCGGTATGCTTTTTCGCCGGTCTGCCTGATATAGCCCAGGAAAGCATCCGAATCACAGGCTTTCGTGACGCCATGCCAAATTCTTGCTATCAAAATTTCCTCCTGTATTGATATTTTCTTCCAAAAAAGTAAAAAGACGCTAAAAAAGCCGATTGTCTTTTCATTACGGATTTTCAACCGTGGAGAGAGCGAATCTCAGGTTCCTCCCAAGAATGAATTCGCAATCGAGAATCCCCAATTCCTCCAGTTTTTTCCTTATGCACTTCCGGACTTCAATATCATTTTCGCCATTTAATATATCTTGTGTCTCTTTTCGGTTGAACGAGATGCCGGTACGTTCAATCTGAAGCAAGCCTTTATTGACGGGACAGAACTCCTGGCACACCATACATCCGATGAAACAGGGCTGGAGATTGGAATGTAAGCGAACGTCAGCCGGTAATTCTCCCTCTCTTTCATTAAAAAATGTCAGGCAACGCACCGCGCTCAGCAGGAATCGTTCCCTGCTAATAGCCTTCGTCGGACAAAGAGTTGTGCAAATACTGCAATCCGTGCATTGTAAGAGCTGTTTAGCTTCATCATTATTATTAAAACCATTATAAGGCTTCAATTCCTTCGCGGTTGCGAAAGCCATCAATTGATGATAGCTGCCGAATTTTTCAACATACGTAATATTGTTTTTACCATAGGCGGCAAGTCCCATCTTTACAGCCAAAGTTTTCAAGGGAGCTTTTACTAATTGCGCTTCACCAAGCTTATTCCCAAAATATTTTATAAAGTCCGTGAAATATATCTTGAAAATTTCATCATACTTGACGTATGTCGGAGGAAAAAGGACTTCGAAGGGGCCATTGCTCATCTCAAACGAAACGATATGTGCGGGCCTCTGCAGGGCTAAAACGATTACGGATTTGAATGCCTGATAAGAGAAATCCCGGCGATTTTCAAGCCACTTCATGTAGCACCTGAAAATCAATTGATCCAGTTCACCTTTGTCTCTAAGCTGAGTAATTTTATCATTTGCATCAGCAATAAAGTCAGTGGAGCCTATGGCTGCCAGCATACCCCTGGAATGAGCCCATTCAATTATTTCTTTCTGCATTGCAAAACCTCCACATAATTTTAATAAGTGATGGTAGGTTCATCATTGAACCTAACGTAACCATCTATGTTCATTTATGGTAGTTACGAATTGATTTTTTACATATTTTGGTGTAATTGTCAATAGTTAATATGCAGGTTACGACATGAATGCACTCTGGTTGGATTTATTGAACAGCGACTGGCATGATTATAAAGGCGGAGGCAGGGATGAAGACCGTCTTGAGAACCGTCAATGGCTGAGAAAGTTCCTCAATAAGTGGGAAGCGCTTCAAATCGAACCGGATTATCCATCCATAATCAAGGAACTTAAGGCTTTAAGGACCCTTATTCGAAAAATGGCGGACGATTTCAGATCCGAAAAAGGAATCCGAAAAGCGGATTTGAATTCATTCAATACAATTCTCGAAAACTCACCAATGGTCTCCCGGATAGAAGAAGTCTCTCAGGGATATTCAATCAGCCGATACAGCATCAATCCAGGACAGGGATCCATCCTTGCCGATATCGCTTCCTCTTTTGTGGAAATTCTCGTCCAGGGCGAAACTGAAAGGATAAAAATTTGTCAAAATAAAGACTGCCGCTGGATTTTCTACGATCAAAGCAAGAACCGGTCACGAAAATGGTGCGAGGGTGGAACAGGATGCGGAAACCTGATGAAGGTCAGGCGTTTCCGGGACAGGCAAAATAATATTGAAAATAAGCAGCATAATAAAAAATTATAGGGACAGCTAATGAAAAAAGAAACAGAAATTGCCGTTATCTCCGATGTTCACGGCAATATATGGGCATTGAAAGCGGTTCTAAACGATATAAGAGATAAAGATATCGAGAAGATCGTCAATCTCGGCGACTGCCTTTATGGTCCGCTCGACCCAGCTGGAACAGCGGATATATTGATGAACCTGTATATGCCGACCGTAAGCGGAAACGAGGATAAGATTATATATGACATTGCAAATCCACACGGCTCACATACTCTCGATTTCGTCCGAAAGAACCTTAATAAAGAGCAAATGAAATGGCTTGGAGCATTACCATTTTCAACCATTGCTTTCGACGATTTTTTCCTATTCCACGGAACACCGGAAAGCGATATGGAATATCTTTTACTCGACGTGGAGAAAGATAGGATATTATTAAGAAGCACAGACGCAGTTGCTGTGAAACTCCGCTCGGTCGAAAGCAAGATCATCCTCTGCGGCCATGACCACACGCCGAATTTTATCCGCCTCAGGGACAGCAGGCTCATCGTCAACCCTGGCAGCGTCGGGCTCCAGGCATATACGGATGACCAGCCGTTCCCTCATGCAATCGAGACAGGTTTACCTCACGCGCGATACTCGGTCATTACAAAAAGCGAAGCAGGATATGTTGTAGAAAGTATCGCGGTTCCCTATGATTGGGAAGCGGCATCCGAGACCGCCCATCGAAACGGGAGGGATGATTGGGCGGAATGGATTAAAACCGGCAGGGCGAAATTTTAAAGATCAGGATTGCGGGCTCATTTGTATTTTATTAATAATGATACTGTTAACCAATCATCATTGATATTCGTTATATATTATGAAAACTACAATGAAAGGAGTTCAAGATGGACATTGGCACGATAATGGTATCAGTATTAGTTCCGATAGGATTTTTCGGCTTTTGTGCATATCTGGTTAAAGCTTTTGTAACCACGAAGATGATCAGGGAGAAGTCCAGGTTGAGTGAAAAAGCGCTGGACAAAATCAGTTCAAGCAAGGAAATGGCCGACTTCCTAAAAACCAAGCAGGGTGAGGATCTTCTGGCAGGTCTATCCAAGAATGTATCTACTTCCAAGGAAAAGCTCCTCACTTCCATCTTCTGGGGAATCGTAGTCTTTTTCTCGGGCATCGGAATCTATATCATCAAGGGTATAGTTCACGATGAACCCCAAGTGGCCGAAGCAATGGGAATCGTAGTCATTTTCATCGGAATCGGAATGCTTATAGCTTCATTGACAAGCCTGTTCTTCGCCAAACAGTGGGGATTGCTTAACGGCGATTCCAAGTCAAAGTAGCATTAGCAGGAAAGCGTGATGATTTCCGCGATGATGAAGTTAGCGGTAAATGAAAACAAAACCTGGTTCGAGGCTCTTTACGAACAGCATTCGCGGGCTCTTTGGTACTACCTGTTGAAAATCCTCCGTGATCCCGGTCTTGCTGACGATGTGTTCCAGGAAACCTTTTACCGGATGTGGCGGGTGAAGCCCAGGGGGCTTCATCCCGCCCAGGAAAAGGCTTATCTCTACAGGATAGGAACACGAATCATGATTGACTTGAAGCGTAAAGAAAAAAGGACAGGTAAATATTTCGTCAAGCATGACATCGAGGATGAAACCGAAGCCCCGGCAATCGAAAGCCCTTTCGAAGGGGATTTGAAACCATGCTTCGACCAGCTTTCATCGAAAGAGAGATCGCTCTTGTGGCTTGCGTATGTCGAGGAGTATAATCACAGAGATATCGCGAAGATCGTGGGAATTAAGGAGAACACCGTGAAAGTGATACTCTTCCGGGCGAAAAGGAAACTGATCGCTCTCCTTGAAGGAGAAAAAAAATGAGAAGCGAAAAAATAGACTATAAAGATGATGATATGATGCAGGATATCAGCAAGAAGGAATCGGCCCTGTTAAAGGCATATTTTAAGGATGTCTATAAGAAAACCGAAAGGGAAACCGCGAGGTTCCGCAATCAACCCAACCTCGATAAGTTGTATGATTATATTCTCTTGCGTGAAAAAGAAAGAAAAACCAAGTTTGAAAGAATTCTTTTCCCACTGAAAATCATGCATGGTATCTCCTTCACCTGTATTGGCGCATTGGCGGCATTTTTATTTTGGACGAAAAAATCGGAGATCCTTTCCTCTCTTGATAAGCTTTTTGGCATTCATAAAGCGTCCGATAAATTCTCAACCGGTCTGTCAAATCCTTCTATGATTTTCATTTTGGTCTCTACTGCGGCCGCCGTTCTTGTCCTCATATTATTTTCATACTTCACGTTGAAAACAGACAAATCCAAATAAAACCGCTTTCAAGGGATCGAAGGCGCATTTCCGGCTATGTTAATGTAAAGCGAGCAAACGAGCACGGTTAAATACTCATATCCGCCCATATCTGAAAGGAACCTTTGATCTCTATTTACGTATTAATATTTGAAAATTATCTATATTCATGTAAGATTCACAGAGAACAATGAAAAATAATCTATATCACCGTTTTGATTTCCGCTGTCTGGCGGTCGTTTTGTTTTCGATATATATAATATGGAACAGTTCCGCATATTGCCAGTCATCAGTTTCTACCGACATTGTCCATAATAATACTCTGTTGCGCGAAATCACTATAAAAACTGCTCTGAATCCTCCGGAAGGTTTCAAATTAAGAGTCCTACCTCGATTCTATGGGACTCCTGATGCCAGACTGGAAGAAGGGACAATTTTCAATTATATAAACGGCGCAGGGGAAAATTATATCAAGCACGGATTCAACTTTGTGGGCAATATCCTATTGGAAAATTCCACAGGAGACCGGATCACAATAGATATATTTGATTTGTCATCTATTGAAAATGCTCAAGATGCTTTTGAAGATAAAAACATATGTGCTCCCGGTTCATCCCCTCTCGATCTCGGCATACGGCTGGAAGCGAAGGTCTACAGCTATCCACCCGATTATATGCTCTATTTCGTTGAAAACCGATTTCTTGTTCAGATCAGCCTGGATAACGACGCATTCAAAGACACGGCGCAAGTCTTGTCAGCTCAAATAATAAAGCTAATTAATGAGAAATGATTCAATGAGCAGAAAACATACCAGAAGAGAATTTATCGGGACATCCGTAAAAACCGCCGTCTGCATAGGAGTCGCTTCGAAATTCATCAGAAGCGGTAAGAACATATTTGCGGACGATTTGAAATCCAGGGTCGTCATCGCGATGAATCCGAGGGCGATCAATAATCGTAATCAGTGCGATGTCGCTGAAACAAACAAGCTGTTTGACGACGCGCTGTACTCCCTTACCGGCAAAAACACAGCCGTTGACGCCTGGGGGGCATTGGGACTGAATGCGAAGGATATTGTCGCCGTGAAAGTGAACTGCAACAGCTGGACGATAGACCTCAGCCCGCATAAAGCCCTCATTGACGCGCTTTGTTTCAGTATGGGTGCTGTTATTCCACTCAACAACATTATCGTTTACGAACGGACATCCGGCGACCTCGAAGAGGGCGGGTTTAAGCAGAATACATCGAACGCCGGAGTAAGATGTTTCGGAGCGGACGAAGGGGGCGGCTTCGATCCCACGCAGCGCCTGACCCGCATCCTCACGGACACCTGTACAAAAATAGTCAACCTCGCCTCTCTCAAGTGCGTCGAGGGAGATATGGCGGCAAGCATCTTCTTTAAAAATCACATCGGAAGCCTCCTGCAGGAGGATATGCCGAAATGCCACAGCGACCAGGATTTTATGGCCGAGGTATCATCCCGTCCGGCGATTAAAAACAAGACAATCCTCAACCTCTGCGACGGGCTGCGGGGAACATATAAACGCGGAGTCCCATGGTACTGGAAAGGTATCGTTATGTCCAAAGACGCCGTAGCAGGGGAAGCAGCCGCCATCGGCGTAATGAATGAAAAGCGCAAAGTCGAGAGTGAAAAACCGCTCGATCTACCGGAATCGCTTTTAATCGCGGACAAAAAATACAAACTCGGCAACTCAGACCCAAAGAGAATAGATGTGGTCCAGCTGAATCTTTGATAAGATATTACCGCTTAGTGGATTTATTCAAAGCCGTATTTGATGAGTATCCACTGGATTTCCTCTTGGTATGTCATCTAAGTTTGCGTCCAAATAAAATCAAAAGACATAAAGAACCATTCTGCCGCCTTGATTTTTTTATCATTCGAATTATAATTCGCGTATAAGAAATCGAGAAACCTTTGGTATGAATACTTGTAAATCAGCTTTACTTGAAGGATAAACCCCGATGGCGCACCTTGCGGCAAGATCCGCCTACGATAATCTCATCAAACGTATCAACAGGTTACCGCAGGGAGCAGTCCCTTCCGATGTCTTATATAAAATATTGAAAATCTTATTTTCCGAACGAGAAGCGGAGCTCGTTTCCTTGCTGCCCATCAAACCTTTCACCGCAGAAAAAGCCGCGGGCATCTGGAAAAAGACAGGGAAAGAGTCGGAAGCGATTCTCAATGAACTTGCTTCCCGGGGTATCCTTCTTGATATAGAAGAAAACGGCCATTCCGTTTACACCCTTCCGCCGCCGATGGCAGGCTTTTTCGAATTCTCGATGATGAGGATACGATCGGATATTGACCAGAAGTTGCTCGCCGAGCTGTTCTATCAGTATATGAATGAAGGAGAGGATTTTATTAAAAACCTGTTTACGAAAGGAGAAACCCAGCTCGGCAGGGTATTCGTGAATGAAGCAGCGCTTCCTGATGAGATTTCTCTCCATGTTCTGGATTATGAGAGGGCGAGCGAGGTGATAAAGACAGCAAAGCACAGGGCAGTCGGAATCTGTTATTGCCGCCATAAAATGGAGCATCTCGGCAAAGCTTGCTGCGCCCCTATGGATATATGCATGACATTCAACACTTCAGCCGGGTCGTTGATAAAACACGGCATCGCGAGGAGCGTCGATGTGAAGGAATGCACGGACCTGCTGCAGAAGGCATACGATCTTAATCTCGTGCAGTTCGGCGAGAACAACAGGCAGGATGTGAATTTCATCTGTAACTGCTGCGGCTGCTGCTGCGAGGCGATGATCGCGGCAAGGAGGTTCGGAAACCTGAAGCCAGTGCATACTACGAGATTTATTCCGGAAATCGAACGACTGAAATGCACGGGCTGCGGACAATGCGTCACCGTCTGTCCGGTCGAAGCGATGGCGCTCGTTACAGCAAATGACCCCCATAAGAAAAACCGTAAAACCGCCAGGCTCGATCAGGAGCTATGCCTCGGCTGCGGCGTATGCGTCCGTAGCTGCCCGAACGGTTCGATAACATTACGCGAGCGAGGTGAACGAATTATAACGCCGCTCAACTCCACACACAGGGTCGTGATGGCGGCGATCGAACGGAACAAGCTCCAGAATCTCATCTTCGATAATCACGCGATGCTCAATCACCGAATAATGGCAGCGATCCTGGGCGTGATTCTGAAACTCCCGCCTATTAAGCAAGCGCTCGCTATGAAACAGGTTAAATCCCGCTACCTTGAACGCCTCATACAAAAGAAGTCATAACAAATTAAGCTGACCAGTCCAGAAAGTTAATTCATACTTTCAGCCCTATACCGGCCTTTAAAATTTCCATTTGACAATTGATCATATGTGCTAATAATAGACCGCTCAAAAATGAAAAAAAGAGGGGAATAAGAAGCTTATGTATCGCTATTTGACGCTTCTCTGGGCAATCGTAATTCAGGTATGTCTCGGGGCTGTCTATGCCTGGAGCACATTCGTAGTTGCATTGAAAAGAGGATACGGTTTGAGCTCGACGCAGACCCAGGTAATTTTCGGTATGATGATAGGAATCTTCGCGATTATGATGATCGTCACAGGCCGGTTGCAGGAAAAATACAGCCCACGTTTAATAGCCGCCTTCGGAGGTGTCGCATACGGCTTAGGATACCTTATAGCATCATTCTCCGAAGGACATTTCCTTGTTCTACTCATCGCGATGGGACTGATTGCCGGTACGGGTTTGGGACTTGGATATATAAGTTCAATTATCTCCTGTCAGAAATGTTTTCCCCGGCAAAAAGGACTGGCAACAGGACTGGTTGTTGCCGGTTTTGGAAGCGGGGCGATTGCGATCTCGCTTATTATCAAGCCTTTGCTCGATAAGGGGATTGATATTCTTTTTCTGTTTCGCAGTATGGGGATAGTCTATTTTATTCTTATATTCATTGGGGCTATGTTTCTGAAAACACCACCCGAAAATATTAAAAACGTTAAAGAACGGGTCCGATTGAGCGATCTTGTGAAGCAGAAAATCTATAGAACAATGTTTCTATGCATGTTCACCGGAACATTTGCGGGCTTGATGATAATCGGAAACCTCGTTCCGATCGGTATATCCTTAGGCGCAAATACGACATCCGCGGTCCTTGCGGTAAGCACATTCGCAATCGGAAACGCAACCGGAAGGATCATCTGGGGTAGGCTCTACGATATGCTTGGAAGAGCGACTATAACGGCGTCGCTTGCGATGATGGGAATATCGCTTTTGTGTCTCTTGTTGTTTGGATATTCGAATAGTCTGTTCCCAATCTTCGCTTGCATGACAGGTTTCAGCTTCGGCGCCAACCTTGTTTTATACGCTGCGCATACGGCTGACATCTACGGAATCCAGCTTGTCGGTTTGATCTATCCGTATGTCGCTCTGGCATATGGAGCTTCCGCGATCATCGGCCCCACATTCGGCGGTCTATGCTATGATTTGAGAAATGATTTCGCTATTCCATTGATAACAGCATTTATATTATCGATAGCTGGAGCAGTTCTCTTTTTTCTGCACTGCAGGCGCAGAAATGACATCCGCAATGCCGGGTCTGTTCAGTCAATCTGAAAATCCTGAAAAGACGAGCGGGATAATTAAAAAATCCCAGGGCATTTACGGGCAATCGCATGCGGGGCAGCCTTTATCGAAGATAATCTTCCATTTGCCTTCCGCTTCGCGGCGCCAGATTGAGCTGAATGTGCCGGATTGTTTGCCGTCCGGTGTATAGACAGGACCGGTGCTGAGCGCCAGTGTGCCGGAATCCAGGACTTCAATCTTTTCCGGTCCCCAGAAAAACGGGGCGTCGGGGCCGACGAAATACGGTTTCCATGCGGCAGCCACAGCCGCTTTCCCGCGTAGGATACTCTTCCCGCCGAAAAACACTGTTTCATTCGAGAGAAACGACACAAAACCCTCGAAATCACGCGCCGCCATCGTCTGCGCGAATGCGGTCTCTGTATCGCGGACTTGCTTTGCGAGTTCTTCATTCGTCTCGCTTACGGCAGGCAAGGCGAATAGAACGGTCAAGAAAACAACGAGAATCAAACAAATATTTTTCATAAAATCTACTCCTTCTACGATAAATGCTCCGTAATCCTCCGAAATGATTATAGAGATCGCTTCTCAATTTCAATTAGATTTAAAGAATGAAAATTCCACTTCTTTTCTTTCAGAGACCGGTTTACAATTCCAGGGAGATTTCACCTTGTTTTCTCCGTCATCTCACGGATTTTTTGCACTGCGTTTCCGTTCTCCGGCTTATGCTCGAGAGACTTCTCCTTTAATCAAGATTCAATTGCTGTTACAAATACAAATAACGAAGTGGATGGGAAAAAGTTCTTACTCTCAATCGGAAGAAGACGATGAGCTTATTATAATCATACGAGATATTTTATTGTCTTCATTTATGCCACATAATTTTCTGTAAAGGGAAAATTTTCTTTAGGAAATTGAGAATTATCAATACTTTTCTCTCATCGATTCAGAGCTATATTACATCTGGTTTTCTTTATTTTTCCTGTAATTCATATAAAATGAGAGAAGTGTTAGTTTTCTTGTCTGCATCTGCTTATAAACTCACTATTAAGGATTATAATATCGTAATTATGTGCAGATTTGGTTTTCGAGGAAGTCTTATCGGTGACAGAGGGGTTTGGTTTTCCATCGCTTCCAAAACTTATCAACCTATACTGCTGCTGGGGTTCATTTTTAACATAAAACGTATAGTAGAACCATATGTTCCCCCAACCGTCAACAGGCGGAAGCTCCGGTATATAAAACGGCTCAAGATATGCTTTCAGATTTTCAAAACTGTCTGAAGGATATTCGCCGTAATCCACTGCGTAAGACTCAAGAGCTTGAGAAATCTTCTTGATATCTTTCTCCGTTTGCTCGCATTTGTTGGAAGCAGCTAAATTGGCCACTTCAACATTTTTGGATGATCCAGCTCCAGTTTTCAATCCACCGAGTTCCATTTTCGAACCATTGTTTGATATTACTTTCAGTTGTACGACATCAGTTGCGATGGAAGCTGCGGTTACAGTAAATTTTTCGCCGTCCTTTTCACTGATGAAGATATACTGGTCTCCCTTCTTTGTGTATGTTCCGAAATTGATTGCCCTCCCCCCTTGTCTCATAATCCATGAACCATCTTTCGAGATAATTAAAAAATAATTCTGTGACGCGACGTCTACCTTCGCTTCCTTGATCAGCCAGGCGCCAGTGATATCTTTCTGAACTTTTTCTTCCGATCTTTTTTCTTGATCTAAATTACAACCACAAAAAACAAGCATGATAATCCCTGAAAAAAAAATAGTAATAAGTTTTTTCATTAATCTTCCCTTCTCCTTATATGGCATATTAATCATAGAATTACGGTAAAACAAGAAAATGTTCAGATTGGTAAGAAATAAAGATGATCCTAATATTTGAGAGATGTTTTAATAACATTGATTGATCGCACAGGTCTTCGTTAGATCGGTTTCATTCTTCCGCCGGGTGCGTAGCCTTCGAGGATTTCGATCTTGATCTGGGTGTAGCTTGCGCCCCTGCCTTCGTAATAATAATCAACGCTCGCATTGCCGGGGACTACTCCGGCGACTGTGCCTGTCGCGGCATTGGCGTCGAGACATAACTCCACGAAAAGCGTGGGGATTTTCCCCGATTTCAATATGACCGGGATTTCCACGGATTTTGTGATATTTGTCTCGGAAGGAGATTTTACGCTTGCGGCTATTGTCTCGACATTTGAGATCACTGTTTCCTCATAGATACTCCCGTCACTCAATCTCACCAACATCCTCACCCATCCGCTGCCTGCGCCCATTCCCAAAGCGCCCAGTTTTCCCATATAGGCGATGCCTGACATCGTCACCCGTATCTTGCCCATATACGCGTTGCCGTCGCCGAAACGAAAGATCATTTGGTTGCCCACACAAGCATTATACTTTGATTTTCCTGAAAGGGTCGCCTTTGCATATGCTCTGAGGGTTTTCGAGCTCATTGTCGCTTCCGAAGCGCCGGCTGAATTAATTTTCGGCAAGGAACGCTCACCATTCCTGTGGCTGTAATCGGCATTGTTAAAGGTATAAACGTTTCCCTTGGTCAAATAGATGGTTTCGACGCAAATTGCAGGAGAGCTTAAGAAAAAGAAAGCCGCGATCGAGATAAGGAGCGCCAGCTTCACAAAACGCAGATTTCTTCTAAACATAGACGGACCCCCATCTTTCTGGTTTGATATTGAATTTTCAAATTTTACCACAAATTATTAATAAGTCAATTTTAAGTTTTTTGGATGTATGCGTCCTGATCCAGAAAAGGCTGAATAACTGCGCCCTGTAAGGGGATTCAAACCTGAAAATCAATTCATCAGGAATAATTAAGCCTCCGGGAAGAATTCCCAAATATAAAAAACCTTGAGTTTGCAGGCTCATGTATTTATCCTGATGAAACAGTATTTCATTAACAGAACGGAATGTTTAAAAGAGCTGTTCGTATTCTCTCGCTATACTATTTGGAGATATTGGAATGATGATAGAATTCCTGGCAAATGCATCAGCGCTTCTGTCCGCGTTTTTTTTCGCACTCGGCGGTTTTTATTATGCGGTTGCTGTGAAAAAAATCGGATCGTATAGCGTGAACGCAATTCGAATCATGTTTTATTTGATCGGCGTTTCTTTGGTATATATCGTAATATTTGGATTCGGCATACCACACGCACAGCCGGTTCAATGGCTGTATCTCGGCATCAGCGCCTTCTCCGGCCTGGTTCTCGGGGATTATCTTTTTTTCGTAGCTCTGAGTCATATTTCGCCCCGTCTCACTTTTCTTATCGCCGCTCCATTGGCGCCTATATTCTCCGCGTTTATAGGGCTTCTTCTTATCGGCGAGAAACTCGCGATGAAAGACATCGCCGGTGTTTTTATCGTCTTGCTCGGAATTCTCATCGTGCTTTCGAAAAACGGCAGCGGAGATTCTGGCGGGGATGAAAACGGAAAGAAAACCTTCGGAATCATAATTGCTGTTCTTTGTGCTCTTGGACAGGGATTGAGCATGGTTTTCACGAAACTCGGAATAATCGGCGGCACCGATACCATTACAAAACCTATGGACCCCTTTGCCGCCTCTGTAATAAGAACTTTCTTCGGAGGTATCATCATTTGGAGTATTGTATTCTTCAGCGGAAAAACGAAAAACGTAATCGGATCGATGAATAGAAAATCCGGCTTGAAAACCCTTGCGCTCGGTTCGATGATCTCCATGATTGGGATTTGGCTGCTGCTTTTCGCCCTGACTCACAGCAAGGTTGGCGTCGCAGCTACCCTCGGCTCGATGATGCCCGTTATGATCATTCCTATCGTGTTCGTTATGAAAAAAGAAAAAACCGGAGTTAGGGGAATCATAGGTTCGATAATATCCGTCGCAGGCGTGGCAGTGCTGATGTTAGCCTGAATATTAAAGAAAGGCGGGCTCAGGCGAGGAGGGCCTGAACCCGCTTGTGAATCAGGAGTAACAATCAGAACTTTATCTGGTAGCTCCCTTTAAGGAATATGCTCTGGCGCGTCTGGTAGTATTCTGCGAGGTCATCCGGGTTGTATGCAAGCTAAACCGCGGTTTTCTGCGGCAGAGCTTCTCCGTAGAGAGGATTGTATGTCATGAAAACATCATCGATCATCGGGCCTTTCTGCCATAATTCATCATCGAGAATGCCGTCAATCTTTGGCGGAGTTTGAGCGAGATACGGTTTCAGGTCGAACAGATTTTGCTTTTGAGCCGAATCGGCTTTTGCCGCAATGAGCTGAAGAATCAAAAAAAAGAGCATGTAAAAAATTATTTTTTTCATCATATTTTCACCTATTTTGTATTTGTTAATATCCGGAATTTTAAAACTGTGTAGATTCGATCCAGGGTTGATAGAAGCAATTTTAAAAAGAGCACGTACTACATCAGATTAGACGCGGAAAAACAAAAAATGGTTGCTTTGCTAATTGAAAAAATATTGGAAAAAGCGTTTCGGCTTGATTTAAAGCCCGCCGTGAAATAAATTCTCCTTATGATACCGTATAATAAGGGCATCATCTTCGATATCGCCCGGTATTGCATTCATGACGGCCCCGGCATACGGACAACCGTCTATTTCAAGGGCTGTCCGCTGAATTGCTTATGGTGCCATAATCCGGAGGGGATCAGGCCGGAGCCGCAGATTTCATATTGGAAAGAGCGGTGCATAGGCTGCGGGAACTGCATCTCCGCCTGCCCGAACGGAGCTGTTTTTCACGAAACTGATAACTCGATTGGAATTGATAGCTCGAAATGCCTGGTTTGCGGCCTCTGCGCGGAAGGCTGCAACAGCCTTGCCCTCGAGCTCGTGGGAAAAGAGATCGCTGTTGACGAACTGATGGCTGTCATTGAAAAGGATAAGCCGTTTTACGAGGAATCGGGCGGAGGCGTCACCTTTTCCGGCGGCGAACCATTTATGCAGCCGTTCTTTTTGCAAAAAATTCTATCCGAGTGCCGGAAAAAAAAGATTCATACAGCGGTAGAAACATCCGGATTTTGTAATTCCGAAATCTTCCTGGAAACCGCAGAAAATATTGATTTATTCTTGTTCGACATCAAGCTGATGGATTCCGGCCGACATCAAAAAGCTACCGGCGTATCCAACGAGCGGATTCTTAAAAACCTGTCGAACCTGATCGAGAAGGGCTATAATGTGATCGTCCGTTTCCCGCTGATACCGGGGATAAACGATGACAGCGAAAACATCGAATCTTTAGGGCGGTTCCTGAGCGGGCTGAAGAGGATTCCGGCTTTACATATCCTTCCCTTTCACGACCTCGGGCGGGAGAAGGCGCTCCGCTTCGGAGGTCAAGATAAAATGGCTGGAAAAAAACCGCCGGAAAGAGAAGACGTTGAAATAATCGCCGACGTCTTACGTAAAAAAAATATCGATGTTAGAATTGGTGGTTGATGATGAACGAACGGATAAAAATGCTCCGAGAGCAAAGCCTCGCAGCCGTCCCGTCCATATCCGCCGAACGGGCTCTCCTCGTAACGGAATTTTATAAAAAATGTTCAGTCAACGCCTCCGCTCCCGTACGGCGCGCCCTCGCCTTCAAACATATAATGGAAAACAAGACGATTTGCATAAATGACGGTGAGCTGATCGTCGGAGAAAGGGGACCTGCGCCCAAAGCGACATCTACTTACCCGGAGATATGCTGCCATTCCGCGGAAGACCTGAAGATATTGGACAGCCGCGAGAAAACATCTTTCAAGGTTGATGCCGGGACCTTACGGATTTATGAGAAGGAAATAATCCCATTCTGGAAAGGCAAGACAATCCGCGAGAAGATATTCGCGGAGATGGACGAGGATTGGAAAGAGGCATACAGCGCGGGAATCTTCACCGAGTTTATGGAACAGCGCGCACCGGGACATACAGTCCTCGACGACAAGATTTATAAAAAAGGTTTCAAGGATTTTATTGCGGACATCCGCAAAAGCATCGCAGAACTGGATTTCTTCGGTGACCCCGAAGCATACGAAAAACGGGAGCAGCTCAGGGGGATGGAGATCGCGGCTCAGGCTATTATAACGTTCGCCGAACGGCATTCCGAAAAAGCCCGCGAACTGGCGGCTGCGGAGAAGAATCCCGAAAGGAAGAAAGAGCTGGAACGGATCGCGGAGGTCTGCGCTCGCGTCCCGGCCGAAGCGCCGCGCGATTTTTACGAAGCCCTTCAGTGCTATTGGTTCGTCCACCTCGGTGTCATAACCGAGTTCAACACCTGGGACGCTTTCAATCCTGGCAGGCTCGACCAGCATCTCTATCCGTTTTATAAAAAAGGTCTCGGAGACGGCTCGCTCACGGAGGATTCGGCGCGCGAGCTGCTGCAATGCTTCTGGATCAAGTTCAACAACCAGCCCGCTCCGCCGAAGGTGGGGGTCACCGCGGAGGAGAGCGGGACATATACAGATTTCGCGCTGATAAACGTCGGCGGCCTGAAAGAGGATGGCACGGACGGTGTGAACGATCTCTCGTTCCTCATCCTCGACGTCATCAAGGAGATGCGCCTGCTGCAGCCGAGTTCCTGCGTCCAGGTGAGCCGCCAAAGCCCCGACGCGTTTTTGAAGAAAGCCTTCGATATCATCAAGACCGGCTTCGGCCAGCCGTCGGTGTTCAACACGGATGCGATCATCAAGGAATTGATGAGGCAGGGGAAGAGCATCGCGGACGCCCGCAACGCAGGCTCCAGCGGCTGCGTGGAGATCGGCGCGTTCGGCAAGGAGAACTACAACCTCACCGGCTATTTCAATATGCCCAAGGTGCTCGAGCTTACCCTGAACGACGGTCTCGATCCGCGGACCGGCAAACAGCTGGGGCTGCATACCGGCGATCCCGCTTCGTTCAAGGATTTCGATGAACTCCTCGCCGCATACGAAAGCCAGATCAACCACTTCGTGAATATCAAGATCAAGGGAAATTCCATCATCGAACGGCTCTACGCCGGTTACCTCCCCGCCGTGTTCCTATCCGTGATCATTGACGACTGCATCAAGAAGGGAAAGGACTACCACGACGGCGGGCCAAGATACAACATTTCATATATACAGGGCGTCGGACTGGGAACGCTGACGGACGCGTTTGCCTCGCTGCGTTACAACGTCTACGACAAGAAAAAAATCCCGCTGGACAGGCTGCTCGAAGCACTGAAAAAAGATTTCGCCGGGGACGAGAACACGCGCCTGATGCTTGTTAACAAGACACCGAAATACGGCAACGACGACGATTACGCCGACTCGATTATGCAGCAGCTCTTCGAGATATACTTCCGCGCGATAGACGGCCGGCCGAATACGAAGGGCGGGTCATACTGCATAAACCTCCTGCCGACCACTGTGCACGTATATTTCGGCTCCGTCATCGGCGCGCTGCCGGATGGGCGGAAAGCCGGTATGCCGCTCTCGGAAGGTGTGTCGCCCGTCCAGGGGGCCGATACGCACGGGCCGACGGCCGTAATCAAATCCGTCGCGAAGATGGACCATCTCCGCACCGGCGGAACGCTGCTCAATCAAAAATTCGCCCCGCAGCTCCTCGAAGACGAGACCGGCATAGACAAGATGGTCAGCCTCGTGCGGACATACTTTAAGATGAACGGCCATCATATCCAGTTCAATGTGGTGAACGCCGAAACCCTGCGCGAGGCGCAAAAGAATCCCGAAAAGTACAGAGGCTTGATCGTCCGCGTCGCCGGATACAGCGACTACTTCAACGATGTCGGCAAATCCCTCCAGGACGAAATCATCCGCCGCACCGAGCATCACGAATTTTAAAAGTGCCCTTTATCCTGTAAAAAAAACTTGCCATCATTGTCCATTTGGATATTAATTGTTCATTTTCATTGTGTATTTATGAGATGTTTTCACTTAATATTATCATCAATAAAAGGTGGTGGATCAAATAAAGTAATTGAATCGCTCGTTATAAATATCTGTTTAAATTCTGTCTGATTCAGAAACTCAACAGCTTTCTCTATACTGGGAAACTCATAGGCTTTAACTTCCCCTAAATTAGAGTGTAGTTCAATGATTACACTATCAATCTCACGCTCAAGAGAATCATCAAGAATACTTATAACCAGTTTTTCCAATTCGCTTTTTATGATGTTGATCATTTGAACACCAATTTGTGACTTTTCTGTATCCGTCAGAGCTGAATATTTGCTCCATGCATCTATGGCTTTAAGCCTATCTTTTTCATCCCAATCAAATGCAATATTTTGATTCGCTAAAAGGTCACAAATACTTCGAAAATTTATGAGAAAGAGGTTGATGTCAAAAGTTTTCATCATTGTCATTGAAGAAGAACTCCAACTACCTGCCAAAACCGCTATTGAACTTCTGATGCTTTCGTACCGCCGCCTGACGGCTGGATGAGCTGTACAGACCCAACTGGCTTTATCTCTGTTGTGTTTCGTATATCGGATGTACTTTGATTCAATCAGAATTATCGGTTGCAGACTTTCATTTGCAATCACAGCATCAATGTTGTATGCAGTCCCAAACTTGTCATACATAAAGAGTTTTTTCTGCTTTCCGTCTTTATTTTGGACAGGGCTTTTACTTAAGAAATGATAGCCACGACTATCAACAAGATTTGTAAGAAAATCATTGAGTGCTTTTTCCATTTCTAGGCCAATGGCTTCTCCAAGTGCGCTTCCAGGGTTTTGAATGTTTACCATGTTTATACCTTCGTTAATGTGACGATGGATTCTCGGAGCAATACATTATGCCGCTGGGGATTATCTTTCCACTTCCCGCCCCGTTCTCTCAATGTTTCAATACAATAATTAGAAAAACCCACGCCCAAGCCGATTTTTCCAATTAGTTCATCGGTTGGGACGTAAACACCATAGGGAGCGGAATCACCAAGAACAAAAACTGCTTTTGTATTATTTTTCAATATTCTATAGACTTCCATTAGAATTTGAAACATATCGTTGAAATAGCCTGATACCAAATGGTCATAACTCTTTTTACCGCTACGAGTTAATCTGATTTCGCTTAACTGTGAAACTGATTTTTCTATTGAGTTAAAAACATCCGGACAGGCTTCTTGTAAATCTTTTGATAAGACATATCGTGCGTCATCTCTCGAAATTTGTGTAGTTGTAGAAATGATTAACTTTGTTCGGATATTCTCAGAAATTTCCCCCCAGTTTTTCGCTTCACCCCAAAAATATAACTCTAAACGAGTTCGGTCTGCATAGTCAAAATTATTCAAATATGGAGGTGAAGTAAAAACATGGTCAGCACACGAACAAGGAATTAACTCTTGCGTTTTCCTAGAATCGGCATTGAAAATCTTGTGAAAAGATTCGATGTAATTTAGGTTTGCTTCGTCAATAGTATTTCTAATATCGCTTACCATTTTGTTTATTTGACGTGTAAACTCATGTAGAGCATTTTTATTAAAAGAAGTTGTTTTAAGTTTATTTGGTGCAATGTATGGCCAACCAGTAGCCGCTGTTGATACCTGACGTAAAATGCTTGTAAGACCGACAAAGAAAAAATCTTTAACTTCTTGTGAAAATTGACTTTCTAAAACTACACTTTTAATAAAAAACAAATCCAGTAAAGTGTTGCTTTCATAGCATTTGAGAATAAGTTCAGGAAACTCGTTTTTTAAAAATATATGAATATCTGAGCTGTTAAAATCTCTCTTTCGATATCTCACTTGTGTCTCTATTTCTAGCAGAGCATGAGCGATTTCATCTCTGTCAATTTCCCAATTCATTTTTGTTCGAGTAATTTTAAAAACAAAAGGATGGGCTTCAACACCATAGGAATTGATAGAAAGTTTTTTAGCAACTAAATTTGTTGTACCGGAGCCCATGAATGGGTCGTAAACAACTTGACCTTCTTGAATGCCGTTTGTAATTATACTTGACTCAACGGCTTTATAAGAAAAGCCAGCAGGATAAGTAAACCAATTATGGATAGGGGCGCGAAGACTATCTTTGAAGGTCCCCCATTCTTGTTCTTTAACGGGTTTCGTTTCTTCAAAAAGGGATAGTTGCTTCATCAAACACCTTATTTATTTCATCTACAAAGATTTTACTCCAATTTCTTTGTTTTTGGAATATTTGAATGATCAAAAACATTACTTATAAAAAGAGTACAGAAAGATATCAAGATTCTCGTTCTTTTTTTCATATACAGAAGCCGGACTTTTTTTAAATAATTACCTACAGACTAATCTTTGAAAAAGATTCCTGACAGATTTTATGCCTTATATTTTTCCGCGGCCTCTCTGCCGAGGTCGAATGCCTTGAGGTTCAGCTGGACGACCGAGTCTCCTTTTCTTTCGAACGCGGCTGTGATGTATTTTTTCAAAGAGGCTTCATCCAGTTCCAGCCATTTGGAGGCAGCTCCGAGCATAATAATGTTTTGCGCTCGGACATTCCCTGCTACTTTCGCGAGTTCTTCGGAATCTATAATAACGTGTTTTTTAATCCTCTTTATTTCAGTGATCAATTCATCCATCGCGGGGTAATCGGGAATATTCTTCATTGGGGTTGAACTTACGATTGCCATGCTGTCCGGGGAGAGATAGTCGAGATAGCGAAGCGATTCGAGGGGTTCGACAGCGAGGAGGACATCGGCGCTTCCGAAGGGGATGAGGTCGCTCGAAATCTTCATGTCCGAGTATCTGAGGTGCGATTGTACCGCTCCGCCGCGCTGAGCCATGCCGTGCACCTCGGATTGCTTGAAATGCCATCCCTTATCCAGAACCGCGTTATCTATAACGAAGGCGATCGAGAGAATCCCTTGTCCCCCGACGCCGGCGATTATCATGTCTCTTTTCATCGTTAGGCGCCTCCCTCTTTACTATCTTTATCAGGTTTGGTTTTCATGGTTTGGATACATTCTCGTTTGGCTATTATCACGGACAGTCCCCGATGCTCGATCTCACCTTTCATTATCTTTGTGTTTTCTTCGAGGTTTTTGGGCAGTGGAGTAATTATTTTCACATGGTCTTTTTCCAAGCCGAGCCCTTCGAGCAAACGGATAAGAGTGTCTCCTGTGGTCATCGAATGCTGCCCGCCGGTCATTGCCGTCGTCATATTGTCGAGAATGATTATGGTCATCGGTGTTTTTTCAAGCGATGCGCCCATCAGGGGGGTGATACCTGAATGGCCGAAGGTGGAATCGCCAATTACCGCAATGGAATTTTTTAACCCAGCGTCTGCAGCGCCTTTTGCCATCGAAATGGAAGCGCCCATATCCACGCAGGATTTGATGGAATTATAAGGGGGCAGGGCGCCGAGGGTATAGCAGCCGATATCGCTGAAGACCTCGATCTGCTCTTTGATCATCTCTTTAGCGGCGTTCAATGCCTTGTAGGTATCCGCATGAGGACAACCGGCGCAGAGAGCCGGCGGTCTTCCCGGAAGTTTCATCCCCAGGCTGTGGCCGCTTTCCTGTTTTTTGCCCGTAAGCGCCGTATAGATATTATCAGGATTCAATTCCCCTGTCCTCGGTATATGGCCTGTGAAACGGCCGAGTATCTTCTTGCCGGAGGAATCGAGCATTCCCTTGAGGCTTTCCTCGAGGATCGGATACCCATCCTCGATGATCATTATTTCCTCGACGTGGTCGAAAAGCTTCCTGATCTTCGATTTGGGAGCCGGGTAGATATTAATTTTTAAAAATGAAGGGTCATCATTCAGATATTTCAGGTTTTCAGCGAAATAGTTGAACGCGATGCCGCTGACTATGTATCCCCGTTTTTTGGAAGCAAGGTGGAGCTTATTGAATTCAGACTCATCCGAGAATTTTGTCATTTCCGCCTGTTTTTCGGTAAGGGCTTTATATCTTCCCCTGGAGATCATCGGCAGCAAGTTCCAGCTTTTCCAGTCTATATCCTTTAATGGTTCTTTCTGCGGAAGTGACGATTCCAATTTTACACCTGAGCGGCTATGAGCGAGGCGGGTTACAAGCTTCATCAACACCGGTAATTTGAATTTCTCAGAAGTTTCATACGCCAACCGGGTCAGGTCATACGCCTCCTGCTGGTCGGACGGTTCAAAGCAGAAAACGAGGGCGAAAGAAGCAAAGACGCGGCTGTCCTGTTCGTTTTGCGAAGAGTGCATCCCCGGATCGTCCCCAATCGCGACGACAAGTCCGCCGTCCACGCCGGTTATGCCGGAATTCATAAAAGGATCGGCGGCGACATTCAATCCGACATGTTTCATCGAGACGAGCGACCGCTTCCCCATATATGACATTCCCAGGGCTTCCTCATAAGCGACCTTTTCGTTTGCTGACCAGCGTGTATGGATGGATTTATCTTTTCTTGCGAAGCGTTCCACATATTCGAAAATCTCGGTTGCGGGAGTGCCTGGATAGGAATAAGCGCCGCTTATACCGGAGTCTATCGCGCCCCTGGCGACAGCCTCGTCACCGAGCAAAACTTCTATTGCCATATAATTCTCCTTTGTTTGGAAGGAACAATGAGCAATGGGGATGATATTTCACATAAAACGGCAAGTCAATCAAAACGATATCAATCCGATAATTGAAAAAAAACAGGATGAGCTTTAATTTATAATGAGACACACTTAATTCCTGTCTTTATCAAAGAATACCGCTGCATTTATCATTGATGGAGAGATCAAGACGAAAATACACGGTCTTGACAAAAAATACATTTTCTGTTAATTAGGATAACGCTAATTGAAAAATTGCTGGGAGATCGTCCAATCGGCAGGACATGCGGCTCTGGACCGTAGAATTGGGGTTCGAGTCCCTATCTCCCAGCCATTTTTTCCACTAACTATTCTAATTTATGTTGTGCCAGGTTCTTCTATAAGGCAATAAAGATGGACTCTACCGTGCAGTCTCATAAAATCCTCGTGATTGATGATAATCCCGACCTCAGAGAAATAATAACTCACAACCTGACCCGAGAGGGATTCTCAATTATTCAATCGCATGGGGCACTGGATGGTATTCAGAAAGCCACAGATGAGAAACCGGACCTGATCATTCTCGATGTCGTTTTGCCCGTGATGGACGGTTTCCAGGTTTGCGCAATCCTGAAAGGGAAAAGGGAAACCGCCGATATACCGGTTATTTTCTTAAGCGCAAGGGACCAGGTTGACGACAAGGTTCGGGGATTGAATCTTGGAGGCATCGATTACATATCGAAGCCTTTTAAGAGCGAAGAACTCAATGCAAAGATAAAATCCCTTTTAAGAAGCAGAGATCACGATATCAGCTTGAATCCTTTGTCTCTTCTGCCCGGCAATAAAATTATCGAGGAAAAACTACACGCAATGTTGCGGAATGGGAAGAAATTCGCGGTAGGGTACGTAGATATTGATAATTTTAAATCTTACAACGATAAATACGGATTTTTCAGGGGAGATGAAGTCCTGTTATTTCTCTCGAAAAATGTTTCTTCGGTTATAAGAATCCTGGGGGCTGAAGACGATTTTATCGGGCACATCGGAGGCGACGACTTTTTGTTTATTTCCGTTCCGGAAAAGGTCGAATCCATCAGCAAAACCATCATCACAAATTTCGATGAACATGTTCCGTCGTTTTATGATTCCTCTGATCGGGAAGCCGGTTATATCGAAAGGGCAAACCGGCTCGGAATACTGACCAAAATCCCGCTGATGACCCTTTCGGTTGCCGTTGTCACAAATCAAAACAGAGATATCAATCACCCTGGGGAGATGTCCGCAATTGCTGCGGAACTTAAAAGCTATCTGAAATCTTTCCCGGGAAGCAACTTTAAGATAGATCAAAGAACGGCGAATGAATCCAAGGAAATCATCGAGAAGAAAAAGATAATGGTGATTGAACCCAATACGGATATCGCACGGAAATTCGATCAGGCGTTGATAAAGAAAAATGTATTTGTCCGCTATGTGGAGAACGGCGCCTCGGCGCTCCTTTTAATGACATCGATGAAGCCGGACTTGATATTGATGAATTCGCATCTGCCCCTTATTGACGGCTTTACTCTTTTCGGGCAGATAAAAAAGAACAAGGATTTTGAAAAAATCCCGGTTTATATATATTCCAGCGAGCCTTTCGACAGATTGATCACAAGAGGGGAGGTTAAGATCCCGCCTGAAAACTTCATAGATCTGAATAATCTGGATTCGTTAATCTCGGACATTATACAGAAGGTGGTTTGAAATCCGCAATCTGATATGAGTCTGAGATATCGGAATTAGTTTCCTTTCTTTGAATACCCTGCGGAAACAGCGATTGCTTTCGTTTTCCTGCGAATTTGTATTCATTTATATATCTTTATCATTTTATGCTGTTATGCCATAATGACACGGCGCAGTTGTGCCAAAAAAAAGGCAGTCTGTTCCCGCTGACTTCTTTTTATTAGATGATCTTTAAGTTAAGAACAATATGAAAAATAACATTATTGCGTCAAAAATTCTTCTCTCCGTTTCATTCATTTTGCTGCTTATTTCGTTAGGCTCGGAAAACAGGTTTCTTCAGTTAATTCCGACCGTTATTATATTTATAATTCTTGTTTGCTTATCTATTTTGAAAGTTGTGGAAAATAAAAGCGAGAGAGACGTGGAGCCATTCGAATCCGGTGAGACGGAAATGCCGCAGGAGGAAAAGATGGCGTATATTGGAACGGTTGCCGCGGGTCTTGCCCACGAGATTCGGAATCCTCTGAATGCCATAGATTTTAACATCCGTATGATTCAAGAAGACATCGAGTCCGGAGATTGGGATAGAAATGATATAACCGACAGATTCAAAAGCACTTATAAGGAGATCAAGCATCTCGAAAGACTTGTCAATGATTTTCTGCTTTATGCCAGGAAAAAAGCGCTCCAACTCGGGCAGACGGATCTTGTGAAATTGCTTGAATCGGTCAAAGCAATGCTCTCCGAGACAGCTGATTCCCACAAGGTCTCGATTATTGTGGAGTCCGGCGATGTACCGGAAATCGAGGCGGACGGCGAAGTCCTTAAGCAAGCCCTTTTCAACATTGCCAGGAACGGCATTGAAGCGATGAACGAAGGAGGGAAGCTTATGATGACGACTGAATTTATCGCCGCCGGGGACCGGGTGCTGATCAAAATCACGGATAACGGCAACGGGATACAGCCTCATGATTTGAAGAAGATATTTCATCTGTTTTACTCCACGAGACGAAGCGGCACGGGCATCGGATTGCCGGTGGCAAAGTCCATAATTGAAAATCACAACGGATGGATTGAAGTTGACAGCAAGCTGGGAGTAGGCACGACTTTTGATATATATTTGCCGAGGAAACAGAAAGAAGGCGAGGATTATGGAAAATAACGGTTCAACGGTTCAATCGGCTGACAATAAGGGCAGGGTTGTCCTGATAGAAGATAATGATTCAAACAGAGAGGCGATATCCAAGGCACTGGAAAAAGTGGGATTTTCCGTCATATCTTTCGCCCTGGGGGAGCCCGCCGTGAAGTTTTTGTCGGAGGCGTCGGAGCCGACCGTCGTCGTCAGCGATATCAGGTTGCCGGATTCCAGCGGTATCGATCTGCTAAAAAAAATAAAGGCGGTTAAACCCAATATCGGAGTGATCCTGATCACAGGTTACGGTTCCATCGAAGACGCAGTCGAGGCGATGAAACACGGAGCGGATGATTATCTGACCAAACCGCTGGATTTATTTAAGCTCCGCAAACAGGTGGAAGCAATTGCTAGCAGGCTTTCTTTGGCTGAGGAAGTTGAGAATCTTAAAAACCGGCTGGACAAACGCTATGGCATTGAAAGCATCATAGGCAATTCATCGGTGATGGAGAAAGTTTTCGAGCAAGTGAAGCTAGTCGCGCCGACAAACAGTACGGTTTTGATTACCGGCGAGAGCGGGACGGGCAAGGAATTGATCGCTAATTCGCTGCATCAGCTCAGCCCGCGCAAGCATAAAAGGTTCCTTCCCTTGAATTGCGCGGCGATCCCTTCGACGATCCTCGAGAGCGAGCTCTTCGGTTACGAAAAGGGAGCTTTCACCGGCGCGGCTCAAAGGCGGATGGGCAAGTTCGAGGTTGCAGATCATGGGAGCATATTCCTCGACGAGATTTCGGAAATAAGCCCAGACGTGCAGGTGAAACTTCTGAGAATTCTGGAAGGAATGGAATTTATGAGGGTCGGCGGGACAGAATTGGTCAAGGTAGACACTCGCGTCATCGCGGCTACGAACAAGACCTTGAAAAAAATGGTTGATGAGGACAGATTCCGCGAAGACCTTTATTACCGTCTGAAAGTAGTAGAGATTCATCTTCCATCCTTGCGGGAACGGAAGGAGGATATTCCCTTGCTCGTGGATCATTTTATAAAGCAGTTTTCAGCCGAACAAAACCGTAAACCACCTCTAGTTTCGCCTGATGTGATGAATTGTCTCATTAACAACCGTTGGAATGGGAATATCCGCGAACTGAAAAATATGCTTCAAAGCATTATTATCCTTCACCGGGACGATACAATCGGGATCGAGCAACTTCAGCCTGAATACCGGATTCAGCATAAAGAAGAAGTTGCTTATCCTGAACCAACACAGGGCAGGACGATGGGAGAAATCGAAAAATCCGCTATATTGAATGCCCTCAATACTACGCAGGGGAACAGGACAAAGGCTGCAAAAGTGCTGGGCATCGGCTTGAGGACCCTGCAAAGAAAACTGAGGGAATACGGCTTATAATCATCCGAAAAATATGGCACAGGATAAGACAGATATAAAGAAACGAAGTTCGCTGGAATTAGAGCGAAAGAAAAGTGCGTTGAGATGGAAAAAACGCATGAGGCGGTCTGCCTACTATCTATTGGTTTTCTCATTTTCAATTTTGCTTTTGTCATTTTTTTTCGAGAGCGATTTATTTGAAAATTGGTTGAAGAATATTTTTGAAAAAAACCTGCGGGAATTCTGCGGGCGAAATGTTTCCATTGGGAAAGTCGAATTTAAATTCCCTTCCATCACCCTTACATTGAATGAAATTAAAATCGAAGGGCTGCCTACGGAAGAAAGACCGTTTTTCGAAGCGCTCAAGATAAAGACGAAGCTGGGTGTTTTGGGATTTCTGAACCGCGAAATCAATCTCAAATATATAGAATTTACCAACCCTAAACTATCTTTGAAAATGGACCGTAACGGAAGGCTCAACATACCTCAGTTTAAAACAGATCCTGACGATGAGGGAACGCCGTTCTTCGAGATTGTTGCAGACAAGTTAAATATGCAGGGCGGGCTGCTCTACTATAAAAACCAGGTTGTAAAAACATCCGGGAAAATAAACGATTTCCGTTCAGTTTTGAGGTATGACCCGAAGAACGATTCCTATGCGGGCGAGATACATTTCGATAAGGCTAATATTTCCGTCGCCAGATTCTCGAACCTCAAATTAAGTTTGAATTCCAAATTTGTGTTGTTGCCGGACCGGTTGATATTTCCGGATGTGCATCTGAAATTCTCTGGAGTGGATGTCCGTTCCAGCGGAGTGCTCTATGATTTCGATGATCTTAAATACAATATTGATTTTAAAGGAACATACAACCTCGCTTTATTATCCGATCTTTTTGATATGCCTGTCGAGCTCAACGGCCTTATAAACGCGCAAGGGATTTTCAAGTCTTCCGTGGACGGTTTTGTCGCTGACGGGAGTTTGAGAGCGCCTGCCACAAAAATTGACAGATTTAATGCCGGCAACCTTTATTCAAAATTCATATTTACCTCACGCGGCATTACTTTCACTGATATCTCCGCGGATCTTTTCGACGGTAAAATTCGCGGCAGCTTCGGAATCGAAAATTCCTCAGGGTTCCGAAATTTCATTTTGAAATTAAAAGGCGAAAATCTTGATTCGAAAAGAATAGGACATTCGCTCGGCATCGAAGGTCTTAGGCTTAGGTCGAGGAATAACTTTACGTGTGATGTCTCCTGGAATGACGTCGATTCAAAAAGTTTAAGCGGGCGGTTTGATTTGTATCTTACGAAGGACCCGAACATCGAGAAGAAATATCTTCAGTTCCTTGCATCCCTTAAAAATGATTGCGAATTAAGGCCGTTTTCTAACGATCCGGCACTCGAAGTTGAGATACCTATCTCAGGAGATATTCATGTGCTGGCAAAAAACGGCGAATGGGAAACCCAGACAAGCAATGTCAACTTTCCGCTTACCAGACTCGTATTTTTCGGGAAGGGGGATTTGCTGGACAAGGTTGAACAGGAGATCAAGATAGAAAGCCACGAGATCAAGGAATTCGATCTCTTTATTCTCAGGCTGGCGCGGGTTCTTCGGGGATGGGACCCGGAGCGAGGCTCTCTGCCAAGGGAAGCACTGCCTCCTCCATTCATCGGGTTGAAAGGGGCGGCTCAATTCCGGGGAAGATTTGTTTATGAAAAAGAGAAACCTTTTGTAATATATGGTAACGGTTTCGGAAAAAGGGTGTGGGTTCATAATACATTCTGGGACGAGGGAGGGGGATTTGTCGATTTCCGGAATAACCACCTTCTTTTCACGAAAGGATGGAGCAAGAAAAATGACAGCGCTTCAAAATTCTCCGGCGAAATACATCTTTTCGAACGAGCGCCAAAGGGAACACCTGTACTTAAAATCATGGCCGATTTCTCGAATCTTCCTTTCGAGGATGTAGAGGATTTATTTTTATTTCCCAGGGATTTGACAGGCCCGGTAAGCGGCGTTTTTTTGCTTGAAATTGATGCTGAAGGAAAGATCAACGGCCTTGTGGACGGCACGATGAACAACGGGGTTTTTTTTAAGGAGGGATTTGACGAGGGAAAGGTAAACCTGAAATTTGACAATAAGTGGCTTCATTTCAAAGAGATTTTTCTTCAAAAAGGAGAGCAGACGGTTGATGCTTCCCTTGATCTGGATCTGAAAGAGGCTGCTTATAAGCTCAAGGGGCGCATAGAGGCATTGAAACTTGAGGAATTGAAATCCTTATACCTTGATCGATCTCCTATCGCCGGAAAACTATATGTTGAGATAGATTCCGAAGGGTACGCGAACGCTCCGACCGTGGATATGGTTGGAACCATCAAGGATATGACTTTTCTTAAAAAACCTCTGGGGGATCTTGAATTCAATATCTTCAACGAAAAAAATGCTATCAAGCTTGAGGCTATCTTTCCTGAAGATTCGACATTCATTAACATGTCCATGAATATGAATAAAGATTACAGTTTCACGGCGAACGGAACTGTATCCGATGTAAATCTCTATAAATTATTGCCCTACACCGGAGGAATAATTGACAGGGTTCTCGGCGGCAATTTTTCTGGAAAGACGAGCATCAAAGGGTCTGTGCTGCATATTGGCGACGTATCTGTTCAAGGCGAGCTGGATAGTTTCAATCTGTTTGTGAATAAATATTCGGCTGAGATCAAGACGAGCCTGAAATTTGATATTCATGATTTTATTATGAATGTCGAACCGGTCACAATTACCGATGGCAGCAGCCTTTTAAGCTTATCAGGCAAAGTGAGCCTGAGCAGAAGATTTCCTTCGGATCTCAAGGTTGATCTGGATGTTCAACTCTCCGAATTGGTTCCTATGTTTATCAATTTGAACCTCAAAGGGAATGCAAAGGGCACTGGATACCTTCGTGGATTCATTCTCGAGCCATACTGGGGTGGGAAAGCGGAGATCAAAGATGGTTTTCTGCAATATTTGAACATGCCCGCTCCCCTCGAGGAGATGGAAGGAACTGTAAAGTTTACACAAAATACGGTTACTTTTGAAAACATGAAAGGAAAGATGGGAGGCGGCGATGCCGCCGGAGACGGACAGTTGACCTTTAAAAATTCCAAACCTGACAGGCTCTTGTTCAGATTCTCCGGCGAAAAAATCAGGCTCGAATATCCGGTGGGGGCGGAAATGGTTTTGAACGGCGCCCTCAATCTATCTGGAGAATGGAACAACAAGGAGCTGTCTGGGGATCTTAATGTTGAAAGGCTCCGCTACACGAAGCGCTTTGATCCGGAAGACCTATTGACCAGCTTTGCCAGGAAAGGTGGCTCCGGCGCTGGATCGGAGAAGTTTTCATTTTTCAAAACTATGCGCGTGAACCTGGACATCAAAGGGTCAGATAACATTCTGATCGATAACAACTTTGCTCAGGTCGCTCTTAGAGCGGATTTTAAATTGGCGGGCAATATTCTTAATCCCAATATTTTAGGCCGTGTCGAGACGCAGGACGGTCAGGTCTATTACCGCGACAGGACATTCGAGATTCTCTCCGCAAGTTTTGAGAACTTCGATCCTGGCAGATTGAATCCGGTCATCGATCTGAGATCGAAAACAAAGGTAAAGAATTATATAATCTATCTCTCGATCCACGGAACGAAGGATAAGATGTATCCGTCGCTTAGTTCCGAGCCGTCGCTTCCGACAGTGGATATCATCAACCTGCTTGCGATCGGCAAGGAAAGGACAAGTTACTATGAACGTTCCGAAGAATCCCTGCTCGGCGTGGGGCTTTCATCGCTTCTGCTTGGCCCCGTATTCGGCGGGATCGAAGAAGGGGCGGAGCAGCTCTTCGGGTTTGATCGTTTCAGGATCGACCCGTTTCTCGCGGGTAATAAATCGAACCCTACCGCGAGGTTGACTGTGGGGAAGCGCATAACCAAAGATCTGACGCTGATATACTCAACGAATATTACCCAGTCGAGGGAAGATGTTTTGATTCTGGAATACCGTTTAAGCAATAATATCATCCTTGTCGCATCGAGAGATGAGTACGGTGTATATGGAGTTGACGTTCAATTTGAATCGAAGTTTTAGCATGATGAAATACAGATTTTATATGTCCGCGCTGCTTTCGTTTATTATGATGGCAATTCCATTTATCGCTTCAGCACATCAGGATGATATTGATAAATATAATGAAAAAATTGTTTCAAAGATCAGTTTTATTTATGAAAGCCCTTTCATCAAACCTGCCCTTATTCCTCGATTGAAAACCCGGGAAGGATCGCCCTTTAACGCCAAGGATCTCAATTATGACCTGGTAACGCTATTTGCCACGGGAAATTTTGAGGATATCAAGGTATCGTCAATAGAGAATGACAGCGGTGAATTGGAAATCCGCTTCAATTTGAAATCAGCCTATTTCGTCAGCGAGGTTAGCTTCGAGGGAGAAGTGCATTTTCCGAACCAGCAATTACGCGAACAAGCGAGCATCCCCTATATGGAAAAATATGATGAAACTATGGCTGAGGAGGGGGTGAGAAGGCTTCTCGCCTATTATGGAAGCGAGGGGTATTTCAATACACACATCACATCGGTTTTCAAGAAGGAATCGGAGTCCAACAGCGGCGAACTTGTTTATACAATTTCGAACGCGAAACCCTGCTATATCGGTAAAATTGAGATTGAAGGTTTATATGTTTCCGTCGAGGGGTCGAACTCCATCGCTCCGAAGCTTCCCGGGTTAAAGTCCCTGCAAGGAGGGAGGTTCAGCAGGTCGGGAATCAACGATTGGCTCGAAGAATCAAAGTTCTATCTGTGGGACAACAATTATTTAACGACAGATATTGATGTATCAGACGATATGATTGATCCCGCCACAGGCAAAGTTTCACTTAAAATTAAAATAAACACGGACGGGATCATCGCGGCTGTTTTTAATGAAAAGGATATAGACGCCCAGATTTTTAAAGGCCTCCTTGAGGGAAAGCCCAAACGAAAACTTAACTCAGACACTCAGCTTGAATGGGCCAACATGGCGCAGGAATACTATAAGCGCAAAGGTTATCCCGATGTGAAGGTTTATACGTCAGTTTTTATAAAAGCACAACGGGACCCTGTCTTCAACCTAAGCGTAAAAGAAGTGCAGTTTTTGATAAGAAAGGGTAAGGTCAAGTTTGTTAAGGATATAGATTTTGTCGGTAATAATCATTTTTTAAAAAATGAACTCAGAGGCTTGCTTGCAAATGACAAAGACATCCATTCGGGCAAGATACTGTATACCACTGATAAGATTGATCAATGGATCGAACAGATAAATCTGTTCTACCGTTCCAATGGATACCTGGAGGCCAAGGTTCTCCAATATAAAACCAATGAATATGACCAGAAGGAAGGCGTCGGAGTCTATATTGAATATCAGATTGATGAAAGCAGGCAGAGCAGGATTAAGGAGATTCAGGTTGATGGAGATCCGCAATTCGATAAGGTCGAGATAGTTCGCCGCATCGGTATTGATGTGGGGGACGTATTCATACCGGCAGTTTTGGAGAGAACCGCCTCCGCGATCCGCGATTATATTCTGAAAACCTATGGAATCGAGGCCGAGGTTGACGCCAAGGCCTATCAAGATGATAAAAATAATGCTTATCTTGCCATCATGTTGAACGTAACCGAGAGCGTATCTATCGAGCAGATCATTTTAAATGGAAATTTTCGAACCGATTCGGATTTCATCCTGAGAAGCGTTGATTTTAAAGAGGGGGACAGGCTTACCCGCTCCGCTCTGCTTTCAAGCCAGCTTAAACTGTATGATTTGGGGCTCTTTTCCAATATCGAATTTGCGCCGCTCGATGCCGATATTACATCGCAAAAGAAAAGGGTTCTTTTAAAGGTTCAGGAAACAGTGCCGATGCTGATGACCTATGGTGGCGGTGTGGATACGGAAAACCTGGTTCGCGGAACCTTCAGTATCTCCCATAATAACCTTGGGGGTACCGGCAAGAAGGCGGATTTCAGCGTATCGCTCGGCAGCAAGGAATCTTCGGCGCAGTTGAACTATCAGGCGCCGCGTCTGTTGGCCGATAAATGGGACCTATTTGCGTCGGTCTATTATGAGCAGCATCAAAGAGAAAGCTTCGGCGTTACCCGGCAGGGCGCGGTTTTGCAGCTCTCGACAAAAAGCTTGCTCAACCTGACGTATCTTCTCAGCTTTAATATAGAAAATGTGGACCTGTACGATGTCAAGGTGTCCGAATATCTTATCAGCCCGGAAGACAGGGCGGTCAATCTGACGAGCCTGTCTTCGACGATGGTTATGGATTACAGGAACGACCCCTTCAATCCGAAGAACGGTTTCTTCCTCAGCAGCAGCATAAAGTGGGCGAATAACATCCTCGGTTCGACGGAGAGCTTTTTAAAGGGATATTTCCAGGGCAGCTTCTATTTCCCTGTCTTTGAAGATATCGTCTTCGCTTTGGGATTCAGGCTCGGGGTGAGCCAGGTTTTCGACGAGAACAAATTGCTTCCGCCGAGCGAAAGATTTTTTGCAGGCGGCAGCAACACACTTCGGGCATATTCTCTGGATTCTGTAGGCCCGACAGACGAAGAAACCGGTTACCCGATCGGCGGAAACGCAATGCTTATTGCAAACGCGGAAATCAGGTTCCCGATCTTCGGCAGCCTGGGAATGGTTTTATTTTATGACGCCGGTTCGGTTTTCGAACATTCGAATGACATCTCGATAAAGAGTCTGGCGAAATCGATGGGAATCGGCGCGCGGTTCAACACCCCCGTAGGCCCCCTGAGGGTGGATTTCGGAGTGAATCCGGATGACTACAGCCAGAACCAGATTTATATTAGCATTGGACATACATTCTAATAGTTGAAACATCTTGCATTTTCTTCCGTATGTCTATTATTTTCAAATAATTGCAATTCTCCATTTTTTGCTTACTTTTTTTATCTTGATAAGTGTATCCTGGTTTCTATTAATTTTCGCGGAGTGGTTCCCAATACGAAGGCGGGTTCCGCAGTCCGGTTCATACAACCTGAAAGGCGAGTGGTGGATGGAGAACGAAGGCGTGACGCCGGATTTGATTATAGATACAACACCGGTTGACCAGGCTGTTTTTTTATTAGAACATAAAGGAGGATTATCAATCTTTACTGGTTCAAGCGTCCGACCTAATTTCTATTTCATGTGGCAGCAGGTGTCCCGCTAAAAGCGGTAAAAAATAAAAATGCCCGTCATTCCCTGAGAAGCTTCGCCGGGAAGACGACAGGAAATCCGAAGGATTCTATAAAACGCGAAGCGTTTCTCTAAATCTTCATTTTAGGTCATTCCCATTCTTCCGATAAATCCTTCCAATATTTATTTGTCTTTCTAATTAAAATCTCTTTCTAATCCCGCTTCCATTTTTTTAGTTGTTTTTCTCTGGCTATCGCTTGTTATGGATTTTTGAATATCTCAAAATATAACAGCTTATTCAGGCCATATCTTCTTGTAAATGATCGTTCTACAATCCCGTGTTTATGTTCATTTATCCTCTTAGGTAAATTGCTCGTAATTCCAATGTATAAAACACTCTTATTTGCATTTGTCATGATGTAAATGAAATATTTTTTATTATTCATATAATTAATAAGCAATATTATACCTTATTATGATCATATCGTAAACTATAATGAAGATTCCCCGTCGCCGCCCTTCGAAGAATCCCGGAGAATGACAGACATTTTTATTTGTTGCTATTTAAAAGGGAACACCTGAAAAATTGTAAAAGTATCTCCTCCTCGTCAGACTTAAATTTGTAGTAGGAACCATATTAGAGGAGGAAGATACTCTGCTATTTGATAAATACATAGCTCTTGATTGGGCGCAATCTAATGTTGCATTGGCAAAAACAACCAGTTTGTCTTCAATTATCTCTGTATCAGAATACCCTGCTGATCTTACGCTGATTAAAAAGTTTCTGGAAGGGCAGAGAGGAACAACTATCCTTACCTTATTCAAGATCGCAGCGCTCTCTGTGATTGGAAAAGGAAAGTCAAATGCCTTCAGGGATTATTACTTGTTTCTCATGGGCGAGAAAAAATACGCGGAGTATAACGCACGGCATACCGTAGCGAGGAAGATTGCCGCAGTGGTCTATTGCGTTATGAAAAGCGGAAGGAGGTATGATCCGGATAAACTAAGATAACAAAGTCCGAGGAGAAGGTCTTACGGTGGGTGATATGAACTCTACGGGAGCAATTACCGGGATTAGTATTTGTTCTGAACAAACGCTATTCTAAGAGTACACACACCTGATTAGTCATCGCCCGCTTCCTTAAATTTATGATAGCACATGACAGATGTCATGATATCTCAGATAGATGCATACGGAAGCGTATTTCGTAACCAGAAGAATATAAAGAAAGACCCGAAGCGACGACGAGGAGAAAATAGAGAACAAATAAGCGCTAATAAAAGAAAATATAATTTTGTCTCTATTGACATACTTTTACATAGATGCTCCCGCATGAGAATCCCTCCGATGCTTTCGTCAGGATGACAGATCAACAGGTCTCTCAACAATTTCCATTTATCAATCTTAAGTAAACCGAATCAGTCGTACAGCAGCGGTTCGGGGCCGCTGAACGAGAGCGATTTCTTTATCTTTTTAGCGCTGTAGTCTTTATCTTTGTTCAGATCGTCAATCATCTCCTGAATCCGCACGTCGAAGATGTATTCCAGCTTGAGCGCGGAGAGAGTGAGCGTTTGACCGTGTTTGATGAACGGCTGCAGCGCTGTCTTCATTTCAGGCGTGAGGTTGAGGTTGTCGTAATAAATATCGTCATCAGTGAGTTCTTTCAGGAGTTCGAGCGCCCGTTCCCGTCCGGCGTCCGTTTCCTGCAGAAAGCCGGTTCTTGCGAGATACAGCCGACAGACGGATGCGAGATGCGGGTCGGCAGTAGCAAGCGCTCCTCTCAGGCATTCCTCGAAGCTCGCGGCTGCATCATTAAATTTGCCGTCGCAGTAGTGAATCCTTCCGAGCATAAAATCAATCACAGGGTCCAGCTCGGCTTGTCTGCCTGCGGCGGAAAACAGGTTTTTTATCTTGTCCAGATTGACTGCGATCTTCGAATAATCGACGTCTTTCAACTCAGTGTAAGTGTTATACGTATAGGAGTCATAGAATATCTGCATGGCTTTATAAAAGAGATCGTCGGCTGGAATCGGACTAAAGCCAGTGGAATTTGAAACCCCGGATAAATTCTTCCTCGAAGCATAGTCATCGAACGAGACGCTGTAATATTCGCCCCAGCTTGCCGGCGTCCGTTTGTCGCTTCTCCCGGCGAGATGTATCCCGACCTGCGGTTTGGCGCCGGCGCGGGGGATGACGCTGAAGATGCAGCTTGTCACCGTCGAAAGGCTCGAGATGGACTTGTAATTCATCCTTCTCTTATCGCCGATAAAGATATCCCTGTCGTCCGCGAGCACGCCGGCGATGTCTTTCCAGTCGAAACCGCCCGCTTCATACTTCGCCCGAACAAACTTTCCGGCGCGAAGATACCTGTTGATCCTGTCCAGCTGGCTGGAGCGGCGGTCGAAGATGTCTTTTTCCATCATCTGAGGCTTGGTATAAAAATTCGTCTGCCATATGGAACGGATATCTCCGCCGGCCTTTATTTCAGGAAGGTCGGCGATGATGCCGAAGCGGGATTTGTTCGAGTCTGAGAGAGGTGCGGGGATTTCATCCGCCGCAAAGCGGTTAAAGTTCGTCTCGCGGATGATTGCTTTCGATGAATTATCGGATTTCATCTGGGAGACTATAAAGCTCCAGCCGGAGGCGGGGGAATCCGTGATTCCACCGGGACAGGTTATGCCGTTTTTGATTCCATTGATGATGCTTTCCAGCTCGGCGCTGTTGCCCGCGATGTTCCTCGCGAACCGTAGAATTTGTGAGCCGAAGTTAAGCAGCGGCTGGCCGTGCAGTTCGTTCGGATCGTTCAGGTTATTGAAGGATTTATCGGTCTCGCCGGAGAAGTTGTTATGCACGCGGAACACGACTCCGCTTTCATTGACGCCCATCAAACCCGCCGTGTGCATCCCCGCGGAGGTGACCGCAAGGTATTTCTGGATGTCCGCGGGCTTCTGGCCGTCCTCCGGCAGCGGATCGAACAGAATTACTGTCAGATTTTTCTCCCAAAGCCCAGCGAGCGGGTCATAATCGAAATTGCATCCGATCAGCAGCCCTTTATCCACTGTCTTTTGAGGCAGGATTGCAACTGAGGTGCAGCCCAATTGTCCGATGGGGACCTTCGGCAGGTAAGTGCCGTTGCAAGGGACGAATGGCCTGACAAGAGGTTCGGTTCCGCCGAGTGTGCGGTTGAGAAAAATATTGCACATATCGGGCTGGATGTAGCCGAGAATGAATTCATCGAGGCTCAGATAGCTCCAGGGCGGCATGAAGAAAAACGTTTTTCTGTCGTTGATCCCTTTCTTATATCCCGCCTGCACTCCGGCTTGAGAACGGAACATATCGTCCGGAATCCGGTCTGCAAGGGAAGCCTCTTCGGAGTACGGCGCTGTGAGACTTTTTACGAGCCAACCGAGACCTGGAGCCATCGAGTTCACAAATTCCGTGTCAATATATTCGCTCCAAAACTCGATCATGTTTACCGGGGGATTTCCTATTTTTGCTTGTATCAGGTCTGCAAGGAGATAGCCGTGCTGATATCCCATCTCGAACTGTGTGCCTTTCAACCGAAGGAAGATCAAACCATTTTCCCTGCTGACCTCGCCAATCCCGAATTTGGATGTCTGAATCCCGGTGAGACTGCCGTCCTTGTAGATCGGCTTGAAATACTGCCCCTTTTCGATAGCTTTCGTGAGATCGTCTATTTTATTTTTTCTCTTTTTATCGCTTATCACCTTGGCAAACAGTCTGGGTTCATTATCAGGCATTTCAGCATCCTCCTTAAATAAAATTATTATATCATGTATCTATCAATATAATACACTATATTTATTTTTCAAGCACTATTAATAATTTGCGCTGATTATTTTAGGCATTGCATTTTTATTCCAGGAATTGAAACGGCACCGCGTGAGTAGTCTAATTTCAGGTAGAAAGGGAGAGGGTGCCCATTCATCATCATATTTGACAATGCCTCCGATTGGTATTAAATATATAACCATAGGTTATGATTAACGAAAATCACCGGAAGTTACTATTTCAAAGTTTTTAAAGGAGGAATCGGTAATGAAGAAAATATTTTTACTCGCTCTGACGGTTCTGTTGGCTTTGCCCCTGATTGGAACGGCGCAGTCGAAAATCCGCGTAGCGGTTATGGAATTCGAGAATAACGCGACAGGCGAATGGTCAAGCTGGGGGCTCGGCAAAGCGGCTCAGGACGCGATGGTAACAGCTCTTGTGGAATCCGGCATGTTCAGCGTTATCGAACGTCAGAAACTTGAAATGATAATGCAGGAGCAGGGACTCGGCCAGAGCGGCGCGGTAACGGCACAATCGGCCGCCAAGATCGGCAAGCTCCTCGGAGTCCAGCTCATCATCACCGGCTCCGTGACGGAGTTCGGCAAGCAAGAGACCGGCGGCGGTTTACTGGGAGTCATCGGCGCTGACGTGGAAACATACCGCACTGCGTTGGATGCCCGTATGCTCAATACCACCACGGGAGAGATTATAACTGTTGCGAAGGGAGAAGGTTCGGCATCCGGCGGAGCTATCGCCATCAAGAATTTCAACGTCGGGACGCGCGGCAGCTATAACGAACGCGCCGGTAAGGTTATGCGTGAGGCGGTCGAGGATATCGTGGATCAATTCGTAGAAAAGGCGGAAGAGCTGAAATCCTCGCTCGCTTCGACGGCAAAGATAGCGCTTGTGAAGGACGGCAAGGTTTACATCAACGTCGGCTCAGGCCAGGACGTGAAGGTCGGCGATGTTTATGAAGTCGTCCGGCTAGGCGAAGCGATCATAGACCCGGACACCGGTATCGAGCTTGACCGTGAAACGGAAGTAGTAGGCGAAATACAGGTAACAGAGGTAAAAGACAAGGTCTCCATCTGCAAAGTGCTTTCCGGCGATGCCAAGAAAGAAGATATTGTCAGAAAAAAATAAATCATTTTAAGATTCAAATCCAAAAAGCCCCGCTTAACAAGCGGGGTTTTATTTTAGTGATCTCCGAAACTTGAGCTTCTTTATTTGAAACAGACATTCTTCAAGTATGTAACCGTAAAATGTTTTGCGGTGAGTATCGTAGGATTGACAAGAGAGGGGCTTTATATTATCTTCCCGCTCACGGCCGGTGTAGCTCAGTGGTAGAGCAACTGATTCGTAATCAGTAGGTCGACGGTTCAATCCCGCCCACCGGCTCCAGTATTATCAATGACTTACGAAAAATCAAGTTCTCCGGGTTATCAGAGCAGGCCGGTCAATTTTTCAGTCGAAGCCGTTCGGGCATTGCTGGAAAATTTGCAGTAGCGGCAACTGATGTGTTTTGCTGCCACTGATTTTTATAGATGTCACATCGTTCTTCTTGTATTCAATCCCATTATTTTTTAGAATGCGGAATGGGAGGACTCGTTGTTTTCTATATGCTTCCCTGGGGCAGTCGGCGAAAAATGAACAATACTTTATTGCTTGATCTCATGCAATCGGGATTCCTCCCTTCCATTTCACAGATTTCCTCGGAGTATTGAGATGATCCGATTTATTTTTGCGAAAAAGACCGGCCGTAAAAGCCGGATCGCTGGTTTTTACCGGTCGCAGGCGGCCGGGAAATTCCTGATAATTCTCGTGCCTGTAATAACCGGATGGGTTTGTTTCAGTTGTGCACCAGGCCTGCCTAATGTGCAAAACGTACCAGCGACGTCTTCCGGGCCCGGTATTTCCTGGACGCCGCCCGCTTCAGTGAGTGATAAGCCGTCGGCCAGGCAGATTACCGCTATACCAATTGAGCGGGTGTTGGGAAAGTTTGGCAAGCTTACACTGGCTATGGCAGTCGATATTGCGCTGCAGAACAATCCGGCAACTCGGGCGGCATGGGCCGACGCCAGGGCGGCTGCGGCTGGCTATGGCTCCGCCCAGAGTGCATGGTACCCGACCGCCGGTTTGAGCGGTAATTTTTCCCGTTACAAAGGACTGCCGGCGACAAGCGATTCCATCGATCCGATAACGGAATATGCCGTCACCGCCAGTCTCTCTTATCTTTTGTTCGATTTCGGCGGCCGTTCTGCCACAGTGGAATTGTCCCGTCAGGCTCTCCTGGCAGCGGATTGGACTCACAATGCGGTTATTCAAAATACGGTTCTTCAGGTGGAATCCGTATTTTTCAATTATGCCGGAGCTCTGGCAATGCTCGATGCCAACAAGACCTCTCTATCAGAGGCCGAGGCCAATCTGGCCGCTGCCAAAGAGAGGCGCCGCCTGGGGGTTGCCACCAGGGCGGATGAACTCCAGGCTCAAACGGCCTATTCAGAAGTCAAACTGGCTGTTCTGGAGACGGAAGGGCAGGTCCGAACTTCCAAAGGTGCCCTGGCGGTCGCCATGGGCTTTTTCGCTGATCTGCTAAATGAGTTTGTGATTGAAACTCCGGAGTTTCCCGGAAACGGTCTTTCCGCGTCGGTGGACAAGTTGATCGATCAGGCCCTGGCTGGCCGGCCGGACCTGCAGGCTGCCCGGGCGCAGGTGCTCGAATCAGAAGCCAGGGTTGAGCAAGCGCGTTCCCGGATGTTGCCTTCCATTTCCGCCGACGGTTCCCTCAGCCGGATATGGCTGAAGGACGTGCCTGGATTTAATGATACCTATAGCCTCGCGCTTACGCTGCAGATTCCCATCTTTACCGGATTTTCTCAGGAGTACGACCTGATAAAGGCGAAAGAGGAGGCCGATGCTGCCCGGGAACGGGCGCGCAGCTTTGAGCAGACAGTCGTCTTTCAAGTTTTCTCGGCCCACAGCGCTTTTCTCACCGCAAACGAGCGTGTAAAAACCACCGACGATCTGGTGGCCAGTGCTCTGGAATCGGAAGAGGTCGCTCTGGGACGCTATAAAGAGGGGGTTGGAAATATACTGGACCTGCTCTCGGCCCAGCGGGTGCTCGCCAATGCCAGGGCAGTACAAATAAATGCCAGGCTGGACTGGTTCATTTCCCTGGCACTGCTTGCCCATGACGTGGGCATTTTGGGTGTGTATGGGAATAATCCACTGGCACCCCAAACAATTTCATCGAGATGAGAACATGAAACAAACAAAGCATAAAAACAATATTTTATCTGCAAATTGCCGTTTTACTTTATTCGTCCGCTGCCTGATATGCGGGGCAATCACTTTCAGCATTGGATTGACAGGTTGCAGCGGTCGCGAAGCTCGACCGATACAACCGGTGCCGATAACTGCGGCCCCGGCAGTAATTCAATCCGTACCTTTAGCACTTGACTTTGTCGGCACAGTGGAGCCAATCGAGAGCGTCGCGGTAAAAGCCCAGGTCGGCGGAGTCATCACCAACGTGAATTTTTCTGAGGGACAGGAAGTGCGAGCAGGTCAACTATTGTTTCAAATAGATGCCAGGCCCTTTCAGGTGTCTCTGGATGCCGCTGCGGCACAGCTGGCCAGAGACAAGGCTCAGGCTGCCAATGCTGAAATACAGGCCGGACGTTATGCCGATCTGGTGAAGAAGGATTATGTTACCCAGGAACAGTACGATGCCGCCCGAACACAGGCCGAGATGTTTAAATCCGTCGTCCAGGTCGATGAAGCCGCAGTGGAGCAAGCCAAACTCAACCTGGCTTACGCCTCTATCACCGCTCCCATCTTCGGGCGTACCGGCAGTCTGCTTGTGAAGAAGGGCAACGTAGTGAAGGCTAATGATGCAGCCCTGGTGGTAATCAACCAGATGCGCCCCATCCGTATAAGCTTTGCCATCCCCGGCGACCAATTGCCTTTAGTCCGGAAATATTCCGCCCGCGCCAAATTAGAGGTCCATGTCAAATCTTCACGAAACGGAAACAGCGGTGAGGTCAAAGGTGTTCTGACTTTTCTTGACAATTCAGTGGACACAAGCACAGGTACGGTCATCTTGAAGGCCGAATTCGCAAATGAGGGGGGCGCCTTGTGGCCCGGCCAGTTCGTGGACACAGAATTGGTGCTCACGGTCGAACCCGCCGTTCTTACGGTACCTGCCGGAGCTGTCGTCACCGGACAGGAAGGCACATTCGTATTTGTGATTGGCGCTGATAAAAAAGCTCAAAAACGATTAGTTAAAGTCAACCGGACGTTGGACAGCATGGTTGTGATCGATGAAGGATTGAAGGCCGGCGAGATGGTGGTGACCGATGGCCAGATGCGTCTCATACCCGGAGCGGTTGTGGAGATTAAATCCAGTCTTCAGGAGAAGGGGAATACTTTATGAAATTGTTCATCGATCGGCCGGTCATGACAACTCTGATCATGATGGCCATTTTAGTTGCCGGAATCCTGGGCTATAGATTGTTGCCGGTGAGCGACTTACCGACCGTGGATTTCCCCACAATTTCTGTGCGGGCCAGCCTGCCTGGTGCCAGTCCGGAGACAATGGCCTCGGCGGTGGCAGCACCGTTGGAGAAACAGTTTTCCACCATCGCGGGCATCGACAACATGACCAGCACGAGCAGTCTGGGTTCTACCCAGATTACAATCCAATTCAGCCTGGATCGCAACATCGATGCTTCAGCCCAGGACGTTCAGTCAGCTATCGCGGCGGTATCCCGCCAGCTTCCACGCGATATGCCTACGCCGCCGTCATATCAGAAGGTAAACCCAGCGGATCAGCCCATTATTTTTATCGCCCTAAAAACGCCTACGCTGCCTCTTTCAAAGCTCACCGAGTATGCAGATACTCTTATGGCCAGGCGCATCTCAATGATCAACGGCGTGGCGCTGGTCAATGTATACGGCTCGCAAAAGTATGCCGTGCGCATCCAGCTCGATCCTAATGCCCTGGTTTCACGTGGCATCGGTCTCAGCCAGGTGGAAGATGCGGTGTCTGCAAATAACGCCAACCTGCCCACCGGCACCCTGTGGGGTCCAGAGAAAAGCTATACTGTGATGGCTTCCGGCCAGCTCAACACCGCTGCGCAATACAGACCTATTATTGTAGCTTATCGCAATGGAGCTCCCGTGCGGTTGCAGGATTTGGGAAAAGTCTTTGACTCCGTTCAGGACAACCGGGTAGCCGCCTGGTTTAACGACAGCCGTTGCATCTTGCTTGCTATTCAACGCCAGCCCGGCACCAATACCGTTGAGGTGTGCAAAGGCGTCAGGGCTCTGTTACCCAGCTTTAAAAGCCAATTGCCGTCTTCGGTCAGCATTCACATCCTCTTCGACAAATCCGAACCCATCCAGCAGTCTGTCAATGACGTGAAATTTACGCTCCTGCTGACGCTTTGTCTTGTTGTTATGGTTATTTTTCTTTTTCTCCGCAATGTCTCCGCCACGATTATTCCCAGTATGGCCCTGCCGATGTCCATCGTAGGCACTTTCGCCGCCATGCAATTGTTGGGATTCAATCTGGACAACCTGTCACTGATGGCTCTTACACTCGCCGTTGGATTCGTGGTTGACGATGCCGTGGTTATGCTGGAGAATATTTTCCGTCATATGGAAATGGGCAAGGCTCCTGCCAAGGCCGCTTTGGATGGAGCGCGGGAAGTAGGTTTCACTATCATTTCAATGACGCTCTCGCTGACCGCCGTGTTTATCCCCATCCTGTTTCTGGGCGGCATAATGGGACGTCTGTTCCGCGAGTTCGCGGTCACTATTATGGTGGCTATCCTGATTTCCGGTTTCGTGTCGCTCTCCCTCACCCCTATGATGTGCAGCCGTTTTCTCCGATATAATAAAAAAGAAAAGCACGGGCGTTTTTTCAACGCCGTCGAGTCTTTTTGGGAAAAGAGTCTGGGACTTTATGAAAAAATTCTGGGCTGGGTTGTGCGTCATAAAAGAACCGCATTGCTTTTTTCTGCTATTATTTTTATCGTCACCGTTTTGCTTTTCATTATTGTGCCTAAGGGCTTCCTGCCCAGTGAAGACACCGGCTTTATCATGGGCACTACGGAGGGGGCAGAAGGGCTTTCTTTCGATGGCATGGTCAGACACCAAAAGGCAGTGGCCGCCATACTGATGAAAGACCAAAATCTGGAAGGACTTATGTCTTCGGTTGGCAGCGGTGGAGGAGGGACTGGCAACCAGGGCCGCTTTTTTATCAGGCTTAAGGACTGGCGCGACCGACGGATGACCGCAGACGAAGCCGTTGACGTTCTTCGGATCAAGGCGGCAACAATCCCCGGTATCCGCACGTTTATTGTGAATCCGCCGGTAATCAATATCGGAGGTCGTTTTGCGACGGGTCTTTATCAATTCACGCTGCAATCCTCGGACCTCAAATCGCTCTATTCCGCGGTGCCGGCTTTTGAAAACAGACTGCGCGCTAATCCACTTTTGCGGGATGTAGTCAGCGATCTGAGGATCAGCAACCCGCAAGTGAATGTGGCAATAGACCGCGACCGGGCGGCGTCCCTCGGCATCACTCCCCAGGATATCGAGGATACTTTGTATTCCGCTTACGGCACCAGGCAAATTTCCACAATCCTCGCTCCCAATAACCAGTATTATGTCATTATGGAAATACTCCCGGAGTTCCAACGGGACCCCTCAGCTTTGCAATTGCTTTATGTTCGATCAAAGTCGGGGGAAATGGTGCCCCTTTCCGGGCTGGCCCGCATTAACACATCAATCGGTCCGTTAACCGTCAATCATTCGGGACAGCTCCCTTCCGTGACGATTTCTTTCAACCTGGCGGAAGGGGTGGCTTTGAGCGAAGCCGTTGCCGCTGTAGATAAAGCAGCCCTGCAAACATTGCCATCTTCAATCGCCACCAATTTTTCCGGCACCGCCCAGGCTTTCAAATCTTCGCAGGGTAGTCTTGTAGGTCTTCTGGTTCTCGCCATCCTGGTGATCTATATGATCCTTGGCATCCTATATGAAAGCTTCATTCACCCTATCACAATTCTGACAGGATTGCCCTTTGCCGGATTCGGCGCGCTGGTCACGCTCCTGTTATTTAAAACCGATCTGAATCTATACAGTTTTGTCGGGCTTATTATGTTGATCGGCGTGGTCAAAAAGAACGCCATTATGATGATTGACTTCGCAGTCGTGGCCAGGAATGAAGGAATGGATTCTACATCCGCCATCCTGAAGGCCTGCAAAATCCGTTTTCGTCCCATCATGATGACCACACTTGCAGCCCTTATGGGTACCCTTCCTATTGCTTTGGGGCTGGGCGCGGGATCGGAATCACGCCGTCCCCTCGGGTTGTGCGTGGTGGGCGGCCTGATTTTTTCACAGTTGATCACTTTGTTCGTCACACCTGTTTTTTACATCTATATGGATAAACTGCAGGTCAAGCTGGGCGGATTCTTCGGGCGCAGCCAAGCAGGACATGTAAAATGAGAACCTATTGTCAGCATAATAACGCAAACTGATTGGCCTTCTTTTTTCGTGTTCCGTCTTCGACATTTATCGGGACAGGATTTGAAAAAGTCAGTGGATTTCCGTTGAAAACCGATGGAGCGGTATCAGCAGCTTCCAAAAAAAACGGGTTGGACCAGCGATTCATCAAGTCTATGTGCGCCGACCTATTTATAAACAATCACTTGAGAGAAGATTGAGGTTCAGGAGCAGAAATTTATTGATTAGTAAAAATGTTTTCTTTTATCGAATCGCTGCTTACATCAGAAAAAGAAATATGTCTCGTCCTGCAATTCGACCTCACGTCCGCTCTGGTTGATCCTGTTATATTCATTTGACAGAAATCTGTCGGTCATGCCTGATATATATTCAATGATTCGTCGAATAAGTGAAAAACGATTTGCCTCCCATTGTAATTTGTTCGCTACCTGTGATTCATCAGTCAGATGATTGATTACATTTTCAGGGACAACGAGTTTTTCCCGCTTTAGTATCGGTTTGTTTATCCACCAATCCACAGGTTCGCTCAAGTTTGGATTATCCTTATACCAACGCAGCCGGGACCACACTCTGTCGTGCATCAACCGGGGATTGGAAAAATATTCATTGAGCAATTCATATATAATTTTCTTACCCATATAATTCATCCTAGCAACACGAGATGCGCAATGAATTCTTTCTGAAATCAGATCTTCCAAATCTCGGTCTAATACATGCAAGTCATCCTGGATTTCTATCAGCCTGTTTATGTCTGGATATTTACTGCCTTTTAAGAAAAATTGACATTTTAGCTTAGTATTATCTTTTAAGCATTTAGTGTTGCTGGGTGTGGAATGAAGGCATTGCCTATTATCCGGCAGGCCGGGACAAGTGTCTTTGTATCCTGTAAAATAAATCCTGACATTCCTGAGGGGTAAGATTTTTTCCATGTTGTTGTCGTCTACGATGGTCACAATTTCAGTCTTTCTCGGGTCTTCATTTCTATTAAGCCATTTGATCTTGCTCGCGAAATAGAATTTGTTATGTTTTGCTCTCAATGAATCCAGTGCTTCACCGTTGGATTCAAGTATTTCTCGGAAATGTTCGTTAATGAATTTGTTGGCATCTACTTCCATCTGAAATTCGAAGCAATATCTTCTTTCTTTCGACGTGGCTCCTCTAAAATCAAGTTTTTTCCCTTTTTTCTTACATATCCCATCAACAATGATAAAAACCAGGCAGAAGGGGACAGCCATCATATCAGGTCGAGGTATTTGTATCGAATCGCTGGCTATGTGCTTGAAATCGGGATCAAGCAAGCTATGAATTTTCCAGAATGAATTTTCGATCACATTTGCAAGCGTTATCCCGCGTAAAAATGCTATCAGATTATAAGCCGGAATATCTTCATTGTCCTTACCATATCCATCATACATTTTCATTAATAAGTTGAAATACTTGAGCACTCTTGTCCGCGATGCGCTTAAATCTTCCTTCGTGACCGTTGAAAGGTATTGATCATCGCGCCACATATAGAGTATAGAAGCCACTATGGCCGCCCGTAAGAACAAGCTTTTATATGCTTGGTCTTGTTTTAATTTGCCATTTATCTCGACAATTTCGTTAAAGGATGGAGTTTTTTCATATTTATAATCAATGAATGGATCAGGTATGTTGTTATCTTTATTAATCTCTAAATATGACCGTACGATATGGTCCAGGAATATTTTTGAAATCTCCATTATCTTTATCTTTTGTTTATGGATAATCGTAGTTCCGGTTGAAATATTTGCGAGATCGAAGATGGTATTTTTTTGCGTGCGTATGAATTTCAGAATGACTTTGATAATGTCTTTCTTACTGATCATTCTCGATCGCAGCCCATCTTCGAGGTCATGGATTCTATGCGCCAGCACATCCGAAATGCGCACTATTTGCGCCTCGAGGGAACCGGGGAAGAACATCTGTTTCTCTCTGTTCGCCTTGTCAAGCGACCTTATGGCTTCATCATATTTCCCATCAAAATCTCCATCGAAATGACAAGGTCCCAAATACCCCATGCCGCTATGACAGAGTATCCCTTCCCGCACGGCATATGTGAGATTTAACCCAAGGGCAAAACCTTTTTTAAGAGGTCTGTTATCCCAGTCATATCCAGGTTCGAGATGATCTATGATCTCGATGGAGTTGCGGTTATGACAGAAATAAAAATTATTTATACATTGTTCTTTGAGCCATTTATTGATGATCTCTTCAGCCGCATGACCGTATGGGGCATGGCCAAGATCGTGACCAAGAGCGATTGCTTCCGTGAGATTTTCGTTGAAGCGCAAGGATCGGGCGATATGTCTCGCGATTTCTGATACTTCGAGCGTATGAGTTAACCTGGTTCTGAAATTATCTCCCTCATGTGTTACGAAGACCTGAGTCTTGTATTCAAGACGCCTGAACGCCTGGCTGTTTGTAATCCTGTCCTTGTCGATCTCGAAAGCCGTTCGGTAACGGCTGCGATTGCCGCAACGGTCGATCGCTTGCTTATCGACGTCGTCGTCAAGCCTTTTCGAATACCATACGTGGTCGCTGTGTATAGAATAAGGGGCAAGGTTATTCTTTTCCCACTCGATCCAAAACTTGCTATAAATACACATTTTAATTACTCCACTATATCCAAAGAAAGATTATCATAATAATATTAAACTATTAGAATATGTCAATATATTTCTATTAAGCAGCATTTATGGAATTATTATGTTGCGAGTTAGTATTTTTCTAGATGTAAATGTATCCCGGTTTCGGTAAATTAGCGCTTGTTCAAGCTGAGTGGAGCCTTGAATCAATTTCAGGTTGACTTTTCAGAGCGATGCTTAAACAAGAATATTTAAAAAGACACAGAAAGATGGAGGAAAGTCTGCCGGAAGACCTGACTCTAATACAACACAGATTTACTGAAAAATTGTTGTATAATCTATCGAAGACTGCTCAATTGTATTTTTTATATCAAGCTTGTTCATTACATCTATAAAAAGATAGTTACAGTTGATTGCTGTAAGAAAAATAAAGAAGGGGATTGTATAAATTGCTTCATATCCAGCCCATAAGGAGAACTGCTGATGGAAGTTAAGAGGAATTTTGTTGCACAATGTTGCATTTTTCGTAGAATTGAACGGGTCGGCTGTAAAAATGATACTAAGCCGTTAAAAGCGGTAGTAAAATCAACAATTTAAAGTAAAAATTGATTAGAATAACAAAACGATAGAGGACATACTTTTTAATGAAAACGCACCTCTCCCATCTTCTGTTCGTACTCACGGCAATTCTCATCACTTACGGTCCTGAAATTGCGTACTGTGAGGATATAATAAACCGGGTGGTTGTAGTAATGGATGATAATATCATCACTCTATATGATTTACATAAAGCGGCTCTATGGAACGGGATGGAATATGAAAAAATGACGGATGATGCCAAGAGGGATCTGGTCAACCAGCTTATCAATCGGGATCTGGTCTTTCAGGAGATTAACAAAACCGGTGGTATCAAGGTGGATAGAGGGATGCTGGATTCGGCGGTCGAATCTATAAAAGCGAAAAATCCCGATCCCGGTTTTTCCGTGAGTGATATCGAGGAGTTTGCCAGGGCTCAGCTTCTCATCCGGGGTTTTGCCAATCAGCGCTTTGCCCCTCTCATCAGGATAGGAGAGGATGAGATTAGAGCATATTATCAAAGTAATATCGCCGCCTCGGACAACAGGCAATCGACTTCAGTGCCTACCTTGGCTGAGTCCTATGACAGTATTAAAGCAGCGCTTGGACAAGGGGCCATAAATGGTCTTTTAAAGGATTGGCTGGATAAGCAGACGGCGATCCATAAGATTCGTATTATTGAACCTTTATGAGGCGGGAAATGATTAGGAAAGCCGCATGGGCTGGCAGGTTTTATCCTCTTGCGGAAAAAGATATCCGTATTCTGATAACAGATTTTTCGAGTAAAGAGGAAAAGAAGATTTCAGCAAAAGCCGTGATGGTTCCCCATGCAGGATATATATATTCAGGGCATGTGGCAGGCGAGGTTTATTCCAGGACAGCGCTGCCGAATCGTTTCATTATTGCTTCACCCAACCATTGGGAAGGGCGCACAAGCGTGGCGATGGATACGAACGATCAGTGGGAGACTCCATTTGGTATTGTGAGCCTGGATACGGATCTGAGCGGTCTGATTTCAAAATATACCAACAAGATCAAAAAGACGAGCGCTGCGCATGAAAAGGAACATGCGATCGAAGTGCAGCTGCCGTTTTTACAATACCATCTTAATAATGATTTCCGGTTTGTCCCGGTTACTATGTTGACGCCAGGTATCTCCGTTCTGGATGACATAGCGAGGGCGTTTGCGTCAGCCGTCAAGGATACCGGAGATGATGTTTTGCTGATCGCAAGCAGCGACATGAGTCATTATGTTTCCCAAAGCGAAGCTCAAAGATTGGACGGAATGGCGATCGAAAAAATACTATCCCTCGACTCCCGTGGTTTATATAAGATTGTTACTGAAAATGGGATCAGCATGTGTGGTCTTCAGGCTGTTTATACCGTAATGACGGCGGCTTTGGAACTTGGATGCGTAAAAGCGGATCTTATTAAATACAACACATCGGGGGACACTTCGGGAGATTACGATGAAGTTGTAGGTTATGCAGGAGTGATCTTCAGTTGAATATTCTGGAATTGGATAATTTTATCGGCAATACATCTGTAATTAATATATTGACAGATTCCGTGCTTACCGGCAGGCTGCCCCATGCCGTCATATTTGCCGGTCAGGGCGGTGTCGGCAAATTTTCTGTTGCCGTTTCTCTTTCCGCTCTCCTTATGTGCGCTGAACGAAGTGATCATTCCTTCTGCGGCAAGTGCAGGCACTGCCGCTTGATTAAGGCCGGAACGCACCCCGATCTGCAGATCATCCAGCTTGGAGAAGAGAGGAAGGAGATAGGAATTGACTCTATCAGGGACCTGATCCACACGATCCATAAAAAACCTTTCCTGGCAACATTGAAGTCGGCCATCATCGATCAGGCTGACCTGTTGACTGAAGAGGCTTCGAACGCTCTCCTGAAGATACTCGAAGAGCCGCCCGGAAATGCCAATCTTTTTCTTGTGACATCCAAGCCGTCGTCCTTGCTTCCCACGATCCGTTCCCGCTCGCAGATATTCCGGTTCTCCGCAATCTCCACAGCAGAACTCGAGGGTTTATTAATCCAGAGAGGTTATTCCAGCGGGGATGCCAGGCTCGCTGCCGCCATGAGCAATGGTTCGGTTGCCAATGTTATCCGATGGGGCGGGGAAAAAATCCAGGAAGCGAATGAAACATTCGACCGTATAAAAAAGATTATTACCGAAGGGGATTATCTTGCGATAACGGCGCTGTCAGGCAAACTTGCAGCCGGACGAAAGGAGTTTGACAGCATTATAGGATATTGTTATTCTGTTTTTCGAGACCTTCTGTCAATTAAGACCGGATGTGATGACAATTTGTTGATAAATAGGAATCATGAAGCAGCGCTGAGAGAAATGTCGCGCTTCATTGAGGCTGATAGGCTATATAGAATTCTAGAGGATTTTGACAAGTGGCTTTCAGCCGGCAGAAGGAATCTTAATCTGAAAATGAACTCAGAGGATTTTGTAATAAAGCTCGCTTCAATGCGGATATCTGAATGATAAGTCGGATGAATTTAACAGATCTTCTCAATGATTAGGGAGATGATACTTATATGAATTCTTCAACCCGGGGGGATGTCGAAAAGGATCTTCGGCGACCTAAAATTGTATTGCTTCACGCGGAAGGTGTTCAGGGATTCTTCTGCGCGGATTCCAATAATATCGAGATGAAGAAAGGCGATTACTGTGTTTACAGCATCTATGGCGAAGAGCTCTTCGCGGAGGTGCTTGAACCGCCGACGGAAACTCTTTTCATATGCAATTCACAATCCATTCGCCGGATCATAAGGCTTGCCTCTCAAAAGGAAGTGGAAACAATCAAGAGCTCTGCAAGGATAGAGAATGAAGCGATGAAATTCTGCATTGAACATGTAAGAGTGCGCGATCTTAAAATGAAAATGGTGAAGGTGAAAAACAATCTGAAAGATCATAAAATCATCTTTTATTATACTGCTGAATCCAGGGTGGATTTTCGCGAACTTGTGAAGGACCTTGCCGCAAGATTCAGGACCAGGATAGAAATGAAGCAGATCGGGGTGAGGGATGAAGCGAAGCTATTGACCGGGTGTGGGACATGCGGGCGTAATTTTTGCTGTTCCGGTTTTCTGGAGAACTTCGCCCCGATTTCGATAAGAATGGCGAAACAGCAGAACATCAACCTCAATCCCGCGAAAATTTCTGGAATCTGCGGGCGCTTGTTATGCTGCCTGAGTTTCGAACCGAATAACAACTCCGGCTATAAGAGAGATAACTTCGGGGATAGCGAAAATGAGGATCACGCAATTTCAGAAATCCCAGAAGATTATGACAGCGATCCGGAGAAGAAAATTTAATTTTGCTGACCGCTTGTTTTATATTGTCTTGAAAGCGAAATATCTATCGCTTAATCTATTCCTGATATTTTTGACCTGCCGAAATATACATCCGGGTTTCCCGGTGTTTTATCCACCCATGCTATAAATAGGTTGCCCATCGAATTCAAACCAAGCCTCGGGTTTTGCGAATCGCCTGCTGTATTCGAAGCGTTTACAGCTTGAGACCATGTTGTTCCGCCATCGGTTGACCGGGAGAAATAAACCTCGTAGTTGCCCTGGGTTTGATCCATCCAGACAATGTTAATATTGCCGATTAGGTCTGCTTTCATGGAAGGTGATCGTGAGTAGCCGGTAGTATTCGAAATGTTAAACGGTGTAGTCCATGTTGTCCCGTAATCCGGAGATTTAACGGCCAATATCTCCGCATTTTTTGATATTTCATCTTTCCAGGCAATATAGATATTCCCTGCATAATCGAAGGTTATGTCGGGCAATGTTGATTCCGTAGAGGTTTTGGATATGTTCACTGGAGTTGTCCATAGACTGCCCTGGTTTGCTGACAGGCTGAAATAGATTTCTCCTTTATCAGAGCACCCGCCGGAACGCCAGACAATCGCCAGAATCCCCAAATTGCTCACAGCCAGTTTCGGTGGAGATTCACAGAATATCTCCGAGATTATGACTGAGCTGCTCCAGGTGGTTCCGCTATCAGAGGAATAGGAACTGTGGATCTCATACTTATCAATACCACCTTTGTATATGCGCTCGAGCCAGGCGATATAAATTTTTCCGCTCGAATCAATGGCGATAGAAGGGTTGCTGGATTCCCAGGCGGTATTGCTTATATTGATTGAAGGACCCCAGTTTGCCCCTCCGGTGATTGATCTGCGGAAGTAAATGTCATATTGAGTTGTATCAGGGATCCATTCCTGCCATACGACACTGATGTTTCTGGACACATCCACCGCCACATCTGGGTTCAACGAAATATCGGAAGTTTGGGAGACGCTGCTTTTCTCTCCCCAGTTGACGCCGTTGTCAGTGGAACGGAGAATGTATATCTCAGTGTTAAAAGGGTCGGGCGTGTATTCTAGCCAAACAATATTTACGTTGCCGGCTGAATCCACCACGTTTTCTACCCATACCGAATCAAAATTGGTCTGCGAAAGATTTTTTGAAGCCGCAAATGCATGATTGCTTAAAACGAGATATTGCAGAGAACCGGATTGTCCTCCGCCCGGAGATGGATTAACGACAGCCACGTTGACGGTTGAATCCCCAAGATTTGTTTGCTGGATTATTTTATCGTCCGTATTTGCGTTAAGCGTGGGAATATCCGCGGTGGATATATTGCAGGTCAGCTCTGTGCCGCTGACATAGGTCGTTTCCTTTTCAATGCCGTTGAAAACTATTTTTGCACCTTGAACGAAATTGCTGCCTGTAACATGCAAAACGAAACCGGGCATTCTTGTAACTGAGTATGACGGCGATAGCGTTGTCAACGAGGGAAGAGGATTATCCTCGCCACATGAAATAAATATAAAAAATATTCCCAATAAGAAAAAGTGGAAAGGCAGCTTTTTCATTTTCTCGTCTCCATTGATTTTGCTTTGGTTACAATAAGCGATTTAATATCTCACTGCAAAATCTAAAGTATTTTGATTCTTATGTCAATAAAGACTGCGATGCGCGTGAAGGGTTTGCCTGGCATAATCGAGCTGTTGCCCGATTATAAAAGAGTTATTTTCAGGAAGTTTTGAAAAACGTGCCGGCTCGAGATTCGAATCATACTTTTATTTTATTTTCAGAAAAGATCAGCTGTAAATCTCTGGCAATCCTGAATATTGGTGATCTTGATCAGGCAAAATCTGTTTATGAATTGATTTCAGATATTATGATACTTAGCATACTCTATTTTTGCGATCTCCACATCCTCCGGTCGGGTGATTCCGATCCACTTATCCGGTGAATTGAAAAGTTTCATCTTGATTTCATTTTTCATCAACAGCATACCGATGGCGTCCGATAGCAAAAATTCAGCGCGTCTGTCAGCGGCCCTGTTTGCAATAAAGTCTTGCAATAATGATTGGAGCTTCGGAAGCGCATCCTGCTGGAGCGCGAAGACATTCATACTACACGCTTCGTTCGGTGTTATGTCCGAAGGGAGTTCGGCTTTACTAATGCTGTACACCTCTGATAGCCCGATCACATAGGAATTCTTGTCAACTTTGAAGATACCTCTGTTGACAGCTCCGGACTCCGGGAGAACATCCAAAAGCCTGTACGCAAGTGTCGCGGAGCTGTTTTCTCCGGATATCAAATGTTCGCGAAGAAGCGTAAATGATTTTTCGCCATAGATATCGTCGCTGTTGCAAACCACGAAGGGCACTGTCAAATAATCCTTTGCGGTAAGCAGCGCATCAACCGTTCCCCATGGGCGGTCCCGCTTTTCTTTGTCAAAAGTTTGCATCGAATACTTGACAGGAATTCCCTTGAATTCGTTTCCAAAACGGCCTTTGAAGGCATTCTCTGTCATCTCCCCGACGACGAAAATAATTTCACCGAACCCGGCTCTTACGGAGTGTTCCATGGAGATTTCTATCAGAGACTCTCCGCCCGGTCCGATTTCCGAAAACTGCTTGATCCCGCCGAAACGGCTCGATATGCCGGCTGCCAGATATACTATTATAGTTTTGTCTTTCATTTCTTTCCCGGTAAGATAAAATTTGGGTTTTCAATACTAACATTTAATTGCAAAAAGGCAACTGATAAGACGCAGCGTGGTTGGACATCTTGTTCTTTCGGATAGATTCCTTTATTCAGCTTGATGGATTACGACATATCTTTGATTATTTTCTTGAAACATTTAGTCTCGAGTATAAAATAGGCGCGTTTAAAAGAATAGGGTGGTTACATGCACTTATCTTTCTTCGACTGGTTGATAGTATGCGCATATTTGGCGATGACTATAGTTGTCGGAATCATTTTTTCCAAGAAGGGAACGAAAAGCATCGATTCCTTTTTCGTCGCCAACCGGAGCCTCCCCTGGTGGCTTGCCGGCATTACGATGTCTGCAAGCGCCTTTTCGATTGACACGCCGCTCGGAATCACCGGGCTTATCGCAAAAGACGGCATTCCCGGAATGTGGTACGCCTGGGTATTTGTTCTAGGGGGGGCAGGAGCGCTCGGAGCTTTTATCTTTGCCTCTTTCTTACGGCGTTCGGAAGTAATAACCATTGCGGAATTGGTGGAACTCCGTTACAGCGGCAAGGAAGCGGCGTTTCTTAGAGGTTTCAAGGGTGTTTACTTCGGCATCTTCGCGAACGCAATAACCGTTGGATACATCATAAAAGCGGTTATGATAATTTCCCGGGATGTGTTGGGCTTCAATCCTCATATCACGCTGTTTGTGATTCTCGGATTCACGCTATTCTATTCCGCCATATCCGGGATGTGGGGAATTGTCGCCAATGAATTCATCCAGTTCATAATCGGCTTTATTGGAATGATTGTCCTTGCGATATTTGCATGGAGCCATATCGGCGGGATCAAGCCGGTCGTCGCGGGATTTGTCAAACGCTACGGTGAGTCAGCGGGTGCGGAAAGGTTGAGTTTCTTTCCGGCTGTGGGGTCGCCATTCTTTGTAACCTTTATGGTCTTCATCATCTTCAGATGGTGGAATGCGCCGCCTCCGGCGATACATCAGCGGATCGTCGCATCCAAGAACGAAAAACACGCATCTTTTTCCACTCTGTTGTTTTCCGTGGTCAGCTTCGGGATTAACTATTGGCCGATGATCATGATTGCCATCGTTTCCCTGGTGGCATTCCCCACGCTTGCTGAACCGGAGCGTGGATATGGAATGTTGATGGTAAAACTTCTCCCGACAGGCGTTATAGGCTTGATGGTCGCCGCGATGCTCGCAACTTTTATGTCCACCCTTGATACGCATATAAATTACGGCGCCGCGTTTATGATAAATGATCTATATAGACGTTTCATTAATAAGGATGCGGATCAGAAGCATTATGTCCGCGCCTCGCAGATAGGCACTGCCCTGATGCTGGGGATAGCGGTTGCCGTGGCGTATATGCTTGATTCAGTCCAGCAAGCCTGGTATTACGTCGCGATGCTCACGGCCGGATATGGATTTCTCGTCGTAATGCGGTGGTTCTGGTGGAGGATTAACGCCTGGGCGGAGATCGCCGCTCTATCTGCTTCCGGAATCGGAAGCACCCTCCTCTCAAGTAAATTCGCAAAAGCTTGCGGATATTATGACGTCATCAAGCCTCTCGGCTTCGGCTGGAGCTTTATCATTATAGTCGGCTTCTGTACGCTGGCGTGGGTTACGGTTACCATTTTCACCAAGCCGAGCGATGAGAAGAAACTCGTCGAATTCTGCCGCAAGGTGAAACCCTATCCTAAGTTCTGGGGACCGATATACAAAAAGTATCCTGATATTGACTGGAACCCGAATGCCCTGCGCGACATTCTTCACTGGTTCTTCGGCGTAATCGCGATCTTCAGCGTCTGTTTCGGAATCGGCAGCCTTATCTTTAAAAGCACGGTTTCAGGAATAATCCTGCTCGCAATCGCCGTAATCCTCTTCATAGGAATTTATTTCACATGGGAAGACAGGAAAGAGAAAAAGGCAGAAAAGAAAAGCCGCCAAAAAAATATATAATTAACATCAGCATTTTTTTAATGTTATGACAGTTTAAGCTTTGAAAATATTTTTTCCGCGTCTCTCAATTCAAGATGAAGCGGAATATAGTGCCATTTAGTATAATCGAATTCTATTGTCTCAATCCTGACGGCATCTTTGGAAGTGGTTAAAATATATTGCATACCGGATGCCAGTTTTTCGATTTCCATTATATTGAACTTAGTAAACTTGTGATGGTCCGGGAAATGGAAGACTTTGGTCAGATTGATCCCGTTCGTTTCCAAAAGTAAAAAAAATGTCCTGGGATCGGCTATTCCTGCAACGGCGATTATCTTGATGCCCTTCAGGCTCTTGAGGCTGATAGTCTTTCCGGAATGAATATTTACCGGATCGTCGAGGCGGCGTTCCGCCCGAATCAGGGGAATCTCTTTTGGCAGTCTTTTGGGTAGGTAATCGCCGGTGCGAACGATTATATCGGCTTTTTTATATGCCGAATCGAATTCCCTTTTCCAGAACGAGGTTCGGGGCGGTATTACAACGACATCGTAATCGCGCCTGAGCCTTAGGTGTTGAAACCCGTCGTCCATCAGGATGAAATCCGGTCTGAAGAGCCTTTCTGCGGCCATCGCCGCACTTACTCTGTCCGCGCAGCAGATGATCGGGACATCAGACAGCTGGCGGGCGATCATTGCCGGTTCATCGCCGACAAGCCTCGGATCAGGTTTTCTGTTCTTCGCAGGCGGGATGATTATCTCTTCGTTTTCGTCCTTGCGCCCATATCCTCGTGTGATTATTGCGCAGCGCTTCTTTTTTTTCCGCAATTGTTCTGCAAGCCAGACCGTCATCGGTGTCTTGCCGCCGCCTCCCATTACCGTGTTGCCGATTGAAATGACTGGAACTCCGGCTTCGTATGATTTGAATATCCCCCGCCCATATAAAAATCTTTTAAAAAGGTTGACGGTTTTATATAAAAATATAAGTGGGATTGCCGTTAATTTGACGATAAATATGTCGTTGAAGTTTTTCATAAGTCAGGATGATCCATTTTGATCCTGTTTTAGGAATTTTGAAATCTCGGACATCACTATTTCCAATCCGTCCTGGTTATTGTCTATTACCGAGCGGGCAGCCCTGCCGGCGGTTTCGCTTTCGATAGGATTATCCAATAAAAACGCAAGCGTTTTAAAAAGATCAGATTCATCTCTGACCATAAATCCTCCTCCGGAATCCAGGAGCATATCCGCCGTCTCAAGAAAATTATAGATATGCGGCCCGAAAATGACCGGGACCGCGAACGCCGCTGCTTCGAGAAGATTCTGGCCTCCGTGAGGAATCAGGCTTCCGCCGACGAATACAGCGCGGCTTATCGAGTAGCAGTTTTTCAATTCTCCCATCCGATCCACGAGCATTACCCGCCAAATGCCGGTGGACTTGGTGTCACTGAGTTTGAAGTAGGGAAGCTCGCTTCGAATGATGAGGTCTTCAACCTCGGCGAAACGTTCCGGGTGTCTGGGCGCGATTATAAGCTTTGCTTCCGTGTGGTCTTTCATCAGTCGCTTATAAACCGAGATCAGTGTATCTTCCTCTCCGTCGTGAGTGCTTCCTCCTGTAATTATCAGATCATTTTTGCCGGTTCTCAATTTCCTGATGAAGTCATTTTTCTTTTTCATATCCAGATCGAAATTGCTTATATGGTATTTGAGCGAACTGGCAATTCTGATCACCGCGGGATCGGCGCCTAATTGTATAAACCTGTCCCTGTAAAAAGTAGTCTGGACGATCAGGATGGAGAAACAGCGAAGAACACGCCCGATGAGGAATTTCATCCGCCGGTATTTGGGGAACGATGTCTCCGAAAGCCTTCCGTTAACCAGTATCAACGGGATTGAGTGCTTTTTAATTTCGAGGCAAAAGCGGGGCCAGAGCTCCGTCTCCATTATAACGACTAATCTCGGTTTTATAGCTCTGAGGTATCTTCTGACGGAAAAACTGAAATCGAGTGGAAAATGTATCAGCTGAATGTCGTCGTTATATATTGAGCCTGCAGTATTCCAGCCCGTTTCCGTTGTCACGCTCATTAACACTGGCAGATCTGGATAGTCTTTTTTTATCTGTAAAATTAGCGGACGGGCTGCCATGACCTCGCCCACGGAAACCGAATGAATCCAGATCGGCCTGCCGGATGCGGCTTTGATTGGTGGCAGCTTGAAGCCCAACCTTGAGAGCACTTTTATTGGCGGCTTACCCTTGAGTCTTCTGAATAAAAGATAAAATGGGAGGGCTGAAGCAAAAATCAGAAAATACATGAAAGAATAGATAACAAACATATCCACGACCGATTGAAGTATAATTGAATGACCGGATTACTGCAAACTATCAGTGCTTCAATTGACGAAGGCAAATATCCCGGATAAGCCCTGCTGGTTCTGTAGGTTCTATCGGCCGGAGGGTTTCGAGAATTTTTTCTCGATATAATCGCGCAGGGTCCGCGCCTTCATGGGATTGAGATCGAGCAGCTTTCCATGTTGTTCTTGAGCGGCTTTTTTATTTCCCATTTCAACATACAGGCAGCCAAGCCTGTAGTGCGCCTCGACATCGGAGTCATTGCTTGCAAGAACTTTTCCATATGCCTCGATCGCTTCGTCAAACCTGCTCATCCCTTCCAAAGCCACTGCGAGGCTGAAATAAACCTCAGTGAAATCGCGCCGAAAACGTAGCGCTTTATTATAATCCTCCACCGCTTCATCAAAAAAACCCAGTTTGTACTTGCATACACCCATAAGCGCCCAGGCCTCCGCAAATTCCGGATAGAGCTTCACGGCTTTTTTAAAGGCGGTGATGGCTGGGGAATAGTCTTTGGAATCCAATAATTGCTTCCCGCTCTCAAAGTATTGCCTGGATTCATCAATATTCTTTATCTTTTTATTCCATTCGCCCACCGCTTCTATTGTCCCGCGAGGAAGGCTCAGCACCCGCTCATAAGGAATTGCCCAGCCGTGAGGTATTTTCTCACCCAATCTTCCCCATGTTGCGATGCCTATCACGTAGCCATCCGGCGTGAACACGGGGCTTCCGCTGTTGCCGGGGAATGTCGGAGCGTCATATTCGATAACCTTGCCGACGAATTTCCAGTCCTCTATCCCGATAACCTTGCCGTAGGCTGTCTTCGGCCCCCGTCCCCATGGGTTCCCAATGATTACAACCCTGTCCCCCCTATGAGGGAGAAAAGAACTTGTGGAGAGGTAATGGAATTTATTAAAAGGGACATCCGCTTCGAGAAGCACGATATCGAGATATTGATCATAAGCGGCGATGCCCTGGACGGGAAATTGTTCTCCGTCCACAGAGATGATCGCCGCCCCGGTTCCATCTTTTATTACATGACGGTTTGTGATGATTTTGGTGGATGTGACAAAAAAGCCGGTTCCAGTGCCGGAAGGCTTTCCATCAGCTCCAAACCTGACCACCCTCACAACCGCCCTCCTGACTTTTTCTTCTAAAGACTGGTCGGGCGTATAGTCTTCTCCATTCAAGACTATCGGACTCAATGCCAAAATGAGAATAACGGCTGTTAAGAAATTGATAAATTTGCATAAATATGGATTGGCTAAACTCTTCACTACATATTTCCGATGACTAATTCCGGCAAAACACCGATGACCTATGCGTACCTTTGCGGCAAAGGCACATTCAAATTAAGTGACTCTCGCCGGAGCGCCACGCTGAAGAAACGTCAGCTGCGCTCTACAGTGTTTCCCATATCTTGGTGATATGAGCGATAGCGACGTAAACTTCGCCCGTTCCCGATGTTTTGACAATGACAAAATCCTGATCCACACCCACTATCTTGCCTTTTGTGGAACTGCCGCCTACCAGGTCTATCGCGACGTTTCTATCAATGAGCTCTTTCGCGATTTTTTCTTTCAACGTCATAATTATCTCCTATGTCGGAGAATGATTATTTTTTAACTTCGATGATTTTTACTGATTTGATTATAACCGGTTTCAAGGGTTTATCACCAGCGTCGGTCGCCACTTTTCCGATGGTTTTGACGATGTCGATGCCATCAATGGTCGTTCCGAAGACGGTATATTTTCCGTCAAGTTTGGCCAAGTCGCCGAGGCATATAAAGAACTGGCTGCCGCCGCTGTCCGGTTCCTGCGAACGAGCCATGGAAAGGACACCGAGCTGGTGTTTGATGTTGTTAAATTCCGCTTTGATGCGGTAACCAGGTCCGCCCGTTCCGTCGCCCTTCGGGCAGCCGCCCTGGATAACGAACCCGTCAATTATGCGGTGAAAGGTCAATCCGTTAAAAAAGCCTTTATTGGCAAGATGGATGAAGCTTTGAACGTGCGTAGGCGCAACCTCCGGGAAGAATTTCAGCTTGATAATGCCCATGTTGGTTTCCATTATTGCGATTTTGTTTGCCGGATTTACATATTCGGACCCTGTAAAAGATTTTAACGGTTCCATTCCTTCCACCTCTGTTTGTTTGTTTTTATCAGCGGGTTTATTGCTCCCCGTTTTTTCTCCGCCGTTCCAGGATGATGAGATTATGCTCGATGCTTCCTGGCTATTCAGCGCCAGATCCTGGATGATAACCAGGGCTACGATCAATACGACGACACCTGCGATTGTTAGCAACATTTTTTTCATCTTCGATTCCTCCTGCCTTTATTCCTTATTATATTGACTCCACGCTTCAAGTCAAACCTAAGTTTTCCCAGAATGTTGGTTTTCTCGAAATCGCCTGGAAACGCTGCAAATCATACTATTTGCCGCTTTCCGGCAAAATGTACTATGCGGCTTTGGATTGATCATGGGCAAAAATTTTTAAATGACGGCGATGAATCATGTTGACAAAATCGGGGAAATGCATAAAATACAAATTCGTTTTCTTCACGTTCTTTGAAGGGCGCATAGCTCAGCTGGGAGAGCGCCGGTCTTACAAACCGGAGGCCACAGGTTCGATCCCTGTTGCGCCCACCATAATAATTGAAATAGAATTACGCATTGATAAGCGGGGTCGTAGTTCAGTTTGGTTAGAACGCCGGCTTGTCACGCCGGAGGTCGCGAGTTCAAGTCTCGTCGGCCCCGCCATTTATTTTATCCGCCTTTCATTTTTCTTATCAATTCTTTAGCGGCAAGAACCGCTTTCCGCAATCGGGTATTTCTGTTTTTTCCGCTGGTCAAATCAGACGATTTCGAGCGAAAATGTTTTTGCGCACAAATGTAATATTGTAAGAACTATAATGCTGTGTTAGCATTTTAACTCTATTATTCTTTGTAAAGGGCCAAATGAGTAAAATCACCGCTATTGCAAATCAAAAGGGCGGGGTCGGAAAGACAACGACAAGCATAAATCTTGCGGCAAGTCTTGCCGCTGCCGACCAGAAAGTGCTCCTGATAGATTTCGATCCCCAGTCGAACAGCACGAGCGGACTCGGCAAGGAAAAAATCTATGCTGATAAATCCGTTTATCAGGTGCTGATCGGCAATCTGAGAGCCGAAGAGACGATCATCACCACCGAGCTGGATCATCTATGGATGATCCCTTCAGACAGGTCTCTCATTGGGGCTGAATACGAGCTGTTCGGCGAGATTGGGCGGGAATTCAAGCTCAAGGAGGCTTTGAGCGGCATCCGCGACAGGTTCGATTTCATCCTCCTCGATTGCCCGCCATCTCTTGGACTTCTCACGGTAAACGCTCTCACCGCTTCGGATTCAGTCATCATTCCCATCCAGTGCGAATATTTTGCGCTGGAAGGGGTGAGCGATTTTCTTGGAACCGTTGACAGGATAAAGCAAACCGTCAACCGGAACCTGGATATCGAAGGAGTGCTGCTTACGATGTTCGATGAGAGAACAAACCTCTCCGCACAGGTCGTGGATGAGATACACAAATTTTTCGGCAACAAGGTGTTCAAGACGATCGTGCCGCGCAATGTCCGGTTGAGCGAGGCTCCAAGTTTCGGAAAACCCATTATTTTATATGATATCCGATCCAAGGGCGCCGACGCATATTTGAAGCTGGCTTCGGAGATATTGGAGAATGACAAGAAAGGTTTTAGGCAGAGGGCTTGACGCGATCCTTCCGATGGTTTCCCTGCAGCCCATCGAACACAAATCATCGCTTGGCGAGATGATCCCGATCAGCCTCGTAGATCCGAATCCTGAACAACCCAGGAACACGATGGATTCCGAATCCCTGCGGGAACTTGCGCAATCCATCAGAGAAAAAGGAATAATCCAGCCGATAATTGTGAAAAAGACCGGCGAGCGGTATCAGTTGATCGCGGGGGAGAGAAGGCTGCGGGCAAGCGAGATAGCAGGTCTTGCGGCTATTCCCGCGGTGATAAAGGATGTCGCCGCTGACGATATGCTGCTTCTTGCCTTGATCGAGAATATCCAGAGGGAAGACCTTAACCCGGTGGAAGAGGCGAGGGCATATGAAACGCTTCTCAAACAGAAGGGGATCACGCAGGAAGAACTCGCTTCAGTTATGGGCAAAGACAGATCTACGGTCACGAATGCCATCAGGATTTTAAGGTTGCCGGAATACGCGCTTCTTGCTCTTATTGAGGACAGGATATCGAGCGGCCATGCGAGAGCGCTGTTGATGCTGGAAGGCAGTCCACATGAAATGCGGGAGCTCTTCCAAAAGATTGCCGAAAACGGTATCTCGGTCAGGGAAGCCGAGGCGTTGGCAAAAAAATTTAAGGAATATTCTGCTGACCCCAAACCGCCTAAGAGAAACATGGATGAGAATCCTGATCCGTTTATAAAGGACGCAGAGAGAAGGCTTTGCAACCGCTTGAGCACGAAGGTGGAAATTGCAAAGGTGAAATCCGGCGCCGGGAAGATTGCGATCAGTTTTTCATCAGAAGATGAATTGGAAAGACTTTTCGATATGCTATTAACGGTTCGTGAAAAATAATGGAGGATATATGTCAAAGGACAGAGATGAAAAGGGCAGAGAAACTATGATCGAGACAAGCGAACTTACGGGTTTTCTGGATGATGGAACGGAATTCACCGGACAGATGAAATTCACAGGCACAATGAGGATAGACGGTAAATACGAGGGCACGATCAAATCCGACAGCATGTTGATAGTCGGCGAATCAGCGCATATAAAAGCGGAGATGCTCGAAGTTGGAGCGATATCAATAAATGGATATGTTGAGGGGAAAATCATCGCGAAGGAAAAAGTCGAGGTTCATTCTAAGGGCAGGGTGTATGGAACCGTCAAAACGCCAAGCCTTGTAATTGATGACGGAGCGATTCTACAAGGGCAGTGCGATATGGATCAAAAGGGGGCGGAGAAGAAAACGGAACCTTTGAAGAAGCAGAAGGATTGATCAAGGCTTATATCATCTGACTATTAAATTGAATCAATATGCCGTTTAAAGAGAGAGTCCGGTTCTCCTCGGTATCAATAGTTAACGCCGCTGCGGCGTTTTCCTTATCTTTATTAATAAGCGGGATAATCATTTGGTTTTCCGGCGGCAGCCCGCTCAAAGCGTTCATAGCGCTTGCCGAAGGTTCCTTCGGGTCCAGGGAAAACATCATCCTGACTCTCCAAAAGTCGGTCCCTCTTATATTCACGGGTCTGAGCATAGGCATCGCGTTTAAGGGCGGTCTCTTTAATATCGGTTCCGAGGGACAGCTATATGCCGGCGCGATGACGGCAGCATGGATCGGCTGCCTGCTGCCTGATATTCCGGGCGCCATCAAACTTCCCTTTATTCTTTTAGTATCAGCAGCGGTTGGAGGACTATGGGGTCTAATGCCCGGCATTTTAAAAGCCAAAAAGAACATTCACGAAGTTCTTACGACAATATTGATGAATTACATCGCTATTCACCTGACTTCTGCGCTTGTCAAAGGCCCTTTGCGCGGCGATCCGGCGCTGATTAAAACAGTTCCTTTGCCGGAATCTTCACGGCTGCCCGTCCTTGCAGGAAGCGGAGCGTTGATTTTATCCTGGGGACTGCCGTTGGCAGTCCTTACCGCGTGTCTGCTATGGATTTTCCTGCGTAAAACAACCGCAGGTTTTAAACTGCGGGCAGTTGGAGCGGGAAAAGACGCAGCAGCAGCGGCAGGTTTTAACGTGAAAAAGATAATAATTACGACGATGCTGCTCGGAGGCGCCACGTCCGGTCTCGGTGGGGCGATAGAAGTCACAGGCCTTCACTACACTTTCTATGGACAGTTTTCACCAGGATATGGCTTCGATGGAATCGCGGTCGCGCTTCTCGCCAATAATAATCCGCTGGGAATAATCATCACAGCAATTCTTTTTGGCGCTTTAAGGGCTGCTGATCGTACTTTACAACTCAATGCAGGCGTTCCACATCAGATGGTGTTAATCATTCAGGGTTTGGCGATCCTTTTTATAGGTATTGGATATTTACGCGCAAAACGGAGAAAAGCGAAAAGTAAAAAAAATGAAAACGTTCCTGTTATTTCTTAATAATTGCGATAAAAATGGGGTTGTTTCAACCGTGACCAGACTATTTCTTTTTCTTGGCATTTCTGATTATTCTGTTGAAAGAAGATCATATTCGATATTTACCTTCTCAAATCCAAGCATTAGGAATCCTTTAACCCCTTGTTTTTTTATCCTAACAAACCGAATCCCGCCTTTTATTCCTATTCTTATCCGCGGCAGTTTTCCTTCTCCGCTCTTCAAACAGGATCAAACCACCTTATTGTGTTCCCGTTTTCCATCTTCGCTTTCGTTAACCGGCAGCCCACATGAATATGCTGGGTATATGTATAGACATTTGCTTTGAGAATCATCCGATGTCGGTGAACTAAGCGGTTGGATTTTTAAAATTCCATTTCTCGATTTCTTTTAGAAATTTATAATCGGTCAGGTCGAGATGGAGAGGAGTGATGGACACATAACCCTCTTTGACGGCGGAGTAATCCGATCCTTCGATATGATCCCATTCCGCTCTTTCACCGCCGATCCAGTAATATGATTTACCGCGGGGGTCGCGGATTTCATCCACATTCTGGCTATAGCGGCGCACGCCGAGCCTCGTCATCCTATAACCTTTGATGTCGCCGTCCGGGAGATTGACATTTAAAAGCGTCGGCCTGGGCAGCTTGTTTTCCAGGACGGATGCTGCAATCGTGCCGCACCAGGGAGCTGCTTCGTTGAAATGCGTAGGCGGATTGCCGAACAACGAGAATGAAATGGACGGGACGCCGAGTATCGTTCCCTCAATTGCGGCAGCGACGGTTCCTGAATAAGTGATATCGTCCGCCATATTGCAGCCACTGTTGATGCCGCTGACGACGAGATCGGGGCGGTCTTTCATAATGTTCACGATGCCCAGATATACACAGTCCGAAGGGGTTCCGAAGATTTTATATTGACGGTCGTCCATTTTTTTATAGCTTAAGGGCGCATTGAGGGTGAGAGCGTGGCTTATAGCGCTCATTTCTTCAGCAGGGGCGATTACGAAAACATCACCTATCTTTCGCATCGCATCTGCAAGGGCGTGGATGCCCACAGAATCTATCCCGTCATCGTTGGTAACAAGTATCTTGATCAATTGAGCCGCATTAATGAATATTAATGGTCGGGACGAGAGGATTTGAACCTCCGACCCCTAGCCCCCCATGCTAGTGCGCTACCAGGCTGCGCTACGTCCCGACCGGAGAGGTTTATATATCATCCGATTCCAATATTGTCAAAAGGTTCTTGAGCTGGGACTGAACGTCATCAAGGCGGTTTTTCAAACTTGTGTCTTTGTCGCTCTTTTCCCTGGGGCCGGAGAGTTCGTTAGAGAGCTTTTTCTGCGCGCCTGCGATCGTGTATCCCTCGTGATACAGAAGTTCTTTTATACGGAGAATTGTTTCCAGGTCTTTCTTTCTATAGAGCCGCTGGCCGGACTTGTTTTTTATCGGCCTCAGAATAGGGAATTCCGTTTCCCAGTAGCGCAGAACATACGGCTCGGTCTGGGTGTACTGGGCGACCTCCCCAATCTTGTAATAAAGACGCTCCGGAATCTTTATCATAATCCTGGAATTTCAATCAAGTTTTATTTATAAAATCCTTCAGATAACTTGAAGGTCTGAATACGATCGCATTGTGGGACGGAATTTCGATCTTGTCTTTGGTAAGGGGATTGACACCTTTCCGTTTGTTTTTCATTTGAACTTCGAACACTCCAAAACAGGATATCTGGACTCTTTCACCCGCAACCAGGGAATCCTTGATGACCGAGATCAATTCATCAACGACCGCCGCCGCTTCTTTTCTCGAAAGGCCTCCGTGAACGTTATAGACAACATCAGCTAATTCCTTTTTTGTCATCGCCCATTCAACCTATTTAATCATAAGTAAATAGCATTTCTTAAAGTATTATATGAAGTTTTTAGCGCAAATTCAAGGATTTTATTAAGCTTGACATAGACGGAGCGTCTAATAGAATCCGATGAAGAGAGGTCAGATCGGACAATGGATAGAAAAGGATTCCTCATTCTGTTCACTGGCATTGGGATAGGCATAATAATCGGTTACCTTCTGGCTATGATTATCCTCCAGGATAAAACCGCGAAAGAAACCGCGAAGCCGGTTTTCGGATCAACAATTGAAAATGAACTTGAAAAATTCGTTGAGCAAAAGAGGGATGAACTTGCAAAAAATCCAGGCAATACACAGGCGAGGATTAGCCTCGCGAATATGCTGTTCGACCTCGGCAGGGACAGGGAGGCAGCTGAACAGTATGTTTTAGCGCTGGGAGAACAACCTGACAACCTTAACATTCTTTCGGATCTCGGCGTCTGCTACAGGAGGATGAAGGAGCCGAAGAAGGCGATCGAATACTTCAATATGGTCGTTGAAAAGGACTCACAGCATTTGGTGGCTTGGTACAATATCGCTTTGACCAGTTTCTACGATCTTAAAGATATGAAAACAGCGAGAAACGCCCTCGACAAGGCGATGAAGATAGATCCGTTCTACGAAAATGCCATCCGCTTGAAAGCGGCGCTGGACACGGCTGAACGAAAGTGAAATATGCCTAAATTCCTGATCATAGTTCTCATCCTATTCCTGATTTACTTACTTTTTAAAAGTTGGATATATTCGTTAAGAAAAAAATTAGAAAAGCATTTCAATCAGACAATGGGCGGCGGAGAGAGAATGGTTGACAAAGGAAAGATGGTCAAATGCGCGCACTGCTCTACGTATTTTCCGGTCTCTGTTGCGATAGATAAAAACATCCGGGGAAAGCGGCTCTATTTTTGTTCGAAAGAGTGCTTGAAAGAATACAAGGATGTATAGCAATCACCAGAACTTGTATGGGGACCTTATAATATTTTGAAGACACAATAATGCGGGATATGGATCAAAACAAAAAAGACATTATCGAGGCGGGGATAAGGCTCTGGTCCCGCTCGATGATTGCCGCGAACGATGGCAACATATCCGTTAAGATTGACGAAGAAAGGATACTTGCTACAACAACAGGAGTGAGCAAGGGTTTTATGAACGAGGACGACATCGTCCTGCTCGACCTCGACGGCAATGCATTGGAAAAGGGAAAAAAGCCTTCATCTGAAATCCCCATGCATCTTGAAATTTACAAACGCCGAAGCGATATAAGGGCGATCGTCCATGCCCATCCGCCCGTCGCCACCGGTTTCGCTGCGGCGGGGATGCAGCTGGACAAATCCATCCTGCCCGAGGTCATCCTCACCCTCGGCAGTGTTATCTTGACCCCATACGGCACAACCGGGACGGATGAGCTTGCGAAGATTGCCGGCGAGGGCATCAAAAATCATAACGGCCTATTGCTTCAAAACCACGGAGCCGTCACCGTCGGAGCAGATATCTGGCAAGCATACTATCGGATGGAGACGCTTGAACATTTTGCTCAGATTACGCTCGTCACAAGGATACTCGGCAGGCAATCCATCCTGTGCGAAGAGGAGATCAACAAACTTTCTTCTATGGGCACGGCAAGGGAATACCCAATTTCTCCAACTTCGGAAGGAGGAGCCGATAAAAAGAGCGATAAATTTTTGATTTCCAGGAATGAATTGGTAAACTTGATCTATAAAGTCTTAAAGGAATTTGATAACAAGGAGGAGTGAAAGGTTATGACAATAACAGGAGAAGCCTTGGGATTGATCGAAACAAGGGGTTTCGTCGGAATGGTTGAAGCGGCGGACGCAATGGTTAAAGCCGCGAAAGTGACCCTTGTCGGATATGAAAAGGTCGGTTCCGGCCTCGTGACGGCGATAGTCCGCGGAGACGTGGCAGCCGTCAAATCCGCCACCGAAGCGGGGGCGGCTGCGGCGAGAAAAGTTGGCGAGCTGGTGAGCGTGCATGTGATTCCCAGACCGCACAAGAACCTTGAAGAAGTCCTTCCAATCGGAAAAACAACAGCCTAAGAATGCGTATCGGCAGAATAATCGGTAATGTCATAGCCACGCGCAAGGACCCGAAGCTTGAGGGAATGAAACTCCTTCTCGTCCGCCCGATTGACCTGGACGGCTCGGATACGAAAGAATATATCGTCGCTGTGGACACGGTTCAATCCGGGGCGGGGGAGCAGGTGATCGTCGTGCAAGGGAGCTCCGCAAGGATGGCGCAGGGAATGGAAGACCGTCCCGTGGACGCATCAATCATCGGCATCGTGGACAATTACACGCTGGATTGAAGGCATTGGAGAGATGAAAATCGGACGGGTGATCGGAAGGGTTGTTTCCACTCGGAAAGACCCTCTATACGAAGGGAAGAAGATACTTCTCGTTCAGCCGGTTTCCCCGGAAGGGAAAGATGCCGGTAAACCGGTGGCGGCTCTCGATTCCGCCGGCGCGGGCTGGAAAGAGACTGTTTTATATGTTACCGCCAAGGAAGCCGCATGGCCGTTTCTTCCGGGTCACATACCTTCAGACTGCACAATCGTCGGGATAGTGGACGACATCAATCTGCCCAAAAAAACCGGAATTTGACGACTAAGATTCGAATTTTCATAATCGCATAGCGAAACAGGATAAAAATGATAATAGGGGAAGTCATCGGGGATATCACATCCACCGTAAAACATCAGAAACTGCAAGCGGGCAAGCTTCTGATCATTCAACCGCTTGATCTTGATTTCAAATTTCTTGGCGAGCCGCTTGTTGCCGTGGATTCCGTGGATGCTGGTATAGGCGACAGGGTGCTCGTAGTGCTGGAAGGAAAAGCGGCGAGCAAGGCGATCGGAATCGAGCTGGCTCCTGTTGAGGCCGCCTGCGTGGGTGTGGTTGATGAGATTCAGCTTTATAAAAAATAAATCTTAATTAATTCGACGAGATTTTATGAAAACATTACCTCGATTTGTTGCAGCTCCATATCAAAATGTAAAGCAGCAGTCTTCAGGTCTCCTTCCGTCAAAAAGACCGGATTATGATGCAAAATCGCAATCCAAACAGTTATGCATTGCGCCTCATAATGACAGCAAGACAAATTCGGAAGGTAAGGCGGTTTGTATTATCGGCAAAGATGAGCCGTGCAGCGGTTGCAGGACATGCCTCAGGTTCTGGTATTGATCGAAACCCGGCGATTCATTCAGAATATTCACAAACATATTAGACCGATAGCAACGGCTCAGACAATTTTTTGACGGGAAAATATTTTCGTATTCGAAATTACCTGGAAATCAGAATTCGAGATCACAAATTTTATTTTCCGCCTTCTTCAATAGGGACGGCTCTGAGGGTGAAATAGAATGTGGACCCTGAACCCAATTCGGATTCGACCCAGACTTTTCCGCCATGCGCTTCGACGATTTTCTTAACAATTCTCAGGCCGAAGCCTGCGCCGTTCGTATCGATCACTTTCAAGCGGACGCCGGGCTGAAATATTTTTTTATGGTACTCTTCCTTTATGCCAATGCCATTATCTTTCACTGCGAATTGATGCATGTCCCCATTCTGAACGCAGGAAACGCTGATTTTCAAAGACCTTTTTTTATTGCGGTATTTATATGCATTATTGATCAGGTTATAAAAAATCATATAAAGCCGGTCGGCATCCGCCATTACGACCGGAAGATCCTTCATCACAAGATAATTGCTCTTTAATTTCTTTTTCTGCATAAGATCGTTTGCAATCTGCGAAACAATGATTTTAGAATCTGTCGGAGCCAGTTTTTCTATTACTTTCCCAGAGCGTGAAAGCTCAAGCATATCGTCTATGAAGCGGATGATACGATCCGAGTTTCGCTTGATTCCCTCGATGAATTGATTCGCGCCATGAACATTTTGTTTTTGCAAAAAATCCTCGAGGACATGAGCGTAGCCGACGATAACACCGACTGGGTCTTTGAGATCATGGGAAACCGTATAAGCAAAGCTCTCGAGCTCTCGATTCTTTTCCTGCAGCTCCTGTGTCCGCTCTTTTATCGCTTCGCGGAGCTGTTTTCTTTCCCGCTGGAGCCGGCGGATACGCACAGAAATAATAATTGCAATCAAAGCGGCGATTAATATGGACATGAAAATGATGAACCACAACTGCCTCCATATCGGAGGGACAATAGTAAATCTTATCTCTGCGATGTTTTCTCTGACTTGGCTGTTATCCTGAAATATACTTACCTGGAAGGAATATTTTCCCGGTCCTAAATAGGAATACGATTTCATTCTTTCATCAGTCGGCTGAGACCACTCCATCTCAGCAGGGTGCAGCCTGACCCTGTATTTTATCCTTACAGCCGGATTCAGATTAATGCTGTGATAACGAAATACAAAATTCCTGGCAGTGTAAGGAGCTTTTATCGGTTTCTTCAAATCCGCTTTTTCGCCGTTAATTAAGAAATCGTCAAAATATACGGGCGCAACGTTCTTGGATTCAAAGCTCCTTCGATCAGAATAAATTGATATTCCCTCAAGCAATCCGAACCAAAGGTTTCCCTCATTGTCCTTCAGGCAGGCTCTCGCGTTGCATTCATTGCCGATAAGCCCGCTTTGCTGGTTATATAAAGAAAATTTCCCTTCCCGGTAGTATTGGATTCCGTTCCCAGTCCCGACCCAAATAGTCCTATCATCGCCTTCAATTAAAAAATAAACTGTTCCGCTTTCGAAACCGTCTTCCACGCCAAACCGCTTTAATTTTCCGTTCTTCCAGATTACACTCAGAGAATCAATCCCGCCGATCCAAAGGTTTTCCCTGGAATCGAGCATAATTGTCTCGATCGCAATTCTCGTGAGCAGCCCTTCCCTGGTGAAAGGATGAAGATGTTTCTCGTCATAGCTGTATAGACCTCCCAGCGTGGCGATCCAATAAACTCCTTTTTTATCCTGGATTATCTGTCTTACCATTGGATGGGATAGCTGGTTGTTATGCTCGAAGGGCTTGAATTGACCGTTGGTGTATATTGTTATTCCGTTGTCAGTTGAAATCCATAAGGCGTTTCTGTCATCTTTATAAATATCCCGGATTATCTGATGAGTAATGCCGTCAGCTGTGGTAAAGAGCCTTTGTTTTTTGCCATTCCAGTTTATTACGCCGCTCATGGTTCCAAGCCATAATGAACCATCATCAGCCACTACAATACTTCTGATCGAGTTTAAAGCTGTGTTATTGCCGAAAAGGAAATTTGACGGCGCCCGATCATCTTTATCTTTGAATTTATACAGCCCATTGCCGATAGTACCAACCCAAATAGCTCCTCGTTTATCCTGGATCAGAGACATTACGAAGCCCCTGATTGTCCCCGAGCCGGTCGGGATGTTATCGAATGGAGAGGCGATAAGCCTTCCCAGACCTCTGCCGTCGTAGCCCAACCATATGTTAGAAGTTGAGTCCAGATATAGGCAGCTGATCAGTGATCCTCGTCCGATGAAGAAAGGCCCTAATCTATCGTTCTCCAGAGAATAGATGCCTACTCCGAAAATCCCAATAAAAATCCGTTTGTTATCGGGGATAAGAATAGACGTAATATTATGTTTCGTGTTGAACAAAGGGTCAGTTATCGACGACAGTTTTCCGGCTTTATAATAGTACAAACCATTATCAGTGCCTATCCACAACCGCTTGCTATATCTGTCCCATTCCAACTCGGTTATATGCAGCGAGGAATCGCCGATCTCCAGCTGATCTGTATTACCGTTGGAAACGATAAGAATAACATTTCCACTGGAAGCAAGAAAAAATGTATTTTCATCATTACCGGTTATAAACCCAAGCTGACGGGAACCTGAAAACCTGCGATTAAATTTTACGGTGGCTTTGCCATCCTTTATCTCTCCCCAGCCGCCGCTACATACAAAATACACTTCGTCCCTGGAGTTGATGTAAATATCCTGAACATCAGTGAATTTAGCGCCTGGTAATTCATAGTTGATGAATTTATTCCCATCATATTGACATAGGCCGCGGCTTGTCCCGACCCAAATATTGCCTTTGCTGTCAACCTTCAAGCTTGAAACAATCGGTGAACTCAGACCGTCCTGGGAATAGAAATTGCGGAATTCGTATCCATTGAATCTCGCAAGGCCGTACTGAGTACCGATCCAAAGGTATCCTTTTTGATCCTGCGTGATGCAGTTGACCTGGCTTTGTGGCAATCCTTCAGTCAGGTCGAAAGTCTGATGAAGATATTCGGCCGGATATAGGATGTCAGTAAAATAAAGAAATGCTAAAGCAATTGATAATGCTATCAGGACTATTTTTTTCAATTCTGCAATATCCTAAAAAGATATCCTAATCTTCCTTGTTTTTGCCTTCATCCTTAAGAATTTCATTGTAAAAATCTCCGGAAGAATCAAATATCCCCCCCCAATAAGTATTAAAGAAATGGTCGGCTTTCGGTATTATCGTAAGCTTGATTTGTCTGTATGTCCTGGTCACGAACTGGGTAACCGCTTCCTTTATCCCGATCGATATTTTATCTTCTGATCCTACTATTATATGAATGGGGGCTTTTTTGTTGTTTATCCCCTCAAAATTACTAAATCCCTGCATATATCTTGTCGGGAATCCCACGAGGACCGAGCCGGCTACCCTCGCATCCTGAAGCGTGCTGCTGAAAGCCGCTCCGGAGCCGTAGGAATAACCCCATAGAAAGATTTTTTTTGGTTTGATCTTCGGGTTATTCTCAAGAAACGTGATCGCTCCCTTTATGTCCTCGTCTCCCTTTATGCCTTCTTCAAAAGCGCATTGCGATTTGCCGGTGCCTCTGAAATTGAATCTTAAAATTGTATAATCCTTATTTAATCTTTTTGCAAGTTCGAGGATAATCGGGATGTTCATATCTCCACCCCCTTCCGGATGGGGATGGCAGATTATGATAGCCGGCGCTTCAATCCCGTCGCTGTTATAGCATAGAACACCTTCCAAAAGACAATCCTGGGCGCTACCGGATTTAAAAGTAACGTTTTCCTCAATGTGGTCTGCGGTTAGTCTATACGTAAACAGCGAAACAAGACATACAAGGGCTAAAAGGATGCTTTTAAGAGACATAATCATCTTCCTCCCGCCGCTATTTTACTATAAAAACAAACAAATGAGCAAGCAATCGGTAATTTTAAACATTATCTATCTGAAAACTCTGTTGCCGTTGGCAAGCCTGTTCGTTATTTCGCTCTTATCGAAATGTTCCAGTATCGGAATAAGATATTTTCTGGAGATTCCGAGGAGGTTTTTGAAATCCTGAAGACTTATTTCATTTTTATTACTTAATTCAGTCTTTAGATTCATTAATGCGGTTCTCAAATTTTCTGTATGGACGAAAATATCCTGGGTAACCCGCACAAGGTTGCCGTTTTCCATCATGTTTCTTGCTGCCTGTTTGATCATTCCTTCCGGAAGGGAAACCTGTTCGGATATTTCTTGAATCGAAGGTGGAGTAAGCCCGGCGGATTTAATGATTTGCTCCAAGCGAGACTCCAAGTCCGATTTCCGCGCTTCAAAATCATGCCTAAAATCCGGGAGAGCGTAATACTGGTTATCGGGAATGAGCCTTTTTTCTGCTACAACAGAGCTAAGTATATAATCCACAAGCTGCGGTTCAAGCCTGTCACCGATCATCTCTATGATTTCACTTGCTGACAGACCGGGTTTCCGTGGATTTGCCTTGTGAAATTGTCTGATTATCAATATACATTTTTCTCTCAATTCATCTGCCGTTGAAGTGTCTGCGTAAACAAACGAAGGGGCAATCTGGATGATTCTGCCATCGGTCCGTAACTCTGCCGTTATAGAGTTCAAATCAGCTGTATTTATCCCTGATGATGAACGCAGGTCTTTCAATGAAATACAGCGGGCGCCATTTTCTTTGATAAGGCTGTAAACTGCTTCCTTCCGGCCGTGTTCCAATTTTTCCGCCTGGGCGGCGATCGCCTTAGCGGTTCTTTTTCCGGATTTATTGAACACAACCACCCCTCCGCCGATTGTTTCAACCGGAGAAAGTCTTCTTATTATAAATCTGTCTCCAGGTAAAGTGAAAACAGGCTCATCGAAGATGATCCGGCAAGAACAGTTGGCGCCCTTTTTCGGTTTGGCGGGGTCGAGGACAAGCAGCCTTGCATTCCTTTCCTGAGACAAGTGATAGAACTTGACATTTCTATTCCGCCCTACGATCTTCTCATAATCATCCAGCAGCTCTATTTTCGCTTCGATCTCCTTGCTATCGAAAAAATATTCTGTATTCGTCAGTATATCCCCGCGTTTCAGGTCGGCTTTGGACGCCTTATGCAGATTTAACGCTGTTCTCTGGCCCTGATCAGCTATATCCACTGTATTATTGAAAACCTGAATTCCGCGGATGGAAAATTTTTTTCTCGATGGAAAGGCTTCCACTGAATCGCCAAGACGGATCCGACCCTGAATCAATGAACCTGTAACCACGGTTCCAAATCCCTGTACAGTGAAAGACCTGTCAACAGGAAGCCGGAAAATATCCCCTGATGCCGGTTCGCGGAACTCTGCAGCAAGACGCAAAATCTCCCGGCGCAATTCATCTATCCCTTCGCCGCTCCTGCTGCTGACCGGGAGTATTTTTGCGTTTCCAAGAAATCCTCTGTCCATGAAATCTCTGATCTCTTTCATCGTGGCCTCAAGCATGGTTCCGTCTACGAGGTCTTTTTTCGTGACTGCGATTACACCATGCTTTATGCCGAGGAGCCGGCAAATTTCATAATGTTCTCTCGTTTGGGGTTTGATTGATTCATCAGCGGCTATAATCATAAGAACGGCATTAACTGTTCCGGCACCGGCAAGCATATTCCTGATGAACTTTTCATGCCCGGGAACGTCTATAAAGTGCGTGGTAGTTTTATTATCTGTCAGGTATGCATAGCCGAGGTCTATGGTGATTCCCCGCCTCTTTTCTTCTTCGAACCGGTCCGTGTCAGTGCCGGTCAGCATTTTGACAAGAGCGGTTTTGCCGTGATCTATGTGCCCTGCAGTGGCGAAAATACAATTATTCATAAGTGTCTTTCCAGGGTTATTCGTTAATTACGTTCCATCTTTTGTAATATCAGCATTCAGGATATTTGGAAAGCACGGCGGCGGGATCGAAGTGGCGCGCTGTTTGTCAGATGATCTGGCTCAAACCCTCGACTGCCATTCTTATGCGCATCTTCCTGGCTTTATGGTTCTCGGATTTTCTGCGGTTCAGGTAATTCACGGCTCGGCGGAAAAGCAGATCGAGCCGGTAATCGTTTTTATCCGGATCGTGGTGGAAGAGCACAAGCTCTTCCACGTCAGCGGCTATCGCAAGGTCTATTCCGGCAACGAATGTCGAATGCCCCCATCCAACGTGCGAAGGTTCATTAATCCCCTCGTATTCTTCCGGTGTGAACATCGAATCGTATACAAGAATGTTCGCCTTTCTGGAAAGATCAAGCAGGTTTTCGTCCATTTTATCTGGATAATGTTCCGTATCGGTGGCATACACGAATTTTGTGCCTTTTTCTTCGATCGCAAAACCAAAAGATCCTCCCGGGTGGTTCAAGGAACAGGGTGTAACTTTCAATCCTCCTGCTTTTATAACATCTCCATGGCGCAGGTCGTGAAATATAAGATGAGCGCCCATTTCCCCCAGCTGAACAGGAAAATTGGGCGATGTTTGCTGTGCTTCCAAATATTCTTCCAGGCTTCCGCCGACACCCCTGAACCCGTAGATATCGAAGGTGTTCGTTTTATAAAAACCGGGACTGAAGAACGGAAATCCCTGTATATGATCCCAATGCCCATGGGAAAAAAATATCGCCGCCCTGCATTTCTGGAGCCCTCCGAAACCCTGCTGCACCATCTCTCTGCCCAGCGTTCTTATGCCGGTGCCACTGTCGAGAATTATTACTTCACCTGTAGTGCTGCGGACCTCGATGCAGATCGTGTTTCCGCCGTACTTTTTTGTGCTGAAATCTTTTGTGCTCGGAACGGGGATGCTACCCCTCACGCCCCAATACCTGATTTCCATACTTAATTATTTAACCTTATAGTAAATCCGAGTCATGCGAAGACGTAATTTTCAATTATTTCGTCTTGTTAGTCAATCAGAACCCCGCCGCCGTTGATATCAAGCGTAGCGCCTGTTATGAACGTCGCGAGATCTGAACAAAGAAAAACTATAGGACCTGCAATCTCCTCCGGTTCTGCAACCCTTCCGAGCGGGATTTTATCTATGATATTATTCCCTTTCTCTTTCAGGGCGGCAGAGGACATTTCCGTATTCACCCAACCTGGCGCGACTGCATTCACCCTGATGTTATAGGAAGCTAGCTCGACGGCAAGAGATTTGGTCAACCCGAAGAGGGCGGATTTTGTGGCGGCATAATGGGAATAAAAAGCTTCTCCGCGCCTTCCGGAGGATGATGATACATTGATAATAACACCGCTGCCGTTGGAGCGCATCAATTTCGCCCCTTCTCGGATGCAATTTACGACGCCCACTAAATTTGTTTCGAGGGTATCGCGAAGCTTCGAATCGGCCATCGAAATAATGGGAGCCATCGTCCAGATGGCGGCATTATTCACCAGGATATCCAATTTGCCATAAAAGCCTTTTATTTTCTGAAACATTTTTTTTACTTCGTCGGGTTTGCCGACATCAGCTTTTATCGTAAGAACATCCTCCACTCCCGTTATTTTTTTAATCCTATTAGCCACTGTTCTGGCTTTTGATTGGCTTTTACTGTAATTCACTATCACTGTCGCGCCGGTCTCCGCAAGCATTAAGGCCGTTGCGGCTCCGATGCCCCGTGAGCTCCCGGTAACTAATGCGACTTTGCCTGTAAGATCAATCATTGCCATACTCCTTATACATCAAGTAAGCGTCTTGTCCGTCATTATAATAATTTCGGATGTTTTTAACAATATTAAAACCGAATTTGAAATACAATTTCATAGCAATATCGTTAGTAGTACTTACGTGTAATATAATCCTTTTAGGTTCGTGTTTCTCGACAATCCCTATCCCTTCGGATAGGAATATATTTCCCAAGCCCTTTCCTCGTGCGGAGGGTTGAACATCAATCGTCATCAACTCCCAGACTTTGAATCCGATTTCCGAAAAGATCAGAAATCCGAGAAAATCAGCCTTGCCGAGTGTCATACAGAGCTTGATAGAATTATAATTATATATAAAATTCTTCAATGTCGCATGGCTGAAAACCTGCTCCGAAGGAAAGCAAATTTTTTCGAGCTCTTCCATTAAAATAAGGTCCTTGTGCTCGAAGTTTCTGATAATGATTTTCTCGAAATCATTCTTATTTGAATTGACCGGAGTGTTAATCATCTCACGAACTGAATTCATGGTTTCAAACCTTGCAAGGATTTAAATATAATTCATGTGAAATACATCTAAATAATAACTATGTTACCTAAAATTTCCTCCTATGAATCATTCCTCGAATAACGTTTGCTGCCCGAGGTCTTCCAGCAGTTTCTTCCGCCTTTCCCCTCTGCCAGCGGTTTTCGAGGATCGAGCCTGCCTGCGGCCGGAAGTAAAAGATGGAAGCATCTTGCGAACCGATTTCAGCCTTTCCACGGCCGACGTATCAATCTTGAACTTGAATGCGAACAGATCAAAGGCATTAGCGATCTGTGCCCATTTTATCAATTCTCTTTCATAAAAGACGACCTCGTCGTCATACGTTCTGTGGGGAATGACGCCTTTCTCGAAAAGATCACGGATCACCTCAGGTTCGACGCTCAAGAATGCCGCTGCAAGCTTATGATCCATCTGCTCTCCGAGATCCTCGTCCTCGTTCGTAAAAACGAAACTGGTCAGAAGTTCGCGCCGAAGTCCCTCGTAATCCGCCTTCTGAGCTTTGAGCAGTAGATCGGTAAAATTAGCTCCCTTAAAACATTTTACTTGAGCCAATTCGAGCAGACCGTTGAAATCGTTTGGAAAAACCCGGAGGTAAGCTTCAAAAACTTTTTCCGCCTCATCATATTTCTTGAGGTTGATTAGCACATCGCCATAGTTGAAGTACGGTTTAGGTTCGTCCGGCTCTGAGAGCTCCAGCCACCTTTTAAAAGCCTTCTCAGCCTTTTCCAGCTCGCCAAGTTCTCTGTGGCAGACGCCAAGCAGCGCAAAAGCTTCTTTGTTGTCATCATTGAGGATCAATATCTTTTCAAGCAGGTCCTTTGCGGGAATATAATACTTGTCCTGAATATCGCCACGGGCTTTCCTCAGTAGAATTTCCACTTTTTCCCTGAGACTTTTATTGCTAAGGCTGTATTCCGGATTATAAAAATCCAGCCTGTTTGTCACGATCATAGCATAATCGAAGTCCGAGAGCTTGCCGTTTTTTGCTCTTTCGACCCCAGCCTTGATTTTTAAAAAGAAGTTCTTCACTTCATTTTCGAGCTGGTTTTTTTTAGCAATTTCATAATCCTCGATCTCGAAAATATTTTTTTCAGCGGTCCAATCGCTTAGGTTATCGAGAAGCGTTTTGTAGAACAACGCGGTCATTTTCGTTTCATCGGTAACCGGCAAGAGCATTTTGACTCTGTTGGCTCTGCCGAGAGCATAATATGCACACCCCAACGCTACTCTGGGTTTGTCTTTCAGAGATAAAGATTCTATTTCAATATTCAGGATATCTACCCTGCACTTGGTGTTAGAATTGTTCATTATAAAAAAGAGATAAAAGTTATGAACTTTCCAGAAGCTGCTGGAGTTTATCTTTTAGCTGGCCCATTTCTGGATTGTTGAGACTGAGGAATTCGACGCCTATCTGGATTTCCTGCGCATCATCATTTTTTAAAATCCATTTTACCCGGCCTTCGATTTCCACTATCTCGTGGGTCCCTTCCAATTGAAACTGAAGGTTAATCATTTGCTCCTCGCGCAAACCGATATCCTTCTCCACCTGAAGGCATAGCCCACCGAGAGATATATTTTCTGTCACAGCTTTTACAAAATGATCCAGGCTCTTGTACTTGAAAACGACGATAAGCCTTTTTATTAATCTTTGATGACGTCTCTTTTCAGTTCCCATCTTTCACCACTACCTCGGGATTATTTTTCAGATCATAGACACACCTGAAACCGACATCCAGTTTCTTCGCGTCAGCCGGTAGTCCATAACGGGATGTGACGCGGGATCGAAATTGCGGATGGTTGTAGGAACCGCCTTTGACAAGTTGATATCCTTTTTTAAAGTCCGGTTCAATGTCCATTTTTGGGTTATCGCTGAACGGGAGATACGGATCAGTCGTCCATTCCATAACATTGCCGCCCATATCGAAACAACCGTATGGACTCATATCAGTGTAGAACCACCCCGCAATCGATGGGCCTATAAGGTTCGCTTCCTGGCTGTTTGTAACCGATTTTAAAATCCAGGAGGCAATTAATGATAGATTATTGCTGTAGCCCCAGGGAAACAAGGTATTTTTTCCGCCTCTTGCCGCGCCAATCCATTCCGCTTCGGTAGGCAATCTTCCCTTTCGCCAACTCGCGTAGTCCACAGCATCCTGGTAAGTAATGCCTACAACCGGTTCGAAATCTTTTAGCAGCTGGTAGGCTTTTCCGATCCAGTGGTCCGGAGCGGGATGATTGGTTGCATCAATAAATTCCTTGTACTGCCGATTCGTGACCTCGAATCTGTCCACATAGAAACCATCTATGCTTATTTTATGTTGAGGAAATTCAGGAACAAATTTATCTATTATCCATTTATAATCTGACGATAGATTTATCGCATCGTTTTCATCGATGCCAAGGCTCACTTCGGCGGCAGGCACATAAACCTTGGAGCCGACATAAACGTCTTTCGCAATCCAATACTGATAAACGTAAAGGCACAAGCCGATCAAGACCAAAGCTAGAACCAATTTAACGGTAAAATGTATTAAAGTATTAAAATATTCCAAAGCCATGCTGACTAGAACAAACAGAAGGCTCAATAAGCCCGCAAGCACTGTAAGCTCCCAGATAAGGGTTTTATAACTGCCCAGACGGATTATCTCATTTTTTAAAGTGATCTCCTGGCTTCCCGATGTAAAACAGTTGATAAGGTTTTGAAGTCCGATGCGCGATAAAGTGAACATCACAAGCGTAATACACGGGAAAAGAAAAGTGTTATAGAACTTGCCTACAAAAAGCGACAGCAGGAGAACATAACCGAAAATCGGGACGTGAGTAATTCCCAGGACATTGCTATCCTCGAGGATTGGAATTATGAAAAGACCACCGATGACTGCGAACCAAAATACGTACCAGTCTCTGTATTCGATGACGGTCTTGAAATCGTAACCCCTGTCTATTCGCATATACGTCATCAGCCAGCCGACGAATCCGGTAAGAATGGATATTATCAGTACGTATTCGAAACCTTTGGATTTAACTAATGATGATGTGTGAGAAAATGTTACGTAATAAGCGAGAATTGGAAGCAGAGCCGATGCCAGTCCGCTGAACCACTTCCAATATGCGATGAATCCGAAAAGAATCGCTTGACAAAATAAAGAAACAAGAAGGGTAACTTCATTGATTCCTGATATTTTAATGTTAAAGGGGAAGAGCAAGGCGAAGACTGTGGTCCAGATTGCAATCAGGCTGTGACGGAAAATTTCCGATTCTCTGAATCCAGGCAGTTTTTTCTTCTTTTCGAAAACTTCCTTGCGCCGCTCGATTCTGACTCTCCGGCGCTGGGCCTTGGCATTACGAATAGACTCTTTCAAACTGTGCGATATACCTTTGACAGAAGACGTAATTTTTTCGCCGAGCGTTTCCTTTTTCAATTCCTCCGAGGGGAGAATTATCTTTATTTTGCCTTCAAGGGCGTCCGAAAATTGACGAGCGTTTTCCCATCTGTCGAGCACGCTTTTAGAGAGCGCTTTGATAATAATATAATTCAATTTTTCCGGAATATTAAGAAGAGGTGGTGGTTCGTTATTAATTATTTGATATTCCAGTCCGCCTGATGTGAAAGGCGGCATACCGTTTAAAAATTCGTATAAAACAACGCCGAAGGAATACAGGTCGCTGCGGTTGTCCAGGGGTTTGCCCAGCAGCTGTTCAGGAGACATATACCTGGGTGTGCCGATCACGAATTCGCTGCTCACTTTTTTCATGGAGTCGCTGATTATGCTTGCAATTCCGTAATCGGTGATTTTAACGTTATTGTCCGGGGTCCGCATGAGGTTCGAGGGTTTGATATCTCTGTGGATAATTCCTTTCTTGTGAGCATATTCCAGACCGTTGAGAATCTGGAGCGCATACTGCATTGTCTCGGTAACAGTAAACTGTTTGCGCCTCATCAAAATCTCATCGAGGGTCGGACCGTCAATATATTCCATTGTGATGAATTTATAGCCGCTCATATCCTCGAAGTTGTGCAATCTGACTATATTCGGATGGGACAGCATCATGGCCGCCTTCGCTTCGCGTTTCAGCTCTTCCACGGCGGCCACATCTGCGGTCAACTCCGGTGGCAGAAACTTTATCGCTATATAGACCTCAAGTTCCTGATCGAATGCCTTGAAGACGACGCCCCTTCCGCCCCTGCCAAGTTCCTGGTCTATGCGGTATCTGCCCCCAATTACGCCCATCGGTGGTTGGATTGATTGCGTAATTACCTGGGAGGTCTTTTTTACTGTCGGTTGAAAAGAACCGTTATTATAGCCGGGAAATATTCCCTGGGGTTGGGGAGTTTGCAGCGGGGATGGCTTGGGCGTGGATTGTCCGCGAATCAGATCGGAACCGCATTTATAACAAAAAAGGCTTGTATCAGGATTCGAAGCGCCGCATTTCCAGCAAAACATCCCCTCACCTCATCAGTCAACTTCTCGTGGGATTATACATTTATTAATGAATTCAAGTCAAGAAAACCTGAAGCCTATTCTTGAATCCTCAACCGCCGCCGAGAGAAAATATTTCAATTGGATTAATTGTTTTTCTCGATAACTGCAAGCATTCTTCCAGTTGATTTTCCATCACGTCTGAATGAATAGAAAAGGTCGCTGTTTTTGAACGTGCACAAATCAATATTCGAAATGTTTTCGTCCCTTATTCCTGTTCTTTTCAGCAGGTCCAGTGCCATACCTCGCAGGTCGAATAACCATGATCCATCTCCCTGCTGGTCGAAAAATATTTCCATTCCTTCAATATTGTCAACGTAAGCCCTGTAAACATCGTTGCCGACCAGGTAATTCTCGCGGCTGATCGATGGCATCAGTGCGGCCTTCGCTGTATTGGGTTTGAATCCATAGAGTTTTATCATTTTTGCCACTGTGAGCGAAATGATATTCTTCGCGCCCGATCTCCATCCGCAATGTATATTGGCGATAGCTCTCGATGATGGATCCCAGAGCTGGATACTGAGGCAATCTGCAACCTTGATTACGAGAGGCGTATGCCCCAAGCCGGATACCAGCGCATCGCCTATTCCGATAGTGTTTAAAATTTTTCCAGGAAGCATCTCGTCTTTTACCGTAATCACTCCGGTGCCATGAACCTGCTTCAAGGAAACCATCCTGGTTGTGTCCGCGCCTTTTTTGGACAAAATCGCCAGGAAAGGTCCGTCAAAACACTCTCTGTCGGGATTGTCCAGCTTTTTCTCGCCAGGCCTGGTGGAAAACCAGCTCTTCACCGTTCCGTTTTCGTCCAACGGCACCTCAAAATACCTGATGCCGTTATCGTTTTTTAAAAATTCCATATTTATCCGAATATCGAGGATGATTAATTGATATATCCGAGATTTCTAAGTTGTTCGAGGACTTCCCGGCTGAAATTCGAGTTATAGCCGTCCGGAGTTGCCACAGCCCTGTCGCCGAACGTCTCTACGACTGACGTATTCAGCTTTGATCTCAATGCTTCTTTGAACAGCCCTGTTGCGGGCTTTCCCCTGAATTCCGTGCTTCTGGGAAAACCTAAAAGATATAAAACGGTAGGTGTTATATCGTGCGGGGTAATGGCCGGTGCTTCGGTTCCCATGGCAATTTCGGGTCCGGTTATCGTATAAAAGCCGTTAGGACTTCTATCGCTGTTTTCAGTTAATCGAACCTCTCTCCCCTGCGTAGCGAGCAAGAGCAGATAATCGTCCTTTGAGAGCTGCCCAATAGATTGAGCCAGCAATTCGTCTAAAAAAATGTAATATCTCTCGACCGCTTCAAGCCTGTTCTTGAGGTCATCGAGATTCTTATAAACATCAGCGCCAAGCAATTTGGATTGAACGATATCCATCCCAGGAAGATACAGCCCGGCCAGTTTGACGTTATATTTCTTATAGAGGGTGGAATAAAGAGAGGAATAGAAGAAATCAATCCATGCCGCATCCTTCAGGCTTTTCGTTGCCTTCTTTCCTATAGAATCCGTAAAATGTGGCGGGAAGTGCTCAGGAAAAACCCGGTTGAAAATTCTCAATGATTCCTTATAGTCAAAACCGGACTTGCCCAACAGATCCCCTGGATAGATGTCTTTCTCGAGTTTTTCATTTTTATCCAGTTTATATATAAGCCTCTCTGAAACCTCGAAACCGTTGACTTCCTCGCACGGCCAGGTTACCCACCAGTTGACAATGCCCACAGGCAGGGTCTTGTCATTGAGAATATTCCAGAACGTCTTGCTTCTCCTGATATTCGCGGTGATCGGCACCGTCGAATCAGAGCCTGAAGAGGGAATTAATGTCATCAGCGCAGATCCGAAAACCGGTTCTCCGAGAGATTCCTGGAAAGGAGTCGCCACCCCCGCAAACCTCCTCGCGTTCATATTGGCGATTCCGTGTTCGGCGGGATTCATTCCTGTGGCGACAGTCGTCCAGAAAACAGGCGGAACAAATCCCTCATCGATCTCCAGGGAGCCGGTAAGTCCTGAATCAAGTAGTTTTTTTAAAAAAGTCAGTCTTCCACGCTCGATCAGCTTATCGAGGAGAATATAATCAATGCCGTCAATCGCTACGAGAATCATCCTATGCTTGGGATAGACTATAGTGTAATCGGATGAAGCACGGATTTCCGGCTGAATGATCCTTGTGCCGATCAGAAAAAAAAGGAAAGAAAAAAAGATAAGAGCCGCAAAAGCCGCCCCGATCAGGTGCTTCCTTCGGAATCGTATCGTTTTGCCGAAGGATAAATTCGCTTCATTTCTCCTAAGCAGCGCCACGCCAGCTAAAAATACCAATCTGCTGAGAAAAAGCGACAAAGCGAAAATGAGCGCCAGGGCGATGAGATCCCGCATGCCTGTTTTCGACAGCCCTGCCACTATCGAAGCTTTTATCCACCAGACCGACAGATAGCTGAAGATCGCAACACCGATGATTATGGCAGAGATGAGCGAAGCGTTCACCTTGCCCGCTCCGCCGTGGATATAACTTTGAATATATGAAATTATAATCCCTATTAAAAGGGCGAAAACCGATAGAATGACGGCGAAAATCAACCAAAGGTATACCGCAAGGAGAAAACAATCTTTAATGTTATGCAATAGAACCGGATTGAAATAGACGATTGCAGCTGCAAAAAAGATGGCGAAAAGAAAACCGATTGCAGCGCCGATTTTCAAGCTGGTTGATATATATCTTAAAAACGCGGAGCCTTTTCGCTTCAGGTTTCTGACAAAATATCTTTCAAGCCTGTTATCCAAATATCCCGCTGAGCGGAGAAGCTCTCTCAGACCCGTTTCACTCTTCTTTCCATTTCCGGTTTTCCTCTTTTTGTGAACAGTTCTATCTTCTTTTTGGGTTCCCGCCATTCCTATTTCTTCCTTTCCATAACATATTCCGCAATCTGGATCAGTCTGTCAGAGCGCCTGCCGAATTTATCCAAAACGTGAATTGAAAAATCAATGAGGTTTTCACTTACCTGTTTGGCTTCGGTGAGGGTCGAAAATGATACGAAAGTCGTTTTATCGGAGTCCTTGTCTGTATCCTTGCCGAGGATTTCAGGAGTGGAAGTGGCGTCGAGAATGTCGTCGAACACCTGGAACGCCAATCCCAGGTTTCTTGTGTAGAGTTCGATAGCGGTACTGTCTTTTCCGCCCGCGCCCGACAGGATACAGGCGATGTTTCCCGCGGATGTAAAGAGCGCGCCGGTTTTTCGGCTGTGAATGAACTCAAGCTGCTTGAAGGTAAGTTTTTTTCCCTCCCCCTCAAGGTCCAACGCCTGTCCGCCGATCAAGCCCTGGGACCCTACGGCGAGATTCAATTGCCGCTCTATTTCCACTATCTTCTTCAGGGAAACGTCAAACCTTTCTCCCATACCAGCGATGGTTTGGAACGCCAGGTTTAATAGATTGAAGGCGGCCAGTATCGCCGTTTCTTCTCCGAATTCGAGATGATTGGTTTTTTTGCCTCTTCGTAAAGCTGCGTCATCCATGCAAGGCAGGTCATCGAGAATCAGTGAAGAGCTGTGGATCATTTCAATGGCGCAACCGGCGCAGAGGATCGCGCGGATGTCCGCTCTTAACATCTCTCCTATCGCAAGCATAATCACCGGCCGGAGTCTTTTGCCCGGCAAGAGGGTAGTGTATCGCATAGAGCGATGAACGGCTGAAGGTTCTTCATCCTCCTGTGGGAGAAGATCATCCAGCGCTTTGTCAATCATTCTTATTTTCGAATCGAGATATTCTGCTAATTCCATTTTTTCTTACTATCGTCCTTAGGAAAGATTCCAAATCTTAACATAAATAAAGTAATGCTGAAAGAAAGAGAGGGAAAGACAGGATTAGCGATATGCGCATTATTTGATGGATTTGAAATTCAGCGCCTATTCGGCATAGCGGGATGAATTTTCGACGAAGGCTTATGAGATCAGCCGGTCGCAAATCAGCTTGATCAATTCTTTCTTTTCCCAGATAAGATGCTCGGCGAGTATTTTAAGGTCCTTGATATTTTTCGGGCTCGCATCATCCATGTCATCGTTTTCCTCATCGAGCTTGGTTTGTAGCCGGTAATAGCTGTCCGGGGAAAGCAGTTGTTTCAACTGATATTCGACCGATTGGCTCACGCCATCATACACGGCGCTCAGCAGCGGCTTCGCCCAGCCGCCGAGCCCCCATCCCTTGGCGTCTTCATACGGAAGGCGGCGGGTGACCTTTCCCGTTCCGAGCGAAAGAAGAAAAAAATCCTTCGGTTCGCGTTCCGGGTATAACGTCCTTGCCTCCACATATGCGCACATCGCTGGATTATTGGCTACAAGCCCGCCATCTATAAGGGCGTAGTAATCCTCAAGCCCGCCTGTCTCTATCTTCGCCGGTTCAAAATAAGTGGGCGCGGCCGATGTCGCCCTTGCTGCCACGCGCATCGGAAAATCATAGCCGTTTTTTTCGATATTTTTTGCAGGACGGCTCTTGAAGAAAAAGGGATGCCTCCGTTCGATATCATAAGCGGGAATGATGACATCCGTTATCGCATCCGAAAGCATCGCATCTCCGAAGTAATCTTTTAATACAGATTCGATTCCGGTTGCTGGATATTTCTGGTCGGCTATATTCCCGAGAGATTTTACCTTGTGAAAAAATGTCCTTGAGAAGATTGTCTTGCCTTCGTCTTCATAGATTTTAATTGTATCTTCGGCATGATACTGAGGCGTGCCGTCGCCTCCCGGCTTGACAAGCGCCAGGGCGATGATCCCGCCAGTGCTGCTGCCCGCGATAAGGTTGAACAGGGACGATATATTTTTACCCGTCACCCTTTCGATCTCAGCCAGAATCATAGCGGGGATAATCCCCCTGATCCCGCCGCCGTCAATCGAAAGTATCCGGATTGATCTCTCAGGTTTGATTTCCGCGATTATAGCCGGAGCCGCTTTTCTCTTTTTCTCTTTTCTTTTAAAAAATTTGAACATTTTCCCAACCTTCGTAAAAAACATCAAAAATACAATTGCCATTTTAGCAAATTGCTTAATAAAAAAAAGCCGGTTTTGCCGGCTTTAAATGAGATAAGCTGTTAATTATTCCGATAGATTGCTTCTATTTCTTTCTGTCTAAAACGATATATACGGAAGGGATCACTATCAAAGTAAGCAGGGTCGCGAACGACAGCCCGCCGATGACCGTCAATGCCATCGGTATCCGAAGTTCCGAACCTTCAGAAACGGAAATCGCCATCGGCAGCAATCCCAGCACTGTGGTTAATGTAGTCATCAGGATCGGCCTCATTCGCACCTGGGCCGCTTTCTTCAGAGCGGCTTTCTTTTCCATTCCGTTTGCTCTCAGCTGGTTCGTATAATCGATGAGAACTATCGCGTTGTTGACGACTATGCCTGCGAGCAGGATCATTCCGATCAGAACGACTACATTGATGGTCAGTCCGAAAATCAACAGAACGAAGACAACTCCTATCAGCGCGAATGGGATCGTGAACATAATGACGAACGGATGAAGGAGCGATTCGAAAGAGGATGCCATTACCAGATAAACAAGAAAAATCGCGAGCGATATGGCGAATACCAGGCTTTTGAAAGAAGACGACATCTCCTTCCTCTGTCCTCCGATTTCAGCAGTGTACCCCTCCGGCATTCTGATGGAATTCATTGCAGCGCTTATTTTTTTAGATGCCGACGCGAGATCTGTGTCCTTTAGATTGGCGGTGATCAGGGCTGTTCGCTCCTGGGAAACTCGGCGGATCTCAACCGGACCGCGATCAATCTTTATATCGGCAACGGATTTTAACGGAATTGGTTTGTCGCCAGTCGGAGCAATATTCAAATCCTCCAGATTTTTCAGATTTTTTCTGTACTGCTCATCGGCGCGGATCCTGATTCCGATCTTTCTGTCCAATCGTACAAACTCACTCGGAACGTCTCCAAGAACCTTGGTTCTGATGAGAGACGCGACGCTTGAGAGATCGGTTCCGATTGCCGCCAGTTTGACACGGTTGAATCTTATCTGGGCTTCCGGGTTCCCCCCTTCCATGCTCGATCTGATGTCAACCAACCCCGGAATCATGTCCATCTTTTTCTTCAATCTTGATGAGAGATCGTTCAATATATCGAGATTGCGTCCTTGTATATAAACCTCAACCGGGGTTTTATAGCTGAAGAACGCAGGACGGCCGAATTCGAACTCGAGGCCGGGGTAGCTCCGTAACCTGTTCCGCATCTTCGCAATCACATATTGTTCATCATCCTCGCTTGAACCGCTCTTGAGAAAGACAGATATCTGGGCGAGGTTCTCTCTTTGCTCATTCCTGTTGCCGCCGGTCTTAGATGTCGTTCCGGATACAGTATATATCTCCTCCACAGGCTTAAGTTTTTTTATGTCTTTTAAAATGACCCTGAGCTCAGAGTCAACTTTTTCGATGGGCGTCCCGGCCGGGAACCTTAGATCCGTATAAAACTGGCCCTGAAACATTTCAGGTATGAGCTCTCCGCCAAGCTGTGTGAAAAGCGCCAGAGAGAGGAGGAAGATTACAAAAACAATTCCAATCAGTTTCAAGGGATTTTTCAATGCGCTGTCGAGAGCCTTAGCGTGATTTTTCAAAAACCAGGCTAAAGAAACATCATGCGCTTTAAAGGCAGGTTTCATTAAAAACTTGAAAAACATGCTGAATTGAGCGAAGGCAGCTTTGAACAGCGAAGAAATCCTGATCATCAGCCATTCGCTCCAAGTTCTAAGGAAAAAGGGTTTCCCCTCTTCGGGAGGAAGGGTCGCCGCTATCCTTTGTTTGGATAATGACGCAAGCATCGGTATCAAGGTCAGCGCGACAAGGAGAGAAGCCGTGAGTGAAAATGTGACGGTTAGCGCCTGGTCCTTGAACAGCTGTCCCGCGACCCCCTTGACAAAAACGATAGGGACGAAGACGAATACGGTTGTCAACGTCGAAGCTGTAATCGCCATAGCAACTTCCTTCGTTCCAGCCCTCGATGCGTCCAACGAGCCTTTCTTTTTAGTATGTCTGTCGATAGCCTCCAGGACAACAATTGAGTTGTCCACAAGCATTCCGATTCCGAGCGTGAGACCTCCGAGAGACATAATGTTCAGCGAAATATTAAAGATATACATAAAGAAAAATGTAATCAGCACGGAGACCGGAATTGACAGGCCTATTATCGTGGTGCTCTTCAAAGACCGTAAAAACAGGTACAAGATAAAAATAGCAAGAAGGCCGCCGTAGATCGCCGAATCTCTCACTTCTTCGATCGAGCGGTTGATGAAACGGGACTGATCCTCGATCACTTCCAGCTTGATGGGATTTTGAGTTCTCTTGTTTAGAACGGATTCCGTTTCCTTTAAAAGATTCTTTATCTCTCTCGAGAGCATAACGGTATTGGACTGGGCTTCCTTGTAAACCGCGAGTTCGACATTCTCGATTCCCTGGAGACGTGTAATCCTTTTTCGTTCCTCGTGACCTTTATTGATCTTCGCGATATCTTTCAGGAATATCGGGGCGTTGTTTCTCACGGTAACCACGAGATCGCCAATTTCCTGCACTGTAAGGAATCTGCTGAGCGTCCTTACGAGGTACTCTGTATCGCCATCCTCGAGCTTTCCACCGGCAAGGTCTATGTTCTCCGTCTGCAGCCTTAAAGAAACCTCCTGAAGTGAAATTCCAAAAGACGTCATCCGGCCTGTATCCAGCATTATCTGGATTTCCTCCTCCAGTCCGCCGCTTACCTCGACTGCAGCGACACCATCGAGTCTTTCCATATCTCTCTTAAGTTTATCATCTGCGAGAATCCTGAGCTTCACAAGATCCTGCTCCCCATAAACGCCAATCCGCATTATGGGGTCGAGAGACGGGTCGAACTTCAGGATAGCCGGTTTTGAGGCACCGTCCGGTAGCTGAAGAACGTCGAGCTTCTCCCTCACCTCGAGCGAGGCTATATCCATATCCGTATCCCAATCGAACTCGAGGATGACATCGGACTGCTCCGGCCTGCTTACCGAACTCAATCTCTGGAGATTGGTAACCGCCCCGACGGTTTCTTCAACCGGCCTGCTGACGAGATTCTCAACCTCGGCGGGAGCCGCCCCGGAATAATCCGTTCTGATTGTCAGGGTCGGGTAAGATATATCCGGCAAGAGGCTGATCGGCAATTTCGAGATCGAGAGGAAGCCGAAGACGAGAAGCGCGGTGAAGAACATCGTGATTGTCACCGGACGTTTAAGGGAGAGATCTATTATTTTCATCGGATAACCTCTGTGATTTTAATAAGTTTCATGGAGCGGATAAATTCTCAGCCCATGTTGCATTACTGTTCGTCCTCATCCTCTTGCTTCGCGGCCTTCTTTTTCTTTTCCTGCATAGCTATTTCTTTTCCCTGCAGATCGAACAGCTTCACCTCAGAGCCGTTATTTAGCCCGTCCTGTCCCACTACGATAACATAATCGCCGTCTTTGATGCCGTCGAGAATTTCGATATTCTTATCATCTCTAAAACCGATTTTTATTTCCTGCGTGTAAGCAAACCTCCCGCTTACGATGAAAACGGTGTCTTTCTCGGCTTCGAGAAGAAGCGCCTGCTTCGGGACGAGAAGCGCGCCCTGATGCGTCTCCGTAATCAAATATACTGATGCGAACATTCCGGGGCGGAGGATATTGATTCCGGCTGACACTTCGAGCGTCACCTTGAATGTTCCGCTTGCCGGGTCCACAACTGGATTGATCATCTTGATTCTGGCATTATAACTCTGTCCCGGCACGGCATCGAGCTTGAGATCAGCTATCTGCCCGATTTTAACCTTCGCAATCTCCCGCTCTGGAAGGTGTATGCGCGCTAACAGCGGAACCGTATCAACAATTGTAAAAATCTTTTGTCCTGGCGTGAGCATACCCCCGCTGTTGACGAGCCTCTTCGTGATAATCCCATCGAACGGGGCGCGTATCTCGGTGTATGCCAGCTGAAGCTTGCTCGCCTCGAAGTCCGCCTCGGATTTTGCGAAGTTATACCTTGCCTGGTCATGTGATTCCTTGCTCACAATATTCTTGTCGAAGGTCTCCTGCGCCCGTTCCCACTGGCGTTTCCGCTCTTCATAAGTGGCGAGCGATGACTTGAAAACAGTCTTTGCCTCACGGTCGTCAATTTTAAGCAGAAGGCTCCCGTTTTTGACGTGATCGCCTTCCTCGAAGAGGATGTCATTTACCAGTCCGTTGGTTCGGCATACAATATCAACCTCTCTTTCCGCTTCCAGGCTGGTGGTGGTCTCGATATACGAGGATATGGGGCCATGCGATACCTGCACAGCTTTAACCGGAATGGCGGTTGTGCCCGAACCCTCGGTCGTCATTTGTGTCATCTCTTCCCTCTGTTTGTTCTTGCAAGCGGCCGCAAAAATCATGCTCAACAATAAAACGCCGAACAGGGCCGTTTTTCGATTTCTTTTTATCATACCTATTTTTCCTTCTTTCCCTTTATTTGCTTTTACTAAAAACCCGTTTTATGGACACACTGAAATCGTCCATGATTGTATAAATGCACGGTATAACCAGCAGGGTTAAAAAAGTGGACATACCAAGACCTCCGATGATTACAAGTGACATCGGCGCCCACATGCTCGCCATTCCTTCAGGCGAACTGAATAGCGCAGGCATAAGTATTGGCCCGGTCATGGGCAATAGGGCGAGGATCGTGGTAAGGGCGGTCATAAGTATCGGGCGCAGCCGGTGGTTGTTGGCGGAGACTATCGCATCCACGCGGCCGTATCCTTGTCTCCTGAGACGGTTTATCTGGTCTATCAGCACTATCGCATTATTGACAACAATTCCCATCAAAACGAGGAAACCGAGACGCACGTAATCGTCAATATTGGTTCCTGTAAAGTACATAAGCAGAAAAGTTCCGATGAAAGCGAATGGAATCGAGGTCATAATCGTTAATGGATGAATGAACGATTCAAATAGGGCGACCATTATTATATAAATCATAACAATCGCGAGATACATGGCGAAATTCGAGGACTCCTCGCTCGAAAATTGCTGGATCCATTGCTCCCCGAATCCCCACGTATAACCCGAGGGCAGAGAATATTTCTCCATCAGCTTCGATACACCTTTCAGTGTGAAGAAAAAATTCTGCAGATCGGAACTGACCTTTATCTGTATTGCGCCTTCCTTGTCCTCTCGCTCATAAGTGGAGGGTCCGGTCTCCACTTTAAAATCGGCGAGCGCCTCGAGAGGCACATTGTCACGGTTACCGGTCATCCCGAGTTTTTTCAATGATGACAGGCCGGTGCGGTCTGTTTTTTGGAGCCGGATTATTATCGGCACTTCCCTGTCAGCAGACCTGAAATAAGTGACAGGCCTTTCGCCGAAGGCTGACAGTAGATTGTATCCGACAAGAAGAGGACTGAGGCCATATTGTTGTGACCTGACCCTGTTGAGGTTGACGAGCATCCTGTCGTCCCCCGATTCGATGTTCAGCGATACATTCTTTCTGCCATATAGATCCGAAATCTTTTTTTCCAGATCGCTACCGATCATTTCGAGGACCATTTGATCCGGACCCTTTACGCGCAGAGACACGGTCAGAAAATTTCCTCCGCCGATACCTGACAAACCTTCCGTTTTAAATACCACCCCCGGCAATATGGGGAGTTTTTTAGCCATTTCCTGCTTAATCCGTTGAGTAGTCTTCTTGCTGCCCTTTTCATCCGTCAAATACAGGGTTATCGAACCTGTTTTTCTGGTATAGCGGGTGACCAGAGCTTTTATCTCCAACTCTTTCTTGTTATCTGTTAAAAGTTTTTCAGTTCCGCTTACGACGTCGCCGATAACTTCAAGCGAGAGGCCTCTTGCAAATTCCATTTCAATAGTTATCTGGCGCGCCGGCGTGTTAATCATCATATTCACCTGCAGGTTTTCATATAACCTGAGGGATAAAAGGAAAACCAGGCCTGTCCCGAGCAACACAACCCAGCGGAACCTGATGAAAATCTTCAGAATCTTTCCCATTACTCTCGTAAGGAAGCTCTTGAATCTGTCTTTATTCGGTTCAAGGGTTCTGAACATTACTGAGCTTGCCATCGGGACCAATGTAAGGGAAACGAATAAGGATGAAAAAAGGACAACAGTAACCGCGATAGCAAAATCCTTCATTATGGAGCCGAATTGCGATTGTGAATCGAAGACAAGGCGGAGAAATACCACGACTGTCGTAAGCGTCCCCGCAAGAACCGCCATCGCCACTTCGCTGCTGCCGAGGATAGATGCATCCTTCGCGTTCATACCTTCTTCCTTGTGACGGAAGATGGACTCGATGACCACGATGGATGTGTCAACCAGCATTCCGACAGAGAGGATCAGACCTATCAGTGAGATAATATTGAATGAAAATTCCATTCCGGCAAAACTGTTCAGAAGATAAAATACTGAACAAGCTATCAACAGGGATAAGGGTATAGCGAGGCTGATGATGAATACGCTTTTGAATTTTTTCAAAAACACAAAAAGTATCCCGACAACAAGTATGAATCCCATGAGGCCGTTGCTTTTCAGAATATCGAGGCTCTCATTGACCATAGTGGATGAGTCCCAAAGGGGATACGCCATTAATCCCTTCAATTGCTTGTCCGTTTCGAAGCTGGATAGGACATTTTTGATTTTACCGGCAACCTCCACTACGTTCGCCCTTGCTTGTTTGCTTATGCTGATGAGGATTGCGGGTTTCCCGTCAAGACGCCAGTATCTGTTAAGCTCGGGAAATTCGTATTTCACATCGGCTATATCATTGAGTCTGATATCATCCTTTGCCACAGGGATGCCTCCGACCTCGCCGACGGATTCAAATTCCCCGATCGTCCGGACGAAATATTTCTTGCCGCCGTCGAGGATATATCCCGAGCTGAGATTCATATTATTGTTTTGAAGGCTCTGATAAACCTGGTAGATGTTGATGTTGTATGCGCCGAGCGCTGCGAGGCTCAGGTCTATATCAATCTGTTTGCTCAAGATGCCGTAAACGTCAACCTGTGCAACGCCGTCCAGGCGCTCTAACCGTTTTTTAAGAATAAAGTTTATCTTTCTCGAGAGCTCATCGCTTGAGTACGATCCTGTAACCGCCATAAAGATTACCGGTATCTGCCCATAAGACCAACGGAAGATCATTACCTGGCGGACATCGTTTGGAAGGCGATAGCGAACTCTGTCCACCCTGTCCCTGATCTCGACCATCGCGAGGCGCAGGTCGCTGCCGAGATTGTATTCGAGAGTGATCCTTGCCGAACTCTCGGAGGATGACGACTTTATGGATTTCAATCCTGTCAGCGTGCTGAGACTCTCTTCGAGGGGTATAGTGATATCCCTTTCGATCTCGGCCGGAGACGAGGACTGGTAGGGAACGTAAACCATGACCTGCGGATTGTCCATATTCGGCAAGAACTCCACAGGAATCAAGAACAGTGACACAGCTCCGAACACCGCGAGCCCGATCAATATCATCGCAGTTGTAACCGGCTTTTTAATTGCGAATAATGGTAAATTCATAAATTACACTTAACGTTAATACATCCTGTTACAATTAGATAATACGTATAATTGGAGCAAAAAGTTATAATATCAGATATGCACTATCGAATTTATAAGATATTTTTTCGTCCGGATGAAAACGCGAACGGTTATATTCTATGACACTATTTTTTTATATGATTCGGGGTCTGTGTCTGACTCGGTGCTGATTAACAGGATATTCCTGAACGGCTGGTTTACATCGCTTCCGAGAAAACCGGGATGTTCGGCTTTCAAAGCTAGAACCGCCGCCATTCCTGCACAACCTGATTCTCCTGAAACAACTCCATTCCTGGCGAGGGTGCGCATCGCCATCTCGGCCCAGCTGTCTTCGATTGCGGCGAAGGCGAAAAAATGATCCCTGATCGCGCTCCAGGCGGTGAGCGATGGTGTGCCGCAGTTCAACCCGGCCATTATTGTGGATTCGCCGGATGGCAATACGGTAAACGGTTCGCCATCAGGGTTTTCAGCGGATTTCAAGAGGCAATCCGCGGACACCGGTTCCACCGAAACAAGCCTCGTTTTCGGATAAAACGCGGAGAAAAACTCTGCCGCCGCCGCGGCGAAAGCCCCCACGCCGGATTGGATGAATACGAGATCGGGAATGAATCCGTTTGTTTTCCCCAGTTGCTCCCATATCTCCGCAAACATTGTGAGATATCCCTGTTGAATAAAGAGAGGGATATTCATATATCCTTCATAACCGGTATCAGCGATAACAACCCTCCCGAACCTTGTGGCATCTTCAGCGGTGCGCCTCACCGTCTCATCATAGCTGCCGTTAATGACAATTACTTCAGCTCCTTCAGATTTTATCGCCTCTATACGCGCAGGGACAGAACCTGCCGGCATATAAATTACCGCAGGCCTGTTTAAAAGCCGCGCAGTCCATGCAAGCGCCCTCCCGTGATTGCCGTCCGTTGCCGCCGTGAAAATGATATTCTTCGCAATCTCTCTGCCTTTGCGTACAAAATCTTCCGGTTCGAGCTTGCCGCTGGACATTTCCTGAAGATAACGGTAAACCGCATACGATGCGCCGAGCGTTTTGAACGCCTTAAATCCAAACCTTTCGCCTTCGTCCTTGATCAGAATTTCACTAAAATCCAATTCAGCGGCAAGAGCACGCAGATTTACGAGAGGCGTTGGGGAATAGCCGGGCAATGCGCGGTGGAAAGATACAGCATCACGAATCCTTTCCTCGGTTTTTCCCCTGCCAGCCTGTTCCCCGGATAATTTCCTGTGAGGATTTATCAGAATCTTCATCCCTTCAACCCTTTTCCCAGCGGAATTATATAACCCGGTAGGATAATAATACAACAAAGATCGCCCTACTTTTTTTAGAAAGTGCATGGAAGTTGCTCTGCACTTACTAAATATAATAGTGAATAGATATAAAGGACAGTGATAAACTGACACATTTTGTAAAATTCTAATTTTCGCATATTACAAATTTTGTAATTTCCCAATATTTATCGAAAGATGTCGATAATCCGAAATCGCATTTCATTGATATTAAAGGTGTATCACAGCAATTTTCTTTTGATGCTGTGGCACACTGTTTGCTATATAATAAAAATGTAAAACTCTTTAGGAGGTAATTATAATGAAAAAAGGTTTCACACTTATTGAGCTCTTGATAGTTGTCGCTATCATCGGCATCATCGCAGCGATTGCGATTCCTCAGTTGGTTGACTACATTCAGAGGTCGCGTTGTGAAAGAACCGAAGGCGATATCCGCACAATAGGCGGCGCATTGGGTGCTTACTACACCGACTTTGGCGAATTCCCGGACACCGGCGTTGCAACAATGACCGCTTCTCTCGAAGCCGGACATCTCCAGAACGTTCCTGCCGCTGACGGTTGGAACCAGCCGTGGATTTATACCACAGTCGCCATCGGCGGCGCAGCTGACCAGGCATACTCCCTTCAGAGCTATTCAAAAGATAACGCTGCCGGTCCGATCGAGACCAAAGACAACATCAGCCCGAACGATGTCAACCGCCACAATTATGATGTCATTCTCTACTGCGGAACATTTACATCTCAGTGCAGATAAGACTCTCTTTTCGATTGAAAGCCCCTCGACAAGAGGGGCTTTATTTTTTTTCATCCGCTTTTCAAAAATTTACGGTCGAAGCCCGGCCTTAATCAGATGTTTAAATAAAATAAATTTCCTGCTTACATCCTTCGATTTTATTCTTGTACCTGATTTATGGATACATATGAAACAGAATAAGCGGAATGTTTATTCAATTCGGGAATTTTCAATAGATTCCTTGCTTTAACATTCCATTTCCATACAAAATTAATGGCAGATTTGTACACACAAGCCGTCTCAAGCGTATTTCAAGTATTAACGGTTAACTATGAGTCTCCACGTCCAAGATAACTGAATAAAAAAAATCAAGATGCAAGATGATTTTATCTTGATGAAAATGAAGAATTTTCATTGGATGCGCATTACCCTTATCGCGGTAAACAATTATGAGATGCGGAAATCTTCGGAGAGGATGATGCTGTCCTCCCTCGATGCGCCAGTGGAAATGACGGCAATAGGGCATTCCATCATCTCTTCCAGGGCTTTAATGTAGCGCTGCGCCTCGACGGGAAGATCATCAAATTTCTTCAAGCCAGCGGTTGTCCGTTTCCAGCCCTTGAACTCGACATAAACAGGCTCGAGGTTTTCTAAAATCTTCAAATCCGCCGGGAAATCTTTAATCAAATCTCCATTGAATCGGTATCCCGTGCATACTTTCACATTTTCGAATTCATCGAGGACATCCAGCTTGGTGATGGCAACATGATGAAGACCATTCACCCTGACGGCATACCTGGCGACGACAAGATCGAACCATCCGCAGCGCCTCGGCCGGCCTGTCGTTGCGCCATATTCTTTTCCTCGCTCACGCAGGGTTTCTCCTTCCTTGTCCTTGAGCTCGGTCGGAAACGGACCCTCTCCGACTCTCGTACAATACGCCTTGGTAATCCCGAGCACTCTGCCGACCGTCGAAGGACCTATTCCGAGGCCGGTGGTCACGCCCGCAGCAGATGAGCTTGACGAAGTTACATAAGGATATGTCCCGAAATCAATATCGAGCATCGTCCCTTGAGCGCCTTCGAACAGAACCTTTTTGCCTTCTTTGATCGAATTGAACAACAATAAGGAGGTATCAGCGATAAAAGGCCGCAACGCAGCCCGCCATGATTCGAATTTATTCAGTATATCGTTAATATCCATTGGCTTTGTTTGATATAGGAGCTCGATTTTTCGAATGTTCGCTTCCAGAAGTTCGGTGATATAATCGAGATAGGAATCCGATACGAGCATGCATGCCCTGATGCCCATTCTTAACGCCTTGTCTCCGTAGGTTGGACCGATGCCCTTGGATGTCGTCCCGATCTTGCGCTTGCCGAGAGATTCCTCCGAGCTTTTGTCTCTGTAGAGGTGGTACGGCATAATCAGATGCGATCGTTCACTAATGAACAACCTGTCATCGAAGCGAACTCCAAGTTTTTTAAGCGCATTCATCTCTTCGATCAACGCCTCTGGGTTCACAGCCACCCCGTTGCCAACTATGTTGATGATAGCCGGACGAAATATCCCGGAAGGAATCATATGCAGAATAAATGTGCTGCCTTCAAACTTGACCGTATGTCCCGCGTTGTTGCCGCCCTGGAATCGCGCTACGATATCGAAATGTGGAGCGAGAAGATCAACGATCTTTCCTTTGCCCTCGTCTCCCCATTGCATACCGATTATCGCAAGATTATTTTTCATTATTAAATCCATAAAGAATAATTGTGTATTTGTGGTTGAAAAGCCAAGCTATCATATGTGGACTGTAACGGCAAGGAATGGCGTTTTTGTCCCGTTTTTCATCTCATTGTCAATTTTGCCTTAAGAACACTTACAGTCTCCACAGGATCATTGACAATCGTATATAATGTCGGCCCATCGGGAATAATCGCCCCAAAGATGTCCAAAAGTGGTTTCCAAAAATCGCCTATGAATACAACCGGCGCCGGCGGCATAATTTTCTTTGCCACCATCTCCAGGAGAAGAGTGATCTCGGCGAGAGTACCACTCGAGCCTGGAAGAATTACGAATGCGTCGCTGCCGGTGATCAGCATCTTAAGTCTTTCGAAGAGATCTTCAGTACAAATCTTCTCATCGAGCCATCTGTTTCCCTTGCTCCCCCAGAACCCGTTTAAAATTACGCCAATCGTTGTTCCGGCAGCTCCGTTTGCGCCGCTCGCCCCGGCTTCCATCGTGCCACCGTATCCCCCGTTTTTCAGAACGAAACCCGCCTCGGCGATCAGCCTGCCGAGCTCTTTTGCAGTTTCGTATTCCAGTTCTCCGGGTTCAGGGGCTGAACTTCCGAAAACTGTAACAACCTTTGGCATCTCCTCAATCCTTTTCGAAAACCGGTTTCTTCGGCAGGTCTGTTTGATAAATGATTTTCTTGCGGACGCCGCCTTCTTTTTTTTTGAGCCATTCCACAAGAAATATTTGTCTTCGTATGATTTCCAGACCTGTAACCCGTCTTTCACCCGTACCGCAGCCGGAGTTGAAATACCATTCGCCGTCGGATTTGAACTTCGCATGATGCGTATGCCCGCAAATCATTATATACCGCCGCTTAGCCCCCCATTTGCCTATCCGGCGGTCTATTCTCTTGCCGTGATCCGGATTGTCCGCCGGAATGGATGGATCGAAGCTGCTGAATCCTATAAGCTCCATATATTTCCAGAGGGTGACTATCAGTCTTACGGGAATGAAGCCAAGTTTATAAACCAGGTCCCACTGATGGCCATGTGTTACGAGGATATTATCCCCGATAAATACCAGCGGTTTGAATCTGAGGCCGGGAAAATACTTATTCGACCAGTAGCGGTGAAATATCCTGAACTTCATATCTATGTTATGGTTTCCGTAAATCAGATGCAGCCTGTTTTTTATATAAAATTTAGATAAAACCTGATAGATCTCTTCGTTCGACTTGATTATTTCTTTCAGATTGAATTGCCATAGCTCCTCCCCATCTCCGTTCTCGATAAGGGTGAATCCGTTGTGATAATAGAACTTCAACGATTCGGCATACAAATCACGGTTCTTCCAGAAATCGCCCGCTTTGCTGCCGTATTTATCCCTGTGCTGGTCGGAAAGGATTACGTATTTTCTGTTCAGCGGCAGCTTTTCGGGATTCTGGGGTATTATCAAGTTCCAATTCATCTTCATAACTCCCTTATGAAAATCAACGGAATATACTATCAATATTTCTGCCTAAATCAATTTTGCGTAATATTTTCTCCATGCTTACATTTTACGCAAAAATGATTGAAACACTGAAATTTTTACGAAATCGGTAGTAATTCAGGAACTTTCCTCTTCCCCGCCTGTTATGACCGGTGGAATCTCGGGTTTGACAAGAAGGCTGGAATACGAGAGCAGCTTAACCTGGCCTGGCGGAGAGTTCTTCATTTTTCGCACAAATTTTTTCTGCGAATAATTCACCTGGACTTTGGAATTTGACCGCTGTTTACTAAAGAAAGCTGCAAGAGATGCCGCCTCTTCAAGAGTGGCTGGCGGGCACTTGCCGAGTTTACCGGGATTCCTGATGACGACGTGCGAACCGGCCGAACCCGCACAATGCAGCCAAAAGTCGGGATCCCTGGCATACCTGAAACTCAGAACATCATTATCCGATGCCTTTTTGCCGACAAGTATCTCCATCCCATCGGATGAGACGAAGCTTCTGAAGGGAACCCTTGCTGCCTGTTTGCGGGGCGCCCCCCCGGATTCCGATGATTTTATAAAGCCGGAATCGAGCATTTCCCTTTCAATTTCCTCCAGACCTGTGTCCGCGGAAGCCGAAACCTTTTTTTCGAAATCTTCCGTTTTTTTCAGCCTTTCCGAAGCCTGAGCGATCTTCTTGCTGACCATATCTTTTCCCCGTTTCGATTTCCGATATAAATTGAAAAAACGATCCGCGTTGGCCTGCAGGGAAAGCGCCGGCTCAATTTTTATCCGCACTTTCTGCTGCAGCGGATCAAAGATATCGGTTAATTCGACTGTCTCTCCGCTCTTGACCGCCGTGCCGAGATTTGCGACCAAAAGCTCCCCCCATTTTTTATATACTTCCGGGTTGCTGAACCTCGACATATCATGTTGAAGGTTTTTTATTAAAGTCTCGGCGGATTTTCTTTCTCTTGCGAGTCTGTCGGTTAAACGATTTTTCAGGGTGGAGAGTTTAGACCGGTTTTGGAATTCTATATGAGCGGCGCTGAGGCAGCTGCTGACTGAATTATAGTTAACTAATCGCAAGCCCTTGGCTTGTTCGAGAGGGGTTAGCACGTGAAAGAAGGGTTTCGAAGATTTTGAGATGAGAGAAGCCGATGGAAGATAGAGCCCCGGCGAATAATTCTTTTCGCGTCTTATTCTTCGAATTTCCACGATCAGGTTCCAGGCATGTTGGACAGATTTTCTCAACCCGAGGGCTAGCTCGGCGGCAGGAATTGAGCCGAGACCGAAAATGGACGAAGCGAGAAGGGCTTCGAGCCGCGAATCTGTTTTCACCGCTTCATCGGAAAATCTTTGCAGGTCCTCCCTGCTGACATTATCCAGATTGACAGCGCATGGCGGAGGGGGAGGGGAATAGAACAGGTTCAGGTCGAGGATCCGGTTAACGTTCTTGACGGGACGTTCCAGGGCGAGGATTTTTCCGTCTTCCGCAAGCAGATAGGCGTTGCCGGTTTTCCCTGTGAATTCGAGCACGAGAAGACATGCGATCTGGATACCCTCTCTGCTTTTTACAAGCTTTATTTCCAATATCCGCTCATACGGCGGCTTTCTGAATTCCTTGATATAAGCCCCCTCTATATATTTTCTCAATAGGAGCATAAACCGGTTTGTGTCGCTGGATTGGTTTGGCCTGTCGTGTAATAACCTGCAGCCTATCTGAGGACCGGCAACAGCAAAATGAAATATCCTTGCGGGATTATTGAAGAGCGCGATGTAATATCCGTCATCCGCATAATAATATATTTTCGCGACGCCCGCGCCGGGCAGGCTCTTGTTCCATTCGTCAAGCAGGGCTTCAAGAATAATATTGTCCATCTAAAAAAAGATAACACATAATGCTGAAATTAAAAGCGAATGAGGTTTAATTAAAAGCGCTTGTATAATATCAGGTATTCAATATAATTCCTCCAGGTCAGGAGGGCTGATTGATGAAAGAAAAACTGCCTGTTATTTTAATGTTTGTCGTTGTTGCAGCAGTCGGGTTCGGGATTTTCTATGTAGTTACCCATTATATAAATGCTCCGAACGAATCCAGTGATGTCTCAACAACCGAAGAGACCAGCAATATTCCCAAATCAGTTCAATTATCATTCGATGAGAGAGTATCCAAGGCTTCGTCAGACGGATATGCTGATCCGAAAAAACGCTATTGGATAAACGCGCCGGTAAAATGGCAATTGGTGGACAAGGATCTCATGATGAAGGCCGGGGTAGAAGCGCTGCCTTCAAACCTTAAGGATTGGGTAAAACCTGAGAACGTGGATGTTATGTTTATGGACCTCTCAACATCCGGGCAGTACGGATCCAACCTTAATATTATCTCGCTCGATCCTTCCTACGGCTTGGAAATAAACGATACCACATTCCCACAACTGAAAACCCAGATACTCGAACAATACGGAAATATGAACTTAACCGATTTTCAATTACTAAATTCCGAAATTAAAGATGTAGCCGGAAGGAATTGCGCGTATTTCGAACTGACTTTCAGTCTTTTGGGAAACGACATCAGAACGATTCAAGTCATTGTCCCTGGAAGCACAGCGGCGACAATTCTCACATACACTTTAAACGCCAAGCTGTACGATGATACTCTGAAGAAAAAAGTGGAAGACAGCTATAATTCCTATTTTTCGAACAACGAAAAGGGATTTTAAGAAAAATTCGCCGCATCCCGCTATGTTTTTATAACGGAATGCGGCGATTCTATTTTTCAATATCCAGAGTATTATTCAGCTTTCTGAATAACCGTCATTTTTATCTATTTGCATGGCCAGGATGATACCGAAATGGAGTTGTCGTATTCATTCGATTCTATTAGATAGTTGGTAACATCCGCCGTAAAGGTTACCTTGACTCCACAATTGACAGATCCATACCAGCCCAATTTTTTCTCCTGACCCGGCTCAAACGGACCAAGTTCACCTGTTAAGATTATCTGATTATCAATTTTTAAACTCCACATAGTAGTACCTGTTACTGGCAGGTTAGACTTGTTTACGACATAAGCCTCGATATCGGCGTCAATATTACCCTTGTTGAAATTAAATATCGTGCCTGTATTCCAGGAGGTGCTCAGCTTTTTCATGTTCATACCGGCCGCCATAAGGTTTGGCAGATTTTCCGCAGGCTGTGATGGTTCGGGTATAAAAGTGGGATTACAATGAGGCGGGCCAAAAGTGTGTTCCCATGTATTATCCAATTCATTCGATTCGACGGTTATATTTCCCGGATCCACTGTAATGGAAAATTTTGCACCGCATTTTGCATTCCAGACGTAAGCAGACTTCTTTGACCAACCTGCGGGGACAGAAGTTCCGGGAGCGCCGGGCGCATTCACCTTTGTGTAATTTCCATCTATATTCAGTAAAGTGGAGGGGCGAGGTTCGGCAGGGCCGTCGCCAATATTATTAATATTGTAAGTGATAGTGACTTTTTGATTATCATTGAAACTCTTTGGAGACCAGTCGACATCGGATATTGTCAGGTTAGGTATTCCGGCAATAGTGAAATTAGGTTTCTGAGGATCTCCGGGCATCCTGTGCCGCTTGGGAGGACGTCCGATATCAGTATAGACCGGTAATGGATCCGGCTGAATAATGGAAGGACCACAGTTCAAAGTCTGAGTCCAATCATTGTCGTTCTCATTACTTTCAGCTACATCATTACTGGTATCCACCCAGATAATTACTTTCGCTGGGCAGGAATAAACAAAGCCTGATAAAGTAACATTATCGGAATCTCCCGGCTGGAGAGCCTTGACGGTAGATGATCCGACGGTGTTTCCGCAGATTTCAACTTTCGTATAAGACACAAGCGCCTCGGCGCCTCCGGTGTTCACAACCTGATAGCTGACACTCAATGTATCATTCTGATTAAAGGTCTGCGGATTCCATGTGACATTTTTTATAACCAGATTAGGTTGCTGACCTCTCGGCGGGGGTGGAGGAGGAGTGGGCCCGCTATCAACAGCGAAATTAACTTCTATGTGGTTATTCTTAGAATTTTTATCTCCAGAGGTTTGATTCGGGTCAATGTCAAAATAGACGGTATGGTTTCCTGTAACAGCAGTCCAGCTGAAAGAAAATGCCTTCTTCGTGGTCTTTAATAATGCCGGTCCAGCCGTACTTAAAAGCTGCGCGCCGTCTATCCCTCCCACTACCTCGAAAGGTTGGCTGTCGCCAAGCGTGGCCCTCACGGTTGCCGTAAAAGTCACAACGTCTCCTGTGGCAGGCGCGGCCGGATTGATTATTATCGCGCCGTACCAGATCAAATCGGCCTGTGGATACGCTGCCATCGCTAAAAGAATTAGAAAGAAAACAGTGATCAATTTGCTCTTCATTATAAAGTTCTCCCTTTTTAACTTCTGATACAATACATTAATACTAACAGAGTCTGGTGTAAAAACTGTTAGGTAGATTACACTCCGACCAAAAAAAGAGCTAAAAAATCAGGATTTATCTAATATATTTGATTCATTTGACGGGTTTCTTTAACTTGACGATGAGGCCAGTAATATAGGTCGAGAGAACTATCAAAGCAAAGGGAATCCATGTTCCAATTGCGCTTTTAAACATATCAAAACTTTTTTCTATGAACAGGGCGATAAGAAAGAAATCCATAAATAGAACAACGCCTAAAAAAAACAGCGCGGTAGTGAGAGAAGATGTGTAGTTGAATT
>Ga0315278_10000015_pt1 | contig 172426 bp, 128 predicted proteins | sample YL17G06_0_MG_FD_203880 | JGI IMG/M metagenome (GOLD analysis project Ga0315278, IMG submission 203880) | Sediment microbial communities from Yellowstone Lake, YNP, Wyoming, USA - YL17G06_0 | ecosystem: Environmental > Aquatic > Freshwater > Lake > Sediment | place: USA: Wyoming | collected... | reverse complement strand
GCGGGCCTTCTCGCCCTGGCCCAGCGCGCGGTAGAGGTCGCCCATTCGCTCGTAGGACACGGAGAGGTCGCGCTGGTAGTCGGCCCGATCGGGTTCGGCCTGGGCCAGGCGCTCGCGAATGCCAAGCGACTTCAGGTAGGACTCGCGGGCCTGCTCGCCCTGGCCCAGCGCGCTGTAGAGGTCGCCCATCTTGTTGTAGGACACGGAGAGGTCGCGCTGGTGGTCGGCCCGATCGGGTTCGGCCTGGGCGCGGATGAGGAGAAGCGCCTGCACCTCTAGCCAGCGCTCTAGAGCGCGGCCGATCTGGCCGAGGGCGAGATGCGCGTCGGCCTCCTTGTCGGCTATGGCCGGGTAGTCGGGATGCCGGCTGGGAAGCAACTCGAGGACCTCCGCGGCCAGAGCGGCGATGCCGGCCGTGTGCCGGAAGCGCCGAAGGACCTCAAAGCAAAAACCGCCCACGGCCACGGCCGAGTCGAAGTCATCCCCGGCCAGGAAGTTGCGCACCGCCTCGATGGCGTCTTCGAGGACTTGGGGGCCTTGGCTCTCGTGCTTCACCCGCCACAGGCGGTAGCGGCCGGCCCGGCAGTAGCGCTCGGTCTGGGCGGCACGGGTCGCTGGGTCGGCGGCCTGGGCGGTCGACATCGTTAGACCGGCGAGACCCTGGGCCGTCCAGCGGTGGGTCCTGGCCAGGCCATCTTGGGGCGACACGTAGACGAGGGAAAGCTCGGCCAAGCGGGTGAGGGCCTCCGCCGCCCGCTCCACGCCGGCCGCCTCGGCCGGGCCGTCGGCCAGCATGTGGGCAAGCCCCGCCGGAGAGACGGGGAGGTTTGAGACCGCCGCCTGGAAGAGCGCGTCATCGATGCCTTCCTGCCGGGCCATGCCCGCCAACTCCTCGAGGAGCACATCGCGGGCGCCCAGTTGCACGACCTGCCTCATCCCCTCATCGAAGCCAATGGGGTCGGCCCCCAGGTCGATACCTTCCTTCTTGAGGAACTTGTTTAGCTTCTCGGTGAGACGGGCTAGATGGTCTTTGCCTTCCGGGTGCGGCTTCCGCTCTCTCCCGCGGAGAAGCGCGTCGAGAAACTCAAGTAGGCGAGGATGTCCGTCGATGCGGTCAATGATCTTGGCCGTTTCCTTCGGGTCGCGGTCCCAACGGCCGAGCTCGGGAAGCCGCAGGAGAAGCTTGCGCGTCTCGGCCCCCGTAAGGGAGTTTAGGGCGATGTTCCGCAGGCGATCGTCAAACCCGGGGACGGGATACCGGCTGGTGATCAGGAGGTGTCCCCGGCGGGCGCTATCGACGAGGTGGCCCAGATAGGCGCCCACGCTGGGATCGCGGAACGCGCCGCCACCCGTTGACAGGTTCTGCTCGAAGTCGTCGAGCACGAGGAGCACCGGTTCCTCGGTGAGCATCCTGGCCAGGAACTCCAAGCGGAGCTCGTCGTCGAGTTCTCCCGAGACCATCCGCTCGGCCCGCTCGCGCGTTTCCGTCCGCCCGCTCTCCAGGAGGCATCGACCAACGCTCTTGGCCACGGCCGCGAGATCGAAGGGTCCTTTGTGGTCCGCCGGCCGGAAGCCACTCTCCTTGAGACGCCACATCACCCGCCCGGCCAGGGCGCTCTTGCCCACACCTCCGATGCCGGTGAGGACCACTCCGGCATACGGACGGGTTGTATCGCGGAGGGCGCGAAGGGTGTCGCGAAGCTCCCGCCGTCGCCCAACGAGATCGCCGACATTGAGCTGGGGCACCGACCCGGCGCCCTCATGCACCGGACGTTCGCTGAGGGGCGCCTTGTCCAGGGAGAAGTCCGCCAGGGAAGGCTCCTCGCCGGCCACAAAGAGGGTGGCCGTGGCGTACTCGGGCTGGATTTCCTCCGGCCGGGTCTTCGCGGGATCCGCCGCCAGGCGGGTCTTCTCGAGATCCTTACGGGCCGCGGCCAGAGCCCGGCCGGCCAAGGGGGGCTCACGGAGGAGAAGGTGGCCATAGAACTTGCCGGCCAGGGCCGTGGCGTAGTAGTCGCTCACTGAAGTCTGCATGGCCAGAACGCAGGGTACCCCGGCCCGGAGAAGGGCCTCGGCGAAACTGGCCGTCTGCTTGTTGTCCACTCCGCCGTGGCAGGCGTTGAGGAAAACCAGCGGCAGTGGCCGCCCGGCGCGGCGGATGGGCTTGAGAAGCTCCTCGGCTGTGGTGCGGACGGAGTTGCCCTCTTCGTCTTCGAGCTCCAGGCTGCCCCGCTCGCCGTGGCAGGAGAGATGGAGGACATGGTAGGCGTCGCGTGCGATCGCCTTGCCGATGACATCCGGATGGCCGACCTCCAGAACGCGAACCTCGATGTTCTCGTGCCGGCGGAATTCCTCGACCGAGTCCAGCATGGTCTGCAGCTCCCGCTCGTGGTCGAGGACTACGGATCGGGTCTTGCCCTCATCGGGCGCGCCGACGGCCACGAGAACCTTGAGTGGACCGGGAAGCGGCGGGCTGGGTTTGGCCTCCAGGCCCAGCGGCCGGCGAAACATCACCACCGGCGGTAGAGTCGCCAGGAGGCGGCCGTCGCGGAGCCGGAGGGCCTCAAATGGCAGCCCGAGAAGCTCCGGATCGTCGGCCTGGAAGCAAACCTCGATCAGGGCGCCTACCCCGCACCCGTCGACCAGGCTGGCCAGGGCCTCGCCCGCGTCGCCGGGCAGGCACAGTTCCCCCAGGGCGCGGCCGAGATCGACCAACTCCGCCTCCCGGGAGGTTCTGGCGGCCGCCGCGGCCTCGGCGGCGCCGCGGGACCCGGGACGGAAACCCTGCAGGAAGGCCGCGCGGCCATGGGCTACGGCGGGCGGGAGGGTCCGATGGGAAACGCTTTGGTGCTCCGTGTCCCCGAACTTGATCCCAACGCTAAGACCGGAGGCGCCCTCGTGGCGCAAGGTCACCAGGACCCGTTCGCACCGGCCCTCGGCCGGGCTTCCAAGCGGCGGCGGCCCGGCCTGCCGATTGAGAAGCGCGTCGGCGATGGCCTCGATTTCCTCGATGCCCCGCCGGGCCAGCGGGCGGAGAAGAGGTGGGATGTGGACGTCGTCTCCAAGAGTGACGGGAATGACCATTTTCTCCCCTTGGATGCGAGCCTCCGTAAGGGTGCTGGCCTCGGCGGTAGCCCAGCGGCTGTCCTGTGTGTTGGCCGACAAGACGATCAGCCCGGCTTCGGCCTGATCCAAGGCTTCATTGATCTTGGCCACAATGTCGTCCCCGGGCCCGATCTCCCACTTGTCGAGCCAGGCGTCGATGCCGCGATCGCGCAGGGCCTGGGCGAGCTTCTCCACGGCGGGTTTGTCCTTGGAGGAATGGCAGACGAAGACACGCTTACCCAGCATGGCTGGCCCGACCTCCCTGACGTTCCAGTTACGGGGTTGATGTGGGGCTAGGCGACAAGGATTGACATGCCCGGCTGATTCACGCTTGTCCGTCGCTGTCCTCCCGCAAGAGATGGATTTACCCGCCGACTCCTCGGGGTCCCGGCCAAGGTCCGGGCGGGCACGTTGCACGGGGTTCGTTCTGGGGCAGCCCTGCTCGGGAGGAGCTGCGGCGACTTCATGGAAAGCACGCTACAACTCACCCATGCCGCACGTCGGAGGAGGGAAAGCAGATGCCTGCCGCAGCCCGCCCACCCCTTACGGTGGAGCGCAAGTCGCGTCCTGCGAACCACCCTCAACCCGACCCCCGGACGGAAGCGACAGACCCCGAGCCGGATCCCATAGAGGAGTTGTGCCGGATTGGTGACGCCTACAAGCAGGCCACCGGGTTCACGGCCGATGACGCCATTGTCCGCATCCTCAGCAAGGTACGGAGTCGGTGAACCTGCGAAGGTAGTAATCGACACTAACGTTTGGTTGACTGCCATCCTCAGACGGGAGAGGGCAGCCTGCTTCGTTCTGGACCATGATCGCGCTCGAAGCCTGCGTGGAAGACCCCAGCGACAACGCTGCTACGCACGTCCCGCGGACTGATCCCACCAGGGCTTCAAGTGGTGGTTTAACCCTGGGCTTCTACGATCTCGAGGCGGCGGGAGCACAAGCGATCGACAGGTTAGGGACGGCCGCGCTTCCGCGCGATTTGAGCCTTTCATCGCCACTTCTACCCAGGACAGGGTCCTTCACGTGCCTAATATCTATCCTCTGGGCTGAACTGGAGAGGATGGTCACCGATGAACGACAAGATCCGGGCTCTCGCACCTTTCCTGGCTCGCGATCCGCGCCTGGTATTCCGCCTTGACCCGGCCGGCGGGGCTGTGCGCCACCTCAGGGGTGACTTGGCCGATCTGGGCTATCCCGAACCCGGGCCCGGGCCGTCTTCGCCCGGATCACCGCCCCCCCCGCGCCGCCCGGAGGACGAGGTCCTCCGGAGCGCACTGGTGGGGTTCGTCGAGACCCACGCCGGCCTCCTCGGGGCCGGGGCGACGGAGACAGGCGACCACGATCCGCCACCCCCGTCCTTCGGTCACCTGGCTGTCCTTCGCGAGTTTCCGGCCTCCTCCGGCGACGTCGAGGTCATCCTCGAGCAGCGGCACGGCCCGCTCCGCGTGAGGGGCGGGACGATTCGCTTCCGGGTCACCGCCTCGGGACGGCTTATCAGTCTATCGAACCACCTGCGCCCCGGCCTTCATCGCTTGCCACTCACGCCACGCCTCACCGCCGAGGAGGCCGTCGCGGCCGCCCGGAAGCGACTGCCCTCCCTGACCCAGCCCGTGTGCCCTCCCGAGCTTCTGGTCTACCCCCAGTCCGGCTCGCTCCGCTCCGGCGGGGAGGGGCCCCCTCTAGCCGACCAGGGGCCCCGCCTGACCGGGGAGAGGCTCCGCCTGGCCTGGGAGATCCACCTCCAGGGCCTCACCCGCGGCGCGCACGGCTCCTATTCGCGTTGGGTGACCTTCGTCGACGCTCTCGACGGTGAGGTCTTTCACTTCTACGACAATGTCCAGACCGAGTCGAATCTGGGTTCCGGCGTCGGCTACTACTCCGGCCCCGGCCCGCTCAACACCACTCGTCAGGGTGAGACCTACGAGCTCCGCGACACGACACGCGTTGACTCCGGCGGGCCGGTCATTATGACCCACGACGAGGATGGAACTTACCCCTCCTCCGACTCCGACAACACCTGGGACGACCCGTCCACCTTACCCCGCGACCAAAACCAGGGGACCGAGGCCGACTGCCATCGCTTCTTGGCCCAGGCCGTCGACTACTTCGGCCGGGTTCACGGCTGGCAGAGCTACGACGGCCTGGCCAGCGACGCGGAGATCGTCGCCCACTACAACCTCGACTACCCCAACGCCAAGTGGGACGGGGACTTCCACGTTATCTGCATCGGTGACAGCGACACTGTCAAGTACGATTACTTCGGCGCCGACGACGTAGTGGCCCACGAATTCACCCACGGCTGCATTCAGTTCAACTTCAATCCCGAGTACCTCCGCGAATCCGGGGCCCTCAACGAGGCCGCCGCCGACGCGATGGCCGCCTTCATCACCGGCGACTGGCTCATGGGCGAAGATCTCTGGCTCCCCGACACCTCCCCGGCCATGCGCAATGTCCCCAATCCGACCAACGGCGGCCAGTGGGACAACACGAGCGAGGAGGCCGCCATCGCCAGCGCCGATGCCGGCCACTACCCCGACCACTACGAGGACCGGTTTCAGGGCGACTACGACAACTACGGTGTCCACTTCAACAGCACCATTGTGAGCCACGCGCTCTACCTTCTCACCGAGGGCGGGACCCACGCCCGGAGTGGCATCCGGGTCGAGGGTGTTGGCCAGGCGGCGGTTGAGACCGCCCTTTGGGACACGGTCTCCCGCAAGCTCATCGGGAACCCGCAGGCCGATTTTGTCGATTTCCGGGAGGCCTTCACCGAGGCTTGCCTCGACCTCTACCCGACCGACGTAAATCTCCTGGCCCAGGCCAAGGCGGCCTTTACCGCCGTGGGTGTGGGCCCCGACCTCTACGTGCGCGACAGTCTCCGCGACGACGGGCAGGAACCCTACACCGGGAGGGAACTCTACGCCAGCCCGGACATCATCAACCGCACCTCGCCCGTGGCCGATCCGGTCAGGGACCTGGGGGACATGGGGCGGGGCAATCTCGGCGAGAACGTCCTCGCCGGCAAGGACAACTACGTCTACATTCGCCTTCAGAACCGGGGTAGCTGCCCCGATGACGCCGTGATCCAGCTCTACTTCACCGAGGCCACGACCTTCGGCGTCCCCTCGGCCTGGAAGGCGGTGGGCTCGGCGGCCAAGGTGGCCGTGGTTCCCGGCAAGGTCAGCGTGGCCGGGCCGATCGTCTTTCCGGCGAAGCTCATCCCCGGGGTGGGCCACTACTGCCTCATCGCCGTCGTGGCCAGTTCCCTCGATCCGGCCCCGGACACCTCGCTCATCGCCGATCACGAGACCTACCTCTCCTACGTGGCCGGCAGCAACAACATCGCCTTTCGGAACCTCGACGTGGTCAAGGACCCGCCGGCCGGGGGGTGGGTGACGGTGGTGGCGCGGGGGCTCGGCCGGCCGGAGCGGGTGGGGCCCGAGGATCGTGAGCCGGAGCGGGCGGGGCCGGAGTCCGCGGCGGTCACGGAGGTTTATGACCTTGAGATTCTAGTGGCCGCCGGAGCGCCCCGGGTGGTCTTCCGCGTCCGTGGCCCGGCCGGAAGCTTGGCCAAGGCCCGGGCCACCCCCGGTCTTGCCCGGCGCGGCGCGGACGGCGGCGAGGACGTCTACGAGGTCGTCGACCCCCAGGGAGGCCGGTTTGAGGATCTGCCGCTCAGCGAGCCGGTTCGGCTGACCGTGGAGTGGACGGCGACCGGACCGGTCCATCCGTCAGGCCCAGCCAGTCCTTTCATCACTCTTCGGCAATCCTGGCGGGGTCGCGTCCTGGGGGCCTTCGGCCTGACGCGGGCCTGACACGGGGACTACTCCGTCACATAGTCCTCCGCGATCGCCGGGGCCCAGACCTCGAAGGGTAGACTCACGGGCCCGTCCGCGCCGGGGACGCTCGCCCGTCCGGCGAAGGCGTAGACTGGCTGGAGGTAGGGTGTGCCGCCGGAAGCGTAGGTCACGGCCCAGGCTACCCGGACCGACTCCACCATGGCCGGCCCCCGGACGACATCGCCATCCCCGGCCGGCCCGGGGTACTCTCGCGTCGCCCACTCCAGAAGACCCTTGCCCTCCCTGACCAGCTTCCAGGCCTCGGCCACCGGCCTCAAGGGGTAGGCCGACGTGGCCAGACTTGGAAGCCAGGTCGCCGAAGCCATGGCGATCCTGCCGCCCTCGCCGATTTGCGCGTTGGCGAAGGGAACCACGCTCACGACGTCGGCCGGGATGGCGGGTTTGAAGCCCACAAGAAGGGTTCCGTTCCCCAGATCCTCGGTTACCTTTCCCGGGCCAAGCTCCCCGGCGGAAACGAAGCCGGAGCTTACCAGCCAATCCCGGGCTAGGGCCACGGCCCTGTCCGCGCTGGGCAGACTGGCCCGTGGACGGGCGCCGAAATCATAGGCCTGCGTGTAAATGATGTAGCCGTTGGAGTAGGCTCGGAGAGCGGGAGCGCCGTCGCCGGGATCGGCGGCCAGGATGAAGCCGTCCTGGAACCCTTCCCGGACGACCGGTGCCGCAATCCCGAGCCTGCCGGCCAGGGTCTTCACCCGCTCCTCGCTGAAGCCGGGGCTCGCCAGTCGATACACGGTCTCTCGCGCCGGGAGATCGGGCCAGGCCGCGGCCAGTGGCGCCGAGAGCGAGTAGTCGAGATCGAAGGTGAAGCCCGGCCCCCCGGCCGCGCCCTGACTGGGTTTGAGGCCCGATGCCAGACCGGGCAGCCTGCCGAACTCGGCCACCGGTCCCGACGCCGGACCGAGGTAGAAAGCCAAGACCAGCCCGGCGCAGACCGCGACGACGGCCACGGCCGGAGCGATCCAGCGACCTCGCCCCCACTTGGCGGCGCCGGCGCGGGCGGCTAGACTCATGTCCATACCCCTCCCAGGATGTAGCTCCATGATCCGGCGCCTGAGCCGGCTTCGCGGGTCGCGGTCCATGGCCGGCCCGGCCACGGCCTGGGCCAAGAGATCGTCCAGCGATTTTCCGACCCGCGTGTCCCCGATGCGGCCGGGCTTCCCCCGTTCGTCTTCATCCATGGTCTTTTGCCAACCCTTCTCTCAATTTCACTCTGGCCCGGTTCAAGAGACTTGAGACAGCCGTCAGACTTCGGCCCGTGGTCGCGGCGATTTCCCGGTTGCCCAGACCCGCCGCGTACTTGAGCAGGACAACCTCGTTTTGAGCCCGGGGCAGTTCCTGGATGAGGCCCCGGATGGAAGATAGCCTCTCGGCAGCGAGAAGGGCCTCCTCCGGATCACGTGTCTCGTCCACTCCCCCGCCGCCGGCGAGTTTCGCCTCGGAACCCGCGGCATCCACTGCATCCGCTCTGTAGGGAATCGTCCGGGCCCGCCGTTTCAGGCAATCCCAGCAGAGATTGCGGGCAATGCGGAAGAGCCAGGCGCCGAAGCCCCCGCCCCTCCAGGAGAAGCGACTGAAGTTGGAGAGGGCCGCCAGGAACGTCTGGGCCGTGACATCCTCGGCCTCGGCCTTCGATCCTAAGCGTCGATAGGAGTAGGAGTAGACCCGGTCTACGTAGATGTCGTAGAGGGCGGCAAAGGCCTCGGGATCGTGGAGGGCCCGGGCCACAAGCCCCCGGATGGCGACCTGATCGCCCACCCCGTCTTCGCCTGCCGTTTCTTGAATCGGTCCAGCCATCCCCGAAGCCACCTCACGCCCAGAACATCTTCCCTATCTCTCTAACCGCTTAACCGCTTTCCGGGCCGGAAGTCACGCTGGCCCATCCCCGCGACCCGAGCTACCTCGAAATGGAGGTGACGAGCCGTGGAAGTCATTCAGGCCGCTGAGGCGTCCAGTTGCTGGTGGACTTGCTGGGACCTCGCCCCGCGAGGTGGGCCTTCGGCTTTCGTTTCCTACTTCCGCTGGGCAAGGAAGGGACCCCGCCGGTTGGGCGGGGTCCAAGAGAACAGCGAGTTGCCCGGCCTACTAAGCCGGAAGGTTCCACCAAACGATGCTGTCATTCATCCATTGAGTCGGGTACCCGTTGGCCATACAGACCTGCCAGCAAATCGACCAGCAATCAACCGGCTCTTCCGCCGCGCTCCTATAGACTTCCACGTCAGTGCGCCTCCTCTCGCCGTCCGGTCTCGACCGGTCGCGTACCTTCCCGGTTCCCAAACCTGGTTCGCCGCTAGCTGTTACAAACCTCCTCATTTACCACTTTTTGTCTTCTGTCTGCGCGGATCACCGCTTGCCTGGACCCCCAAGGGAGCTGGCTCAAGTGGCGATTTCCATCCGGGCGGATAGGAGGAACACTCTCCCGCCCCGGACAAGGGCAAGCCGAACCCTGTCGATCCCACTCGTCATCCCGCGTCAACGCTGCTGTCATTTGGACGAGGGGAGGTGATCGGTCACATGGACATTATCGACGCCATTCCACCGGGAGGCTGTGGCAGCACCTGCGCGTCTGTCTGCATGGCGCTCTGTGTGTTCGGAGGCGGAGGGCTGTCGTTCACCAACGACGGCGTGGCCTGGGTCGGCGCCCTGTTCACTCCGGAGACGTAGAGCCGTCTCCCGCGAGAGGCGCCCAGGGGCGCCGGCTCGGCCCGAGTGCACCTAGGCCGCGGGTGGGCGCCCACCCGCGGCCTAGATTTCGCCGGGCCTGGGGCGAAGTCTCTCTTCGTTCCTCGCTGAAGCGATAGCCATTCTCATCGGGTCGGATAGGAGGAAGGTCCTTTCTCGACAGAAAAGGGACGTCCTGCCAGATCGGTTCGGCTCTAGGAGTCCGGTTTCGACAGAGAAGCGAGAGAGTCCCGATTGGCGACTGATCCAGGAAACTGCGGTGGGGTGAGCGAGATTGAACCGAGACCAAGAAAGTGACAGGAAGCCACTTCCCTTTTCCTTCAGCACTCTGAGCGGGGCGACCTACGTCTACGACGACCTCTCCGGGGTCATTCTTCCGGCCGTCGGGCCGGTCGCCAGGTTGGCCGAGAACGCGGACGGCCCGGAGGCCGACTCGCTCATCCAGGGCGCCTTCGGGCGCTACCGCGAGGCCGCGGCCCGGAACCGCCCGCCGGTCCGGCCCTGGACCCCCGAGCGCGTGAAGCAGGATACTCTCCTGGCGCCGTCTTTGCAGGTGACCCTAATCGTTACCGAAAGGTGCACCCTGCGCTGCCGCTACTGCGTCTACACCGGGACATATGACTACTCGCGCAGCCACAGCGGCGCCGACATGTCCCTGGAGACGGCCATCCGGGCCGTGGACTACCTGGCCGCACGCTACAAGGAACGGGAGCGCCATAACCCCGGCCGGACCCCCGCCCTCGGCTTCTACGGCGGCGAACCGCTTCTGCGGCTCGACCTCATTCGCAAGGTAGTGGAGCACGTCTCGCGCATCGGACTAAAGTGCTCCTTCAACGTGACCACGAACGGAACCGTGTGCGACGACGAGACTATCGAGTTCCTGGCCAAAAACGACTTCAACGTGGCGGTGAGCCTCGATGGTCCGCCCGGTGAGCACGACCGCAACCGGATATTCCCCGACGGCCGCGGGAGCTTCTCCTACGCCTACGGTCTTCTGGCCAAGCTGCGATCCGCGCGCGAGCGGTATGGCGCGGGGCAGCCCGGCCAGACCCCCTACGTGATTCTCAGTTGCGCCGACAGGGCCACGGACTTTCAGGTTCTGAGGGAGTTCTTCGACAGCGACCCCGGCACGTTTGCCAAATCCGGAGCGCGAGTCTCGATGATCTACCCCTACCGAACTTCTTACTACGACGGTTGGTCGGAGGAGAACCTTCGCCGCGCGGAACGCACGGCCAGCGCGATGTGGCCGGAGTACCTGGAAGCCGCGGCGGCCCAAGATCGTCCGGATGCGATGAGCTTCACCGGAACGATGTTCGGACTGCCCCTTAGGGGCCTTCTCTCCTCTCTGTGTAGCGACATCAGCCCCATGCGCGGAGCGTGTGTTCCGGGCAGTCGCCTGGCCGTGGATCCGGCGGGACGGCTGCATATCTGCGAGCGGGTGAACAACAATTACGCCATCGGCGACGTGGAACGAGGTCTTGATCTAGAGGTTGTCGTGGAGATGCAAAACGCGCTGCAGAGTTACATCCAGGACCACTGCGCCGACTGCGGAGTTAAGCGCCTGTGCGGGGCCTGCTTCTCGCACGCCCTGGTGGACAAACCAATGAATGTCGAGATCCCGGCCGACTTCTGCCGCCAGACCCCCAAGGGGTGTCGCAACAACCTGGGTTCGCTCTTCACGATCCTGGAGAGAAACCCGGCCAGCCTGGCGTCCTTCCAGTCGAGCGTCGACGAGATCGAGCAGGACCGCATCTTCAACGGGTGAATACGGAGGGGACCACATCTCACCTCCCTGAGAGGACGGCTGGTCGCATGGGCTTCCTGCGCCTGCATCCGGAGTGCCGCCTAGTGGAGGGCGCCCGAAACATCTGCCTCTACGATTGTCTGGGCGGGAGTCTTGCCTCCCTCCACCGCGTGGAGTCTGATTTCGTCCGCGAGGCCCTGGGGTCCAAACCCATGGAGGAGCTTCTCCAGGCCCGGACCCCGGACGAGCGCCAGAAGATCGAGGACTGCCTGGCCAAGCTCAAGGAAAGGGATCTCGGGGGCGAGTACGACCGCCCGTACTACATCAAGACCATCGAGCGCGGATCCGGTCCCGGCTTCATCTCCTTTTTCGAGCCCACCCGCGTGAGGGCGCTCTTCCTGGAGTTGACCCAGGAGTGCCCTCTCGACTGCCTCTACTGTCACGTGCCCGACGTCTTCGGTCGCGGCACCGGTTGCGGCCGGTACGGCGATCTAGGGGGGCCACCTCTCGCGCCCGAACGCCGGCGGGCAATCCTCCGCCAGGCGGTGGATCTCGGCGCGGGCGAGCTTCACCTCATGGGCGGCGACGTTCTTCTCTCCCCCAACTGGGAAGAGGTTCTGGAGGAGGCCCTAGCTCTCGGCATCGCCCTCGTCACTGTGTGGACGAGCGGGTTTACGCCCCTGCCCGATCGCTGGGCAGGCGATCCCCGGGTGCGCTTCGCCTTCTCGGTCTACTCGCACCACCCCGAGGTTCACGACGAGGTGGCCGGACGGCCCGGCGCCCACGCCGCCCTCATGACCAATCTCGAACTCCTCAAGGCCGCCGGCGGCAGTCCCTTCATAAGTCTCGTGGTGACCAGCCGGGCAGAGGATCACTGGAGCGAGGCGGAGACCTTCTACAAGCCCTATACCCGGCTTCCCCTGCGGGTCATACCTCTTTTCCCCACCGGCGACGGCGCTCTCACTCCCACCGGCGCGGGCCGGACTCTGCTCTCGGCCAGGCGGTGGTTCATGCGCGTTGATCCCCGGTTGCTGTCGATAACCCAGGACTACCACACCTGCTTCGCCGGCAAGCTCGCCATTGCGGCCGACGGCAGGGTCCTGGCCTGCCCCGGTGGCCGGAAGTGGGTTCTCGGTGATGCCAAGACCGAGGACCTTTGGGCCATCCTGTCCGCGGGGCGCCATAAGCCCTACTGGGCACGGGCCAAGACCCGCCTGGACAAGTGTGGCCGGTGTGAGTTCCGTTTGGCCTGCTTTGACTGTCGCCTGATCCACGGGCGGGGAGAGTCCCTTACCAGCGTCGACTTCTGCGACTATGACCCCGACCGCGGCGAATGGCGGTCGACTGTGGCGGGAGGCTAAGCGGCGGATGGCCGTAAGAAAACTTCTCCTGGCCGCCGTCAGGAAACACTGGCTGGCGGTCACCGGCGGCACGATCCTCATGGTGGCTCTCGCGCTGATTGGCCTGGTCCCGCCCCTGATCATGCGGAGCATCGTTGATGAGGCCATTCCCAGCGGCAGCGTTGCGACGCTGGCCACGCGCGCTCTCCTGCTCATCGGCCTCTACGCCGGCTGTTCGGTTCTCAGCCTGGTCTCGAGCACTCTCTTCGTTGTGACCAGCCAGAAGATTCTCCACGAGGTCCGGCGGTCGGTTTTCCGGCACGTGGTGAGCTTGCCCCTGGAGATTCTCGAGAAGAACCAGACTGGCTATCTTACCGCTCGCATGAGCGAGATCACGGCTCTCGGCCCACTCTTCGGGTCGGGGGCCTTCAAGACGGTTGTCTCGGCCTTGGAGTTCGTCGGGGTTCTCATCATCATCTTCACTCTCAACGCGCCCCTGACCTTCGTTCTCCTGGCCTTCCTCCCGGCCTTCTACGTGGCCACCCGTTACGTCTCAGGGGGCTATCGGCGGACCTCCAAGGCCCTGTTCCAGACGGGCGGGCTCATGTCGGGCAAACTGCAGGAAACCTTCCAGGGCATGAGCGAGGTCAAGAGCCTGGGTCTTGAGGACAAGCGGGCCGGTGAGGCCATTCGCCTGTCGTCCGAGGTGGCCAGAGTGGGCATCAAACAAGGGCAGGTGGCCATCTTCGGGATGGAGGCCATGATCCTTATCGGAAGCCTCGTCTCGACATCCCTGCTCTTCTTCTCCGGTCGCGGGATCATTGCCGGGACCTTCACCCTCGGCGGCTACCTGGCCTTCTCGGCCTACGTGGGCAAGGTTCTCGGCCCGTTCAGCTACGTTATGACCTACGCCCAGACCATTCAGCCGGCTCTGGGGGCCCTTGATCGCCTGGACGAGTTCCTTCGCGAGACCACCGAGCGGACGCGCTATGCCGGGAAACCGGCGGTCGAGAGGGTGGAGCGGGTGGAGTTCCGGGACGTGGCCTTCACCTACCCCGCGCGACCCGAGAAGTCGGCTCTGGCCGGACTGTTCCTGGATCTACGCCGGCCCGGAGTCGTTTGCCTGGTGGGACCCAATGGCGCGGGAAAGAGCACGGTCGTGAGGCTCCTCCTCGGCTACTACACCACCTACCAAGGCGAGATTATGATCAACGGCCGCGAGCTTCGCGACCTGGACGTCCTGGCCTGGCGGCGGAAGGTGGCCATCGTCTCCCAGGAGCCTTTTCTCTTCGACGGGACGGTGCGAGAGAACCTCGAACTCGTTGAAGGCATCGACGTGGGCGGGGCTCTGGAGCGGCTCAACGGGAACTCGGCGGTGGCGACGCTTGTCGCCCGGCTGCCACAGGCCCTCGACACACCCGTGGGCGAGGGCGGACGCCGGCTCTCCGGCGGCCAGCGGCAGATCGTGGCTGTCCTGCGGGCCCTGCTCCGGGAGGCTGAGGTTGTCATCTTCGACGAGGCCACGGCTCACCTGGACGCCGAAGTCAAGGATGTGCTCCGCGGGGCAATTCGGACCCTATTTGTCGGCAAGCTTTGTCTCGTCATAACCCACGACAGCACCCTGGCTACTGTGGGGGACATTACGGTCCACCTGGAGGATGGTCGGGTCGTGGGGACGGAGACGTCCGCGGGCGAACCCGCCCCGGTGACCGGCTGACGCGGGCAATCTGGGCGGAGCCAGGGAGGTGAAAGTGAATGGAAACGATCGACAGGATGATTCAAGACTGCCAGACGTACTGCAGCAGCAGTTGCGTGTATTCGTGCTGGGATACTAATTCCTGGTACACTAACACCAGCATCGAACATGTTACTATCTATCAGTCACCGCCGTCGCCGTAGGGACGATCCCTTGACGGCTCGGTCCGCGTGACGTGAGTCCCCCTCTGCCCGGGGCGTCGGCACCCGGTACCTCCGCCCCTTAGCGGCGGCGCCGTTGGATCATGCTCTGGCGCTCGGCGCCGACCGAGATGAGAGTGATAGGTTTGCCGACAAGCCCTTCCAGGGCGAGAACGTACTCGCGGGCCCGGGAAGGCAGGTCGTCGAAGCGGCGGACAGACCCGATATCCTCCTCCCACCCCGGAAGCTCCTCGTAGACCGGTTTGGCGATCTCCAGGACAGGGGTGAGGGGGAAGCGGTCGGTGACGCCGCCGGGAGTGGCATAGCCCACGCAGATCTTGAGGACGGGCTCACCGGAGAGCACGTCCAGCTTGGTCAAGGCGATCTCGGTCAGACCCTGGACCTTGGCCCCGTAGCGGGAGCCGACGGCGTCGAACCAACCTATCCGGCGGGGCCGGCCCGTCGCCGTGCCGTACTCGCCTCCGCGCTCGCGGATGCGGTCGGCTAGTTCTCCGCTAAGTTCAGTCACGAAGGGACCCTCACCGATGACTGTGGAGTAGGCTTTCATGACCCCGATGACCGACCTGAGCGGCGTCTCGAACAATCCGCCGCCGATACGGGCGAAGGAGGCCAGACAGGAGGATGACGTTACGTAGGGATACATGCCGTAGTGAAGGTCACGCAGGGCGCCCAGTTGTCCCTCAAAGAGAATGCGCTTCCCGGAGGCCACGGCCTGTTCAATCTCCAGGCTCGTGTCGGTAATCAGATGACGAATGGCCCCTCCGTAGCGCTCGGTCCAGGCCAGAATCTCGTCGAAGTCCGGCTTGGGCCTTCCGTAGATGCCGCTCAAGACGAGCGAGTTCCACTCGACAACATCGGCCAGGTGACGGCGCAGGTAGTCCGGGTAGAGAAGCTCGCCGACAAGCACGGCCTTCCTTAGGTAGCGGTCGCCGAAAGCCGGGGCTATGCCGCGCTTGGTCGATCCGTGCGGCTGGGTCAGCCGCCCTTCCTCCAGAGCGTCGATCTCGCGGTGAAACGGGAAGACGATCACGGCCCGGTCGGAGATCTTGAGGTTGATGGGTCGCACGCCCCGGGCGGCCAGACCGTCGATTTCCCCGCAGAGGGCTTCCAGGTCCACGACCATGCCCGTTCCCATGAGATTGGTCACCGTCGGGTGGAAGACTCCGGACGGAACCAGATGAAGCTTGAAGAGCCCCATGTCGTTGACAACGGTGTGCCCGGCGTTATTCCCGCCCTGGAAGCGGACGATCACATCGGCGGCGCCGGCCAGGTAGTCGACTACCCGCCCCTTGCCTTCATCTCCCCAGTTGACCCCGACAACCGCTGTGACCGACATCCAGCCGACCCTCGCTTCCTGTGGATCGCCACCGCAAAACCGAGGGACTCTTCAGCGCTTTGCCACCCTTCTCCTTCCAAGCCAGGATGGGGCGACCGTCGAACCCGCGGCGGTTACTCCTGGTGGTCTCAGGCGGGGGACCGATCGTCGTACTTCCGCAGAATGAGGTCCAGGGCCTCCCGGAGGAGAGTGGCCTCGGTGGCGCCCTCTCGTTGAGCTAGGGCGGCCAGGCGTCGCAGTTGGGTGGCGGAGTAGTAAGAACTCTTGAGGACCATGGGGCCCGAGAAGGCAATGACGATGCGGCCCTTGCCGCCCCTCTTGCCGTCGAAGAGGCAGTCTTCGAGGACCCGTAGCAGCTTTCTGAGTCCGTTGGCGTGAGTGGGATGCTCGCCCACGGACGCGGTGAGAGTGAAGCTGAGGTTCGCGGGGCCGGCCCCAAAGACCTGGGATGGGACCACGGCGTGCCAGGCGTAGAGAAGGGGCAGGACATCGCTGATGGCCCGGTTCCAGTACACGGCCAGAAGCGAGTCGCGGCCGTGGTGGTAGAGGGCCGGTTGACCGGGAAGGCTCCCTTCGATCCAGGTCAGGAGTTCCTCCAGCAGGGGCAGGTCCGACGGGTTCTCCTTCAGCGGACCGATCTTCTGATGGTAGTTGTCGACGTCCAGGAGGAAGAGAGTGCAAAGGCCCGCCCCGGTCGCCTCGTGGGCTCGAACCAGGTTTTCGAGGTCGTAGTCGAGGGCGCCGATCAAATCGGGGCCTCCCCGCCGGTCCCGCTGACGCACGTCAGTTCGGGTAGCTACCCACGCATCTTGATACCATCATACATTGGTGGCGCGGGCGACATCAAGGAAGGGCCCCAAGGATTGACAGGGCTTGAACTCGCATGTAACATACACTTGTATATATGTCCATCTAGTAACCCGGCCGTACTGGGCCTGGATCAGATTTGGCACGCGCGAGTGCAGGCCGGAACACCGCTTCACACCATTCTCGCGGCGGGAGGTGAGAACTGTGCCGGAGGCGATGAACAAGAAGAAGATCGTGAAGAAGGGCTAACTGCCGGGGCGTCTGACCGGCGTGGGATATCCGATCGATCCTAGTTGATCGGCAACGATCGAGCCGAGGACCGGGCATTGATGTCAGCGAAACCATGGCTCCGGCTTGCCTTGTGCGTGCCCAACTCATATCGGCTTGATTAGGTGTGACCCGCCCGGGCGGCGCTAGGCGCGACCTTGGGGGTCGCCCGGCAGTTCCCGCTTGGAGAGGAGGCCTGGCCTTCAAGTTGGAGACCATCCGCGTCACTGACTTGGGACGGATCTACGTGATTGAGAGCGGCTTTTGGCGCCGGAAACGCAAGGAGGTAGACGCCCTCTCCCAGGTCACGTTCTCGGTAGCCGGCGGCGAAATCTTCGGCCTCCTGGGTCCGAATGGGGCCGGCAAGACGACCACGATCAAGATCCTGACCACCCTCCTTCTCCCGACCACGGGAACGGCCGAGGTTCTGGGATACGATGTCGCTCGGAAGCCCACCGCCATCAGGCCACGGATAAATGTGGTCTTCGGAGGTGAGCGCACTCTCTACTGGAGACTGACCGGCCGGGACAACCTCCAGTACTTCGCCGACCTCTACCGGGTTTCGCCGCGTCGGCAGCGCGAGCTCATCGGCCGGTTGCTCGAGCAGGCCGGCCTCACCGAGGCCGCGGACCGCAGGGTCGAAACCTACTCCAAGGGCATGAAGCAGCGGCTCTCCATCGTTCGAGCCCTGGTGAACAACCCCGAAGTTCTCTTCCTGGACGAGCCGACCATCGGGCTCGACCCGGTGGGGGCCCAGGCCGCCCGAGAACTGATCGCGGCCCTGGCCGAAGGCGGGGCCACGGTTATCCTCACCACCCACTACATGCTCGAAGCCGAGTTGCTCTGCGGCCGCATCGGCATCATCAACCACGGCCGGTTGGTCGCTCTCGACAGTCCCGCGGCTCTGAAGAGGCTGGCTGTCGGGCTGTCGGTCGTGGAGGCCGTGACCGCGGGGCTATCCCCGGGCGACCTCGAGAGTCTTCGGGACCTACCCGGCGCGGGGGCCATGCAGAGCGTGTCCCTGGGGGCCAGGCTCCTTCTGCAGATTCCAACGGTTACCCCGGAGGCCACGGCCGAAGCCTTGTCAGAACGCCTGGGAGGGAGGGCGGCCGAGGTCCGCGTCCGGGAGGCCAATCTGGAGGATGCCTACATTCGCTTGGTGGGGGGCAAATCCTGATGCGCTCTACCCTGAGAGCCATCCTCCGATCCGCCTTCACTCAGGCCGAGCACAGCCTGGCCCGGTCCATGATGCGTTTCGTCGTGCTCTTCCAACCCATCATCTTCACCACGATCTCGTGCTACATGTTCCGGTGGTGGGGCGCCGACGATTTCGGCGAGTACGTAATCGTGGGCTCGGGGCTGATGACCCTCTGGATGACCACGCTCTGGTCGTCGGCGACCGACATCAATCGCGAGCGGTGGATGGGGACCCTGGAACTGCTTCTCATCGCGCCCGTGGCCTTTCCGGTCATTCTCCTGGGCAAGATCCTCGGTAACACCGCGCTCGGGCTTCTGACCTTGGGCATCAGCTACGTCTGGGCCCGTCTCGGCCTTGGGGTGTCCATCACTATCGCCGACCCGGCCGCCCTGGTCCTGGCTCTGGTTCTGGTTCTCTTCTCCTTCGTGGGCTTCGCCCTGGTCCTGGCCCATCTCTTCATGCTGTCGCGGCAGGCCAACGTCATCGCCAACGGTCTGTCCTTTCCCATCTACCTGGCCTCAGGGCTCTATTTCCCGCTGACCATTCTACCGGCGTGGTTTCGCTGCATCGGGCTGTGCACACCGATGGCCTGGGCCAGGGAGGCCATCCGGTGGGCCGTCTTGGGCGAAGCGGCGACAGGGCTGTGGACCACGTCCTTCGCCTCCGCGGCCACCGGACTGGCCGTGGTCGGCCTGGTGGACTTTGTCCTGGCCTTCGTTCTGTTCCGGCTGGTCTTCGAGAGAAAGATACGCCAAGCAGGGCAATTGGCGGTGGCCTGACCATGTGGGACGCCTTGGGAGTCTTCGTCCGTCTGAATAGGACCAACTTTCTTCTGGCCTACGGCTGGATGCGACCCTGGGTCTACGGCTTGACCCTCATCGTCAGGCCGGCGGCGCAGGTAATCTTCTTCGGGGTCATGGCCAGGTTCATAACCGGGCAAGCCGACGTCAGCTTCCAGATCATCGGCAACACCATCCAGGTCATGGCCCTGGCCAGTCTTTACACCGTGGCCGAGAGCCTGGTTCTCCAGCGCCGCAACGGCACCCTGGCCATCGTGGCCCTGGCCCCGCGGAGCAGGTTCTTCGTCTTCGGCGGCCAGATCTGGCTTCTGGGTCTCCACGGTATCATCATCACCGGGGCGGCTCTGGCCATCGGGGCCTACGGCTTCGGCCTCGACCTCGGGAGAGCGAACTGGCCTCTCCTCATCGGCGCCATCGTAACGGCCGTCTTCGCCACGTCGTGCCTGGGAACCGCGCTCGGGAGCCTCGGCCTCTACCTGCCCGACATCGATCTCAGCGGCAACATCACCGCCGGCATCCTTCTCACCCTGTGCGGCATAAACTTTCCCCTGGAGGCGCTTCCGGCGGCTCTGCGGACAGTGGCCTATGCCTTGCCCATGACCCGGAGTGTGGCCGCCGCCCGTCTGGCTGTCATCGGAGAGGGGACCGGGGTGGGTCTTCTCCTCGGGAAGGAGCTGGCGCTTGGACTGGTCTGGCTGGCCGTCGGCTTCGTGGTCTACGCTTGGGCCGAGAGAAAGGCCAGAAAGCACGCCACGCTGGAGATGTTCTAGGGGAACAGCGCTCGTTCGCGGCGAAAGGAAGGCCGTGAATTCACCCGCGCCGAAGGAAGGAATCACTCCTCGTGACTTCGGGTTTCATCTTCGACCTCATGCGGTTTGCCATCCATGACGGCCCGGGCATCCGGACCACCGTCTTTCTCAAGGGTTGTCCCTTGCGATGCCCGTGGTGTCACAACCCCGAGAGCCAGCGGTCAGACCGCGAGATCATGCTCCGGGGCGACCGGTGTCTGGGCTGCGGGGACTGCGTCCGGGTCTGCCCAAGTGGAGCGGCCGGGCCTCTGCCGCCCGCGACGCCCCGTGGGCTGACGACCGGAGCGGCCGGGCCTCTGCCGCCCGAGGCTTCCGCGGCATCCGGGAGATCGCTCTGCCGCGCCTGCGGCGAGTGCGCCCGGGTCTGCCCGTCGGGGGCCCGGGAGATGGTGGGGAGAACCGTGTCCGCCCGGGAAGTGGTGGCGGAGGTCGAGAGGGACCGAGTCTTCCACGAGGAGTCGGGGGGAGGCGTCACCATCTCCGGCGGTGAACCCCTGGCCCAACCGGAGTTTCTCGGCGAGCTTCTTGGGCTTCTTCGCCGGCGGGGTCATCGCGTTGTAGTCGACACCTCGGGCTTCGCCGGGCCAGAGGCTCTTTTGGCCGTGGCACCCTTGGTGAGCACCTTTCTCTACGATCTGAAACTCATGGACAGCGAGACTCACCGGCGCTTCACCGGGGTCCCGAGTGAGCTCGTTCTCGACAACCTGCGCCTCCTGGTGGGGCGGGGGTGCGATGTTGTCGTTCGCGTCCCGATCATTCCGGGTATCAATGACGACGAGGGGAATCTCTCCGCCACGGCCGAGTTCCTGCGCGGCCTCGGGCCGGCCCCGCCGGTCGGCCTTCTGCCCTACCATCGGACGGGTGTCGACAAGTACCGCCGCCTCGGACGAGACTACTCTCTACCCGAGACGGAAGCGCCCTCCCCGGAGAGAATGACGGAGATCGCCCGTCGCTGGCGGGAGCGAGGGCTCAAGGTGAAGATCGGGCGCTAGGGGGGGTAGACACCGATGCTGTCCGAGAGAGTGTTGAGTCTCAGGCACAGAAGCCATACGGCCAAGCCCTTCATCTCCAGCGAGAGGGCCGAGCTGGTGACCGAGTTCTACCGGAGCCTTTCGAGCGCCTCGGCCGCGTCGTCCGCGGTCCGGCGGGCCCTGGCTTTCGAGTATCTCCTTGGGCGCAAGGCCGTTCACATCGGCGAGGGGGAACTCATCGTCGGCGAGCGAGGCCCGTCTCCCAAAGCCACGCCCACCTATCCAGAACTCTGTTGCCACAGCCTGGCCGATCTCGATCTCCTCGACTCCCGCGAGAAGATACCTTTCGCCGTGAGCGACGCCGTCCGGCTTGTCTACCGCGACGTGATCATCCCCTTCTGGACGGGCCGCTCCATGCGCGACCTCATCTTCGAGGCCATGACCGACGAGTGGAAGGCGGCTTACGAGGGCGGGGTCTTCACCGAGTTCATGGAACAGCGGGCCCCCGGCCACACGGTCCTGGACGACAAGATCTACCACCAGGGATTCCTCGGCTTCATCGGCGACATCGACCAGGCCCTGGCCGCCCTCGACTACCTCGACGACCCCGCCGCCTACGCCAGGGAGCAGCAGCTCAAGGCCATGCGCCTGGCGGCCCGGGCCCTGATCAGGTACGCCGAGCGGCACGCCGAGGAGGCCGGGAGACTGGCCCTGGTTGAGCCCGACCCCGTCCGCCGGGTGGAACTTCTGGAGATAGCCGCCACCTGCGCCCGGGTGCCGGCCGAGGCCCCCCGGAACTTCCGCGAGGCCCTCCAGGCCTACTGGTTCTGCCACCTCGGGGTTATCACCGAACTCAACACTTGGGACGCCTTCAATCCCGGCCGCCTGGACCAGCACCTCTACCCCTTCTACCGGCGGGATCTTGAGGCCGGCATTCTCACCGAGGCCCAAGCCCGCGAGCTCCTTCAATGCTTCTGGATCAAGTTCTCGAACCAGCCCGCTCCACCCAAGGTCGGCGTGACGGCCGAGGAGAGCGGCACCTACACCGACTTCGCCAACATCAACCTCGGCGGGCTCCGGCCGGACGGGGCCGATGGTGTGAACGATCTCAGCTACCTGTTGCTTGAGGTCATCGACGAGATGCGCCTGCTCCAGCCGAGTTCCAACATCCAGCTCAGCCAGAAGAGTCCCGATCGCTTTCTCTTGAAAGCCTGCGAGGTTATCCGAAAGGGTTGGGGCCAGCCCTCGGTCTTCAACGCCGATCTAGTCGTCGAGGAGCTGCTCCGGCAGGGGAAGTCGATCGAGGACGCCCGATGCGGCGGCACGAGCGGCTGCGTCGAAACGGGGGCCTTCGGCAAGGAAGCCTACATCCTCACCGGCTACTTCAACCTGACGAAAATGCTTGAACTCGCCCTCCACGACGGGGTCGACCCGCGAACGGGCAGGCGCCTCGGCCCGGCCACCGGCGACCCGTCCGGCTTCCAGAGCTTCGACCAGATTCTCGCGGCCTTCCGGGCCCAGATGGACCACTTTGTCGGGGTCAAGGTCAAGGGCAACAACGTCATCGAACGCCTCTACGCCTCCCACATGCCCGCCCCGTTTCTCTCCATTCTCATTAACGACTGTGTCGCCAAGGGCCGGGACTACAACGACGGGGGGCCCCGCTACAATACCTCCTACATCCAGGGCGTGGGGCTCGGCACCGTGACCGACAGCCTGGCGGCGCTCAAGGGCCACGTCTTCGGCGGGCAGGCCAAGACGGGGGGCGGGACCGGGCCGGGGGCCGGAGGGCGGGATGCGGTTACCGGGCGCGGCGCCGCCCCGCTTTCCCTGGCGGCTCTTCTCCAGGCCCTGGCCGGGGATTTCGACGGGTGCGAGAAGGTCCGCCAACTACTGATCAACCGCACTCCGCGCTACGGCAACGATGACGACTTCGCCGACGACCTCGCGGTCTGGGTCTTTGACGCTTTCTACGCCTCGGTCAACGGCCGCCCGAACACCAAGGGCGGAGTCTACCGCATCAACCTCCTACCCACAACCTGCCACGTCTACTTCGGGTCGGTGGTCGGGGCGACTCCCGACGGTCGCCGGGCCGGACAGCCGCTGTCCGAGGGTATCTCTCCCGTCCAGGGCGCCGACCGCCGCGGGCCCACGGCCGTCCTGCGCTCGGCGGCCAAGATCGACCAGGTCCGCACCGGCGGGACGCTCCTCAACCAGAAGTTCACGCCCACTCTTCTGGAAGGGGAGGAGGGTCTCAGGAACCTGGCCCACCTCATCCGGTCCTACTTCAGACTGGACGGGCACCACCTTCAGTTCAACGTGGTGACGGCGGAGACGCTGCGTCGGGCCCAGACCGATCCCGAACGCCACCGCGACCTCATCGTCCGGGTGGCGGGCTACAGCGACTACTTCTGCGATCTGGGTCGGGCCCTGCAGGACGAAATCATCGCCCGGACGGAGCACGCGGCCATCTAGCTCGTCTGGCGGGTGGCATTCCCACGGCCCTCATTACCGGCTACCTGTGCTGCACCACTGTGTAGGGTTGCCCAAATAGTAGCGCCTGGCGACAAAATGTTGTATGACAAGCAGGATACTGCCCTCTTGCGTAAAATCCCACTTCCCCATTAGCCGGACCCGGCCAGGCCGCCTTTGGCCGGCAGGTGGCCCGGCCAACCAACAAAATACAGGATTCCGGAAGGGTGCCTAGGGTTCCACCGCGTTTGCTTCCGGGCGCTTCGATAGGCCCGTGGACGCGGCAGGTCCGAGCGGCGCCGCCCCGCATCCGGGGTACACCGTGGGTAGAAAAGACCCGAGCGGCAAGTTCCATGTGAACTGTGCCCCGGGTCTTTTTGCTTTTCTCCGGCAGAGGGTCCGGCCGGACGGAGGGAGCCAGACCATGAGCCTGGATCAAGTGGCGATTTTCGACACTACCTTGCGCGACGGCGAGCAGACTCCGGGTGTCGGGCTGTCGGTCGGCGAGAAGGTGGAGATAGCCAGGCAGTTGGTCCGGCTACGGGTAGACGTCATTGAGGCCGGCTTCCCCGCCGCCTCGCCCGGGGATTTTGCGGCCGTCAAGGCCGTGGCCGAGGCTGTTTCCGGCGTGACGGTGGCCGCCCTGGCCCGCACCCGGCCCGAGGACATCGACCGGGCCTGGGAGGCCATCCGGTCCGCGGAGCGGCCGCGCATCCACATCTTTCTGGCCACCTCGCCGGTCCACATGAAGTACAAGCTGCGTCTGGGCGAGGACCAGGTCCTGACGGAGGCCGAGAGGTGGACCCGCTACGCCGTCTCGACCGGGGCCGAAGTAGAGTTCTCCGCCGAGGACGCCACGCGTTCCGATCCCGACTTTCTGGCCCGCGTCTTCTCCCGAGTCGCCGCGGCCGGCGCGGCGGTTCTCAATGTTCCCGACACCGTGGGCTACTCCACTCCCCTGGAGTTCGGAGCTCTCGTCGAGGGGCTTCGAGAGAAAATTCTTCAGGTCCATCCGGGCATCCGGTTCTCTGTCCACTGCCATGACGACCTCGGACTGGCCGTGGCCAACACCCTCGCCGCCATCCAGGCCGGAGTCGAGCAGGTCGAGGGCACGGTGAACGGACTTGGCGAGCGGGCCGGGAACGCCCCGCTCGAAGAGGTGGTCATGGGCCTTGTGACCCGTAAGAGCCTCTACGCCCGCGTCTGTGGGGTGGATACCCGGCAACTGGCCCGGACCAGCCGTCTGGTCAGCGTCCTGACCGGAGTTCCGGTCCAGCCCAACAAGGCCGTCGTCGGGGCCAACGCTTTCGCTCACCAGTCAGGCATCCACCAAGACGGTGTCCTGAAGCAGCCCTTGACCTACGAGATAATGCGCCCGGAAGACGTGGGTCTCTCGGGCAGTTCCATGGTTTTGGGGAAGCTCTCCGGCCGGCACGCCCTTCACGGCAGGCTGGCCGAGATGGGTTACGCCGTGACGCCCGCCGGTCTGGACCGGATCTTCGCTCGTTTCAAGGAACTGGCCGACCGGAAACGCGAGGTCACCGAGCGCGATCTGGAGGTCCTGGTAGAGGACGAGATGAGGGACGGACCCCAGGCGGTCACCCTGGAGTCCTTCCACGTTGTCTCCGGCAGCGGGGCCATCCCCACGGCCACGGTCAGGGTCAAGGTGAGGTCCGAGACCAGGGACGAGGCCGGCCTTGGCACCGGGCCGGTCGACGCGGTCTTCCGGGCCCTGGCCCAGGCTCTGGGCCTCAAGGACAGGCTGCGCCTGGCCGACTACGCCCTGAAGGCGGCCACCAGCGGGGAGGACGCCCTGGGCGAGGTCACTCTTCGCCTGGAGTGCGGCGACCTCAAGGCCCTGGGTCGCGGGGTGAGCACCGACGTCATCGAGGCCAGCGCCTTCGCCTATGTCAAGGCCCTCAATCGTCTCCTGGAGCAGGACCCGGACCTAGCGGCGCGATCGGGTGGCCCGGTGGCGCGATCGGGTGGCCCGGTGGCGCGGCTGGGTGGCCCGGCGGCGCGACTGGGTGGCGGAGCGGAGGTGGCCTCGTCGTGAGCCTGACCCTCGACATCCTTTCCGCCCGGGCCGGACATCCGGTGGAACCCGGGGAACTGATCGAGATCGACGTTGATCTCGTCCTGGCCAACGACATTACCGGGCCGTTGGCCATCCGCGAGTTCGACAGAATCGGCCGGCGCCGGGTCTTCGATGCGGCCCGAGTGGTCCTGGTCAACGATCACTTCACCCCCAACAAGGACATCCTTTCGGCCGAGCAGGCGGCCCAGACCCGGCAGTTCGCCCGGCAGCAGGGTCTGCCGCACTTTTATGACGTGGGGGAGATGGGGGTCGAGCACGCCCTCCTTCCGGAGCAAGGTTTCGTCTGCCCGGGCCAGGTCATCGTGGGGGCCGATTCCCACACCTGCACCTTCGGCGCTCTGGGCGCTTTCGCCACCGGTGTCGGCAGCACCGATGCCGCCGTGGCCATGGCCACCGGCCGCCTGTGGTTCCGGGTTCCGTCCACGATCTCGGTTAACTTCGAGGGTCAAACCCGTCCGTGGGTGGGCGGGAAGGACCTCGTGCTCCACGCCCTGGCTCATCTCGGCGTGGACGGGGCCCTGGGCGCCTCGCTCGAGTTTCAGGGCCGGGCCGTCTCGGCACTCTCGGTTGAGGGACGGCTGACCATGTGCAACATGGCCATCGAGTTCGGGGCCAAGAACGGCATCATCGCCGCCGACAGGCTGACCCGGGCCTACCTCGATGACCGGCCCAGGCGGCCGGAGGTCGGGCCGAGGATTGGGGCGGGGCGGCCGGAGGTCGGGCCGAGGATCGGGGCGGGGGGGCCGGAGGTCGGGCCGAGGATCGGGGCGGCGGGGCCGAGGATCGGGGCCGGGGGGGCCGACCGCGCCGCCGCCTACACTTTCGACGCCACCCGCATCCCGCCCATGGTGGCAACGCCTCACCTGCCCTCAAACGGTGTGCCCGCGTCCGAGGTCGGAGATGTGCCGATCGATCAGGTGGTCATTGGCTCGTGCACCAATGGCCGGCTGGAGGACCTCCGCCTGGCGGCGGCCGTCCTCCGAGGGCGGAAGGTCCGGCGGGGCGTCCGTTGCCTTGTCATTCCGGCCACTCCCACCGTCTTCCGCCAGGCCGTGGCCGAGGGGATCGTCGAGACCTTCCTGGCCGCCGGCGCGGCGGTGAGCACGCCCACCTGCGGCCCCTGCCTGGGGGGCCACATGGGCGTCCTGGGCCCCGGCGAGCGGTGCGTAGCCACCACGAACCGTAACTTCGTCGGGCGGATGGGCCATCCGTCGAGCGAAGTCTACCTGGCCGGACCGGCCGTGGCGGCGGCTTCGGCCGTCCTGGGCCGGATCGCCGATCCCGAGGAGGTGGTCACTTGACCGGGCGAGTCTGGAAGTACGGGAACAACGTTGACACCGACGGCATCATCCCGGCCCGCTACCTTAATACGTCCGAGCCGGCGGCGCTGGCGCGGCACTGTCTTGCCGATCTTGACCCCTCCTTCGCCGCGGGTGTCCGGCCCGGAGACCTCATCGTCGCCGGGGCCAACTTCGGCTGCGGGAGCTCCCGCGAACACGCTCCCCTGGCCATTAAGGCCTGCGGGGTTTGTCTGGTCGTGGCCTCGTCCTTCGCTCGCATCTTCTTCCGCAACGCCATCAACATTGGCCTGCCTCTTCTGGAGGCCCCGGAAGCGGCTGCGGAGATCCAATCCGGCGACAACCTGAAGTTCGACGACCAGAGCGGGGTCCTGACCAACAGGACGACCGGGCGAACCTGGACGGGTCGGCCCTTCCCGGTCTTCCTGCGAGAGATCATCGAGGCCGGCGGTCTGGTCGAACTGACCCGGCGCCGTCTCGCCGACGAGGAGGTCCGTCGCCCATGAGAACCGAGGCCACCCCTCGTTCCTTTCGTATCGCCGTCCTGGCCGGCGATGGCGTGGGCCCCGAGGTTGTCGCCGAGGCTCTGAAGGTCCTCAGGGCGGCCGCCGGGTCGTTCGGTCTGGACTACTCTTTGGAGGAGCTACCCTTTGGGGGCGTGGCCGTCGACCAGACGGGCTTGCCCTTCCCGCCCGGGACGCGCCGGGCCTGCCTGGAGGCTGACGTGGTCCTGATGGGGGCCGTAGGGGGGCCGGGCTACGATCGGCTCCCGGCCGAGTTGCGCCCGGAGCGGGGGCTCCTTGATCTGAGGCAGGCTTTGGGCGCTTTCGCCAACGTGCGTCCGGTGCGGCTTCCGGCCAGTCTGGCCCGCCTATCTCCTCTCCGGCCCGAAGTGGTGGCCCACGGGGTCGACATTGTCTTCGTCCGGGAACTCACGGGAGGGCTCTACTTCGGACCCAAGCGCCTCATCCCGCCGGAGAAGGGGCGGCCGGACGACGAGTTGGCGGCCGAGGATGTCATGCGCTACTCCGTCCGCGAGATAAGGCGGGTCGCGGAAGTAGCCTTCCGTCTGGCGGCCGCCAGAGCGGGCCGTCTCACCTCGGTCGATAAGGAGAACGTCCTGGTCACGTCCAGGCTCTGGCGGGAGACGGTTTCGGCCCTGGCCCCGAGCTTTCCCGAGGTGCGCCTGAGGCACCTCTACGCGGACAACTGCGGCCTTCAACTCGTCCGCGATCCCGGCCAGTTCGACGTGATTGTCACCGAGAACACCTTCGGCGACATCCTGACCGACATCGGGGGGGCCATCGTCGGCTCGCTGGGCCTTCTTCCCTCGGCCAGCCTGGGCGGCCGGACCGGTCTCTACGAGCCGGTTCACGGGTCGGCCCCGGACATCGCCGGGCGCGGGCTGGCCAACCCCGCCGGCGCTATTTTGGGCCTGGCCATGATGGCGAGATACAGCTTTGACCGGGAGGACATGGCCCAGGCCATCGACTCCGCCGTCACCGGGGTCTTGGAGGCCGGGCATCTCCCGGCCGACCTGGGCGGCGCCACCGGCACGGAGCGGTTCGGCGATCTGGTCGCGGCGGCGGTTTCCGGCGGATTACCCACAGCCTAGACGGAAGGAGAGATGGACAATGAACCGAGTGGTTTACATCGACGGCCACTACTACCCCAAAGACGAGGCCCGGGTGTCGGTATTCGACCACGGCTTCCTCTACGGCGACGGCGTCTTCGAGGGCATCCGAGCCTATAACGGCCGGGTCTGGAAGCTCGACGACCACCTTGTTAGGCTCTACGAGTCAGCCAAGTCCGTGATGCTGGACATACCCCTTTCCCCGGCCGCGATGGCCGAGGCCGTTGTGGAGACTCTCCGACGCAACGACCTGAGAGAGGCCTATGTTCGTCTCGTCGTCTCGCGCGGTCCCGGCGACCTGGGCCTCGATCCCCGCCGGTGCCCGCGGCCAACGGTGGTTGTCATCGCCGACACGATCAGCCTCTTTCCCGAAGCGGTCTACGTGGACGGCCTCAAGGTCGTGACCGTGGCCACGCGACGAAACCAGAACGAGGCTCTCAACCCGAGGATCAAGTCCCTGAACTACCTCAACAACATCCTGGCCAAACTCGACGCCAACCACCTCGGCTACCACGAGGTCCTGATCATGAATTCCGAGGGCTTCATCACCGAGGGGACCGGGGACAACATCTTTATCGTGCGCCGGGGTGTCCTGATCACGCCGCCGAACACGAGCGGCATCCTGGAGGGCGTCACCCGGGCCGTGGTCCTCGACCTGGCCAAGACCGCCGGCCTCCCCGCCTCGGAGACTGATTTCACCCGTCATGATCTTTACACAGCCGAGGAGTGCTTCCTCACGGGGACGGCGGCCGAGGTTATTCCGGTGGTCGAGGTCGATGGGAGGAGCATCGGGAACGGCAAGCCGGGGCCGGCGACCCTGGCCCTCACCAAGGCCTTCCGGGCCAAGACCCAGGCGGAAGGGACCGAGATCTTCCCGCGGCCAAGGCAGGCGAGGGCCTCATGAGACGGATGCTGGCCGTCCTTGTCAGCGATAGCCCCGGAGTCCTGGCCCGGGTGGCCGGCCTGTTCGCCCGGCGGGGTTTCAACATCGACAGTTTGGCCGTCGGACCGGCCGACCGGCCGGCCACCTCACGAATGACCATCGCCTTTGAGGGTGACGACGCCCTGGCCGAGCAGGTTTCCAAGCAGCTCTATAAGCTCATTGACGTCTACAAGGTCACCGACCTGAGGCCGGACACCGCGGTCACCCGCGAACTGGCCCTGATTCGCGTGCACTGCGAACCACCCCGCCGCCCGCAGGTGGCCCAACTGGCCGACCTGTTCCGGGCCCACATCGTCGACGTCTCCAAGAACTCCATGGTCATCGAGGTCTCCGGAACCCAGGAGAAAGTCATGGCCCTCATCCATCTGCTACGCGATTCCGGTATCAAGGAGATCGCCCGCACCGGCCCCATCGCTTTGGAGCGTGGGATGGTCACCGGGCAGACCGCCGAGGTTACCCCCTTGAACGTCGCCGCCTGGAGCGGCGACCAGGAGCGGGGCAGACCGACGACAACAGAGGAGGAGCTGGAGCACAATGGCACACGCGTACTATGACAAGGATGGCGACCTGGCCCTGCTGAGGGGCAAGAAGGTGGCCATCATCGGCTACGGCAGCCAGGGCCAGGCCCAGGCCCTAAACCTCAAGGACAGTGGGGTCAGCGTGGTGGTCGGCCTGCGCCGGGAGGGTTCGAGTTGGAAGCGAGCCAAGGCCGACGGTCTAGACGTCGCTCCGGTGCGGGAGGCCGCGGCGGCGGCCGGCGTTATCGCCATCCTCGTCCCCGACCACGTTCACGCCCAGGTCTATGAGAGCGAGATCCGGGCCGAACTCGGGGCCGGAAAGGCCCTGCTGCTGGCCCACGGTTTCACCATTGTCTACGGTCAGATCGTCCCGCCGGCCGACGTGGACGTGATCATGGTCGCCCCCAAAGGCCCCGGGGCTCTTGTCCGGCGGCTCTATCAGGACGGTAACGGCGTTCCGGGCCTGGTGGCCGTCCACCAGGACGCGACCGGCCGGGCCAAGCTGTTGGCCCTGGCCTACGCCAAGGGCATCGGCTGCACCCGGGCCGGCGTCATCGAGACCGACTTCCGCGAGGAAACCGAGACCGATCTCTTCGGGGAGCAGGCCGTGCTGTGCGGAGGGGTGACCCACCTGATCAAGGCCGGTTTTGACACTCTGGTCGAGGCGGGCTACCAACCCGAGATCGCCTACTTTGAGTGCCTGAACGAATTAAAGCTCATTGTGGACCTCATTTACGAAGGCGGCATCCAGCACATGCGCCGCTCCGTTTCCGACACCGCCCGCTACGGCGACATAACCCGTGGCCCGGTTCTGGTCGACGAGCATGTCCGGGAAACCATGCGCCGCCTGCTCAGGGAAGTCCAGGATGGGACCTTTGCCCGCGAATGGATCCTGGAGAATCAGGCCAACCGCCCGGCCATGACCGCCATCCTTCGCCGCGAAGACGAGAACCTCATCGAGCGGGTCGGGGCCGGGCTGAGGGCCATGATGCCCTGGCTCAAGAAGCGGAAGGGCTAGGCCATGAACTCCGACGCGGTGAAGCGCGGGGTGGAGCGAGCCCCCCACCGAGCTCTCCTCCGGGCTCTGGGTCTTCTGACGCGGGAGATAGAGGCGCCCTTTGTCGGGATCGCCTCGGCCTGGAGCGAACTCGTGCCCGGACACGTTCATCTCCGGGAAATCACCGCCCAGGTCAAGGCCGGCGTGCGGATGGCGGGAGGCACGCCCTTCGAGTTTCCGGTCATCGGGGTTTGCGACGGGCTGGCCATGAACCACCGGGGGATGAAGTACTCCCTGGCCAGCCGGGAACTCATCGCCGACTCCGTGGAGGTCATGGCCGAAGCCCACGCCCTCGATGCTCTTGTCCTCGTCCCCAACTGCGACAAGGTCGTGCCCGGCCTGCTCATGGCCGCGGCGCGTCTGGATCTGCCGGCCATTTTTGTCAGCGGTGGTCCGATGCTGGCCGGGAAAACGCGTGGGCGGGGTGTCGACCTCAGCACGGTCTTTGAGGCCGTCGGTCTGGTCAAGGCCGGTCGCCTGGACGAGGCCGACTTGGCCGAACTTGAGCTTCAGGCCTGCCCCGGTCCGGGGTCCTGCGCCGGGATGTTCACGGCCAACTCCATGAACTGCCTGACCGAGGCCATCGGATTGTCTCTGCCCGGCGGCGGGACCGCGCCGGCCGTGAGCGCGGCCAGGCTTCGTCTGGCCAAGGAAACCGGCGTTCGGATCATGGATCTCATCCGGGACGGTCCGACCCCCCGTCAGGTCCTGACGGAGGCGGCCATCCGCAACGCCCTGGCCGTGGACATGGCCCTGGGCTGCTCGACCAACACCATTCTCCATCTCTTGGCCATCGCCCGGGAGGCCGGCGTGCCCATGGACCTGTCCTGGGTCGAGGAGGCCGGCGACCGGATTCCCCAGCTCTGCAAGCTGTCCCCGGCCGGGCCGCATCACCTGCAAGACCTCCACGAAGCCGGCGGCATCCAGGCCGTGGCCGCGAGGCTGGCTGAGGGAGGGTTCATCGACCCCGGGGTCCAGACCGTCTACGGCCACGCCCCCGGCCTCCCGGCCGCCGCCGCCGGGGGCGTGGCCGGGGGTTTCGGTGACCTCGCCGGGGGCTCTCGCTCCCCGGGTCCTACCCCCGTCATCCGCTCCCTGAGCGACCCCTACTCCCGCACCGGCGGCCTGGCCGTTCTGCGCGGTTCGCTGGCCCCGGAGGGGGCCGTCGTCAAGCAAGGGGCTGTGGCCCCGGAGATGCTGCGGCACCGCGGGCCAGCCGTCTGCTTCGACGGCGAGGAGGCGGCCGCGGAGGCCATCCTGGCCGGACGGATCCGGCCGGGCCACGTGGTCGTCATCCGGTATGAGGGGCCCCGGGGCGGGCCCGGCATGCGGGAGATGCTCGCCCCGACCTCGGCCGTGATGGGCATGGGTCTGGGCGCCTCCGTGGCCCTGATCACCGACGGGCGCTTTTCGGGGGCGACAAGAGGGGCCTGCGTCGGGCACGTTTGCCCGGAGGCCGCCGCCGGCGGCCCGATTGGCCTGGTCGCCGACGGCGACCTGATCGACATCGACATCCCCGCCCGACGTCTTGAGCTTCTCGTCCCCGCGGAGATTCTGTCAGGCCGGAAAGGCGGACCCGGACCCCGGCCGGCCGCGGCCGGCGGCGTTCCGGCGTCGCCCACCGGCGCCCCGTCATCGGCCACCGGCGCCCCGCCGCCGTCGCCCGGCGGCGGCTATCTCGATCGCTACGCCGCGATGGTGGGGCCCGCTTCGGAAGGGGCGCGCCTGGCCCATCGATCTGGAGAGAAGGACACCCGATGAGAACCGACGGATCGCGCGCTCTGCTCACCAGCCTGGGTCGAGAGGGCGTGGATACTGTCTTCGGCTACCCTGGCGGGCAGATCATCCCCCTCTATGACGCCCTGCCGGAGTTCCCCATCCGGCACATCCTGGTCAGGCACGAGCAGGGCGCGGCGCACGCCGCCGACGGTTACGCCCGAGCCTCAGGTCGGGTTGGAGTCTGCCTGGCCACCTCGGGCCCCGGGGCGACTAATCTGGTCACCGGCCTGGCCAACGCCATGGTCGACTCCGTGCCCATCGTGGCTATCACCGGGCAAGTGCCCTGCGCCAGCCTGGGCTGTGACGCGTTCCAGGAAGCCGACCTCACCGGAATAACCCTGCCCGTGGTCAAGCACAGCTACCTGGTTAAGCAGGCCGCCGACATCCCGCGCATCGTCCGGGAGGCCTTTCACATCGCCATCACCGGCCGGCCCGGTCCCGTCCTGATCGACCTGCCCCGCGACGCGCAGGAGGCCGGCTGCGAGTTCAGCTACCCCGAGAGCGTCGATCTTCCCGGCTATCGGCCGAACTACGACGCCCATCTCCCCCAGATCAACCGCGCCGCCCGGGCTATCTCCTCGTCGAAGAGCCCGGTCATTCTGGCCGGGGGTGGGGTGATCATCTCCGGCGCCAGCGATGCCCTCCTGGCCCTGGCCCATAAGGCCGGCATCCCGGTCGCCAGCACCCTGCTCGGCTTGGGCGCTTTCCCGGCCGGCGATCCCCTCTTCCTGGGTATGGCCGGCATGCACGGTTCGGTCGTGGCCAACCGGGCCCTGGCCGAGGCCGACCTTCTTATCGCCGTAGGCACGCGCTTCTCCGACCGGGTCACCGGCCCGGCGGGGCTCTTCGCGCCCCACGCCCGCATCGTCCACATTGACATCGACCCGGCCGAGGTGGGCAAGAACATCCGGGTGGATCTGCCGATCGTGGCCGACGCCCGGCGGGCCCTCGAGGCTCTCCTGGGATCGCTGGGGTCCGGGGGCGATCGCGGAGAGTGGCTGCGGGAGATCGCCGCCTGGAGAGCCGAGTCGGCCGGGCGGCCGAGAAAACGCGCCCCTCGGGGGAAGCCGACCCCGGGCGGGTCCGGGGGGCCTCGCCTATCCCCCACCGAGGTCATGGACAGGCTGGCCGGCTGGCTCCACGGTCGGGGAATCGTTGTCACCGACGTGGGCCAACACCAGATGTGGGCCGCCCAGCTCCTACCGCGGGAGAGACCCCGGACCTTCCTCAGTTCGGGGGGCCTGGGCACGATGGGTTACGGTCTTCCGGCCGCCCTGGGGGCGAAGGTCGCCTGCCCGAACGTCCCGGTGATCCTGGTGACCGGGGACGGCAGCTTCCAGATGTCTCTCCAGCAGTTGGCCACGATCAGGGAAGAAAACCTGGACGTCAAGATTGTTCTCCTCAACAACGGCTACCTCGGCATGGTCCGGCAGTGGCAGGACCTCTTCTACGGGAAGCGCTACTCGGCCGTGGCCCTCGGTCCCTACCCGGACTTCTGTCTGCTGGCTCGGGCCTACGGCCTGCGGGCGGCGCGGGCCTCGACCTTGCCCGCTCTCGACAGGGCCTGGGCCAAGATCATGTCCGACGACGGGCCGGCCCTGCTTGAGTGCCGGATCGAGCCCGAGGCCAACGTCTTCCCCATCATCCCGCCCGGGCGGGGCGTGGCCGAGACCATCCTTCACGCTGACTAGGGCGAGTCTGAACAGGCCGGTTCGGCCAGACGAGGTGGACCAGATGCGGAGAGTCGCCTTTCAAGGGGAACGCGGCGCCTACAGCGAGGAAGCGGTCTTGCGGCGCTTTGGCGGGGAGGCCGAAGTCCTGCCCTGCCGGACCCTCCGGGACGTCTTCCGAGCCACCGAGGACGGGACGGCGACCGAGGGTCTGGTACCCATCGAGAACTCGCTGGCCGGGAGCATCAACGAAAGCTACGACCTTCTCCTCCAGTGCTCCCTGACCATCACTGGAGAGACCGTCCTTCGGGTGCGGCATTGTCTTCTGGCCAGGCCGGGCCAGACCCTGGCCGATCTTAGCCGGGTCTGCTCCCACCCGCAGGCCCTGGCCCAGTGCCGGGACTTCCTCGAGCGACACGACCTGGAGGCCGTTGCCGCCTACGATACGGCCGGAAGCGCCCAGTTCGTCAGCGAGAAGGGCCCACTCCGGACCGGGGCCATCGCCGGCCGCCGCGCGGCCGAGCTCTACGGTCTTGACATCCTGGCCGAGGGCATTGAGAGCGACCCGGGCAACTACACTCGCTTCTACGTCGTGGCCTGTCCCGATGCGGTCCAACTGGAGACGCCGAGCGCGCCCCATGACTCGGCGCTTACGCCGGGCCCGGCCCCGGGCGGGAGCGCGGACAAAACGGTTCTGGTCTTCGCCACTTCCCATCTCCCGGGCAGCCTCTACCGGTGCCTGGGGGCCTTCGCCCGCCGGGGCATCGACCTCCTCAAGCTTGAGTCCCGCCCCATTCAGGGCCGGCCCTGGGAGTATCTGTTCTACGCCGACCTGCGCGGCCACGCCTCGGCCGATCCGGTGCGGGAAGCCCTCCGCGAACTCGAGGGCCAAGCGGCCTGGGTCCGCGTTCTGGGGTCCTTCGAAGCCGCGGAGAGTGCCCCGTCGCCGGTGACCTTGCGCTAGTTCCAGGAGGGCCTTCGGCTGGTGGAGGTTTGCCAGCGAACCCGGCGAATCTGCCCAAACCCGGACGACCTGGCCTGCCTGGTCAGCCCGGCGGTGCGAGAAGCCATCTCGGATCTCGGTCTCCTACCCCGTAATGGCCTGACCTTTGAGGCATAAGAGATGCCGGGTGGAAAGTCGGCCGGCCGAGGACAAGCCTGGCGATGCGAGAAGGTGACCTAGGGTGCTGGAAACGGTTCTGCAAGTGTTCGTGGGGCTGAGCTGGGTCTACTGGCTGGCGGCCTGCTGGTTGGTCCGGGCCTTCTTCCGGCATCCGCTCGATGAGAGCGGCGCGAGTTTCGTCGTCCTCCCGTCCGCCGCCACCTTCACCCCGCCCGTCTCGGTCCTCAAACCCGTGCGCGGCCTGGACCACGAGGCCTGGGAGAACTTCGAGACCTTCTGCCGGCAGGACTACCCGAACTACGAGATCATTTTCGGCGTGGCCGACGAGGACGACCCGGTCGTTCCGGTGATCCGGCGTCTGGAGCGGCGCTTCCCCGAGCGGAAGATCAGGCTGGTCTTCGCCCGTCCGTTCGGCCCGAACCGGAAAGCCTGTCTTCTCCATGACCTGACCGTCGCCGCCCGGCACGAGGTCCTGGTCATCAGCGACAGCGACATGCGCGTGGCCCCGGACTACCTCTCGCGGGTGGTCGCGCCGCTGGCCGATCCCGGCGTCGGCCTGGTGACGTGCGCCTACGTGGGGGATGAGGCCCTGTCTTTGCCGGCGGGACTGGAGGCCCTCCACATGGGCGTGACCTTTCTACCGTCCGTGGTCGTCGCCCGCCGGGTGATGGCCATGCGTTTCGCCCTGGGGGCCTCGCTGACCCTGCGGCGGGCGGACCTCGCTCGTTTGGGCGGTTTCGCCGTTCTGGTCGACTACCTGGCCGAAGACTACCAGATCGGCGCCCGCACCGCGGCTTCCGGCCAGACGGTCCACCTTTCCGACTACGTGATGGCGGCCGCCATCGGGGAAACCACCTTCCACGAGGAGTGGCGCCGCGAACTGCGGTGGATGCGCTGCAGCCGCGTCAGCCGCCCCCGGGAGTATCCGGCGCTCCTTCTCACTTTCAGCACGCCTCTGGCCGGCGTCCTGGCCTGGGTATCCGGGTTCAGCCCGGCCGCGGAACAGGCCCTGGTCGTGACCCTGGTTCTTCGCTGGGTGGTCGGCTGGCTGGTCACGGGCTACACCCAAGACAAGGTCAGCCGCCGCTGGCTTCCCTGGCTGCCCGTGCGCGACGTTCTGAGCGCGCTGGTCTGGATCGCGGCGGGCGTTGGCCGGCGGGTGGTCTGGCGGGGCGAGGAGTACCAGTTGCTGGAGCGGGGGCGGATGAGGTCCTCAGCCGCTGCGGCGGCCACCACCTCGGCCGCGGCCACCAAGTCGGCGGCGGCCACGACCTCGGAGAGACTCCTGCTGAACGCGCTGGGGAGCGGCCGCGGGACACGAGAGGGGGGAAGAGACGGTGGCCCCGATGGCGCCGGCCTTGCCGGCCTGGATGGCGACGCCCTTGAAGGCGGCGGTGAAGGGCTTGGATATCCTTCTGAGCCGCTGCTACCACATCCGTGAGATCAGCCGGGATCCCGAGTGCATCCTGCGCCTGGCGGTGAACCCCGCCCGGGCGCCTATCGCGCTGGCAGACGGCACGGTCATCCGACGCGGTGATCTCGTCGGGGACCTCCATCTCTGGAGCCCGCGGGTCCCGCCGATGCCGCCGGAAGGACCCGACCTGGCCTGGGGGCTGGCCTTTAGTCGCCGGATGAAGAGGTCGCTCGAACTCCTGGCCGAACTGTGCTCCGAGGAGGGTCCCGGGTGGAACCTAGCCGGCGTGCCGGCCTTTCGAGCCGTAGGGTCCCTGATGAGCGGGACCCGGTCCGGCGGACCTTCGTCGCTCCACGCCGCCGTGCCGGCCATCGCCCGGAGGCTCGGTCTGGAGATCGCTGAGGTCGATGACCCTTCCTCGGCCGGCTTCCGGCGACGCTTCGCCGGTTTCTGGGAGAACGGCTTCAACTTGGCCCTGGTCTGGGCCTACAACGCCCCGAGCCTGCGAAGCAGGCAATTGGGCCGGCTCAGGCGGGTCACGTTCTGGATATCACGGCGGGAGCTGGCGACCAGGTACGGACGCAAGCCGTCGGTTTCGCCGGAAACGGCTAATCACGGAGGGTGACATTTATGAAGGCTCTGCAATTCACCGGGTCGCTACCGCGCTACGCCCTGACCCTGGCCCTCGGCCGCGTATCTCGCCGGGCCTACTGGGGCGGGCTGTCCTGCCTGGAGCTGCGGGACATCCCCGAGCCCGAGTTGCCCGGCCCGGACTGGGCCGTGGTCCGGACCCGCTACGCGGGGATCTGCGGCAGCGACATCGGCCTTATCCGGCTTGAGACCAGCCCGACCGCATCCGCTTTCTCTTCCTTTCCCTTCACCATCGGCCACGAGAACACCGGTCGGCTGGAGAAGGTCGGGGCCAACCTGGCCTCTGATCTGAGGCCGGGCCGGAGGGTGGTCGTCGATCCCCTTCTGCCATGCTCGGTGAGGGGTATCGACCCACCCTGCCCACCCTGCCGGGCCGGCGAGTTCGGGCATTGCGAGAACTTCGCCCTCGGCGGGCTGGCCCCGGGCCTCCTCATCGGCGGCTGTCGCGACACCGGTGGTTCATGGAGCCCGTTTTTCCTGGCCCACAAGGATCAGATCTTCCCGGTTCCGGACGACGTGTCGGATGAGGCCGCGGCTCTGACCGAACCCCTGGCCGTTTCCCTGCACGCCGTGGCCCGCGCTGTCCGTCACGGGGCCCCCGCCTCCGGGCGCGAGGACACGACCCTGGTCATCGGGGGAGGGGTCATCGGACTCGGGGTGGTCGCCGCCCTCCGCTACCTGGGAGACCGCTCCCGGATCATCGTCCTGGCTCGCCACGAGCATCAGGCGAAGATCGCCCGGGTCTTCGGAGCGAGCGAGGTCGTTCTCACGTCGGGGCCCTGGGCGGCGCCTAAGACCGCGGCGCCCGAGGCGGGTGAGGCGCGAGATCGCCTCTCCGGACTGGCCGGCTGGGAAGAGCGGCTCGGCCTGATCCTGGGGACCGGTTTCCACCGGCCTCTCCTGGGCCGGCCCATCCCCTCCACCGGCGCGGGGCGGGTTTTCGAGTGCGCCGGGAGCGTGTCGGCCCTGGATGCGGCTCTCCGCTTCGCTGCCCCGGGCGGGGAGGTTGTCCTGGCCGGTCTGGCGGCGACGCCGAAGGGCATTGACTGGAGCTTCATCTGGCGGAAGGAGTTGCGCATTCTCGGAACGTTCTGCTACGGCCTGGAGGCCGTGGGCCAGGACGGTCGCCCGACCGCCGGACGGGGTCAGCCCACTTTCCGGATGGCTCTGGATCTCCTGGCCTCGGGGCGTCACGACTTCGGCGGCCTGATCACCCATCACTTCCGCCTGGAAGACTACCGCCGGGCCATAGCCACGGTCCTGGACAAGCGCTCTTCCAAGGTCATCAAGGCCGTCTTCGATTTCGGCTAGACCGATTGCACAGGAAGAGCGGCATCGCTCGCCGCCCTCCGGGCGGCGAGCCGCCCGCGGTCAAGAGCGGGGCGTCCGACCGTCGCCTACTTTCTGGGCTCGGCCGCCACCGTCCCCGCGGCCCCGTCGATGATCAGAATGTCACCGGTCCGGAAGAGCCGCGTGGCGCCCTTCACTTGAAGCACGGCGGGCACGCCGTACTCCCTGGCCACCACCGCGCTGTGCGATAGGAGCCCGCCTTCCTCGAGGACGAGTCCGGCGGCCAGGTGGAAGAGGGGAGTCCAGGCCGGGTTCGCGTGGGGCGCGACCAGAATCTCGCCAACCCTCAAGCCGGCCGCTTCCTCGATGTCCAGGGCCACGCGGCACGGACCGGCGACCTGGCCGGCCGAGCAGCCGACCCCCTGATAGACAGCCTTCCCGTTCCGAGCGGCGGCCTCGATGTCTTGAGCGTATCCGTTGCGAGCCGGCCCGGCGCCCCGCAGGGGTAATCCGTCAGCGCCGTAGCTGCCCGGGGCGATGTTGGGCGGGACATGGAAATTGCGGTAGAGGGCGGCCACCGACCGCCTCCGGGAGATCATCTCCCTCGGGACGGTGAAGTCCGCGTCCGGGGTGGTAAGGTCCAAGACCTCGTCCCGGGTCAGCCAGAAAATGTCGTCCGTCCGGCCCAGCCAGCCGGTCTCGGCCCAGCGGCGCGACTGCTCGACGAGGAGTCGCCGGCAGTGGTAGCGGGCCCGGCTCAGATAGACGCGGGTCTCCTCCCGCCACCAGCACATTGTCTTGACCAGGCGGTACTGCTTGCGGAACCGGCCCCACCACAGCGGGTCAAGACCGTGGCTAAGCCAGCGGCGGCCGAGGGCCCTGGCCTTGGCCTCCTCTTCCTCCCGGACGAGTCGCTGACGCTCGATCTGGCGGCCCGGGTCGGAAGCCGCCCCGGTCCGGGAAGGGTCCCCGATCCGGGCAGAGTCCCCCGCCCGGGCGGCGCCTTCGGCCGTCTCCTCCAAAAGGTAGCCCCTGAGGATGGAGAGAGGAACAGACGGGTCTTCCCACCAGCGCGGCACGGACAGGTCCTCATCGATGTTGGACATGTGGCGGTAGCGCTCGATCCAGTCCAGGACGGCTCGCCAGGCTTCGGCGCCGGGGCCGCGGGCCGCCAGTTCGGGCAGAAGGGCGGCCAGTTCGGCTGAGGGCGTCTCTCTCAGCCTCCGGACCGCGTCCCGATGCTCGGAGAAAACTTGTGAGAGCCGCCAGAGATCCCACAGCGGGCGGGCCGTGGCCATGCCGGTCAGGCCGGTCATGAGGCGGGCCTCGCTCGGACAGGCGCCGGCGGGCGCCTTGCGGCCAAGAGTGGTCAGGGTGCGATGGAAATCCTCCTGGGCCTGGGTGGAGAGAAACGAGGTCAGGAGGGCCCAGCGGTTGGCCCGCCAGTGGAGATCGAGACCCCGCCTGACCCAATCGGCCAGGGACCGGGAGTCAAGGTCCTTGGGCCGGACCGCGTCCCAGATCGGTTCTTCCTTCTCGAAGCCCTCAGTGAAGTCCCGGGCCTCGACCGGCGTCTTCTCATACTGCCGCCCGAGGGCCAGGAGAGTCGGGATGGCCCCGACAATGGTCCGGAGGTTCCACGGGGTCACCTGACCGTCACCCTCGTAGGCCGGGTCTATCCCGACCGTCCGGTCCATGGATCTCTCGTTGTAGCCGGGAATGCGGGCCGCCATCCTCTTGGTGGCCCCCGCGTTCCAGTAGCCGTGGCCAAAGATGGTCCTGGCCCAGACGGTCCCCTCGTCCGCGGGCCGCCAAAGCTTGAGCCGGCGGAAGAGCTCCTCCTGGGCTCGGGCGAAGTCGTGGTGGAAGGACTGGGATTGCCCAAGCAGGGAGGCAAAACCGGGCATAACCTCGCGGAAGTTGGCCGTTGTCCACTGCTCTTGGTCCGGGGGGAAGGTGTAGACCGTGATCGGCCTGGCCTGTAGAACGTGGAACTGGCTGCCCGAGAGCCCAAACTCCACGTCCTGCGGGCGGCCAAACAGCCGTTGAATGCGGCGGCCCAACTCGGCCAGTTCGGCCAGTTGCCCCGGGACAAGGCAAGGGGCGTCGGCCTCCTCCGGGGCGAGATTCCGCCGCTCCAGCCCACCCCCGGCGGCTGGAAGGAGAGCGCTCACCTTACGGCCGGTTTCGCCGCGGCGGAGGGCCCCGCTCCAGAAGTCGACAACGAAGCGATCGGGGGTCACCTCGCCCGAAGCGAGTTCGGCGGCCAGCCCGCATGTGGCTTCCACGAGCATCTCGTTCTCGCTCGCGGTCAGGGGGTTGAGAGTGAAGAGGATCCCGCTGGCCGAGGCGGGCACGAGTTCCTGGATGAGAACGGCCATGGCCGGACGCCCGCTTCTGGCGTGGGCCACCGCCCTCTCCGTCCAGAGCGAGGCCCAGCAGGCTTTCACCGCGGAGAGCAGGGCCTCCCGGCCGCGGACGTTGAGTTGACTCTCGTAGACGCCGGCCCCCGAACGGTAGCTCCCGTCCTCGTTGGGGGAGGAGGAACGCACGACCAGGGGCGTGGCGGCCACGGCGAGATCGATCCGGACCAGACCGGCGATGATCTCTTCCTCCAGACCCTCGGGGAGCGGCCGGGACTCTATCTCCGCCCGCAGGGCCCGAAGCCCCGCCGCGTCGCCGCGGACGCCGAGGTCACACCCCTGGGCCAATATCTCGTAGGCCCGCGACAGGATGACGATGCCCCGGGGCACGGGCAGGCCGGCTCGGAGCATCTCCGCCAGACGGCAGGCTTTGCCGCCACCCTCGGGCAGGTCGCCGAGAGTCAGTTCCGGTAGAGTCTTGACCAGGACGCTTGGGCCGGAAGATGGACTGGACACCATCGAACTGGACATGGCGGACTCCCTGATGTCGACGTCTGACTTGTTGCTTTTCTGTCTGGCCCTACAGCGGCAGCGGCGGCGGAGTGACCCCGGCCGCGACCAGCTTGGAGACCAGGGCCAGGGCCTGGTCCATGGCCTCCAGGACCTCGTTGACCTCGGCCTCGCTGATGACCAGCGGAGGCATTATCTGCATGGCCCTCGGCCCAAAATCGGAGAAGACCGCGATGACCCCGAATTGGGCCAGGGCATAGGTCATGAGGGGTCCGAGTTCGTCTTTCGCCATGTCGAAGGCCAGGAAGAGCCCCCGGCCTCGCCAGCCCGAGGCGACATCGGGGTGACCCTCCACGAGGCGGGCGAAGCCCTCCTCAAGGCGGGCCCCCATTTGGACAACTCTCTCCAGGAAGGCCGGTTGGGTCGTCTCCTCGAGCATGGCCAGAGCGCAGACACAGCCCAGGTCCGAGCCGGCGAAGGAACTGAGGTGAACGAACGGGTTATCCCGAAAAAAGCGATCGAGATGTGGCCGGTAGCAGATCGCCGACATGGGGTAGAGGCCGCCGCTCAGACCTTTGCCCAGGACCAGGATGTCAGGAACCACCCGCCACTCGTCGATGGCCCACAGCCGGCCGGTGCGGCCGAGTCCGGCCTGGATCTCGTCCGAGATCAAGACGGTTCCGGTCTTGTCGCAAATCTCGCGAACCCGGGGGAAGTAGTCGTCGGGCGGGACGATGATCCCGGCCGTGGCCTGGATGGTCTCCAGCAAAACGGCGGCCGTGCCGGTCGTGACGGCCCGCTCCATGGCCTCGGCGTCGCCGAAGGGAACCTTGGTGAAACCGGGGACCAGGGGCTCGAAGTGCTTGCGGAAGGTTGGATCACCGGCCGACAGGGCCAGACCCGTGTGACCGTGGTAGCCTTTATCCGCCGAGACAACTCCCGGGCGACCGGAGTAGCCTCGGGCCAGCTTGATGGCCAGATCAATGGCTTCGCCGCCGCCGGGCACAAAGAAACTGTACTGGATGTCGCCAGGAGTGAGGTCGGCCAGGCGATGGGCCAGCCGGGCTCGCTGTTCACTCATCAGCAAGTGGTCTCCGACGTCAAGCTCATCTAGGGCCCGCTTGAGGGCCTCGACCACCCTCGGGGGGCGGTGCCCCAGGTTGAAGACGCCTCCGCTCGAGCGGCAGTTGATGTAGCGCTTGCCCTCGAGATCCCAGACGTAGACGCCCTCGCGGCGTCCGGGGACGGCCTCGAACCCCAGACTGCGATAGACGGCCACCTTTCCGGGCGAGACGTAGGACTCGAAATCCCGGACCGCTTGCTTCTGAGTCAACTGGCCGATAAAGGTGTTTCCCATGCCAAGACCTCCCCGGCCTTCGGCCCCAGGGTCCGTCTTGCTGGCAGGCCCTAGTAGCCGACCATTGTGACCTGGTACTTCGACTGGGGGACGACCCTTCCTTGGCACCAGCCAGGGAAGCTAGGTCTTAGCTTGTCACGGGCGAGCCGGATTGCCTCAGGGCGGGGCGGCCGGTCTGGCGGAGGGGCGGTCGGCCGGCCGTTTCGCGGTCTGGGCGGCGGTCACGATCCCGACGGCGGTCATCGTGACCGCGGCGCACCAGAAGGGCAGGGTGAGACCCAATCCATACAGCCAGCCGCTGACCGTGGGGCCCACCACCCGCCCCAGGCTATCCAGGGAGGCCTGAAGACCGAGGGTCAACCCTTGTGGAAGCGGGGTGAGAAGCGATACGGCCGAGGTCAGGGACGGGCGCAGGACGCTCGAGCCCAGGCCCACGATCATGGCCGCCGCCACGGCCGTTGGTAGAGTTGTCGCCGGCACCAGAGCCACGAAGCCGACCGCGCACACGGCCGCTCCGGCCAGGGCCAGTCGGCGCTCGCCGAACTTCCTCATCAGCCGGCCGACCAGGAGACTCTGAACGAGAAAGGCCATGAGCCCCTGGGCCGAAAAGATCGCCCCGGCGTCGGTGGCCGTCCCGCCGAACCGATCGCTGACAAAGTAGGCCAGAAGCGCGGTGAGGCTCGAGGCGCTGAAACTGATGGCAAAGGTGAGCCAGAGATAGGGGGCGATGTCGCTTCGGACCGCGGTCACGAGGTCGGCCGACCGGGGCCAACCCCGGGTCACCGCCACGGAACCGTCCCGGGTTGCCTTGGGTCCTTCCGCCGCCGGGCCGGCCGGGGCGGATCTGGGCGTCGGCTCCCGGACCCCGGTGGCCGCCAGCAGGGCCGTGATCAGGACGACGACGCCGGCGATGAAGAGAGGTAGCCCGTAGCCGAGGGGCGAGAGAACCCCGCCCACGACCGGTCCGAAGAGAAAGCCCAGGTTGACCCAGGCCCCGAGAGTGGCCATGGCCGGGCCGCGGTCGCTGGTGGCCGTGAGGTCGGCGACAAGGGCCTGGCTGGTCGGGAAGATGGAGGCTGAGAGGAGACCACCGAGGGCTCGCGAGGCCACCAGGGCCGGCACGCTATGCGAGAGACCGGCCAGGACGAAGGAAAGAGAGTAGCCGAGAAGCCCGGCCACGAGAATCCTCTTGCGGCCGAAGCGATCCGACAGACTGCCCCAGATCGGACCGGAGAAGAACTGGGCCAGGGCGAACAAGCTGACCAGAAGCGACACCCCAACGGGACTCGCGCCAAGTTCCCGGGCCAGGAAAGGCATGATGGGCACGGTTATGCCGAAGCCGGCCATGGCCATGAAGAGGGACAGGTGGACGACTAAGCGGGTGCGGGCCTCGATGGCCTGGGGGGGCGCGGGCAAGGATCCGGCTGGGGTAGGCAAGGAACGGGCTCCCTTCGACCCAGGCGTGCCCGCGTTGGCCCTGGTCACTAGAGGACAAGACTTCCTCCCCGGCAGCTACGTCACCTTCTGGACTGGGTCGGAGGACGCCGGTGTAGCCTCCTCGACGAGAAACCGGTCACTCCGCGGTCCATTCTGGAAGGATTTTGCCGCTTCTCCTAAGAACGGATTGTCTAGATGCCCCGAAGGGAGGCCTTGCTTTGCCCGCTGACGAGAAAGAGGACACCACCATCTACAAGGTCGTTATCAACCATGAGGAGCAATACTCTATCTGGCCCGCCGATCGGGAGAACCCGGCCGGCTGGCGCGACGCCGGAAAGACCGGGCTCAAGGCGGAGTGCCTGGAGTACATCAAGGAGCACTGGACAGATATGCGCCCGCTCAGCGTTCGGCGGCGAATGGCCGAGAGCCGGCCCACCGGCTAGGCCGGCCATGAACCGAGAGGTCCACGTTTGGAGCGCGGTGCTCGACCAGACGCCGGAGGTCCTCGAGCGACTCGCTCTTCTCCTCTCCTCGAAGGAGCGGGAGAAGGCCGGCCGGTTTCACTTCGCCCGCGATGCCCGGCGGTTTGTCGCCGCCCACGGCATCCTCCGGACCATTCTGGGGGGCTATCTGAACTTGGGCCCCGCCGAGATTGTTTTCGCCTACGGCCCGTCGGGCAAGCCGCTCCTGGCCCAGGCGCTTTACTTCAACATGGCCCACTCCGGTGGCCTCGGGGTTTTCGCCGTGACGACAGCCGGCGAGGTGGGTGTTGATCTTGAGCTACGCCGGGATCTGCCGGACCTTGACCACCTGGCCGGCATCGTTCTCACCCCGCGGGAGTTGGCCGCCTACCTGGGCCAGGATCCGGATGGCAAGACTCGGACATTTTTCGCCTCCTGGACGCGAAAGGAGGCCGTGGTCAAAGCCTGCGGGGACGGAGTGGGCTTCGGCCTGGACGGGTTTGAGGTTCCGCTCGGTCGGACCGGAGTGGTGGACTTGGGTTCCCGAGGGCGCTGGCTCGTGCGCGGGTTGGCCGTGGCTTCCGGCTTCACCGGCGCTCTGGCTGAGCCGGCGCCGACCCGGACCGGGTCCGGGGTTGGGGTCGGGCGGGGTGGCCTCCGCGTCGTTCGCTACGTCTGGCCCGGGGTGGATGGTTCGCGACGAGGAGGAAGCCGGGATGACAGCCCTCATCCAGGAGTTGTTCCAGGATCAGGCCCACCGCACGCCGCGGGCCCTGGCGGTCGGCTCTCTTACCTACGGCGAACTGGACGCTCGAGCAAACCAGCTCGCCCGCTATCTGACCCGTCTCGGCGTCGGTCCCGAAAGGCCGGTGGGCCTGGGTCTTGAGCCCGGTCCGGAAATGATCGTCGGCCTCCTCGGCCTGCTCAAGGCGGGGGCCCCTTACGTGCCCCTTGACCCCACCTATCCCCGAAAGCGTCTGGACTCCATGATCCAGGACGCCCGCCTCGCCTGCCTGGTGACTCGCCAGGGACTTCCGGCCGCCGACGGGGTTGAAAACGTCTGCCTCGATCGGGACCGGGCGGCCATCGCCCGCGAGAGTGAGGACGATCCCGATCGGGGCCTTCTCCGAGGGCTGGGTCCGGACAGCCTGGCCTACATTATCTTCACTTCCGGCTCGACCGGACGACCCAAGGGTGTAGGCTGCACCCACCGCGGGGTCCTGAACCTCCTGGCCGACTTTGAGCAAAGACAGCCGCTTGAGCCGGGATGGCTCTCCAGCGGATGGACCAGTCTGAGCTTTGACGTTTCCGTCTACGAGATCTTCTCTGCCCTCCTCTCCGGAGGCGAACTTCGTTTCCCACCGGAGGCCGTTCGGGGCGATCCAACGGCCTTCGCCGCCTGGCTGGAGGAAAATCGCGTCCGGAACGCCTACCTTCCGCCCTTCATGCTCGGGCCGATCGCCGACGGGCTTCGCCGCGGGGACTTGACTCTCCACCTCAGGCGACTCCTCGTGGGCGTCGAGCCCATCGCCGAGGACATCCTGGCCGACATCGCCCGTCTCGTTCCGGGCCTAGTCATTGTCAACGGCTACGGGCCGACGGAGACAACGGTCTGCGCGACACTCTACACCGTGCCCGCCGAGGAGACCTCGCCTCCTTCGTTGACCGGCCGCCAAACCCCCATCGGACGCCCGGCGCAGAAGACACGGGTCTACCTGCTGGGCCTGAGCCAGGGGCCCGTCCCGAACGGGGAGGCCGGCGAGGTCTACGTGGGCGGAGAAGGTCTGGCCCGAGGATACGTCGACCACCCCGATCTAACGGCCGAGCGGTTTCTGCCCGATCCGTTTTCACCTGAGCCGGGGGCCCGTTTCTACCGGACGGGTGATCTGGCTCGCCTCCGACCGGACGGAAACCTTGAGTTCGTTGGGCGCCTGGACCACCAGGTCAAGATCCGGGGTTTCCGGGTGGAACTTGGCGAGATCGACGCCGCTCTCCTGGATCATCCGGGCGTCGAGCGGGCCGTGACTCTCCTGCGCGAAGACCGGGCGGGAGACAAGCGCCTAGTGGCTTACGTTGTTCCGATGGCGGGCGGGCCGGCCGTCACTCCGGCCGATCTCAGGCCCTCGCTACTCGCGCGGCTGCCCGAGTGGATGATGCCCTCGGCCTACGTGATCATGGCCGCTCTTCCGACAGACTCGAACGGCAAGGTCGATCGCCGGGCCCTCCCGGCCCCGGGGGCCGCGCGTCCCGAACTCGGCCAGGCCTTCGAACCCGCGAGGAACCCGGTCGAGGAGGTTCTGGTCACCATCTGGGCCGAGGCCCTGGGCCTGCAGCGGGTGGGGATCAACGACGACTTTCTGGCCCTGGGTGGCCACTCTCTCCTGGCGACCAGGGTTGTCTCCCGGGCGAGAGACATCCTGGGGGTCGAGCTACCCGTGCGGACCCTCTTCGAGAACCCGACGGTGGCCCGGCTGGCGGGCCTGATCGAGGCGGCGCGGGCGGGCCTGATCGAGGCGGCGCGGGCGGGCCCTATCCCAGGCCGGTCCACGCTTGCCCCGAGGCTCTCCGGCGACTCGCCCGCCACCGGCCAGGCCTGGCCCCTGTCCCCCGCCCAGCGCCGCCTGTGGTTTCTCGACCAGATGTCGCCGGGCACACCCCTCTACAACATTCCCGGGACGGCCCGTCTGAGAGGGCCGCTCGACGTCGACGCCCTCGAACGGACCCTAAACGAAATCGTCCAGAGGCACGAGGCTCTCCGCACGACTTTCCGGGCGGAGGGCCGGCCGCCGGAGGGTGAGCCCGTCCAGGTCGTCGCCCCGTTCCTGGCTGTCCCTCTTCCGGTGATCGATCTTCGCGGTTTCTCGCCGGATGAACCGGAAACGGAAGCGCGGGGCCTATCGCAGGCGCGGCGCCTGGCGGAAGCGCGAGGCCTATCGGAGGCGCATCGCCTAGCGGAGGCCGAGGCCAGGCGGCCGTTCGACCTCGGCTTTGGTCCCCTCGTCCGGGCCGGACTCTTCCGCCTGGCCGACCAGGATCATCTCTTCGTTCTGGTCATGCACCACATTGTCTCCGACGGGTGGTCCCTGGGGGTGCTGATGCGGGAAATCGCCACCCTCTACGAGGCCTTCGCTTCCGGGCGGCCCTCGCCCCTGCCCGCACTCTCCATCCAGTACGCCGACTTCACCCGCTGGCAGGCCGACGCCCTGGCCGACGGTCTGGAGGAGACCCAACTGGCCTACTGGACCCGGAAACTGGCCGGTCTACCGCCTCTTCTGGCCCTGCCCACCGACCGTCCCCGTCCGGCCGTCTTGTCCGACCGCGGGGCTTTGGCCTCCTTCACCATTCCCGACAACGTGACCGAGGGCTTGCGCGATCTTTGTCGCCGCGAGGGCCTGACCCTGTTCATGGTCTTCCTGGCGGCCTTCCAAGTTCTGCTTCACCGCTACACCGGCCAGTCCGACCTGGCCGTGGGGGTGGCCATCGCCAACCGCACCAGGGCCGACCTCGAGGACCTGGTCGGTTTCTTCGTCAACACTCTCGTTGTCCGGGCCGACCTCTCCGGAAACCCGACCTTCCGGGAGTACCTGACCCGAGTCCGCCAGGCCTCCCTCGAGGCCTACGCCCACCAAGACTTGCCCTTCGAACGGTTGGTCAGGGCCATCCGGCCGGAGCGAAGTCTCGGCCACATGCCCTTGGTCCAGGTCCTCTTCGCCTTCCAGAACATGCCCATGCCCGCTCTCAAACTGGCGGGGGTGACCGTTAGCGAGGTGGAAATCGACAAGATCGACACCGGAACGGCCAAGGCCGACCTGGTCGTGACCATCGAGGAACTCGGCCACGGTTTCGGGGGCACTTTGCAGTACAGCACCGACCTCTTCGAGGCCCCGACCATCGGAAGACTCATCGGACACTTCCGGACCCTCCTGGCCGGGATAGTAGAAGACCCGGGGCGACCCTTGACGGAGCTGCCCCTCCTGGACGCCGGGGAGCGGCGCCTGCTCCTGGAAGAGTGGAACGACACCCGCCGGGAGGGTTACGACGACCAGTGTGTCCACACCCTTTTCGACGAGCGGGCGGCCCGCGCCCCGCTGGCCGCGGCCGTGGCTTGCGGGGATGAAACCCTGACCTACGCGGAACTCGCCTCCCGGGCCAACCGCCTGGCCCGCTACTTAAAGGGGTTAGGGGTGGGGGGAGGAGGGGGCAGCCTGGTGGGGGTCTGCCTGGAGCGATCTGTCGACCTCGTCGTCAGCCTCCTGGGCATCCTCAAGGCCGGCGGGGCCTATGTCCCTCTCGATCCCGACTACCCCGGGGATCGCCTGGCCTTCATGCTGGAGGACACCCGGGCCCCGGTCCTTCTGACCCAGGAGAGCCTCCTGGGGAACCTGCCCCTGGCGGAAGGCGCCGGTGGACCGGTGATCGTCTGCCTCGACCGGGATCGGGAGGCCATTGCCCGGGAGAGTGACGCCGGCCCGCCCGAGATCAAAGTTTCCGCCGAAGACCTCGCCTACGTTACCTACACTTCCGGCTCCACGGGCCGGCCCAAAGGGGTGGCCATTCCCCATCGCGGAGTGGTTCGCCTGGTCAAGGAGGCCAACTTTGCCCGCCTGTCGGAGGAGGAGGTCTTCCTCCAATTCGCTCCCGTCTCTTTCGACGCCTCGACGCTTGAGATCTGGGGCGCGCTCCTCTCCGGCGGCCGTCTGGAGATGGCGCCGCCGGGAATGCTGTCCCTCGGCCAACTCGGGGAGGTTGTCCGCCGGCGGGGTGTGACGACCCTCTGGCTCACGGCCGGCCTGTTCAACGCCATGGTCGAGGATCACCTGGCTTCGCTCACCGGACTCGGGCAGCTTCTCTTCGGTGGTGACGTCGCCTCCGGGCCCCACGTTCGCCGGGCCTGGCGCGGGCTCCCCGGCTGCCGGCTCATCAACGGCTACGGCCCGACAGAAAACACCACTTTTACCTGCTGTTACACCGTCCCCGGGGAGGAGGCCATCACCCAGGCCGTGCCCATCGGCCGTCCGGTGACCAACACCACGGTCTACATTCTCGACCAGGCCATGCGGCCGGCGCCGGTAGGCGTCCCGGGCGAACTCTACACCGGCGGCGACGGGCTGGCCCGGGGCTATCTCAACCGGCCGGCCGAGACGGCCGAGAAGTTCGGGCCCGATCCCTTCAGTTCCCGGCCCGGGGCCCGCCTCTACCAGACGGGCGACCTGGCCCGCTACCTTCCGGACGGTAACATCGAGTTTCTCGGGCGTCGCGATCAGCAGGTCAAGATCAGGGGTTTTCGGATCGAGCTCGGCGAGATCGAGACCGCCTTGCTCGGCCATCCCGCCCTACGGGAGGCCGTGGTCGTGGCTGGCGAGGACCAGTCGGGCGGAAGGCGTCTGGTGGCCTATGTGGTCAGGCCGTCGGCCGAGACCGGCCACCCCGCCCCCGACGCGGACGAGTTGCGGTCTTTCCTGGCGGCGCGGCTTCCGGGGTGGATGGTTCCGGCCGGCTTTGTCTTCCTGGACAGGCTGCCCCTGGGTCCGACCGGCAAGGTAGACCACGCGGCCCTGCCGGCGCCTGAGGCCGGATCGCTTTCGAGCTTCGGGGAGAAGTTCCGCCCGCCGCGGACGTCCGTGGAGCGGGCCGTGGCCTCGGTCTGGGCCGGAGTTCTCAAGGTGGACAGGATCGGCCTGGACGACGACTTTTTCGCTCTCGGTGGCCACTCGCTTCTGGCGGCCCAGGTCATCGGAAGAATGAGGGAGTCTCTTGGGGTTGAGTTGTCCGTGCGCCGCCTGTTCGAGACCCCGACCGTGGCCGGGCTTTCCCGCGCCGTGGAGGAGGCTCAAGCGCGGGCGTCGACTGACGGACCCCTCTTCGAGGTTGGCCCGATTCGCCGGCGGGCGGCGGCCGGACGCGAGCAGCTTCTTAAGATCGCCGGGGATCTCGACCCGGACGAACTGGCGGCCCTCTTGGGCGACGCCGGCGGGGAGGAGGAACCCCAGTGACGGTTGAAGCGCCCCCATCCGAGGCGGGCTCTGGCCCGCGTTTCTACCCTCTTTCAGCGGCTCAGCGGCGGCTCTGGTTCATCGAGCGGATGAATCCGGAGAGCCCCCTCTACAACATTGCCGAACCCGTGCGACTTCGTGGCCCGCTCGACACCGCGGCTCTGGAGCGGAGCCTGACCGAGATCACCCGTCGCCACGAGATCCTGAGGACCAGCTTCCGAGTGGCGGGCGGAAACCCCATCCAGGTCGTTGCTCCGGCCCGGGGTTTCTCTCCGCGCCTGGCGTCCTACGACGCCTCCGGCGAGGCCAGTGCCGGGACCCTCGTCGCGGCGGAGGTCCGTCGCCCCTTCGACCTCGAGCGCGGCCCGCTCCTCCGGGCCACCCTCGTTCGCCTGGCCCCCGAGGATCACCTCTTCGTCCCGGTCATGCACCACATCGTCTCCGACGGCTGGTCGCTGGCGATCTTCTTCAGGGAACTGGCGGCCCTCTATCGGGCCTTTGCCGCCGGACAGCCCAGCCCACTCCCCGAGCTTCCCATTCAGTACGGCGACTACGCCGTCTGGCAGCAAGAGCGGGCAGGCGGGGAGTCTTTGGGCCTTGATCTGGCCTACTGGCGGGAGCGCCTCAGCGGGCTTCCGCCTCTCCTGGAACTGCCTACCGACCGGTCGCGCCCTCCGGCGCAAACCTTCCGGGGGGCCGTCGAGCGGCGCGAGCTTCCGCCCGGTTTGACGGAAGCCTTGCGCGGGTTCTGTCGCCGCGAGGGCGTCACCCTCTTCATGCTCCTGCTGGCGGGGTTCAAGGTTCTTCTCCAACGCTACACGGGCGGGACCGACATTTCCGTGGGGGCGCCGGTGGCCAACCGCTCCCGCGCGGAGATCGAGAACCTCATCGGGTTCTTCGTCAACACTCTGGTCCTGCGAACAAATGTGAGCGATGATCCGACCTTCCGCGATCTTCTCGGGAGGGTCCGTCAGACGGTGATCGAGGCCCAGGCCCACCCAGACCTGCCCTTCGAGAGGCTGGTCGAAGAACTCGCGCCGAAGCGCAACCTCAGTTACCAGCCCCTTTTCCAGGTGGCCATGTCCATCTACGAACCGGCCCACCTTGAGCTTGACCTGCCCGGACTCGCGGTAACGCCGGCGCCGGTGGAGACCCAAACGGCCAAGGTCGATCTGACCCTTCTGGCCATAGACCAGCCGGGGAGGGTGACTCTGGCCCTGGAATACGCCACCGACCTTTTTGAGCCCTCCAGCGCCACCCGCCTCCTCGGCCACCTGGAAACCCTGCTCGAAGGGGCGGTGGCCGATCCGGCCCGGCCCGTCTCCCGTCTACCGCTTTTGGGGAAGGACGAAGGCCATCGGCTCCTGGTCGAGTGGAACGCCACAACCCGGCCTTTCCCGGAGAGCCGCCGCGTCCACGAGCTGTTCAGCGAAATGGCCGGCCGGCAGCCCGAGGCGTTGGCCGTGGTCTTTGGCGACGACACCCTGACCTACGCCGAACTCGACCGCCGGACCGATCTTCTCGCCGCCTACCTCCGGGGCATCGGAGTGGGTCCGGAGACTCTCGTGGCCCTGCGCCTGGAGCGCTCGCCGGAGATGGTCGTGGGCCTTCTCGGCGTTCTCAAGGCCGGAGGGGCCTATGTCCCACTGGACCCGGCTCTCCCCAGGGAGAGGGCGGAGTTTATCCTGAAGGACACCGCGGCGACCGTTCTTCTGACCCAGGAGGGGCTTCTTCCCACCACGCCCGGGGGCCGCGGCGGAGACGGGTTCAAGGTCGTTTGCCTCGACCGCGACTGGAAGACCATTGCCGAAAGCGGCCGGGCCACCGGGGCGGAAGGGGCTTCTCCCGGCAACCTGGCCTACGTCATCTTCACTTCGGGCTCGACCGGTCAGCCGAAGGGGGTTGCCCTCGAGCACCAGGGTCTGGCCAACCTGACCGAGGCTCAACTCCTGGCTTTTGATCGCGGACCGTCGGATCGCGTTCTGCAGTTTGCCTCTCTGAGCTTCGACGCCTCGATCTTTGAGATGGTCCTGGCTTTCCGGGCCGGGGCGACCCTTTGCATTCCCCGCCGGGAGGAGATCCTGCCAGGCCCCGACCTAGCCCGGTTTCTACGGGAGCGGCGAGTCACCACCATCGTCGTCCCGCCTTCGGCCCTGTCCGCCCTGCCCCAGGGCGATTATCCCGACCTGGCGGTCATCATCGTGGCCGGCGAGGCTTGCCCGGAAGAGATCGTCGACCTCTGGGCCCCCGGCCGGCGCTTCTGGAACGCCTACGGCCCCACGGAGATTACTGTCTGGGCCACGGTGGCCGAGTGCGTGGCCGGCTCGGGCAAGCCCATGATCGGGCGGCCGGTGACCAATGTCCGGGTCTATGTTTTGGACGGCGCCCTCCAACCGTCGCCGGTGGGAGTGCCGGGCGAACTCTGCGTCGGCGGCCCAGGGGTGGCCCGCGGCTATCTCGGACGGGCCGACCTCACGGCGGAGAGGTTTATCCCCGACCCCTTCGCCCCGCCGCCGGGCGGCCGTCTCTACCGGACCGGCGATCTCGCCCGCTACCGAGCCGACGGAAGTATAGAGTTTCTGGGACGTCTCGACCTGCAGGTCAAGATCAGGGGTTTCCGCATCGAACCCGGCGAGGTCGAGGAAGTCCTGCGCCGGCACCCGTCGGTCCAGGATGTCGCGGTCACGGTCTGGGAGAGCCCGCCCGGCGAGAAGCGCCTGGTGGCCTATGTGGCCCCGGCCACGCTCGCGACGGCCACGGTTTCGAGCCTGCGCGAGCACTTGCGGGACAGGCTTCCCGAGTACATGGTCCCGAGTGCGATCGTGTTCCTGGACTCCTTGCCCCGGACCTCCAGCGGCAAGGTCGATCGGAAGGCTCTGCCCGAACCGCGGGAAGAGGTCCTCCGGTCGTTCTTCGAGGCCCCGCGCACCGCGGCCGAGGAGGCTGTGGCGGCGGCCTGGCGAGACGTTCTCCACCTGGAGAGGGTCGGACTGGGGGAGAACTTTTTCGACCTGGGCGGACATTCGCTTCTTCTTGTCCAGGTGCAGGCCAGGCTGGAGAAGGTTTTCGGACGACCCATTCCCATCATCGAGATGTTTAGGCACGTGACCGTAGAGCAGTTGGCCGCCTACCTGGGCGGAGCGGCCGCGGCGTCCGGGGCGAGAAACGAGACCCGGGAGGAGGGGGCCGAGCCAATGGCGGAAGGGTCGGGTATCGCCATCATCGGTATGGCCGGAAGGTTTCCCGGAGCGTCGGACGTGGAGGAGTTCTGGCGCAACGTCAGCCAGGGGCGGGAATCGATAACCTTCTTCTCCGAAGAGGAACTCCTGGCGGCCGGTGTCGCCCCGGCTCTCGTCCGTGACAGCCGCTACGTTAAGGCCCAGGGCCTTCTTGAGGGACCAGATCTCTTCGACGCCGGCTTCTTCGGCTACACCCCGCGCGACGCGGAGGTCATGGATCCGCAGCACCGTGTCTTCCTGGAGTGCGCCTGGTCGGCCCTGGAGAACGCGGGCTACAGGCCGGACGCGGCCCCCGGCCCGGTCGGGGTGTTCGCCGGGCAGGCTTTTCCCGTCTACCTTTTGGAGTGTCTTCTGCGTGATCCAGGCCTGGGCGAGGCCGTGGGAGGTCTCGGACTTCTCATCGGGAGCGACAAGGACTTCCTGGCCACCCGGGTCTCCTACAAGCTGAACTTGACGGGCCCCAGCCTGTCCGTTCAGACCGCCTGTTCGAGCTCGCTCGTGGCCGTCCACCTCGCCTGCCGGAGCCTGGCCGACGGAGAGTGCCGGATGGCTCTGGCCGGTGGAGTGAGGGTTCACGGTCTGGCCAAGGAAGGCTACCTCCACGTGGAGGGAGGCATCCTCTCGCCGGACGGGCATTGCCGGGCCTTCGACGCCGGGGCCGCCGGCACGGTTCCAGGCGATGGTCTGGGCGTCGTTGTCCTGCGACCCCTGAAGGATGCCCTGGCGGCGGGCGACCATGTCTACGCCGTGATTAAGGGTTCGGCGGTCAACAACGACGGCTCGGCCAAGGTCGGTTACACGGCCCCCAGCCTGGACGCCCAGGCCGCGGTCGTGGCCGCGGCCCTGGCCGCGGCCCGGGTGGACCCGGCCACGATAGGCTACATCGAGGCCCACGGTACCGGCACGCCCCTCGGCGACCCGATCGAGGTGGCCGCCCTGCGGCGGGCCTTTGGAGGCGCCACCCCGTGGCGGGCCTCTGGAGGCGCCGCCCCACGGGCGCCCGCTTCCTGCGCCCTGGGGTCGGTCAAGACCAACATCGGCCACCTCGACACCGCCGCCGGAGTAGCCGGGCTCATCAAGGCCGCCCTGGCCATCGACCGGGGGCTGATCCCGCCGAGTCTCCACTTCGAGAACCCCAATCCCGAAATGAATCTTTCGGACGGACCGTTCTATGTCAACACCCGGCCGGTCGAGTGGGTGGAAGAGAACTCGCCCCGTCGGGCCGGGGTCAGTTCCTTCGGTATCGGGGGAACCAACGTTCACGTTGTCCTGGAGGAGACCCCGCGGCCCGGGCCGGGGCGAGTCGGCCCCGCCGCCGACGGGTCCGGTCCCGGGCGGTTGATCGTCTTCTCGGCCCGGTCGGCTCCGGCGCTGGAAAAGGCCACGGCCAACCTGGCCACGGCCTTGCTTGGACTCCCCGACGGGGACCTCGCCGATGTCGCCTACACGCTCCAGGTGGGTCGAAAACCGTTTGCCCACCGCCGGGCGGTTGTGGCCCGAGGCGTTCGGGACGCCGCCCTGGCCCTGGCCTCGCTGGACCCCGAGCGGGTCCTGACCGGTAGAGCCGGCCGCCCCCGCCTGGCCTTTCTCTTTCCCGGCCAGGGGACCCAGTACGTGGGCATGGGCCGAGGGCTGTACGAGACGGCGCCGGTGTTTCGGACCGAACTCAAACGGTGCGCGGAGCTTCTTGAGCCCCACCTGGGCCTGGACCTTATCAAGCTCCTTTACCCGGCTGTCCCCGGCCCCGACCTGACCGAGACTCGTCTGGCCCAGCCCGTCATCTTCGCCGTCGAGTGGGCCACGGCCCAGCTCTGGCTGAGCTGGGGCGTGACCCCCGAGGCGATGCTGGGGCACAGCGTGGGGGAGTACGTGGCCGCCTGCCTGGCCGGAGTCTTCTCTCTTGAGGACGCCTTGGCCCTAGTAGCGGCCAGGGGCCGCCTCATCCAGGACCTCCCCACGGGGGCCATGTTGGCCGTGGACCTGGGCGAGGAGGAGATCACTCCCTTGCTCGGGGAGGTCGATCTGGCGGCGGTGAACGTCTCCAGTGGGCCGGGAGGCCAGGGTCTGTCGACCGTGTCCGGGCCACCGGAGGCCGTGGAGGCCCTGGCCGAGCGGCTGACGGCGCGGGGCGTGCGCTGCCGGCGCCTCCACACGTCCCACGCTTTCCACTCCAGGATGATCGAGCCGGCCTTGCCGGCTTTCGCGTCGGAAATTCGCCGGGTTCGCCTTAGCCCGCCGGAACGGCCCTACCTGTCGAATGTCACCGGGGCCTGGATCCAAGACCAGGAGGCCACCGACCCGGACTACTGGGTGCGGCACATGCGGGAGACCGTGCGTTTTGCCGCCGGTCTCCGGACCCTCCTGGCCTCGGGCGCCTCGGTGCTCCTGGAGGCCGGTCCGGGTCGGACCCTGGCCACGCTGGCCGCCCGGCAGGGGGCGAGCGGAGGAGCAAACGGCGCCGCCGGCCCACTGGTGGCCGTCGCGTCTCTGCGTCATCCGCAATCGGCCGAGCCGGACGAGGTCTTCATCCTCGGGGCCCTGGGCCGGCTGTGGCTGGCCGGAGTGTCCCCGGACTGGTCCGCCTACTGGCGGGCGGATGAGGTCCGGGGTGGCGCGGGAATGCGCCGCCGCCTACCCCTGCCGTCCTACCCCTTCGAAGGCCGCCGCTACTGGCTCGGGGCCGGCCGAGCGGGAGGCCCGGGCGGCGGCTCCGAATGGGGTCGCCCGAGCGTCACCGAGATCGCTTCCGCCGGCGACGGGACCCCGATCGCCGTCGCCTCCGACTCCCCGGCCGTCTACACCGGGTCGCCCCCGGCTCACGGCCGGCCCGAGCTTCCGACCCCCTTCGTGGCTCCCGACGGGGATCTGGAGCGGGCCATCGCGGGGGTCTGGGAGGAGGTTCTGGGCCTCTCGGGCCTGGGTGTTCACGACGATCTGTTCGAGCTAGGGGGGCACTCCCTCATGGCCACGCAGATCGCGGCCAGACTCAAGCAGGTCTTCCCGGTCGAATTCCCTCTCAGAAAACTGTTCGAGGGCCCCACCATCGCTCAGGTGGCCGAGGTCATTGAGGATCTTCTCCTGAGCAAACTCGAAGCCGAGGAGGAAGGGCCCGATGCCTAGCCCTGAGGAACTTGCCGCCCGCCGCTCCCGGCTCTCGCCCGGCCAACGGGCGAAGCTTGAGGAATGGCGCCGGGGAGGTCCGGCCGGGACGCCCGGCCTGGCCGCGGCCTGCCGGACTATCCCGAGACGGACGGGCGAGGGACCGTGGCCCCTGTCTTTCAGCCAGCAGCGCCTGTGGATCCTCGACCGCCTCACGCCGGATAATCCCTGGTACAATCTGCCCACCGCCCTGCGTCTTCGCGGCGACCTCGACGTGCCCGCCCTCATCAGAGCCTTCAGCGAGATGGTTGGGCGCCATGAGGTTCTCCGGACCGTCTTTCAGGCCGGCCCGGACGGCCAACCCGTCCAGGTCGTGCGGCCGCCCGTCCCCCTCACCGTGCCCGTGGTCGACCTCGGTGGTCTGCCCGCGGGCGAGCGGGAGGAGGAAGCCCGGCGCCTGATGGAAGAGGAGGCCCGGCAGGTCTTCAGCCTTGAGAGCGGGCCCTTGATGCGGCTGAGACTCCTCCGTCTCGGAGAGGCGGAGCACATCCTCTGCCTGGTGGTCCACCATATCGCCGCCGACGGCTGGTCGTGGGCCGTCATCGTCCGGGAACTCAGCCAACTCTACTCCGCCTTTGTCTCCGGAAGGCCGTTGCCCCTGCCCGAGTTGCCCATCCAGTACGCCGACTTCGCCTGCTGGCAGCGGCAATGGGTGAAAGCCGGGAACATTGAGTCCCAGGCGGCCTACTGGCGAGAGAGGCTGGCCGGAACGCTCCCGATTCTGTCCCTGCCTTCCGACCGGCCCCGACCGTCGGCGGAGAGCTTCCGCGGGGCCATCCGGACCCGGTGCGTGCCGGACGCTCTCCGGCGCGAGGTCTCGGTCCTGGCCCGAGCCCTGGAAACGACCCCTTTCACGGTTCTTCTGGCCGTCTTCAAGGCCTTGCTCCACCGCTACACGGGGCAGACCGACATCCTGATCGGCTCGCCCGTCGCCAACCGCAACCGTCCCGAGGTGGAAGGTCTCATCGGTTTTTTCGTCAACACTCTGGTCCTGCGGACGGATCTTTCGGGCCACCCCTCGTTCCGGGAACTGGTCGCCCGCGTCCGCGAGACGACCCTCGGAGCCTACGAGGCCCAGGACGTGCCCTTCGAGAGACTCGTCGAAGACCTGTCGCCGGAGCGGAACCTGAGTGGAAGTCCCCTCTTTCAGGTCATGTTCTCGGCCCAGAACACCACCGGACAGACCTTGGACCTGCCGGGCCTCGCTGTCACGACGATCCCCGTCGATCCGGGCGTCTCCAAGTTCGACCTCTCCCTCTACCTGGTCGACGACGGCCGCGACCTCGTCGCCGACTTGGAGTACAGCGCCGATCTCTTCGACCAGGCCACGGCCGATCGAATCCTGGACCACTACCTGACTCTCCTGGACGGCGCGGTCCGGCAACCGGATCTCGGGCTACACCGGCTACCCCTGATGGGGGAGGCCGAGCGGCGCCGGGTGCTGGTGGAGTGGAACGGTCCGGCCGGTGAGCCTTTGGCCGACCGTCTGATCCACCAGGTCTTCGAGCGGCAGGCGGCCCTCACACCCGAGGCCGTGGCCGTCTCCCAGGTCCCCGGCGAGGGAGGCGGAGCGAGCCGCTGGCAGAGCCTTACCTACCGCGAGTTGGACGCCCGGGCCAACCAGCTCGCCCGCCACCTCTCCCGACTCGGCGTGGAAGGCGAGAGTCTCGTGGGTCTGGCCCTGGAGCGCGGACCGGAACTGGTCGTTGGCCTGCTCGGCATCCTCAAGGCCGGTCTGGCCTACGTGCCCTGTGATTTGGCCTACCCTCCCGAACGCCTGGCCCTCATGCTGGAGGACGCTCGGGTGAGCTGTCTTATAACGCGGGAAGGTTGGCTTACCGCCAACGCTCCGACCGTTTGCCTCGACCGCGACTGGGAGATCATCGCCCGGGAGAGCGAGAGTCTCCCGGACCAGGCCGCTGGGTCCGGATCGGATCCCGACGCCCTGGCCTACGTTATCTTCACCTCGGGTTCGACCGGGCGGCCCAAGGGAGTCGCCTGCACCCACCGGGGGGTCCTGAATGTCCTGGCCGACTTCAACCGGCGGCAACCGCCCGAGCCGGGTTGGATCTGGAGCGACTGGACCAGCCTGAGCTTCGACGTTTCCGTCTACGAGATCTTCGCTCCTCTCCTTTCGGGCGGCGAATTGCGCTTTCCGCCCGAGGCCGTGCGAGCCGACGCCACGGCGTTCGCCGCCTGGCTGGAGAGTAACCGGGTCGAAAGCGCCTACATTCCTCTCTTCATGCTGGGTCCGATCGCCGACAAACTTCGCCTGGGCCAACTGAGTCTTCCCCTGCGCCGGCTGACTGTGGGCGTGGAACCGATAGCCGAGGATGTCCTCACGGACATCGCTCGCTCCATCCCCGGTCTGGTCGTCATCAACGGCTACGGGCCAACCGAGGCCACCATCTTCGTGACCCTCTACACTGTGCCGACCGGGGCGGACGCTTCGCCCCCCGCTCAGCCGGGCCGGCGGACATCCATCGGCCGAGCCGTGCTCGGTTCCCAGGTCTATGTTCTCGACGCGAACATGGAGCCCGTGCCGGTCGGAGTGGCCGGGGAACTCTACGCGGGTGGGGAGAGCGTCGCCCGGGGCTACGTTGGCCGGCCCGACCTGACAGCCGACAGGTTCCCACCTGATCCGTTCTCCGCCCAGCCGGGCCTTCGCCTCTACCGCACGGGCGATCTCGTCCGCCTGCAACCGGATGGGAACATCGAGTTCATCGGTCGCCAGGACTACCAGGTCAAGGTCAGAGGCTTCCGGGTGGAACTCGAGGAGATCGAGATCACCCTGGCCAGCCACCCCAACCTGCGGGCGGCCGTGGTCGTGGCCGGCGGGACCACCCCGGACGGGGCCCGCCTGGTGGCCTACGTGGTTGCGGACCCGACCTCATCACCCACTCCCACCGAACTGCGAGGCTTTCTCAAAGAGAAGTTGCCGGAGTACATGATCCCGTCGATCTTCATCACTCTGGAGACCCTGCCCCTGACCCCAACCGGCAAGCTGGATCGCCGGGCCTTACCCAAGCCCGAGGCGGCCCTCGACGTCGCCAAGACGCGGGAGTTCGTTCCCCCGCGAACTTCCACCGAAGAGACCCTGGCCCGGATCTGGGCCGACATCCTCGGCCTGGCCCGCGTGGGGAGCGGCGACGACTTCTTCGTCTCCGGCGGCCATTCGCTTCTGGCTATCAGGGTTCTGACCCTCGTCCGCCAGGCTTTGGGCGTGGACCTGCCTCTTCGGGAAATGTTCGAGCGACCGGTTCTGAGTGAACTGGCCGCCCGCCTCGACGCGGTCCTGGGAAAGCCCGCCCCCGGTTCGATCCTCCCGCGACCCCGGGCCGGTGAGCCGCTCCCCCTGTCCTTCGCCCAGAACCGCCTCTGGTTTGTCGACCAGATGACCCCGGGGGCCTCGGTCTACAACATCCCGTGCCTCTTGCGGCTTGACGGGGAACTTGACGTGGCCGCCCTGGGCCGAAGCCTGGGCGAGATAGTCCGGCGGCACGAAGCCTTACGGACAACGTTCACCTCGGCTGAGGGCTACCCCGCTCAAGTGATCGGCCCCGCCGGGGCGTCTCCTCCGCGGCTACTGGACTTGACCTCCTGGCCGGCCGAGGCTCGGGAGGCGGAAGCCGGGCGCCTCTGCCGGGAAGAGAGCCGCGAGCCGTTCGATCTCTCGACCGGCCCGCTCTTCCGGGCCACTCTCATCCGTGTCGAGCCGGCCCGGCATCTGCTCCTCCTGGTCATGCACCACATCGTCTCCGACGGATGGTCGATGTCCATTCTCGTCCGCGAACTGCGGAGTCTCTACGGGGCCTTCCGGGCGGGCCGAGCCTCGCCCTTGCCCGAACTACCCGTCCAGTACGCCGACTACGCCGCCTGGCAGCGGGAATGGCTGAGCGGCGGGACTCTGGAGGCGCAGGTGGCCTACTGGAAGGGCAAGCTCGGCGGTTTGCCCCCTGTCCTGGAGCTTCCGACCGACCGGAGGCGACCGCCCATCCAGACTTTCCGCGGCGACTACGTCTCGGTCGTGGCCCCCGCGGACCTGACCGCGCGGCTTTCGACCCTCGCCCAACGGCAGGGCGTGACTCTCTTCATGCTCCTCCTCGCGGCCTTCCAGGTCCTTCTCCGCCGCTACGCCGGCCAGGACGATATCTGGGTCGGCACGCCGGTAGCCAACCGGACCCGGGCCGAGATAGAGAATCTGATCGGGTTCTTCGTCAACACCATTGTCCTCCGGACGGATCTTTCCGGCGACCCCACCTTCCTCGAACTCCTGGCCAGGGTCAAGGAGGTAGCCCTGGAGGCCTACTCCGGCCAGGAGGCGCCTTTCGAGCGACTGGTCGAGGTCCTGGAACCCGAGCGCAACCTCAGCCATCACCCCATCTACCAGGTCATTTTCTCCGTGAACCGGGCCGAAGCCGACCCGGGCGGCGGGATCGGTTCCCTCGGCCTTCCCGGTCTGGACGTGTTCCCGGTGGAGGTTCACACGGGCACGGCCAAGTTCGACCTGACCCTGGAAGTGACGATGGCCAAGAGCGGGACCATGACCGTCACGGCCGAGTACAGCACCGACCTCTGGGACCTGGCCACCGTCTCCCGCCTGGTGGGTCACTACCTGACCCTGCTCGAGGGGATCGTGGTCCGGCCGGAGGCCCGGCTGTCCGAATTGCCCCTCCTAACCGAACCCCAGCGGAAACAGATCATTAAGGAGTGGAACGACTCCCGGCGAGACTACCCGGGACACCGCTCCATCCACGAGATATTCGAAGAGCAGGCAGCCCTGTCGCCCGAGGCCGTGGCCGTGAGCCTGGGTGGCGAGACTCTCACCTATGGGGAACTCGACCGCCGCGGAAACCTCCTGGCTCACCACCTTCACCGCCTGGGGGCGGGTCCGGAGGTCTTGGTCGGCATTCTCATGGAACGATCGCTGGAGATGATCGTGGGTCTCATCGGCATCTTGAAGTCCGGGTCGGCCTACCTTCCGCTCGATCCCGCCTACCCCCAGGAGCGCCTCCAGTTCATGCTCGAAGACGCCCGGGCCCCGCTGCTCCTGGCCTCGGAAGGCCTTCTCGGGCGCCTGCCTGCCCTGCCGGAACTTGGGACCAGGGTCGTGGCCATCGACCGGGACTGGCCCGAGATCGCCGGGGAGAGCGGCGAGAGTCTGGGCTCGGCGGGGGCCTCGGCCGACAACCTGGCCTACGTTGTCTACACTTCCGGCTCGACCGGCCGCCCGAAGGGTGTCGCCGTGGCCCATCAGGCCGTGGTCCGTTTGGTCAAGAATACGAACTTTGCCCATCTCGCGGCCGACGAGGTCTTCCTCCAGTTCGCGCCGATCTCGTTCGACGCCTCGACTCTGGAGATCTGGGGTCCGCTCCTCAACGGGGCGCGCCTGGTGATCCAGCCGCCCGGGGCGCCTTCCCTGGCCGAGCTGGGGGAGACCGTTTGCCGCGAGGGCGTGACCACCCTCTGGCTCACGACCGGTCTCTTCAACCTCATGATCGAGGAGCGGATCGAGGCCCTCCGCGGTCTTCGCCAGCTTCTCTTCGGCGGTGAGCGGGCTTCCGCGACTCACGTCCACAAGGCCGCTCGCGAGTTGGAAGGCTGTCGGCTGATTCACGGTTACGGCCCGACCGAAAACACAACTTTCACCACCTGCTACCAGGTGAGCTTGGCCGGGATGGCCGCGGACCCGGGACCCGAGGCGCGGGTGCCCATCGGAGGCCCGGTGGCCAACACCACGGTCTACATCCTCGACAGAAACCTCCGGCCCGTACCCGTCGGGGCGCCGGGCGAACTCTACACCGGTGGCGACGGCCTGGCCCGAGGCTACCTGAACCGACCCGAGCTAACGGCCGAGAGGTTTGGGCCCGATCCCTTCGCCGACAGACCCGGCGGGCGGCTCTACCGCACCGGCGACCTGGCCCGATACTTGCCCGACGGCAACATCGAGTACCTGGAGCGGCTCGATAACCAGGTCAAGGTCAGGGGTTTCCGCATCGAACTCGGGGAGATCGAGACGGCTCTCAGGGCCCATCCCGGTGTCCACGACGCCGTTGTCCTGGCCCGCGAAGACCGGCCGGGCGGGCGATACGTGGTCGCCTACCTGGCCCTGTCCCCGGGGGCCCAGGAGGCCTGCGGCGACATGGCCGGCCAGTTGCGATCATTTCTAGCGCAGCGGCTGCCGGACTGGATGATTCCCTCGGTCTTCGTTGTCCTCCCGGCCTTGCCCCTCGGTCCGACCGGAAAGGTCGACCGCCAGGCCTTACCCGCGCCCGACGCGGGCGACCTGGTTGACGGGGCCGGCTACCTGGCCCCGCGCGACGACCTCGAGGCCAAGTTGGTGGCTATCTGGGAGGAACTCCTGGGGGTCCGGCCGATCGGAGTCAGGGACAACTTCTTCGAGCTTGGCGGGCACTCGCTCCTGGCCGCCAAGCTGATCGACCGCGTGCGTGGCCTGGCGCCGGGCAAGGTGCCCCTGACCGCCCTGTTTCAGGAGCCGACGGTCGAGCGCTTGGCCACCGTCCTGCGGCAGGCGGGGGCGCCGGGCGCGCCGGAGGCCGGATCCCCGCCCGCGAAGGCCGCCGGTCTCGCCGCCACCCCAGGGGTGGCTCCGCCGCCCGCGGGGACCTGGTCACCCCTGGTGGGCCTGAGAACCTCCGGCCCGAAGCCGCCTCTCTTCTGCATCCACGCCGCCGGCGGCCTGGTCTTTTACTACGCCGAGTTCGCCCGCCGGCTCGATCGCGACCGCCCCCTCTGGGGTCTTGTGTCCCGCGGGGTCTACGACGATGGCGAGATCGCCACGGACATTCCCGGCATGGCCCGAACCTACCTGGAGGCCATCAAGACCATCCAACCCGCCGGGTCCTACCACCTGGCCGGCTACTGCATGGGTGGAGTGGTCGCCTACGAGATGGCCCAGCAATTACGGGCTCAGGGTCTGGGCGTGGAGACCCTGACCCTGATCGACACGAGGGCCCCCACTCCCGCCGACGTGCCCCCGGAGGAGCCGGGTTGGGCCATCTACGCCTGGGAGCTTGTCCACCGCGGCCTGCAGCCGCCGGCCATTGTTGACATCCTGGCGGGGCTGGGCCACGATGACGCCCGGCTGGCCGCCCTTGTGGAACTGGCCCGGGCCGGCCGGGTCCTCCCACCAGGCATCGCCACGGTCCCGGAGATGGCCCGCTGGCTGGAGGTCTACCGGGCCAACGCCAGAGCCTTCTTTAGCTACCGTCCGGCGGTCTACCCCGGACGAGTGATCCTTCTGGCCGCGGCCGAGCAGCCGCCCGAGTTTCCGGCCGACCTCGGCTGGGGCGAACTGGCCGGCGAAGGGCTCGATCTCCGGGTTGTGCCGGGAGACCACTTCACCATCATGGAAGCCCCGGGAGCGATCGCCCTGGCCGGTGAGATGGCCCAGATTCTCGGGTAGCGACGGGCCCGGCCGTGGCGGCGGGCGGCAGCGCCGGCCACTGGCGGCAGCGGGCGGCAGCGAGGACCAGCTCTGCACCCTTGGTCCAGAAGTAGCAGGAAGTGCTACTCATGGGGAAGAACCACCAGGAACGGGGGCACCAGGCGGGCCTGGATCACTCCGCCGGCTTGGAAAGACGGCGCCCGGCACCCTAAGGAGGGGTCTGTCAATGAACAAGAGAGCGCGAGCGGAGACCTGGAGACTTGAGCCGGACAAGGAGCGGGCCGTTCTGGACCAGCTTCTGTCGAGCGAGCAGAGCCGGATCATCATCGCCGAGTTCGAGAAGAACGGAATCACCAAACCCAGCTTTGAGGATGGCGAAGTCTACCTCGATCAGAAGACCGGAGTGCGCTACGCTTCCCTGCCGTTCCGGGCGGCCGAGACCGGCGAAATCCACGCCACCCTGGAGAGCATCGACGACCACGTTCAGGGCGTCTACGTGCCTCTGGACGAGGCCAAGTGGGACCACTTCACTGCGGTCATGGGCGGCAAGGGACGGGCCGTATCGCAGCTTGTTCCCTGGACCGCTTTCCGGGAGCCCGCCCGGGCGGTGGGCCTGACCAAGCTGGCCCGGGAGCAGGGCCTGGCCGTTCTCAAGCCGCGGCAGCGCGAGATCGCCTACCGAGGGCTCTTCCTCGTGGGCGCGAGCAGGTTGGCCATTAAGAACAAGGCCATGGGCTACTACATGATGATCTCGGTCTGCGCGATGTAGGAGGGTCTCATGAAGGCCTCCAGGTACAACCTCTACTTCCCTTCGGTGGAGGAAGGTCTTCACTTGGTCTACAACACCCTCACCGAGGGGACGGTTCTCCTCTCGGCCGAGGCCATGGCCGCCCTTACCTCTCGTCCCGGCAACTTGCCGGAGGGAGTTGGCGGCCAGTTGGCGTCGGCCGGGATCATCGTTTCGGATGAGGCCGACGAGCGGCGGATCTTCCGGGTCAACCACAACCGCATCAAGTACGCTTCTCACGAGGCCTACGTGATGCTCTACACCACCTACGCCTGCAACTCCGCCTGCACCTACTGCTACGAGGGTTTCCTGACCCAGACCAAGGGCGTCAGGAAGGCCATGAGTCCCGAGACCACCCGGGCGGCCTCTCGGTTCATGAAGACCCTGGCCGCCGAGGCCGGCCTCAAGACTCTCCGTCTCTTCTTCTTTGGCGGAGAGCCGATGCTGAATCCCCAGCCCATCAGCGAGCTTCTCCGGGATCTCTACCCCTGGGCCGAGAAAAGCGGCATCGATCTCACCAGCGGCATCTGCACGAACGGAACCATCCCCCTGGACGGGCTTCTTCCCCAGTTGCGCGAGACCGACACCTTCGTCCACTTCACCCTCGACGGACCGAAGGCCGTCCACGACGCCCGCCGGCCCTACGTCGGGGGCAAAGGATCTTTCGACGATACTCTCCGGAGCATCGACCTCGTCCAGCGGGCCGGCGTGGACTTCGGCATCAGGGTCAACGTCGACCGGGACAACGCCGGGGCGGTCGGGACTCTGCTGGAGGAGTTGCGCGAGCGTTTCGGGGACGGACTTCATCTCCGGTTCGCCGAGGTTATCCCGCCCGTGGGGCCGGGCCAGGCGAACGGGGCCGGGTCGGCGAACACGGGGCCGGCTTCCGCGCCGACCGCGCCGGGAAGCTCCTGCGCCTGGGCCAGGCAGTGTCTCATGGGCGCCTCGCCCCGAACCCTGACGTCTCTCATGGCCCGGGCTCGCGAGTTGGGCCTGACCGTTATCACCAGGCCGCTCCGGGACTGGGTTTTCTGCGAGTTCCTGCGGGACAACTCCTTCATCATCGATCCGTTCGGCGACCTCTACAAGTGCGAGGGCCTGGCCGGTCTGAAAGAGCACCGAGCCGGGACGATCGCGGACGACGGCACCCTGGAGACCACCTTTCGGTTTTACGATTGGGTTTCGCACGACCCGCTGGAAACGGAGTGCGCCGATTGCGTCTACCTTCCGGCCTGCGGAGGCGGCTGCCCGTGCCTAACCTACGAGGAGGACGGAACCTACCACACCGGCGGGTGCACGATGTTCAAGTCTCTCCTGCACGGCTTCATTGAGTACTACCTTGAGTCGGCCTATCCGGGCCTCTTCCGGGCCGCGACCGGGGAGCCGGTCGCGGTTCAGTTGTAAGCGACCGGAGGCCGGCCGCGGCCCGGGGCAAGGGCCCGGGACTTGGGAGGCGGGGATGTTGGTCACCGATTCCGGAGGGTCAGGATGGGCCGGTCAGCGCGTAGCCGGCCACAGCTTTGAGGAGTGGGCCGCCTACGTCGCGAGGCACCCGGATGTCCTGGATCGCATCTTGAGCATCTGGAACGTCTTTGATCTGGGCGCCCTCAAAACCTTTCTAGCGGAACTCGACCTTGGGCGCCCCTACGTGGGGCCGCCACCGGGGCACAAGAGGTACGTGGAAAACCGCGACAGCATCCGGCGGCTCGTGGAGGAAGAGGGTTTTTCCGACGCCGACCGTGGCTACCTGGGCCGGAGCTACGTCAAGCGCGTTTACTCGACCACCGCCGAAGCCTACGACGGGGTCTGGGACAGCGTCTGGACCTACGAGAACCGCCGCGCCGTTGTCGAGGCCCTGGCCCCGAAGGCCGGCGAGAAGCTTCTCGAAGTGGGCATCGGCACGGGCAACAACCTCAAGAACCTTCCGGCCGGAGTCGACGTGACGGGCATCGATTTCAGCCCCGACATGCTCGAGGTCTGCCGGCAGAAGGCCAAGGGCCTGCCCTGCGGCGAGGTGCGTCTTCTGGAGATGGACGCCCACAAGCTCGACTTCCCCGAAGGGTCCTTCGACAAGGCCTTGTGCTTTTACAGCCTGTGCGCCGTGGAGGACCCCTTCCAGGTCATCCGTGAGGTGGCTCGGGTCCTTCGCCCGCTCGGCCGGCTGGTGATCTACGACGTGGTCCGTTCCGACATTCCCGAGGTGACCCTGATCCAGTATCTCTACCGGCCCATCGCCCGCGAGTTCGGGGCTATCTACCTGGAGTTCTGTCCGCCAAGGAACATAACCTACGACGCCTGCTTCGACCCGGGCGGTCCGATCCGGGAGGCCGGGCTCAAGACCGTGATGGCCTCCTACCTCGACCCCTTCCGGACGGTCCTTCTGGGCGTCTACGAGAAAGGTAAGTAGGCAGGCAAGCCGGCAAGCAGGCAAGCAGGCAGGCAAGCCTGACCGAGGCGAGAACACCTCCTCTTCGGGAGGTGTTCTCGCTTTCATGAGTTCAGAATCCGCCGCCTACCTTCCTCTCGTCCTGCGGGCCGCCGCGGCCATCCGGTCCCACGTGGCCCGGACCCCACTTGTCCCGAGCCCCTTTCTGAGCGAGCGCTTCGGTTTTCCGGTTCACCTCAAGCTTGAGAACCTGCAAGTCACAGCGGCCTTCAAGATCCGCGGGGCCATGAACAAGGTTCTGGCCCTCCAGAACGACGGAGTCGGGCGCGTCGTCGCGGCCTCCAGCGGAAGCCACGCCATGGGTGTGGCCCTGGCGGCGCGAACCTGCGGTCTAGCGGCCACCATCGTCATGCCGGAGTCAAGCCCCGAGCTTAAGCGGCGGAAGGTTCTCGCCTATGGGGCCGAGCTTGTCATCCGGGGTCGGGACTTCGAGGAAGCGCGCCTCGTGGCCGCGGAAACCTCCCGGCAGACCGGGGCGGTTATGGTCTCGGGCATAGATGACGAACTCGTCTTTGCCGGCCACGGGACGATGGCCCTGGAGATACTGGAAGACCTTCCGGAGACCGACTTCGTGGCCATTCCCGTGGGCGGGGGTGGCGCCATCGCCGGGCTGCTCATGGCCCTGAAGAGCCGGCCGGCGGGGGCGCCCCCGGTTCCCGGCGTCCAGGTCTGGGGGGTCCAGTCGTCGGGCGCGCCGTCGATGATCGTCTCCCTCGAACGGGGCGAACCGGTCCAGCTTCCGGAGATCAAGACCATCGCCGACGCCATCGCCGTCAGACGGCCGGGTGGGCGAGCCTTTGAGTTGGTCAAGGAACTGGCCGACGGCGTTGTCGCTGTCGACGACGGTCTCCTTCTCGAAACCGTGGGACGGCTGGCTCTGGAGGTCAAGATCGTGGCCGAGCCGGCCGGCGCGGCCCCTCTCGCCGTTGACTGGCGGGCCGTGTTCGCCGCTCGCCGGAGGCCCCTGCCTCGGGCCGCGGTCTTCGTGGTCACCGGCGGGAACATCCCTTTGGATCTTCTCAGGCGGGCCATCGAGGCCGCGGGGTAGGCGGCGTCGGCCGCGGGGTAGGCGGCGTCGGCCGCGGGGTAGGCGTCGGCCGCGGGGTAGGCGGCGGCCTTCCGCCCCCAAGGACCATCGACCAGCGGGAGCGAATGTAGCCACATACCGAGAACCGGGGGGCGGCCAGGGTTGGAGCTACTTCTCCGCAACGCGACCATCATTGACGGAACAGGTGCCCCGTCACGAACCGGCGACATAGCCATCAGCGGCGACCGCATTCAGGCGGTCGGCCCGGCCCAGGGGAGGCCGACCCGAGACACGGGCGGCGACCCGGCCCAGGGAGCGGAAACCGGGACCGGGGTCGAGATCGACTGCTCCGGGCTGATCGTGGCCCCGGGCTTCATTGACATCCACAGCCACAGCGACTTCTCCATCTTCCTCGCGCCTTCGGCCATGAACTACCTGGCCCAGGGCGTCACCCTGACCCTAAACGGTAACTGCGGCTTCAGCGCGGCCCCGATCGACCTCGGCCGGCCGGAGGCCGACGCTTTTCTCGGCGACGACGAGAGAACCCGGCGGATTGTGACCTGGACAACCTTCGCCGAGTATCTGGCCGCCCTGGACGACCTACCCAAGGCCCTGAACGTGGCCTCTCTGGTCGGGCACGCCAACATCCGCGTGGCCGTTGTCGGACCCACCGACAAGGCGCCCACGCCCGGCGACCTTGAGAAGATGAAGGGCTACGTCCGGGAGGCTATGGAGGCGGGGGCCTTCGGTCTTTCAACCGGGCTCATCTACGCTCCGGGCATGTTCGCCTCGACCGAGGAGATCGTGGAATTGGCCAAAGTGGCCGGCGAGTACGGGGGCCTCTACGCCACGCACATGCGGAGCGAGTCGGACCTGGTCGTCGAGGCCCTTCTTGAAGCCATCCGGATCGGGCGGGAAGCGGGGTGCCGGGTTGAGGTCGCCCATCACAAAGCAGCCGGCCGCCGCAACTGGGGTCTGGTTCGCACCACCCTTGACCTCATGGACTACTACCGCCGCTTCGGGGTCGAGATCACCTGTGACGTCTACCCGTGCACGGCCGGGGCCACCAGCCTTTCGGCCCTGTTCCCTCCCTGGACTCATCGGGGCGGAAAAGACGGGTTCCTGGCTCTGCTTGGCAACCCGGCCGAGAGGGAAAGGATCAAGCGCGACCTCTCCCGGCCCAACCCCCAGTGGCCCAACCTCTTCTTCGACGCCGGTCCGGCCGGAGTGCGCCTGGCGGAGTCCCGGGTTGTGCCCCATCACTTGGGCTTGTCCGTGGCCGAAATCGCCCACGGGGAAGGGAAGGATCCGCTGGATGTGATCCTCGAACTCATCGAGCAAGATTTCGACCTGGGAGTCACCGTGGGCGGGATGAGCGAGGACGACATGCGCTACGTCATGGCCCACCGGCTCAGCCTGATCAGCAGTGACGCGGCCGTTGTCCTGCCCGGTGAGGGGCTACCCCATCCCCGCTCCTACCGGGCCTTCACCCGGACTCTGGCCACCTACGCCCGCGACGAGCGCGTGCTCACGCTCGAGCAAGCCGTGCACAAGATGAGCGGGATGCCGGCCTGGAAACTGGGGCTTCATGACCGCGGCGTTCTCCGGCCCGGGGCCAAAGCCGACGTAGCCGTCTTCGACCTCTGGGGTCTCGCCGCCCCATCGGACTTCGGCGATCCTCACCACCTGTCCCAGGGTATGGTTCACGTCCTGGTCAACGGGGAATTCGTCATCCGCGACGGCCGGCCGACCGGGGCTAAGCCGGGGAAGACGGTTCGGAGGCCGGGTCTCTGATGCACACGGCCGTTGAGTGCCTCAGGATCATCGAGGCCACCTATCCGGATCTACGCATCCAGACCTACAGCTTCAACAACCGGGGGCAGAACAACGACGTTCTCATCGTCAACGAGGAGATCGTCTTCCGTTTCCCGCGCACGGCCCACGGCGCCCGTCAGCTTCGGGCCGAGGCGGCCATTCTGAGCCACCTTCAAAATCGGGTCACTCTTCAGGTCCCCAACCCCCTCTACCTGTCGCTTCCCGAGGAGCGCCCCAGAGGAGGGCGTCTCGGCTCGGCCCCCTCCATCGCCGGCGGCTTGGGTCCCTCCACCGTAGGCGGCTCGGCCCCCTCCATCGCCGGCGGCTTGGGTCCCCAGCGAGTGAGTCTCGGCGGGGCCCTAGGCGAGGCCGATTCGACGCCGTGGTGGAAGACGACCTCGGAACGGAACAAGGGAACCCTTCTGACCTCGCAGCAGCGCCCCATCGGGCGGAGAGCCCGGCTGGGCCGGCGTGGGAGACACGAGGAGCGCCCGGCGCCCCCTCCGGAGGATCGGCCGGGCTACCGCGGACCGGATGGCCGGTTTGCCTGGCAGCGCGGCCAACTAGACGGCCGCTTGCCCTGGGAGAAAGAACGCGAAGAAAGCGACCGGCGTCGCCTCCGCGACCACGGTGAGCGCGCCGGGCGGGCCGTTTCCGCGGCCTCCGCCGCTCAGCGTCGCTACTTCGTCGGCTACCGCTGGATCCCGGGCGAGCCGCTCTGGCGCGAGACCCTGCTGACGGCCCACGACCCGCGGACAGTTCAGTCCTGGGCCGACCAACTCGGCACTTTCCTGCGCGAACTTCACGAGGCCCCGCTCACCGACACCCTGTCCAAGCTTCTCCCCGGCTACGACACCAGAGCCCGCTGGGCCGATTTCTACAAGCGGGTCGAGACGAAGATTTTCCCTCATATGCGAGTGGACGCGCGGCGCGAGGTCGCGGCCCAGTTCGAGACCTACGTTGGCGACCAAACCAACTTCGGCCACCCGCTGACCCTCGTTCACGGGGACTTCGGCCCGGGCAACATCCTCTTCGACAACCGAGCCGAGCGGGTTACGGGGGTCATCGACTTCGGCAGCGGAGGGTTGGACGACCCGGCCGTTGACCTGGCCGCGCTCATCGGACCCTTCGGTTACGGCGAGGCCTTTATCCGTCGCTTCGGCCGGACCTACCCCATCCCACAGGGCTACCTGGAGCGGGCCCGCTTCTACGCCAGCACCTTCGCCCTCCAGGACGCTGTCTTCGGTCTGGAAAACGGCGACGCCGAGGCCTTCGCCGGGGGCATCGCGCCCTACCGGTAGAGCCTACCTCCGCTTCCAGCGCCGCGGTCGGACGACTATCCACACTCCCAGGAGGATGATGGCCAGGGGCCAGTAGCGGCCGAGCCACTGCGGTCCGCCGAGGAAGGAGCCGAAGATGGCGAACAGGACCACGCTCGTGACGATCTCGGATAGACCTTCGACAAACATGTTGCGGGTCCGCCGCCCGGCAAGGCCGCGGAACAACGAGGCCAGGAGCATGCCCACCCCGACGAAACCGGGAATCAGGGCCCAGGCGTAGGCCCAACTGGCCCAGTCGCCCGTGGCGTTTTGGTAGTAGAGGAGACCGCCGATACCACCTACGATGACGGCCGGGATGGCCATATCGGGCTCGAGCGTAATCAGGCCGATGACGGCCAGAAGCACTCCCACGCCCACCACGATCAGGGGCCAGGATATCCCCCAGGAGGTCCAGAGGTTGAACCCCGGGAGCCACTGCACGGCCAGAAGAAAAGCGCCGAAGAGAACCAGGACCAAACCCGCGACCACGGCCCCGCGGCGGTGGTGATTGTGGGCTCGGTCTCCGCCGGCGGGAATGCTCGTCCTTACTTCTCCTTCAGAACCGTCGTTGGAACCGTCGTTGGAACCATCCTTCTTATCCTCGATATCGCCTGCCATAGATACCGCCCCTTCTCTGCGCCCGCAACGCGTTCCTAGCCCTACGTTACCAGGCGGGGGGCGGTCAGTCGATGGCCTCCGGGGAGACGGCGGGGTGGCCCGCCGGGAGTACCGCCCCTGGACCTCGGGACACCGGCCGGCCACGGGACAGCGGCCGACCACGGGACAGCGGCCCCGAGGGGGCCTGGGCCCGACAAGGCGTCAAGGTAGCGCCGGGCAACTTTCGCCCAGGAGTGTTCCCTGGCGTAGCCCCGAGCTCTCATCACCAGGGAAGCGGCCAGGCCGGGGTCGCGGCGCACCGCCTCGATAGCGGCGGCGATGGTCTCCGGTTGGCTGTCGGGGATGCGGAGAACCTCGTGGCCAAGGCCGGAGAAGTAGACGATGTCCGTGGCGATGACCGGCCGGCCGCTGGCCAGGGCCTCGCAGATCAGCATCGAGGCCGAGACGGACGAGCCGCGGGTGGCATAGGGAAGGACAATGACGTCGACGGCGTTTTGGTAGCGACCGAAGACCCGGTCGGGAAGGTAGTCGTGGACCATAACCACGTTGCCGAGGTCGCGACGTTCCGTTCCGAGGTCGCCTCGCCCCGGAGGCAGGCGGGGGAAGCCGCAAGCCTCGTAGATGCCGTCCACCGCCTCGGGGTTTGCCGGATGGGTTGTCGCCGCGATGTAGCCTCGGACGCCGGGGAGGAGGGCCAGGGCCCGAATGAGGTTGGGTATGCCCTTGTGGGCGGCGGCGAAGCCGAAGAAGCCGACGACAAACTCGGCGGGGCCGAGCCCCATTTCCCGGCGCACGACGGCTCGCGGCCCGAAGGTAGAGGAGAGGTCCGGACAGCCCATGGGGATAATCGCGGCCGTGGCGGCCGTGGCGGGGATGCCCGCGGCTCGGGCGGCCCCGGGAATGCCCGCCAGGCGCAGGCTCTCGAGCTGGGCCTCGGAGTGGACGACGAAAACCGCCGGCAGTTCGCCCAGGAGGCGGTTCGCCTCCCGCTTCCTCCGGCCGTTTAGGTTGACGCTGTGAACAGTGACAACCACCGGCGGGCCGGCGGCGGCGACCACATCCAGGAAGTCGCCCAGACCGCTTGGGTAGAGGGCGTACTCGAACTGGAGGATGATGCCCGCGTAGGCTCGCGAGGCCAGGCCGCGGACAACCTCCTCCCGGCCGGAGGCCACGTCGGCGTTCACACCGGCCAAGACCAAGCCGGAGCGAAGCCGCCCGGCGTAGGCGGCTATTCCGCAGGCCCGGCCCCAACTCGGGCAGACGATGAGAAGGCGAGCCTGTCGATTTCCCGGGCCAGCGAGCGACCGGTCACGGTGAAGTCCCAGTAGGCCAAGGCCTCCCTGCGAGCGTTGGCCGCGCGGGTCAAAGCTTCGGCGGGGCGGGTGAAAACGTGCCGCATCAGTTGCCGAAGGTGCCCCAGGCTGGGCCGGGCCCACCGGGCCTCGGGGCCGATAACCCGCGTGGTTCCCGCGCGGACGGGCTCAAGACACTCCACGTCGATGAGATAGGAGTTGTCGGGAGTCATGAAGTCGAGGTTGCCGCCCCAGCCGGTGCCGATGGTTGGAAGGCCGGAAGCCATGGCCTCCAGGTAGGGTCGCCCCCAGCCTTCCCCTCTGGAGGCCAGGACGAAGGCGTCGCACATCGCGTAAAGGGCGGCCAGGTCCCGCTCGCTCATCGTCTCCTGGATGATGAGCACCGGCGGCGCCCGGCTGAAGTCGTGCCCCAGGCGTTCCTGGACAAAGCCTCGGACGGTCTCGAGCGCTCTTGCCCGGCGACGCTCGGCGTGAGCCCCAGGAGAAACGACCTTCAGGATGAGACTCACGTCCTCGCCCGGGCCGAACTCCTCATAATAGGCCTTGAGCAGGATATCCCAGCCCTTTCGCCACTGCCAGGTTAGGACGGAGAGGAACTTGAAGCCCGCGGCGCCCGATCCGCCCGCGGCGCGTGGATGGAAGATGCGCGTGTCGACGCCGATCGGCACGACCCGCAGACGGTCGGGGTCCAAGCCGGACCCGGCGAAGACCTCGGCGCAGAAAGTAGACGGAACCCAGACTTCCGTCATCCGCTTACAGTAGTCGCCCCAGTTTCTCCGGAGGGCATCGGCCTCGACCATCGTTCGGGCGACCCGCACCGGGACATCAGGATCGGGCTCAATGAGGTGGGTCGGCAAATGATGAATCTCCATCGCGGGCCGACCCTCTCCGGTGCGGTTAGTCATAATCCCGAACGCCGCCGCATCGGCCTTGTCCAGGGTTAGCCGGGGGCCGCTGTCGCGGGGCTGGAGGGCCAAGTTGTAGCCGGCCCGGTGGAGATAGCGGAGAGCCACTCGCGCCTCCGTTCCGTAGCCGTTCGGGGTGAAGGGGCAGCCCGCGTAGCGGATGAGAGGACCATGGATGGTCACGGCTCCAGGCTATGTGTCCACGGCCCCGGCCGTACGCCGCCCCCCGGTGGACCCGGGATGTCCAGGTTCTCCCTGTCGTGGGACCGCATGTCAAAGGAGGTCATAAATGGAGAGACGTTCGGCTTGCCGCAGGAATCGCGCTATTCAACCCCGAACCCTCCAGGCGCAGCCAGCTTACCCAGAAGGAGGGACGACATATGAAGGCTCTCAACGATAACCACAGCCTCTGGACCACGGCGGGAAGGTCCTACACTCACACCCACATCGCCTGCTGCTTCAACATCAAGATCAATGAAGCCTAGGCCCTGAACGTGGCGGGCGGGGTTCGGAGCGTCTCGGAACCCCGCCCGCCTCGCCGGAACGCTAGGCCACAGGGAGAGGTAGCGCGATGTACCTGACCAAGCGTCTGATCGAACACCGCTTGCCCGACGGCAGTTGCCTGGTGCTAAACACCCTCTCTGGCGCGGTTGACGTCATCGAGGCCGAGACCTGGGAGACTTTGAAGAGCGGGGACCCGCGACGACTCGACGCCCTTCCTCCATCTCTTCTGAAGCGGCTGAGGGACAGATCCTACATCTTCGCGAGCCTCGCCGGCGAGAAGCGCTGTCTCGGTAGGGTCCGCCAGTTGGCCGCCCGCCAGGCGGAGTTCACTCCCACTCAGTACGTCTTCAACCTGACTTACAAGTGCAACATGGCTTGCGCCTACTGCTTTGAGGGCGACCTAACGGACGGGGACTTGACCATGTCCGTCGACGACGTTCGAGCGGCGCTCCGAGCCGTCGACACGCTGGCCTCCCGGATGGGCCCCAACTACACGTTCGTCCTCTTCGGGGGCGAGCCCCTGCTTCCCGCCAACCGGGACCTCGTCAGGCTGGTTTTAGAGCGGGCCCGAGCCGCCGATGTCAAGGTCCAGATTGTGACCAACGGTTACTTCCTGGGAGACTACGTGGCCGAACTTTGCTCCTACGCCGGCGTCATCGATCAGATCCAGGTCACGATAGATGGCCCGGAGGAGGTTCACGATCGACGGCGGCCGCTCAAGGGCGGTGGGCCAACGTTCAAGGCCGTAACGGCGGGGGTCGAGAAGGCTCTGGCCGGCCGTCTGCGGGTGAGTGTCCGGGCCAATGTGGATCGGGACAACATCGAGGACTTCCCCCGCCTGGTCGACTGGGTCGAGGAGAAAGGATGGCTACCGCTGTCGGACTTCTCCTGTTACGCCTACCCGGTGACCCATCATCGCCGGGAGGCTTCCCCCGCGGCCATGACCGAGGGCGATCTCCTGGCCTACCTGCAGAGGACCTTCAGGGGGCAGTCGTCCCTGCTTCAAGTTCTGGGCGCCAGGGGCTTCAAGTCTCTGGCCCACATAGCCAATGTCATCGATCCCGAGAGCGTTTCCGTCGAGTGCCCACCCCTGGACCGCTACTGCGAGGCGGTGGCCAACGGCCACTGGTCCTTCGCGCCCGACGGCTTGATCTATCCGTGCAGCCAGTCTCTGGGCGTGACGGAGATGGCCGTTGGGAGATACAGGCCCGATCTGGTCGTGGACGAGACCAAGACTCGCCTCTGGAAGAAGAGAAACGTCTTCGAGATGACTCAATGTCAGGAGTGCTCCTACGCTCTCATTTGTGGGGGAGGGTGTGCTTTCGAAGCCTGGAGCGCCCACGGCGACATCGGGCGGAATGCTTGCGGGACCACGCGTGCCGTCGTTCACGCCTACCTCGACCGCATGACCGGCTACATCCTAAACGCCCCCGATCGAGGTGAAGTCGGTTGACGGCGAGAAGCTCGAGAGTGACGCTTGTTGTTCCCCCCGCGCTCATGACTATAGGCGACAACGATGTGCGCGACTACCTCGGTCTCGGCTATCTGGCCGCCGTTCTCCGCCAGCGTGGCCATACCGCCGGCATCGTGGACTCGGCCTTCTCCGGCCTCGACTACGACGATTGCGTGAAGATGGTGCTGGGAACCGATCCGGCAGTGGTCGGGCTCACCGGTCCCTACGTCATCGATCTAGTCAGCTCGGTGGGGGTCGCCCGTCGCCTGCGCCGGGCGGGGTTCAGGGGTCCTATTCTGGTGGGAGGCCAGGCGGCGTCTCACAGTTGGGAGAACGTTCTCAAGTGCAGTCCCGAGGTAGACGCCGTGTGCGTGGGAGAAGGAGAAACCACCCTACCGGACCTGATTGAGGCCCACGCGGCCAGCGGCAGGATTGAGCCGGTCTCCGGCTTCGCCGTCCGCGAGGGCGATAGGTTCGTCTTCAGCCCGCCTCCGCCACTGGTGGCCCTGGACAATCTGCCCTTTCCCGTCCGGGACAATGTCGAGACCGACGGAGCGCCGAGCACCTACGCCAGAGAGGGGCGGGAAGGAGCGAGCCTGCCCTATCCTATCGAAGGAAGCCGGGGTTGCCCCTACGCCTGCTCCTACTGTTCCGTGCAATCATTCTTCCGCACCGCACAGGGTCCAGCCTGGCGCGGCCGGAGTCCCGAGAACGTCCTGGAGGAGATCACTTACCTCCGGAGCCGCTGGGGGGCCAAGGGTTTCATGTTCTGCGACGACAACTTCCTCGGATCCGGACAGAAGGGCCGCGAACGGGTCGTGAAACTGGCGGGCCTTCTAGCCGAACTCAGACCGGGCATTCAGTTCATCTTTGAGTGCCGGGTCACGGAAGTGGATCCGGAGTTGTTTGGCCTGCTTAAGCGGGCGGGCCTGGCCCAGACGGCCTTAGGGGTTGAGAGCGGCATCGCCGGCATGCTCGACCGCTTCAACAAGCGGGCGACCGTGGCGGATAACGTGCGAGCCCTCGAGGTGTTCCACGAACTGGGGATTCGCGTTCATCCCAACTTCATGTTCTGCGACCCCGACACGACCGTGGCCGACATGGAGGAGCTTCTGGTCTTCCTGACTCGGACCCGGATCCACCGGACGCCCAACGGTCTGTCCACTGTCTTCCATAACCGTCTGGGCCTCTTCGCGGGAACTGCCAGCTACGCTCACTACCAAGCTCAGGGGACCACGAAGCCGTGGCGGTTCGAGTTTCTTAGCTCCGAGGAACAGCGTATCTGTGATCAGCTAGACGGGGTGCGTGACTACGAGTTCAGTGATCCCGAGTTCGGCCTGTTCTACTCCATCCTGCAGCGGCGGATCAACCGCCTTCTTAGCGCCGACGGGGACCTGAAAGGCCTGGCCTCGCCCGATGACCGCAAAAGATGGAGTAGCACCCTCGGAAGCGCGGGTTTCCGGCTTCTTGAGACCCTGGTGAGAACAGCCAGGGAGGGTCGCCCCCTGAAGTCCGCGGAGGGCGAGCTAGACGCGATCGTGGACAGGGTCATGGCCGACCTGCCTCAGGTCCAAATATCGGCGGACAAGAGGGCGGGAGAGAGCCAGTGTTCCCGCTAGACATCGTCCTCGGGGTCACCCTGCTGGCGCCGACCATCGGAGTGATCTCCGTTTGCCTGGTCCGCCGCGGCGCGCTCCGCAGGCGGACACCGTTCGCCGTGCTCTTCTTTCCGGGTATCAGGGCCGGGCTCACGGTCGGCGCCCCGGTCTGGGGCGGGCTTCTCGCGGCCGTGGCCGCCCTTTTCGGGTCGGCCTACACCTGCTGGACGAGGGGGGCGGTGGGGGCGACCTTTGTCGTGACGATCCTGGCCACGGCGCTGTCCGTCCTCGCCGCCCCGGAGGGTCGGGCGTCGCCGGGTCGGAGGGCCACCGACCACGTACCCGTCGCCCTGGTGGGCACAGTTGTCCTCTACGCGGCTCTGATCGAGGAACTGCTCATCCGTTGGGTTCCGGGGGCCGTCTACCTGGCCTTGACCGGAGAGGTGGTCCCCATGGCCATCTACGTCCCGGTGACCGCCGCCTTGTTCGGGGTCTGGCACGTCCACACCCAGGGCTGGAAAGCCGTGCCCTGGAAGCTGGCTTTGGGCCTGGCCTGGGGCTGGCTGGCCTGGAGCTTTGGAGTTGGCGCCTCGTACGTTTCCCATCTTGGCTACAATTCCGTGGCCCTAATAAGAACGGACGAACGTTTCCGCCCGGCCTCGCCCGCGCCGGAGCTTGACCCTGGCCCAACCGGCCCAAGGAGGAATCAGATTGGTGGCCGACGAGCGTAAGGCGCCCGGGACCGCGGCCGACGAGCGCAAGGGGCCCGGGACCGCGGCCGACGAGCGCAAGGGGCCCGGGACCGCGGCCGACGAGCGTAACGAGCCCGGGACCGCGGCCGTGCTACGGGTGAGGCCGTTTGCCCTGCTCTGGCTGGGACAGCTCATCTCCCTGCTCGGCGACATGTCCCAGATGGTGGGCATCAGTGTCTTCATCTACACGATGACAGGCTCGAACCTGGCTCTGGGCGGCGTGGTGGCTCTTCAGGCCGTGCCGGCCATGCTCTTTGGGCCTCTCGGGGGCATCGCCGTCGACCTTCTCGACAAGCGGAAACTCATGGTGGCCTGCGATCTGGCCCGGATGGCCCTGGTGGGGGCCCTGGTTCTCTTCCCCTCGGTCCCCTACGCCTACGCCGTCTCCTTTTTGGTGGCCTCAATAGGAGTGATCTTCAACACAACCAGGACGGCCAGCATACCTCTCCTGGTCGGCGGCGACCTCATGATGAGCGCCAACTCCTTCGTGGCTCTCAGCGGCTCCTTCATCCGGATCGTTGGCCCGCCGGTGGGCGGTGTCCTGATAGCCCTTTGGGGCGTTTCGGCAGCCTTCCTGGTCAACTCGGCCTCCTACGCCATCTCGGCGGCCATGATCCTGCTCATCTCCTTCCCGGTGGGGCGGGCCGCCGGCCCCAAACGCTCCTCCTTCTGGAGCTCGCTGACCCAGGGCTTCCGGGAGCTCTGGCGCAATCCCGAGCTGGCCCGGCTGACCTGGCTGTTCCTTCTGGCCATGGTGGCCGTGGGTGGAGTGCAGGTTCTCTACCCCGGCTACGTCTTCGGCACTCTCAAGGCCGGGAGCGCGGCCCTGGGGCTCATCCAGTCGTCGCAGGGCGCCGGGGCCCTCGTCGGGGCCCTGATCGTTACCGCCCTGGCCCAGCGGCTGCCCTACGGGCGGAGCATCTCGGCCGGCCTGGCCGGGCTCGGACTGGGTGTGATCACCCTGGGGCTGGTCCCGAGTGTGCCCACGGCCTGCGCCGGCATGTTCGTGGCCGGGATGGCTCTCACGGCGGCCAACATCGGGGCCAACACGGCCATCATGAAGCTGGTTCCGCTCGAGATCCTGGGACGGGTAGGAGGGACCTTGGAGTCCTTGATCACGAGCGCCTCTCTTATGGCCATGCTCGCGGCCGGGCTCCTGGCCGATAGCCTCGGCGTGGTTTTCCTGCTGCGGATAGCCGGGGCCGTGCTGGTGGTGGCGGCCGGCTACGGGTTCTGGGTCTTCCGGGGGGCGGCAAGGGGAGGGGAGAGGGGCCAACGCGGAGCGGCCGCCAAATGAAGAATCTCAGTATTCCAAGTGCCCTGCAACCTCTGGTTACTGGCTATGATTTTGAGCCGGTCACGCTAGGCGCTTCTTCCGCTCGTGTCTTTCGGCTTCGGCAGAATGCGGAGAGTCGGCTGTTTCTCAAGTGTGGTCCGATCAATAGCGGACTGAAAGAAGAAGCCTGTCGATTGAAGTGGCTCTCCGGACGAGTCAGGGTCCCGTCGGTAGTCGCATTTGTGGCAGAGGAAGATCGGGAGTTCCTTCTGACGGAAGCTCTGATCGGCCGAGACGGCACGGAGGCCGGTCGCGAGAACCCCGAAGCTGTGGTCATGGGGTTGGCGCAAGAACTACATGTCTGGCATTCACAGCCGGTTGCGGGGTGTCCCTTCGACCAAGGCTTGGGAGTTCGGATTCCGCTGGCGAGAACTCGCACACAAAGCCACCTGGTTAATGAAGACAAGTTTGATGAAGAGCGTCGCGCTTGTTCCGCGGTGGAGCTACTGGACCAGCTGGATCGCGATCGTCCGCGAACCGAAGACCAAGTGCTCACACATGGCGATGCATGCTTGTCAAACGTGATCTTCAGCAATGGCATAGAGTGTGTAGGTTTCATCGATTGCGACCGGGCGGGAGTGGCCGACCCATATCAGGACATTGCTCTGGCTGCCCGAAGCATCAGCAGAAACCTGGGAGCGAAGTGGGTTCAGCCGTTCTTCGAGGGCTACGGGCTCTTGAAGGTGAACGCGCGCAAGCTTGCTTTCTATCGCTTGCTGGACGAATTCTTCTAACGCATGGTTGCCTGGGATCTGGCCCGGCCTGGGACTCATCCAGTCCTCGCAGGGCGACGCCGCTCCCTTGGAGAAACCTCCGAAGGCAAGGCCTTCCAAATGGCGCCGCGCAACAGCCGGTTGCGCCCGACATGGGCAAACAGTGACAGGAGGCAGCCATGGTCAACACTCGTGTACTGGTGATGACCGCGCTCCCGGTGGAGAGGGAAGCCGTGGTGGGGTGCCTCGGCGATGTTCAGAGGCTCGCGGGCGACGACGGTACCGTGTACACGCGCGGGGCTTTGGCGGCAGGCGGGTGCAACTACGATGTCTGGGTGGCTACCTGTGACATCGCTGGGAACCCCGTGAGCGCCGCTCAGACGGCCGCGTCGCTCGCTCAGGTCAAGCCGCAGTACGCCTTCTTCATCGGAGTGGCCGGGTCCCTCAAAGACGCGGCGCTGGGGGATGTTGTGTTTGCGACCCTCGTCCATGGGTATGAAGCCGCATCCCTGAAAGACTCGAAATGGAGGCCACGGCCCCGGGAAGTCAAGGCTCCGCACGCGCTCCTTCAAGCTTCGCTTCTTGTCAAAGAGAAGAAGCAGTGGTCCCAAGGTCTCACGACCGGAGACAGCACGGCCGGCGACAGGGTTCCCGAGGTCCACCTGAAGCCTATCGCCTCCGGTGAGAAGGTGTACAAGGATTCCACGGACCACCACATCACGTTCATCCGCGATAACTACAACGACGCCATTGCCGTCGAGATGGAGGGCATGGGGTTCTGCGAGGGCCTTCACCACCACCGGGAAGTCCTGGGCGCCGTAATCCGCGGCATCTCCGACTGCATTGACAATAAGGATCAGCTCGACGCCTCGTTTTGGCAGCCGAAGGCATCCCTGCACGCGGCCAGGTTCATGGTTGCCCTGCTCAAGGAACTTGCCGAACTTGGCCGGAAAGGCCCCATCCCTGACCCTGAAGCGGAACGGGTGCTGCCCGGGGTCTGGAACGTGCCGCACCCACAAGACAGGCGCATCCGGGGAAGAGAGGATGAACTCCGGAGTCTGCGGGAAGGACTGTGCTCCGCCGGAGCCGCCGTGCTGGCCCAGACCGTTCATGGTGAAGGCGGTGTCGGCAAGACGCACGTGGCGATCGAGTATGCGTACAGGCACCATTCCGAGTACGACGTGGTCTGGTGGCTGGAGGCCGAGGATCCAGCGAAGCTCGCGGCGGACTACGCCACCCTTGCCGGCCACATCGAGGATCTCAGGTCCGTGGCCGACGCGGACCAGCCGGCCGTGATTGCCGCCGTTCGTCAGTGGCTCGGCCGGAATGGCCGTTGGCTGCTTGTCTTCGACAACGCCGCGGGACCGGAGGCTGTCAAGGGCTACATCCCCCAGGCCGGCGGCGGTCATGTCGTTGTCACCTCGAGGAACCCCGCCTGGGGGCGAATGGCCAGGACTGTTTCGATAGACCTCTGGCCCTGCGACGTATCGGTCGCATTCCTACTCGAACGAACCGGCTCGGGCGATACGTTGTCCGCTGACCGCATCGCCAAGCTTCTCGGCAACCTTCCCTTGGCCCTCGAACATGCGCGTGCCTACGTGGAGGCGACGGGCTGCTCACTCTCGGACTATGCGGCGCTGCTCGAGGGCGTGGGGCTGCGAGTGCTGGACGACGTCGCGGTGGTCCCGGACCACGCCCCAGTGAGCGCGACGTGGAAAATCGCCCTCGCGCGCCTCGAGAACGAGGGCCCGGAGGCCCATCTTCTGATGCGGTTACTCGCCTTTCTCGCGCCCGAGGGCCTTCCGGTTTCCGTGTTGAGGGCCGGAGCGCGCGTTCTGCATGAGCCACTCCGCTCGGTTCTTTCCGCCGCGGAGGGCTCGAATCGTCTGATAGCCGAGCTCAGACGCTACGGGCTCATCGGAAGGACAGGCGAAACGGTCTCCGTGCACCGTGTTCTGCAGCACGTAGTCCGGGACTCGCTAGACCAGGTCATGTCTCGCTCGGTGACAGAGGAAGCTGCCAGGCTGGTAGGCAGCTTGTTTCCCTACGATGCGGATGACCCGAAGCATTGGGACGCCTGCGCTATGCTCGTCCCCCACGCCCGCATCGTCGCGGACCATGCGCTACGCACGGACGCCGGTCTGGAGGATGCCGCCTCCGTGCTCAACCAGTCCGGGCTTTACTTGGCGGCACGAGGGGCCTACGAGGAGGCCGAGCCGCTCTCCCGCCGTGCCCTCGCGATTGGTGAGAAGATCCTGGGACCGGAGCACCCCGACACCGCAATCGACTACAACAACCTCGCGGGGCTCCTCTATGCCACCGGCCGCTACGACGAGGCCGAGCCGCTCTACCGCCGCGCCCTCGCGATCGGCGAGAAGACCCTGGGACCGGAGCACCCCAACGTCGCTACCTGGCTCAACAACCTGGCGAGGCTCCTCTATGCCACCGGCCGCTACGACGAGGCCGAGCCGCTCTACCGCCGCGCCCTCGCCATCGGCGAGAAGACCCTGGGACCGGAGCACCCCAACGTGGCTACCACTCTCAACAACCTCGCGTGGCTCCTCTATGCCACCGGCCGCTACGACGAGGCCGAGCCGCTCTACCGCCGCGCTCTCGCGATCGGCGAGAAGACCCTGGGACCGGAGCACCCCAGCGTCGCTACCTGGCTCAACAACCTCGCGGGGCTCCTCTATGCCACCGGCCGCCACGGCGAGGCCGAGCCGCTCTACCGCCGCGCCCTCGCCATCGGCGAGAAGACCCTGGGACCGGAGCACCCCAACGTCGCTGCCAAGCTCAACAACCTCGCGGGGCTCCTCGAAGCCACCGGCCGCTACGGCGAGGCCGAGCCGCTCTACCGCCGCGCCCTCGCCATCGGCGAGAAAACCCTGGGACCGGAGCACCCCGACACCGCAATCTACTACAACAACCTCGCGGGCCTCCTCCGTGCCACCGGCCGCTACGACGAGGCCGAGCCGCTCTGCCGCCGCGCGCTCGCCATCGGCGAGAAGACCCTGGGACCGGAGCACCCCAGCGTCGCTACCACTCTCAACACCCTCGCGGAGATCCTCCGTGCCACCGGCCGCTACGACGAGGCCGAGGCACTCGGAAGATCCCGTGAGGACCCAGACCAGGCTTCCTAGCGTCAGATGGTGAGGCGACGGGATCGCAGGTGAGGGCTGTGGGTAGCGCTGTGTAGGTCTAACAACGGCGCCTGTTCGATGGCTGCTGCACCTCCTCTAGCGGCACACGCTCTGCCCGTGGGTCATTTCCCCCAGCGTCGCCGACGACTGGTGTTAGGCAGCGGGTCTTTCCATGGATCACGGCCGCCTCTCCTATGGCCATGCTCGCGACCGGGCTCCTGGCCGATAGCCTCGGCGTGGTTCTCCTACTGCGCATAGCCGGGGCCGTGCTGGTGGTGGCGGCCGGGTACGGGTTCTGGGTCTTCCGGGGGGTGACAAGGGGAGGGGGGAGGGGAGAGGGGTTGGGCGGGAGAGTGAGGGGGAGTGAGGGCGGGCGGTGGTAGTGCGGGGCGGGGGGGAGCGAGGGCGGGAGGAGGTCTGGGCGAGTAGCCCGGCCTCGTGGCGTCTCGGCCAATCAGAGCTTCCGTGACACGCTCTTTGGCCCGCGCTCTTCCCACATAGCCTGGCCGCCTGAAGGCGGTGAGGACGTCGCATGAAGCCTCCCCCCCACCGCCGCCAGGTGGGATCGAGATCGGGGCCGAGAGATCATCCATCGACGAGCACTATAGGGGGTTTTGCCGGGCGCTCCTCCTTTTCCTCCGGAAGCGATCTCGGGTGCGTCTAGGTGTAATGCCTATCCAGAAGAGGGTAGCACTGAGAGACAGGGCACCCACGAGGTTGAAGAACGGAGGCCATGCCGCCACGCAGCCCACGGAGAAGATCAACAAGGCCGTTCCCACCAGGCTGACTGCTCCCCTGTAGGGCTGCTCCAGCAGAGAGAGAGTGGGCTTCATGACGAGCGAACAGACAACGCCGACAACTGCCAAAGTCGCTACCGTCGCGACCTTGATGATGGAACTCGCCACTCCCCAATCCATCAGGAGTACTGCCGACAGACCAGCAGCAGCGATTATCGTCACTACTGTCCCCCGCAGCACCGCGTTCTCTCGCTCGGACTTACTGTTGGCGCGAAGGAGTTCTCCGATGCTGTCCTCGCTCTCGTTCTCCAGCTGTATCAGGCGACCTTCAAGCTTGTCGACGGAAGCGAGGTAGTCGTCTAGGACCTGCTGACTGCCTGAACTAGCATTGCCGTCTTTGGCTGCGGCCGCTTTCGTCACGTACAGTACCCACTGCTGCAACATGCGCGACATGGCCATTGCGGGGTCGTACCGTTCCCAACTGCGGCCCCGTCTTGAGAACACCTCCGCACTTTGCTCTGTCAGGCCGCTGAAAGCGCGAAGATGCGCTGACCTCACGACTGAGACAAACACGATATCCCAGTCCTTAGCCGTTCTACCCATCATGGGGCGTGCCAACTGAAGCCAAGCAGCTACGTGTATCGTGGCTGGAAGTTCGTGAGACCCGAGTGCCCCGAGTTCACAGTCGACGAGTGAATTGTCGCAGGTCAGAAGCCATACCTTGGAGTGCGGTGTCTCCTCGGTCATCCCGTGGGCTCGCAGCTTGCGCACCCGGTGACAGAGAAGGGCGTCGTGGAGAGCCAGGTCGTAGGATTTGTAGGTTGGGTCGGCCCGCAGAAGCCGCACGTAGTCCTTCACATCTGGGTCGTCCCCATAGAGATGGCGGAGATCGGTCTCGTCAATTTCGATTCCGTAGTCGGCTAGCTGCCCCTCCACATCCTGGAACCGGGCCAGGAAGTCCTCGGCAGCATAGCCCAGGGCCACATGCTCGAAGAACGCCCGCAAGATGCCCTGTCTCTGCGCCGCTTCTTGGTGACGGCGTGCTTGCTCCTGGGTGACCGAGGGGGAAAGCCGTAGACCCCATGGCTCCAAGACGGAGTACAATTCAACCAGGGAGGCTCTCGAGGCCACAAGTTTGGCCGTTGTCTGCCGCGCGAGCTCAGCTACCCGCTTGGCAATCTCGAACTGGAAACTGCCACTTACATTGAGTAGCCAGACAAGGAAGTTGGTGTCGAGGTAGAACCGAGCTCCTCTCCAGCTCTTCATCCAGCATTCCAGCACGCTCCTATCAGCGCTCATGATCGTCAGGATGAAGGAGCTATTAAGGAGACCTAGCAGGTAGTCCCGGCGGTCCGAGTCGGAAGCCTCTAGGACAAACGACGGCAAGGCCACTGCTCTGATCTTGGCCACACGCTTGGACCGATGAGGGAGTTTGCCGAGCGTCTCGTCACTAGCCTTCTCCAGCTCTCGCTGGAAGTCGTCCCCCGTGATTGCTCTCACACAGTCGACCCCATGGTAGCGGTAGACAAGCGCCACGTACAACTCAAGGTCACTGCGTAGCCCCTTGGCGTCCGCTTCGGAGAGATTCGGATTGGCATTCACGACGCCCTTCAGCCAATCCGCAATGACTCGGGCTTCAAGATCTGTGCTCTTCCGGACCTGGGCCTCTAGTCTCTCGCGGGCGTCCCTGGTTAGAGCATAAGTCTGTTTTGAGTGCGCCACCTTCTTGTGTTCTACCAGCTTGTTCAGGCGAGCAACACATTCGTAATCATCGAAGTTGAGGCCGAACATGTGCCCGACCTTCTCTAGAGTCTCTCCTAGCGTCAGAGGTTCCTTTGAGTCTCCGAGCGCATGCAACAGCATGAATTCCAAAGCCTCGAAGACCAAAGTCTCAGTCCCCCGGCTGGGGAAGAAATACGCCATCCTTCTGACCGCGTCGTGCCGAAAGACAGCCGCTCCTCCTCGGTCAGGCATCGCGCCCCACCTCCATCCACTCCCCACCTACGAGGTTGTTCGGCAAGTGTCTGCTACTTTCCTCCAATGATGACACCACATCCCAGCAGCAGACACCCATCCGCCTAAACTCTGCCGGTCCTTGCCTGGCTCGGCGCCTACGGTTGGGTCAAGCCATGGCCAGTTCAGCACTCCCGTTGGCATCTCCGAGGCCATCCCATGCTGGATGGGTCCGTACAGTACGTCAGAGAAAAGGACCGTTCGAGGCAAGCGGGCCGAATAGGTCCCACGAGATAAGATTCACCGGCTAGCAGGGTGCCCTCTCTGCCGCGCCGGGTCTCGCTAGGCAAGGCTTGGCAGCGGCTCCAGCGAACGCCGAGTAGGCGGGGCGGTCTTGAATGAGGCCGTGCACCGGCGCGCTGAGTCGGCAGCCGGTAGTCCGACTGAAGCTCGCCTTGGCTCATCGGCAGGCGCCGTTCCCCAAATTCCACTTCCCTGCGGCTCGGCGCCGCGTCCACCTCGTTCAGGTCGTGGCCCTTCTTGGTCGAGCCAGGTTCAGCGGTCGGCAGGTCTCCGGCTGGCGTGCGGCGAATCGGCGGTAGGTAAGGCTTTCCAGCGCCGGTGCGCTAACGCGGAGCTTCAGCGGACCCCATACGTGGGCCGGCTCTTGGGGGCGGGGCCGCTGAGTTCCAAGGCGTTAGACGCCTGCACGGGTGATGGCACTGAGTACCCGGCACCCTAACGGCAGGCACCGTGATGGGTGCCCGAAAGAAGAACCCTGATGCCCCGAATCTTCGACAACATCCAAGACGAGCTCCTCCCCGCCCTGCGTGCGACGCTGGACGTGGCCGATCGCTCGGACTTCTGCGTGGGCTACTTCAACCTCCGCGGTTGGAAGGCGATCGACGATCTTGTCGAGCGTTGGCCCGGCGGCCCCGGCAACCAGTGCCGGCTCCTTGTTGGCATGCAGCGCTTGCCGCAGGAGGAACTCCGCGCTGCCCTGAGTGTCGCCGCGCAGGGCCAGGATCAGCTCGACAACCAGACGACGTTGCGTCTCAAGAAGAAGCTCGCCGAGGAGTTCCGGAACCAGCTGACCTTCGGTGTGCCCACAAATGCTGATGAGGCGGGACTGCAGCGGCTTTCCGGGCAGCTGAAGGCAGGCAAGGTCGTCGTCAAGTTGTTCCTCCGCCATCCCCTTCACGCGAAGCTCTACCTGCTTTTCCGCGCCGACCCTGTCAACCCGATCGTTGGCTACCTCGGCAGCAGCAACCTCACGCTTTCCGGTCTCTCGCACCAGGGCGAGTTGAACGTGGATGTCCTCGATCACGATGCTGCCACGAAGCTGGCGCAATGGTTCGGCTGCCGCTGGAACGATCGTTGGTGCGTCGACATCACCGAAGAGCTGATTCGGGTCATCGCCGAGAGCTGGGCTCGCGAGGAAGCTCTGGCCCCGTACCACATCTACGTGAAGATGGCGTATCACCTCGCGCAGGAGGCACGCGCCGGGCTCTCGGAGTTCCGCATTCCTCCTGAGTTTGGTCAGCGCCTGTTCGACTACCAGGTCGCCGCCGTCAAGATCGCGGCGCATCACCTGAACAAGCGCGGGGGCGTGTTGATCGGTGACGTCGCGGGACTGGGAAAGACGCTGATGGCGTCTGCCCTCGCCAAGATCTTTCAGGATGACCATTTCACCGAGACACTCATTCTCTGTCCGAAGAACCTCGTAAAGATGTGGGAGGGCTACGTTGCCAAGTATCGACTGCTCGCCAAAGTCCTTTCTATAGCCCGGGGAGTCCGGGAGCTTCCGGAACTCCGGCGCTATCGGGTGGTACTGATCGATGAGAGCCAGAACCTCCGCAACCGGGAAGGGAAGCGCTACCGGGCGATCCAGGAATACATTCAGGAGAACGAGAGCAAGTGCATCCTGCTTTCTGCGACGCCGTACAACAAGACCTACCTCGACCTGTCGAGTCAGCTTCGATTGTTCGTGCCCGAGGATAAGGATATGGGCATCCGCCCCGAGCGACTGATTCGAGAACTCGGCGAGACGGAATTCATCCGCCGACATCAGTCACCGGTTCGGTCACTTGCCGCTTTCGAGAAGAGCAGCCACGCGGACGACTGGCGTGAGCTGATGCGGTTGTACATGGTGCGCCGCACTAGGACCTTTGTTCAAGATAACTATGCCGCCACTGATCTGGCAACCGGGCGCAAGTACCTGACATTCGCGGACGGGACTCGCTCGTATTTCCCGGAACGCATCCCGAAAACGGTGAAGTTCCGGATCGACGAGAAGGATCCCGCTGACCAGTACGCGCGCCTGTACGCGCCGGACGTCGTTGCGGCGATCAGTGCGCTCAATCTGCCCCGTTACGGACTGGGGAACTACGTTGCCCCCACGCCGCACGAGCCGCCGACGCCTGCGGAGACCAAGCAGCTCCAGGACCTTTCCCGCGCCGGCAAGCGCCTGATGGGTTTCTGCCGGACAAACCTATTCAAGCGCCTGGAGAGTTGTGGAGAGGTGTTCCTGCAGTCGATCGAGCGGCACATTCTCCGGAACTACGTCTACCTTCATGCCATCGAGCATTCTCTGTCTTTGCCGCTCGGCACACAGGATTCCGGCCTCCTGGACACCGGCAACTATGACGAAGACGTCGACGACGAAACCACCGAACTGTTCGAGGACGAGGACGACAACGGCAACGGTCGCCCCACGTGGCGTGGCATCACCCCGCATAGCGCCGAGGACCTCAAGAAACAGGCGGCTGACCTCTACGCGGCGTATGCCACGCAGTCCAGCCGACGCTTCAAGTGGCTTCGTTCGGGTCTGTTCGTGAAGTCTCTCGCGGCGGACCTTGCCACCGATGCGGCCAGCCTGCTCGCCCTCCGAAAGCGCTGCGGCGACTGGGACCCTAAGAAGGACGCGAAACTCGACGCTCTCTTCAATCTCCTGGCGAAGCGGCATCCGGGCGAGAAGGTCATCGTCTTCACGCAGTTCGCCGACACGGTCCGCTACCTCGAAGCGCAGCTCCGCGCGCGTGGCGTGGAGCGCCTGGCGGGAGTCACCGGGGAGGACGAGGATCCCACAAGCTACGCAACGAGGAGCGTGCCCGGGTTCCGGCGGATCGGGAGCTGCGAGTCCTCCTAGCGACAGACGTCCTGAGCGAGGGACAAAACCTCCAGGACGGCGCTATCATCGTCAACTTCGATCTACCCTGGGCCATTGTCCGGCTCGTCCAGCGGGCCGGACGCGTGGACCGGATCGGACAGAAGGCCGAGAAGATCTTCTGCTATACGTTCCTGCCGGCCGATGGTGTTGAGAACCTAATCCGGCTGCGCGCCCGGGTGCGCCAGCGACTTCACGAGAACGCCGAAGTCGTTGGCACGGATGAGGCCTTCTTCGAGGACGAGAAGGAGCGGGAGAAGCTCCTCAACCTCTATCACGAGAAGGCTGGCATCCTGGACGGCGAGGCCGAGACCGAGGTGGACCTCGCCTCCTACGCCTACCAGATCTGGAAGAACGCCATCGACCGCGATCCGGAGCTGCAAAGGACGATTCCCGCGTTGCCGCCTGTTGTGTTTGCGACCCGCGCCCATCGGGCTTCGGAGAGAAAGCCTCACGGGGTGCTTGTCTACCTGCGGACGCCCGAGGGAAACGACGCCCTCGCATGGATTGACGAGGACGGCCAAAGCGTCACGGAGTCCCAGTTCGAGATTCTCAAGGCAGCCGAGTGCGCTCCCGGCACCCCTGCCTTGCCGCGCCAGGGCAACCACCATGATCTCGTCCGAAGGGCCGTCGACCTGGTCGTCACCGAAGAGAGGTCGGTGGGTGGGCAGTTGGGCCGGCCGTCCGGGGCGAGGTTCCGCACCTATGAGCGCCTGAAACGCTACGCCGAGCAGGTCAAGGGGACACTGTTTCAGTCGCTCGAACTGGAGAAGGCAATCGAGGAGATCTACCGCTACCCGCTTCGCCAGTCGGCCACCGACACGCTGAACCGACAACTCCGCGCCGGAATCTCGGACGATAAGCTGGCCGAACTGGTGCTCGCGCTACGCGATGACGACCGGCTCTGCCTTGTTCATGACGAGGAACAGTCTGGCGAGCCCCAGATCATCTGCTCGTTGGGCCTAGCCTCGCCGGCAGAACCGGCCGAAGGCACTGGGGGGCAGGCATGACCCTCGACAAGGCCCGGGCCCGCCAGTTCCTCGCAAGCGGTGACCTGCGCACGCTGTTCGTCGACGCGCTCGGCTGGGACCGGCACACCGCCACGTTGGACGTCTCGGTTGCCGACGCTGCCTACAGGCTCCAGGCCCTGGCTCAGAAACGCGGCATGGTCGCCTGGCATTGTCCCGCGCCCGCTGGACAGCGCCTCCCTGACTATGCCCGGCGCCGGAAGATCGAGCATCAGGTCGCAAAGTCGGCCCACGAGCATCTGATCGTTTTCACCGATGCGGCCAATGAGACGCAGGTGTGGCAGTGGGTACGACGGGAACTTGGCAAGCCCACCGCATGCCGGGAGCACACCTTCCATCGCTCCCAGCCTGGTGACGCGCTCCTGCAGAAGCTCGAAGCGATCGCATTCACGTTGGAGGAGGAAGAGCGGCTCTCGCTGACCGATGTCACCCGCCGTGCCCGAGTGGGGTTCGACGTGGAGACCGTCACCAAGCGCTTCTACGACCGCTTTCAGAAGGAGCATGCAACGTTTCTGCAGTTCATCAGCGGCATCCCCGAGCGCGCCGATCACGAGTGGTACGCCTCGGTCATGCTCAACCGGCTGATGTTCGTCTACTTCATCCAGCGCAAGGGTTTCCTGGACGGAGACCGGGACTATCTGCGGAACCGCCTCAACCGCCTGCGCGCTGAGCACGGCAGGGATAGATTCTACTCCTTCTACCGGTACTTCCTTCTGCGTCTCTTTCACGAAGGGCTGGGAGGCATCAATCGCAGCGCCGACCTGGAGAAGCTCATCGGCTGTATCCCGTATCTCAACGGCAGCCTGTTCGATGTCCACGAGCTGGAACGCCCGGACCGCTACGGCAAGAGCATTGAGATTCCCGACCAGGCCTTCGAGCGCATCTTCGACTACTTCGACCAGTACCAGTGGCACCTCGACGAACGCCCGCTGCGCGCCGACAACGAGATTAACCCCGACGTACTCGGCTACATCTTCGAGAAGTACATCAACCAGAAGCAGATGGGGGCGTACTACACGAAGGAGGACATCACCGAGTACATCAGCAAGAACACGGTCCTGCCGTCCCTCTTCGACACCGCCCGAGCCAAGTGCAGGGTCGCCTTCGAAAACCCGAAAGGCCCCACCGTATGGGATCTGCTCCGTGACGACCCCGACCGGTACATCTACCCGGCCGTGCGCCATGGCGTGGGTGAACTCCTCCCCGAAGACATCGCGGCAGGCCTCAACCCCCCGACGCTAAACCAGCCTGTCGGCGAGGTCGCCTCGGTCAACGACATCGAGACGATCCACCTGCGCAAGAACTGGAACAAGTCCGCGCCGGCGACCCACGCCCTGCCGACCGAGACCTGGCGGGAAGTCATCGCTCGGCGCAAGCGCTACGAGGAGGTACGGGCCAGCCTCGCCGCAGACAAGCTTCGTGACACAAATGACCTGATCACGCTCAATCTCGACATCCGCCAGTTCGCGCAGGACGTGATCGAGAACTGTGAGGGCCCGGAACTTCTGCGCGCCCTCTGGCACGCCATCGAGAAGGTCACCATCCTCGACCCCACCTGCGGCTCCGGCGCGTTCCTCTTTGCCGCACTCAACATCTTGGAACCGCTCTACGAGGGCTGCCTTGACCGCATGGAGGCCTTCGTCGCGGATCTGGATCGTTCCGACGCGAAGCACCGCCCAGAGAAGTTCAGCGATTTCCGTAAGGTGCTGGCCAACGTCGCCGCCCACCCGAATCGCCGCTACTTCATCTTCAAGAGCATCATCCTCAACAATCTCTACGGCGTGGACATCATGGAGGAGGCAGTCGAAATCTGTAAGCTCCGCCTCTTCCTCAAGCTGGCCGCTCAGGTTGAGCCAGACCTCGCGCGACCGAATCTTGGCATCGAGCCGCTTCCTGACATCGACTTCAACATTCGCGCCGGAAACACGCTTGTCGGCTACGGGACGTATGACGAAGTGCAGCGGGCCGTGACGGGGAAGCTCGATTACCACAATGCGATGGAGAAGATCTCAGTCAAGGCCGCCGACCTGCAGGAGGCATCCGACGCTTTCCGCGCTAGGCAGGTCGTGGGCGATGGCTCCGTGCCTGCCCAAGACAAGCAGGAGCTTCGCAAGCGCCTCAATGCTCTCGATGATGAACTGAACCGCTACCTCGCGAGCGATTACGATGTAGAGCCGGGCAAGAAGGACGCCCATGACCGGTGGCTGAAGTCACACCAGCCTTTCCATTGGTTCGTGGAGTTCTACGGCATAATGAGTAGTGGCGGGTTTGATGTGATTATCGGCAACCCGCCATACGTGAGTCGTGCAAAGATCGCGGAGTACTCGCTCAGGGGCTACCGCACTGATCGCTGCCCAGACATCTATGCGCCGTGTGTGGAGAGAAGTACTCGGCTCCTGCAACCCGGGAGTCGTTTCGGAATGATCCTCCCCATATCCTTTCAGTTCAGCGACGAGTTTGGAGCCGTGCGTCGTATCTGTGAGGATGCCTTTCGAGCCATTTGGGTCTCGACGTACTCGAGGAATCCCGCAGCTCTGTTCTCGGCTGGCCTCGGTGTGCGGAGCGCAATCACCCTGGCCGTAGCCGGGAAGTCTGAGACAGCACACATCGAGGTCACCCGCCTGAATCGATGGGTGGAAGAGGCGCGGCAGTTCTTGTTTGAGTCTCTGACCTATACAGCCCTGAACAAGGTATTGCGGCAGTTCGGCTGGCCACGCCTTGGCAGCCCAGGTGTCGCCGCCCTCCTAGAAGCGCTGGTCAGCCGCGGAGGGCAACTCCACCGCAATGACTCACACGGGGATTACGATCTTCGCTTTAAGACAACTGCGCTCTACTACTTGAGCGTCTTTGTAGACGATCCTCCGAGCTACGATGTTCGCGGCACGGCAATCCCACAGACGAAAGTAGGCTCACTGAATTATCGCGAGCGGCTGATGCGAGACAGGGCCTGTGCGATTGCGCTGGGCAAGCTTGGGCTTCTCTGGTGGATGGCCACTGGAGATGATTTTGACGTTACGGCACGCGGCTTGGGGTCTACTCCGGTCGACCCGCACGCAGTGGCCGGCCCGCACGGCACACGCCTCGATACCCTCGCGAAGCAGCTAGTCGCCGAAATGAGACAACATGTCATCTACACCAAGTACGCTGGCAAGGTGATGGGGAACTACGACGTGAAGTACTTGCGGGACCTGACCGACCAGGTCGACCAAGTAGTCCTCGCCAGTCACGGGTTGGAGGGCTACTGGGAGGATGTGGAGCTTGCGTATCAGCACTTCATGAAGATGACAGGAGAGCGGCCCGGCACTACACGTGGCTCTGTGGATGGGCCGTCGGATGATGGCTTAGACCTAGAGGTGGAGGAAGCCAGCAGTGACTAGTACGGCGTTCGTGATCAGCCCGGCGAGCGCCCGCTGGCCGTCACGCCTGACCGAGCGGCTGGGAATGGCCGAGCCTTTGACGCTCTACGCGATCGGCCCCGTCGCTCTTCTTGGCGCCTCCCGGACCGCTCTCTTCTGTTCCGCCCGCACACCCGGTGACGCCATCCTCCGCGCACACGACGCCGCGCGCCGCATGCGCGACGAAGGTGTGACGGTGGTCAGCGGGTTTCACTCACCGATCGAGAAGGAATGCCTGAGAATCTTGCTGCGGGGGAAGCAGCCCATCATCATATGTCCCGCCCGCGCCATCGACTCGATGCGCATCCCGGCCGAATACCGCCCGGCCTTCGACGCGGGGCGCATCCTGTTTCTGTCTCCGTTCACTAAGCAGCCGAAGCGCGTCACTAAGGAGTCCGCCCTTCGTCGGAACGAGGTCGTGGCCGCGCTCGCCGATGAAGCGTACATCGCGCACATCGCGAGCGGGGGCAAGACTGACCAGATTGTCAGGAAGCTAAACGAATGGAAGGTGCCGATCCTGTGAGCGGCTTCGCAGGCCGGAGCAATGGAGGGCAAGCCGCGCCGCCACGGACACTGGGCGCTAGCCCGACAGGCCGGGGCCTCGGTTCACCCGCAGCCGTCGTTTCCCAAATGCCACTTTCCGCAGTGCTGCAGCCCCAGTCCATCCAGTGCCCCCAGCCCTTCCCCCTCACGCAGGGTTCGACTGTCGGCAGGGCTGAAGCGCTTGCGTGCCGAACCCGGGTAGGCAAGGGTTCCCAGTAGCGCTGGGCCAACTCGGAGGTCCAGCGCAAGCCGGTTCCATGGGCGGGCCGCTTGGAGCAAAACTCATGATGAACGAGGACGAGTACACCACAAGCAGTAGCCCTGCCTGGCCGAGCGGCTCTCGCCACCACGTAAGGCCGATGACGCCGCCAGGGCCACATTGCCAGATTCGGCGACCGGGATGTGGTCGTGTCCGCGACTGGGGACGGAAAGGAACTCTATCGCGTCAAGGCTCTCTACATCACCCAAGACCCCCAGTCTTTGACGATTGAGGTCCAGTATCCTGGAGACGCCCCGACAGGAGGCGAAGGCAATGACTGAAGAAGGACAAAAGCCGGCGCGTGGCCGGACAGGGGGAGCACAGCGTCCCGTAGGGTGGATACGAAAGGGCGGGCTGAACAGCGCGCCGACGAGCTCCAGACCACCAGTACCCCCACCCATTCCGGCGACAAACAGCACCGTTGAGCAGAAGCCGAAGAGCGACAAGTAGGGCGCCAAGTGGCTGGGGACTCGGGGGTGGGCTCATGAGGGTGAAGACAGTCTCAGCCATCGCCCGTCGGTTAGCCCTGATCGGCCTCTCGGCTCTTGTCGCCGCCGCGGTGGCATTGCCCGCCTTAGGTCGAAGCGCGCAAGCCGCCGTCGGAGAAATCGCCGTCTACGTGGGCGGCGAGAGACTGGCCCTTGAGGTCCCGCCCGTGGTCGTGAATGATCGGACCTTCGTGCCGACGCGAGCCATCCTGGAGGCTCTCGGGGCGTCGGTTGAGTGGGAGCCCTCGACCCAGACCGTCACCGCCAACCGGCAGGGTCTGGTCCTCGTCCTGGCCATCGGGAGTAGCACGGCTCTCGTCGATGGCTCGTGCGTTCCACTCGATGCGCCGGCGCGGATGGTCTCGGGCCGGACGATGGTCCCCCTGCGGTTTGTCGGCCAGAACCTTGGCGAGACCGTAACCTGGGACGGCGCGACCCAAACCATCCAGATCACCAAGACCCCGGATGTGGTGGCCACGGGTCCGGCCACGCACGGGTTTGCCTTCCTCTCGGAGACCATGGACCGCTACAGCCAGACCCTCGACGTCTACACCGATCTCGGCGCCGCGGGAAACCACTTCGCCGCTCGTGCCTTCATGGGCGATATTCGAGCCCTGACGAGCAACGAAGGTTGCCAGGACCGGCCCCATCAGGGAAGCGATTGCATGGAGTGGCTGTTCACGGCCAAAAGCGCCAACTGGGCAGGGGTCTACTTCATGAACGGAGTCCTGCGGGGGACGGAGGTGGCGCCCGTCGCCAACTGGGGTGACATTCCCAGCGCCGGCCTTGACCTTACCGGGGCGACCGAGGTCACCTTCTGGGCCCGCGGGGCGGAAGGCGGCGAGCGGGTGGAGTTCTTTGTCGGGGGCATCGGCCGTTGGACGGGCCAGCCCTATCCGGAGTCGCTTGAGAAGGTCTCCACGGGCTACGTGACCCTGTTCAAGGACTGGACCAGATACGCCATTGACGTGAGCGGACGCAACACGAGCTACATGCTGGGCGGCTTCGGGTGGGTGACGGCCGCCGACGAGAACGGCTCTCGCGGGATCACGTTCTACCTTGACGACATCTCCTGGAACAAGCCGCGCCCAAACGATCCGCGGCTCCTGGTGAGCTATGAGCCGCCGCCCGGGGAGACCGGTGTCCACCCTGTCCTCCGCAACGCGGCCTTCACTTACGACAACGCCCTGGCCCTCCTGGCCTTCCTCGCCCGCGGCACGGAGGACGACCTTCACCGGGCCAAACTGCTCGCCGACGCCCTGGCCTACACCTCGCGGCACGACCGCTACTACGCCCAAGGGCGTCTCAGAAACGCCTACATGGGCGGCGATCTTGTCTGTCCTCCCGGGTGGACGCCGAACGACCGTCTGGGCACAGCCAGGCTACCCGGCTTCTACGATATTGGCCAGAAGATGTGGTTCGAGGACGAATTCCAGGTCAGTACGTCGACCGGAAACGTGGCCTGGGTCATGGTGGCCCTCCTCGCAGCCCACGCGAGGTTCGACAACCCAGCCTACCTCGAGGCCTCCCGCGGGCTCGGAGAATGGGTCGAGACCGCTACCCGGGCCAGCGACGCCCTCGGCGGCTACACTGGCGGGTACGAGGGCTGGGAGCCGACCCCCGTCAAGTGCGGCTACAAGTCCACCGAGCATAACCTCGACCTCTACGTGGCCTTCGAGAGGTTGTACGAGGCCACCGGCGACCAGCGCTGGCGCACGGCCGCGCTCCACGCCCGCCGCTTCGTGGAGGCCATGTGGGACACGGAAGAGGGTAAGTTCTGGACCGGAACCGACACCGACGGCCTGACCATCAACAAGACCGTGATCCCGCTCGACGTGCAGGCTTGGGCGGTGTTGGCTTTCCGGACCGAGGCCGGACCGTACGCCGCGGCCCTCGACTACGCCCAGGCTCACCACAGGATGGATGGCGGCGCCGGCAATGGGGGGTTCGACTTCAACACCGACTGCGACGGGACGTGGTACGAAGGAACCGCTCAGATGGCCCTAGCCTACCGCGCCCTCGGCCGTCACGACGAGGCCAACCGCCTCACCGACCTCGTAGCCCTGGCCCAACTGCCGAGCGGCTCAATCCCCGCCGCCTCGCTCGACGGTCTGACGACAGGCTTCGATTGGCTCTACTTCCACCAGGGGCACGTTGGCGCCACGGCCTGGTACCTGCTCGCCGCCTGCAACGGAAACCCCTATTGGATAAAGTGAGCGGGGTGGCTGCGGTGGAAGGGGCAACAGCGTATGCCTCTTCGCCGACGCCGTCTACGAGTCCCTGCGGGAGCGAGCCGGGCTCAAGCAAGGCATCCTGGGCCATCCCTACACCACGTCCTCGCTCACGACCGCCGCAGAGACCGCAGCCTGGTCGCGCCTAGTAAAGCAGCATCGGTAGGATAGGTAGTCGACTCCGAACGCGTTCTTGCGGCTGGTACTGTAGTTGCTCGATGCATGTGAGGATCGCGAAGCGTCGAGTCAAGGGCTTAGCCCAGTTCGCCAGCACCCGTGGCCTAACAAGCCGCTGCAGTTGACGAGCGACTCGGACTGGGACGTGCGACCTGAGACTTTGCGCACGCCACTCGTGGCTGAGCAGCATTCCGATAGCTGGAGGAATCGAGCCATGGACAATGTCCCGGCAATCAAACCCATGAATGAGATGTCGCCCAGGGAGTGGTTTGTCTACGTAAGGCACAAGCATGGCTATGATGTCCCGTTTGCTTCGCCTAAGTCGGCACTCGAAGACTTCCTTGCGCGAATACCTGCTTCAGATCGCGACAAGGCCCGGGAAGTCTGGACCAAGCGTTACACAATGACGATACCAGAGATTCAGGATGAACTAATGCAGCAGTATCTTGAACCACTCATGCCCGTCCTCAAGACAGAAGAGAGAGACATCGCTGAGACGACCTTCTTCGGCATTCTGCCGACGCATGACTTCAACGGATATGCAGGCTTTACGCCACGAGGCGACCGCGTCATTATCCTTCATGAGGGTCTTGTACACACGCTCAGTTTCTGGTCTTCATGGTATCTCCGTGTCATGGAGGAAAGTGGCAAGGATTTCCTCATCGACAACCCAGAAGAGTTGTCTGTTGCCTTGTCATATATCCTTTCGGTATGGTACGGTTCCATGCGACCACCCCGGCTTCCAGATGTCTACCCCAAGGACAAGGACTCGTGGGACCTCAGCGAATGCTTGACTTTCGCAGCCATTGCATTTGTCTTGGGGCACGAGGTGGGTCACGTTCTGCTTGGGCACTCGGCTTACAGTCCGAACAGAGCACGAAATCACGCGATGGAATACAATGCTGATCGCGTCGGACTGGCGATCTCTGTTCGACATTCGATCGTCAGAAACGCCTACCTCCGTCGTGACAGCTACTACGCCAAGTTCATGTTCTTCGGCCCCCTCTTCGCCGCAGCGGTAATGTCATTGCTGGGCGACGCCCCGTCCAACACACATCCGTCTGCGTCAGACAGAAGGGAACGGCTTATTGCCGTCTATGAGGAGGAATTCCGCGCGATTCTCGGCAAGGATATGGAGGCTTTCGTCAAGGCTGTTGATGAGGACCTTTTCGCAATCCTAAAGAATAATGGTCGTCGGTTGTTCGGGGTCTTCGCGGACTACCGCGACAAGATGGCGGGAATCAATATCGGACCGCGTGCAGTAGACAGCTCTTGGTTGCGTTCGGAACTCAGAATGTAGAAAGGTGCTAGCAGTGCACGCCGACCGACCGTGTTACAGCCGGGCGCTTCACGCCCGTCTGCACCTGCGGCTAGAGTGCACGTTAGCCCGACAGGCCGGGGACTCGGTTCGCCCGCAGCGGGCGTTTCCCAAATGCTACTTCCCCCGGTGCAGCAGCCCCGCTCCATCCAGGGCCCTCACCCCCTAGCCCTTCACCCTCACGCAAGGTTCGACTGTCGGCAGGGCTAGAGCGCTTGCGCGCCGAATCCGAGTGGGCGTAGGCAATGGTTCCCAGTAGCCCGACCAACTCGGAGGTCCAGAGGGCCCCTCACGTGAGCCGGCCCTAGGGGTGTGCCGTTGAATCTAAGCCGTTTGGTGGATTCCGCTACGTCGACAACTGGAGCACAACTCAAGATGAACGAGGACGAGTACACCACAAAGGTCGTAATGCCCTTTCTGCGGCAACTTGGCTACAGCGAGGTGACCCACAACCACGGCATTGGCGAGTTTGGAAAGGACGTCGTGTTTGCCGAATACGACCGGTTTGGGAACAAGATCCACCACGGAGCACAAGTGAAGGTCGGCGACCTGTCTGGTGCCAACAATAGCAAGGTGGAAGGTCTCATCAGTCATATTGTCAAAGCCTTCGACATGCCTTTCGACGACCTCATCACCAAGGCCCAAGTCAGGCTCTCCCACTTCTTCGTGATCATCTCAGGTCGGTTCAAGTCCAACGCCCGGAAGGCCTTGGTCGAAAGCACGAGGCTCAGCCCGTACATTCACAGGCTGTATCTCTATGAAGGGCACCATATTCAGGAACTCGAGACAAGGGCCTTTCGAGAGCTCAGGTCCCTGCTCGCAGCGCAGCTGGCGGAACTCTCATGGAACAAGGCGGTGTCGCATGCGGTCGCGGAGGTCGGACCACTCACGGTCTACAGCACGTCCAACCTGACGAGGCTCATCAGCGCCCTTTCCGTAGCTGACCGTTTTGCGAGCCTCGTTTGGGAGTTGCGAGTGTACCAAGCTAAGCTGCTCCGTCAGAACCGTCTGATCACTCTTCTCCCGGTGCTTAAGTCCCTTCACGGAGACGAGAACGAGATGGCACTCCTCAAGTCTGAAACCGGGTCTGTGGAGCAGTTGGCAGATAAGATCTCCAGTCTGATTAGAGCCGCGATCGGCGAGCTTGGACCATGAGCGAAGACGCTACTGCCATGCAGTGCCGGCTAACAAGTCCAGCGGACCCGCTTCACTGGGCCGCTGAGCTCCCAGGAGTCAGCGCGACCAGGTGAGGCTTCGTCTCGCCCCAGTGTCCCATCTCTCCCAGATGCCACTTCTCCCGGCTACGTGACACCTCTCCATCCACCTCATCGCCACCCTGGCCCTCCCGCCTCGCGCAGGGTTGGCTGATCGGCAGGGCCACGGCTGTGAGCGGTCACGCAATTCCCCGCCCGTGCGTCACGCAATTCCCCACTGGGAGCCGGACCATGGCGATCGGAGTTGAACTCTTGCCACCCGATGCCCGAGCTTGGGAGAGGTCGAAGTGGGCCGGAGGTCATGGGTTGTGCGTGACATCGCAGAGATACTGGAGCACTGGCAGGCGGGGCGGGGCAACAACGGCGATTGCCCGGAGCCTCGGCGTGGATCGTGGGTCTGTCCGGAAGTACGTGGAGCCACCCCGCTCCGCCGACCCCCCCCACCCACCAAACGCGGCCGCCCCCACCCCTTGCAGGTTTCCGCTTCCTCCGTCCCGAATGACCACTCTTCGCGAACGGGGGGTTCGTGTGACCGATCTCAAGCACATGCGCCTGGCCGGGCTCTTGCGCGTCTGCAACCAGGTTCGAGGCCTCCTCGACGCTTTCCAGGCCGGCTCCTACGAGTCCCTGGGAGACAAACCTCGGGACGACGGTCGGCTTTCGGAGACCTTGGAGACTATCCGCCGTCACGTCCGGCGTGTGCAACAGCTCTGCTTGGGTGTTGGCCTTGCCCCCACCGACCTTCCCGCTCCCTCCCGTCGCGCCTACCAATGGCTCACCTTCCTGAGCAGCGAAGCGTCTCTGATCGCTCACCTCACGGCCCTGCGGATCGTCTCGGAGACCTTGAAGGCGGCAGAGTCGACCAGACCCGGCGACCCCGCTACCCCCATTCCGAGGATCGCCGCGACCCCCATTCCGCGAATCGGCTTCTTCCATACCGCCACCCTCTACCGCATGTATCCCGCGCTGGACGGTGTCCTCGAGGTCACGGCCAGCGAGGCATTTATCACCGCCCCGCGACCGGTCATCGCGGCCCTGGTCAATCTGGCCCTGATCATGACCGGCCCGTCCCGGCGCCGGAAGGGCGGTTCCGACGGTCGCCACCGCACGGTCCTGCGCCAGTACGCCTGCGGCGAAACCTTTACCTGTCTTATCCGGACCATCGAATTCGGCCAGCGAGAGTCTTGGGACATGGGCCCAGACGAGCCGAGGGTCGGCTCTCTCGCTCAGCTCACCTTCGGCCCTCTCTGGTCCCCCGGCGATCCCAAGGCCAGTCTCTCGCGCACTCGGGGCCGGCACTACGACTTGGAGGAGGTCTTCCGCCGCGTCAACGCCGACCACTTTGAGGGCCGGCTGGGGCGGCCGGTGCTTGCCTGGAACACCGTCCCGTCCCGCCGCAAGTTGGGTCGCTACCAGTTCGCCACGGACACGGTTGTGCTCAGCCGCATTCTCGACAGCCCCACTGTTCCCACCTGGGTGGTCGATTTCATCATGTACCATGAGCTTCTTCACAAGAGCCTGGGCCTGCGCATGACCAACGGCCGGCAGCGGGCCCACACCGCGGATTTCCGCCAGGCCGAGAAGGCCTTCCCGCGCTACGCGGAGGCGACCACCTTTATCAAGCGCCTGAGCGCTTCCGCCCCCCGTCCGCCCCACCCCCGGCCCCGTCCCCCGGCCCCGTCCCCCGGCCCACAAGGTGGTTCTTTCGTCCTGGCGAATACCGGGCCATTGACTGGGCGCGCGGCCGTAGGGCGCGGGCGCCGGCGCCGGCCGCGAGGCCGTGGACTGGAACCGGAGGAGTAGCAGCGTGACTCACCAACTGAACGCGGGCCTTCTCAAGCGCTACCGGGCCTGGCTGCCGGTGACGGCGCGGACGCCCGCCCTCACCCTCCAGGAGGGCGGCACCCCCCTACTGCGCCTGGACAAGCTTTCGGCCGAACTCGGTCTCGATCTTTACGCCAAGGTCGAGGGTCTGAACCCGACCGGCTCGTTCAAGGATCGCGGGATGGTCCTGGCCGTGGCCAAGGCCCAAGAAGAAGGGTCCGACACCGTCATCTGCGCCTCAACCGGGAACACGTCGGCCTCGGCCGCCGCCTACGCCGCCCGCCTCGGGCTGCGCTGTGTGATTGTTGTCCCGAGCGGCAAGGTGGCTCTGGGCAAGCTGGCCCAGGCCGTTATTCACGGGGCCCAGGTCGTGGCCATCGAGGGCAACTTCGACACCGCTTTGCGCATCGTGCGGGAGATCGCCGCCACTGAACCGGTCACCCTGGTAAACTCGGTCAACCCCTACCGCATCGAGGGTCAGAAGACGGCGGCCTTCGAGGTCGTGGAGCAGCTTGGGAAGGCCCCCGACATTCTGGCCATTCCGGTCGGAAACGCCGGGAACATCACCGCCTACTGGAAGGGTTTCGTGGAATGGAACGCCCGTCACGGAACGGGCCTGCCTCGCCTGCACGGTTTCGAGGCCGAGGGCGCGGCGGCCATTGTCCGGGGAGAGCCGATCGCCGAGCCCGAGACCATCGCCACGGCCATCCGCATCGGTAACCCCGCCAGTTGGGAGGGGGCCGTGACCGCCGCCCGCGAGTCCGGGGGGGTCATCGACTCCGTCACCGACGAGGAGATTCTGGCCGCCTATCGCTTCCTGCCTCGGAACGAGGGTATCTTCGCCGAGCCGGCCTCGTGCGCTTCGCTGGCTGGGCTCCGAAAGCACGTGGCCTCCGGGAAGATAAGCCCGGGCCAGACCGTGGTTATCGTTCTCACCGGTAGCGGTCTCAAGGATCCGGGGGCGGCCCTGGAGGCGGCCAAAGTGACACCCCACACGCTGCCCGGCGACCCCGAGAAGGTCAAAGACTATCTCCACGAGATCATTGCCCGGGGAATGACCGTCCGAATGATCGATCCCCGGGACTCCTGATGAGCGGCCGGGCCTTCACTATCCGTGTCCCGGCCACCTCGGCCAATTTGGGCCCGGGCTTCGACTCTCTTGGCCTGGCCCTGTCCTTCGGGCTGGCGGTGAGGGTGGACCCGGCAGTGGAAGCCGATGGCCGGATCGCCGCCGCCGAGGGCGCCGCAGCCACCCGTGGTCGCCCCGGCGCGTGGCGGGTGGACCTCCGTAGCGAGACCCTTCTGGGTCTGCCCACGGACGAGACCAATCTCATTGTCCGCACGGCTCTGGAGGTCGCGGCCGGCTACGGGATAACCCTACCGCCCGGCCACCTCGTGGTGAACTCCGAGATCCCCCTGGCCCGGGGTCTGGGCAGTAGCGCCTCGGCCATCGTGGCCGGGGTGGTCCTGGCCAACGAACTTGGGGGGTTGGGCCTGTCGCGGGAGGACATTGTGGCCGTGGCCGCGGCCGTTGAAGGCCACCCCGATAACGTCGCCGCCGCCGTCCTGGGTGGGTTGGTCGTCACCGCGAGCGCCGCAGCCCCCGCGAGCGCCACAGCCCCCGCGAGCGCCACAGCCCCCGCGAGCGCCGCCACAGCCGCCCGGGCCTCGGCCGGGACGCCCGGCCTGGTCTTCATCCGAGCCAATCTGCCTCCAGCCGACATCGTAGTGGCCGTCCCCGACTACCCCCTCCCGACCAAGTTGGCCCGCTCCGCTCTGCCCGGGAGCTTGCCTCACCCCACGGCCGTCCTGGCGGGCGCGCGGGGCAATGTGCTGGTGGCCGCCCTCCTCTCCGGCGACTGGGCCAGGGCCGGCTTGATGATGCGGGGCGACCTCTTTCACGAACCCTACCGGGCGCCGCTCATGCCAACCTTCACCCGTCTGCGCGACCTGGCCTACGAGGCCGGGGCCTACGGCGCCTGTCTCAGCGGGGCCGGCCCCACAGTCATCGCCTTCACGCCCCCCGGCCGGGGGGGCGAGGTGGGCCGGGCCATGGGCGCGGCCTATCCGGCTTACGATGTGCGCATTACGACCGAGGACCGGCAGGGACTTGTCGTTTCGCGGGAGGACTAGGGAACGGCCCGGCTCTTGACCGCGGCAACGCCGTCCCGTAGGATGCAGCCAGGCAGCGTCAGCGCGAACGGCTTCGTCCGGAGAGGGGGAGGATCGCTCATGCTCGGCTACTGCGGGATCAATTGTCTTGAGTGCAAGGCCTACAAGGGCACGGTGAACGGCGACGAGGACCTCCTCAAGCAGGTCGCCACGCAGTTCTGGAACGGCGTCTACAGCCCCCGGGATTGGGTCTGCCTCGGCTGCGGACCGCACAACCAGCATTTCCACGCCAAGTTCTGCTCCACGTGCAATATCCGTCTGTGCGCCACCGAGCGGGAGGTCCAGAACTGCGCCGCCTGCCCCGAATTTGAGCGGTGCTCCAAGCTGCAGGAGTTCATCAAGTCCGAGTCGCCGGAGATCGTCCGGACCATGCAGTGGCTGCGGGAGTGCTACCTGGCCACGCGCGGGCAGGCGGTGTAGGCCCTTGCTCGATCTCGCCGTTGATCGTTCGGGCATGCTTGGGTGGCTCGGAGACTACCCCCGTCAGCTTCGCGCTCTCTATCCGGCGGGGCGCCGGGCGGGTCAGGACGCGGCCCACGGGGCCGGTCAGGATGCGGCCCGCCGGGCCGGTCAGTCCGTCGCCCGCGGGGCGGGCGTCTTCTCCGACGTTTTGGTCCTGGGCACGGGAGGAGGTTCGGGCGCGGCCGCCCACGTGGCGGGGTCCCTGGTCCGTCCCGTTCTCAGGGTTCCCTTTGTCGTCTGCCAGGGCTACGACCCGCCGGGCTACGCCTCCGGCGGAGGGGACGGGGAGGAGGGCGCCGCCCCGCCTCGGCGATGTGGCCTGATCCTGGCCATCAGTCACTCCGGCGAGACCGAGGAAACCCTCGCGGCGGTGGAGCGGCTCGCGGGTTGCGGGGGCGCCGGCCCCACGGTCTCGTCCGCGGTGGTCGTCATCAGCGGCGGCGGACGCCTGACCGCCCAGGCCCGCCAGGCGGGCTGGCCTCTGGTCGAACTGCCCACGGGCATGCAGGCCCGGGCCGTCTTCCCGGGTATCCTGGCCGCCATTTTGGGAGTCCTCGACGGCGCCGCCCTCACTGCGACCGGTTTCGAGGCCGAGATAGAAGAGGCCGCCACCTTGGCGGAGGGTCTGGCCGGGTCGTGGGGGCCGGCGGACCGGGTGAGCGGGGCCGGCGGGGCGGACCGGGTGAGCGGGGTCGGTGGGACCGATTCCGGGGAACCCCTAACCCCTTTGACCCTGGCTGGCCGGGTGGCCGATCGGCTCCTCATCATCTACGGTGGCGCCGGCGCGACGGAGGGTGTGGCCCGGCGCTGGAAGAACCAGATGGCCGAGAACGGGAAAACGCTGGCCCACTGGTACACCGTCCCGGAGGCGCACCACGACGAGGTCGTCGGCTGGGACGCCCCGGCCGCTATCCGGGAACACCTCTTCGCCTGTGTCTTGCGTGACTCGGCCGCGGAAGATCCCCGGATGCGCAAGCGCCTGGAGGTCACGACCCGCCTTTTGGCCGAGAGAGTGATCGGCCCCGAGCGGGTCGTGGAGGTGAGCGCGCTCGGTCGGGGTCGGCTGGCCCGGGCGGTCTCGCTCTGCCTCTTCGGCGACTACCTCTCCTGCTATGTGGCTCTCCTGCGGGGCCTGGACCCCACGCCGGTGCCGATCATCGTCAGTCTCAAGGAGGAAATGGCTCGTGGCTAGGGGCAGGCTCGCCCGCCCGGGCGGCCGCTTGGCCGTGGGCATCGACCTCGGCGGCACGACTCTGAACGGCCTCCTCGTGGGTGAGGATGGGGGCCTTCTAGCCCGCCGGCGCCGGGCGACCCCGAAAGCGGAAGGGGCCGAGGCTGTGCTGGCCGCCGTCCGGGACATGGCCGCCGAGCTTTTGGCGGAGGCTCGCGCTATGAAGGACACGACTGCCGGGGCCCCGGCTCTCGCGTCACGCGAGATTATCGGTCTGGGTTTCGGCATCCCGGGGCCCGTCGACGCGGAGCGTGGAGTCTGCCTCTTCTCCCCGAATCTTGGCTGGCGAGACCTTGACGTGGCCTCCTACTTCCGCCAAGCCTTCGACCTTCCGGTGTGTGTCGACAACGACGTGCGCGCGGCCACTCTGGGCGAGGCCTGGCTCGGCGCGGGGCGACCCTACCGGACCTTCATCTGCCTGACCGTCGGCACGGGGATAGGCGCCGGGGTCATGCTCGACGGCCGCCTCTGGCGGGGTCCGGGGTCGTGCGCCGGGGAGATCGGCCACATTCCGATCGACATGCGGCCCGACGCTCCGCTCTGCGGCTGCGGTCGCCGGGGCTGCCTGGAGGCGGTGGCCTCCGGGACGGCGATTGCCCGGGAGGCCGGGATGTCCTCTGCCCGCGAGGTGGCCGACGCCGCCCGGCGCGGCGACGCCGGGGCCATCGCGGTCCTGGAGCGGGCCGCCGTTTTCTTGGGGCTAGGTATCTCCACCGCCATCACCCTCTACAATCCCGAGGCCGTCGTCGTCGGCGGGGGCGTGGCCGGGGCCTGGGACCTGATCGGTCCGGTGGTCCGGCGCACCGTCGAGGAGAGGACCTTCCCGCCGAATCTGGCCGACCTCCGCGGCATCTTCCCCGCCGCACTGGGCCAGGACGCCGGGGCCGTCGGGGCGGCCAGTCTGGTGCTGGCGCCGGGCGTAGCCCAGGTTGAGGGGGTGTCGCCTTGACCGGCAAGCTGTCTGGCCGTGGCCCCGCCGGTCCTTTCCAGGGTTTCGCTCCCGCCGCCGTCGAGTTTCTGGCCGCTCTCAAGGAGAATAACGACGTGGCCTGGTTCGAAAGCCACCGGGCCGACTACGAGCGCTTCCTGGTCGAGCCGATGCGGGCCCTGACCGCCGAGTTCGGGGAGTGGCTGGAGGCCGAGGTGGACGCCGGCCTGGAGACGCGGCCCCAGGTGGGGAGGGCCGTCGGCCGCATCCGCCGCGATACGCGTTTCACCAGCGACAAACGGCCCTACAAGGAGACGGTCTGGATCATCTTCCGGAACCGTCGGGCCGCGATGGGCAACCTTGGTTTCTACTGGGAGCTCACGCCTACGAGGTACCTCTACGGGATGGGCTTCTACTCGGCCCCCTCCGGGCACATGTTGACCCTCCGGGAGAAGGCCCTGGCCGCCCCGGAGCGCTTCTACTCCCTCGTTAGGCCCATCGAGGCCCGGCCGGAGTTCGAGCTTTCCGGGACCCGTTACCGCCGGACCCAGATGCCCGGCGCGCCGCCGGACCTGGCCAAGTGGCTGGACTGGAAGAACCTCTACGTGGACGCGGCCCGCCCCCACGATGATCTCCTCTGGAGCCGGGGCCTGGTTGACCTGCTCTTTGACGCCTGGCAGCGGCTGGTGCCCCTCTACTGGTTTCTTAGGGGCTAGCCGGCTAGACGTTGAACCTGAAATCGAGGATGTCCCCGTCCCTGACGATGTAGTCCTTGCCCTCCAGGCGCATCAAGGCCTTCTCCTTTCCCTCCACGAAGGCCCGCTCGCCCAGGTTGGCCGAACCACCCTGACCGGCCCGGGCCGCGGCGGCCTTCACGGCGGTCAGGTAGTCGTCAAACCCGATGACCTCAACCCGGATGAAGCCCCGCTCGATGTCGGAGTGGATCTTCCCGGCCGCGATCTTGGCCGCCGTTCCGCGACGGAGGGTCCAGGCCCGGACCTCGTCTCTGCCGGTGGTCAGGAAAGAGATGAGGCCCAGGCGGGCATAGACCGCCCGGACCAGCCTGGCCAGGCCGGACTCGTCGAGCCCCAGGTCGGTCAAGAAGGCCGCCGCGTCCAGGGGCGGAAGCTCGGCAATCTCTCTTTCCACCCTGGCCGAGACACTGACCAGGGGCACGCCCCGCTCGTCGGCTGCCTGAGAGAGACCGGCCGCGGCCGCGGTCCCCAGGTTCGCCTCGGCCAGGTTGAGGACCCAGACGGCGGGTTTGGCGCTGAGGGAGGCCAGGTCGGCCAGGACTTCCGCCTCCTCCGGCCGGGGGACGAAATCCGAGAAGGGCAGGCCCTCGGCCAGATGGTCCCGCAGGCGGCAGAGGGTGGCGTGGACGGTGGTATCCTTGCGGCTCACGTGGACAGGACTGTCGGTTTTCCGGGCGGGGTTCTCCAGGCGTTCAATGCGATTTTCAACCATGATCAGGTCGGCCAGGATGAGTTCGGCCTCGAGGGCGCCGAGTTCGGAGATGGGGCCGGGGTGGTCTGTCTGCCCGTCGTCGAACCCCCGCAGGACGTAGATGAGGGCGTCGGAACCGCGCACGGCCTCCAGGAAGTGAGCGGTCCGGCCTTTCTCGCCGGGAACCAGACCGGGAATGTCGATGATCTCGATCTGGGCGTGGGTGGTCTTCTTGGGCCCAAAGTGGCTTACCAGCGCGTCCACGCGAGGGTCGGGAACCCGGACCACGCGCCGGGTTTCCCCGGCGCCGGTGGAAGCCTGGCGTCCGGCCAGGCCGGTCAGAAGGGCGAACAGGGTCGACTTGCCCGAGGCGGGAAGCCCTATGAGACCACAAGTCAGCAATGTTGTCGGCGCCGCCATTTCCGTGTCTGAATGCCTCTAGGCCAAGGCGCCTAGCTTCTGCAGCCCTTCGGTGGTGCCGGAGACAACCAGCAGATCGCCCTCTAGGACAACGTCTTCACCGCCGGGAGAGGCGTTGATCTTGTCGTCGCGACGGATGAGGATGATGTTGGCCCCGAACCTCTGCCTGACGCGAAGTTCGGTCAGGGTCTGGCCGTGCATGAACTTGGGTGAGGTCATCTCGATAACGCTGTAGTGGGGCAGGAGCTCGAAATACTCCAGGACGTTGGGGTAGAGGAGGCCGTTGGCGACCCTGACCCCGATGTCCCGCTCCGGAAAGACGACCCGGTCGGCCCCGATCCGAGCCAGGAGCCGTCCGTGGAGAGCGGAGGAGGCCCGGGCCACGATGTGCTTGACCCCCAGTTCCTTCAGGGTCACGGTGACCAGAGCGCTGGTCTCGATGTCGGCGCCCACGGCCACCACGGCGGCGTCAACTTTCGCTAGGCCGAGGTTGTCCAGGACGAGTTCGAGAGTGGCGTCGGCCTGAACCGCGTGGGTAAAGAGATCAGCCAGGGCCTGGACCCGAACTGGGTCCTTGTCTATCCCCAGCACGGTCTGCCCCAAGTCGTGGAGAGCCGTGCCCACGGCTTCCCCGAATCGTCCCAGACCGACAATGGCGAACTGTCTCAAGGCCCATCCTCCTGCTCACTAGGTTCTCATCGGGCGGCGCGAGCCCACGCGCCGGCTACCCGACCACAATGCGCTCCTCCGGCAGTTGCCAGGTTCCAGCGGCCGACCGCCGGCGGGTCAGGGCCACGGCTAGGGTCAGCGGGCCGACGCGCCCCGCGTACATCAAAAGAGGAATGATGATCCGGCCCGTGGTCGTCAGTTTGGGCGTAATGCCCGTTGACAGGCCGACGGTACCGAAAGCGGAGACGGCTTCAAAGAGCACGTCCATGAGGCCTAAGCCTTCGGTGGCCAGCAGGACGGCGGTCACCAATAAGACCAGGCTCGCGGCCAGGGTGGTGATGACCCAGGCCTTGGCCGCGACTTCCTCGGGTAGGCGCCGGGCGCCGATCTCCACGTCATGCCGGCCGTAGAGGGCCGAGCGGATGGCCGCCAGGATCACGACGAAGGTCGTGGTCTTGATCCCGCCCCCGGTCGAGCCCGGAGAGGCGCCGATGAACATCAGGGCCATGATGGTGAGGAGGGTGGATTGGGTCAAGGCCCCGATCGGCAGGGTGTTGAAGCCGGCGGTGCGGGGCGTGACGGACTGGAACGTGGCCGCCAGGACTTTGGCCCCGGGCGATAGGGTTCCCATCGTGGCGGGATTCGAGTGTTCCAGAGCCAGGATGAGCAGGGTTCCCACCACGATGAGAGCCGCGGTTGTCCGCAGAACTATCCTGGCGTGTAGCGATAGGCGGCGCCCGCGCCGCAGGGCCATCAGTTCCGAGAGAACGGTGAAGCCGAGGCCGCCGATAACGATGAGGAGCATGATGACTAGGTTCAGCGGGAGGCCGCCGACGTAGTCCACGAAGCTGCGCCCGAGAAGGTCGAAACCGGCGTTGCAGAAGGCCGAGATGGAGTGGAACAGACCGAGGTACAGTGAGCGTCCCAGGGAGTAGTCGCGGCAGAAAATGGCCGCCAGGGCAAGAGCCCCCAGGCCCTCGATGACTACGGTCGCCAGCGCGACGTTGCGGACCAGGCGCATGGTGGTCGACAGCTTCCACTGGCCCAGGGCCTCGTTGATCGTGAGGGTGTCCCGAAGCGAAGGTTTCCGGCCGACGGCGGCGACGAAAAGGGTGGTTACGGTCATGACCCCAAGGCCCCCGATTTGAATGAGAACCAGGACAACGATCTGACCGAAGGGCGTCAGGGCGCGGCCGATGTCGATGACCGTGAGGCCGGTGACACAGACCGCGGATACAGCCGTGAAAAAGGCGTCTACCAGGCGAAGCCCTTGCCCGTTGTTAGTGGCGAGCGGCAGGGTCAGGAGCAGAGTGCCGACAGCCGAGGCCACAGCGAAGCTGGTGGCCAAGAGACGGGAGGGACTCAGACGCCAGCGCCACCTTCCGTTTGCCGTTACTAGTTAAGGATTGGACACGTTCTCACCGATGATACGCGAGAGTGGGGCAAACGCCTGCTTGGGATAACGGAAAGACCGGCCCGCTCACCCGGGGGCGGGCGGCGGTCCCCGGCCCCCCGCTCACCCGCGAGGGGGCGGCGGCAGAGGGTTTTACCGGCCCGGATGGAAGAAAGAGGACCAGCCGCAAGTCCGGGAGCAAAGGAGTGTAGCCATGCCCGACCTATCCTTCTGCCGTTCCGAGTTCCCCGCTCTTCGGTTGCGCGTCGGGGGGCGTCAGGCGATCTTCCTTGACGGTCCCGGCGGCACCCAGGTTCCCCGGAGGGTCATTGATCGCATGTTCACCTACCTCACCCGGGAGAACGCCAATGTCCACGGGGCCTGGGCCACCAGCCAGGCCACCGACCGGGTTATCGAGGAAGCCCGGCAGGCCATGGCCGACTTTCTGGGGGCCGGCCCCAACGAAATCGCCTTCGGTCAGAACATGACAACTCTCAACTTCGCTCTTTCCCGGGCCCTCGGCCGTGGGCTCCACGCGGGAGATGAGATCGTTATCACCGATCTCGATCATGAGGCCAATCGGGGTCCCTGGCTCGCCCTGGAGGAGAAGGGCGCCGTTGTCCGGTCGGTCAGGGTCGACCCGGAGACCTGTGCTCTGGACCTCAACGATCTTAGAGCCAAGCTTGGTCCGAAGACCCGCATCCTGGCCGTCGGCGGAGCCTCCAACGCCGTGGGCACAGTCAACGACCTGGCCCTCATTGGCCGCCTGGCCCGCGAGGCGGGCGCCCTCTTCGTTGTCGACGCCGTCCACCTCGCGCCGCACAAGGTCATCGACGTAAAGACCATCGGCTGCGACTTTCTTCTCTGCTCGGTCTACAAGTTCTTCGGCCCCCACCTCGGCGTGCTCTACGGCCGTCGGGAGGCCTTCGAAGGGCTGGAGACCTACCGGCTCCGCCCGCAGAGCGATGCGGCCCCCTTTCGCATCGAGACCGGGACCCTTGTCCACGAGGGTATCGCCGGAACCATTGAGGCCATCGAGTTTATCGCCGGTATCGGCCGGAAGGTAGGGGCGATGTCGCCCCGGACCGAGATGGCGGGTCGCCGGTTCACTACCGCCGCCAGCGCCGGGCAGGGCGCCGTCGCTGCGACCTCGGAGCGCCGCCGGGCCGTAGTGGCCGGCATGGAGGCCATCGACGCCTACGAACAAGACCTGGCCGACCGGCTTCTGGCCGGCCTTGGAAGGATTCCCGGCCTCAAGCTCTACGGCCCTCCGGCCGGACATCCCCGGACCCCGACGATTTCGTTTCGCCTGGCGGGCCATGACCCCGAGGCCATCTCCAAGCACCTGGCCGGGAAAGCCGTTTTCGCCGGGGCCGGCGACTTCTACGCCCTGACCCTCATCGAGCGGCTGGGCCTGGCGGGGCGGACGGGGAGCGGGCCGGGTCTTCTCCGGATGGGCCTGGCCCCCTACAACACCAGGGCCGAACTGGAGAGGGTCGTGGATCTGATCAGGGCCCTGTGATGCGCGCCGTAGTCACGGGTACGCACAACCGCATCGGTTACGCCGTTGTTCGCAGCCTCCACGCGGCCGGCATTCCGGTCTGGGCCGGGGGCACGACGGCCATGGCCATGGGCCGCGTCTCCCGTCTTCCGGAAGGCCGCTTCCATCACCCCCACCCGGTGGCCGATCCGGAGGGTTTCATCGCTTCCCTGAGGCGGGTCGGAAAGCGACTCGGAGAAGCGGTCCTGCTGCCCACCGGTTCGGAGACCCTCCTTGTCGCGGAGGCCTGGTCCGAGCTTAAGCCCTGGTTTACCGCCACCCTGCCGGCGACCGGCCAGATCGAAGCGGTCATCGACAAGCTCAAACTGGCCGAGGCCGCCTCCGAGGCCGGTCTGGCCCACCCCGCCACCCGCTTGGCCAGGCCCGAAGAGCCGCCTTCCGACTACCCGGTCGTGGTTAAGCCAAGACAGGGGGCGGGCGGTTGGCGCCTCCGCGTTTGCCCCGACCGCGAGACCTACGTCTCGGCCGTAGAGGCCATCCTGGCCGCCGGGTCCGAGGCTGTCGTCCAGCCCCACGCGGGTGACGATCTCACGGGATGCGCCATGCTTTTCGACCACGGGCGCGAAGTGCTGCGCTTCTCCCACCGGGTGGGTCTAACCCTGGGGGGGCGGGGCGGCACGCCGGTGGTTCGCGTCGGTGAGGCGGCCCTCGGCGTGGAGGAGGGCTTGGCCCGTCTTCTGGCCGGTCTGAATTGGCATGGGGTGTGCCAGGCCGATTTCGTCTCCGGGAGGTCGGGTCAGCCGCAATTGGTGGACCTCAACCCTCGGTTTTGGGGGTCGCTCTACTGCGCCACCGTGTCCGGAGTCAACTTCCCGGCCGCCTGTTACGATTTGGCCCTGGGTCGGACGGTGACCTCCCGGTCCGCTGAACCCGGTTGGGCCACGGCCTGGGCCTGGGGTCTGGCCGCGGCCGCGCTCCGGCGATGGGTCAGTGGACGCGGGGTGAGTCTGGGCCCCGGGATTACCTGGTCCAAACTCCGCTGGGACGACGCGGCCGCCGGGGATGTCCTGCCCCTCTTGTTCGAGCCCGTCGGGGCGGTGCTGCACAACTGGCGTGGGCGGGGCCGGCCGCCGCAGTGGACCCAGTTCTAGCCGGGGCTCTCTTCCGGGGGTGAGACGGTGTGAGTCTATCGGATGGGCTTCACTGGCTCGACGATCGCCTGCTTCTGGCCATCGACTCGGGTTCCCTCGTTTCCCGGCCGCTGGAGGCCGCCTTTCGCGCCGCCAACGGTCTGGCCGCCGCCGCGCTCGACACGATGATCCCGGTGACCCGCTGGGTGGGGACGCTCGGTGATCAGCCCATGACCATCATCGCCGCCGGCCGATCCCACTGGGCCCAGTACCTGGCCAGGCGGGCGGGGGCAACGGGGAGTGGAGGCGGGCCGGGGAGCGCGTCCGGCCGCGAGGTTGCGGGAACCCTCAGGCCCGAGGTCTTGCGCCCCGTGAGTCTGGCCGGTCTCCCCGCGGCCCTGCGCCTCTGGGAGCGGGAGGCCGACGTTGTCACCGTGAGGGCCGGCGCCCTGGCCTCGTCGCTTCTCCGGGGCCGCTACCTCCGGTTGCCGGAGTGGGTTTCCTTCTCCTACCCCCTCGTCCCCTACGAGCCGCCCGAGATCGCTTGCGGACGGTCCGTCCGGCACAGCCTGGTGGAGATCAAGCAGGGTCGCACCGGCTACGAGGTTTCCCGCCGTCCGGAGGACCTTCGCTTTTTCTACGAGCGGGTCTACCGGCCGACGGTTCTCTTTCGCCACGGCGATGAGGCCAGAATCTTCGACTACCCGTTCCTGGCCATGACCTTCGGCCGCACCGGAGTCATGTGGCTTCTCCGCGACGGGCAGCGGGTGGGCGGAGTGGCCTTCGACCGATGCGGACCGGCCCTGCGGGCCAGGCTCCTGGGAGTTGTCGACGCCGACCCCGAACTCTACCGTATCCATGTGCCCGCCCTCATTTACTACCACTTCATCCAAATGGCCAGGAAGGCGGGCTACTCCCTGGCCGACTTCGGCGGCTGCCGGGCCCCCCTGACCGACGGGCTGACGGCCCACAAGGTCCGCTGGGGCATGGTCCCGAGGGTCAAGAAGGACAGCCATTTCTGCCTCAATCTGAGAGTCTGCCGGGACACTCCCGCCACGCGCCGGTTTATGGCCTCGCTGCCCTGTTTTCTCGAGGCCCGGCGGCGTCTCGGGGTCCTGGCCGTGCATGACCCGGCCTCGCCGGAGGCCGCGACCGGTTTGGCCCTGGCCGAGGAAGTCCGTGGCGGACTAGCCAAGATCCTGGTCGACCTGGGCGAGCGCGGCCGGTCCGGCGACCCGGGCGAGCACGGTCGGCCCGGGGGTTTCTCCAAGATCGTGAAGGCGCCGTCGGGCCTGGTGGAGGCTCTGGACGGTGTCCTGGGGGACCTTGACCGCCTGGTGGCCGGCCGTTAGTCTACTGCTTTCTCCTCCGCCTCCCGGCAGGCCTCGGCCGGACTCTTGCCGCCCACAGCCACGGCCATGAGCCCGAGGAGGTACCTGTCCATGGTGCCGAAGTTAGTGAGAACCACGGGGCTGATGAGGTCGTCGGTGAGCTTGCCCTTCTCGCCCACGCTAATGGACGTCTTGTAGCGCACCTCGCCGTCGGACATGTCCATTTCGAAGTTGCCTAGGACGAGGCCGTAGTTGGCCCGGGTCAGGTACTCGCTCGCCGCCGCGCGGGCCTTCTCTGGAACTTTGATTGACGCGATGGAGTAGAAGATGAGGATGCCGCGGTCTTGCTTGACGTCCGCGGCGGCCGTCCAGTTCCCCGATTTCCCCGAAAACCCCATCTGCACAAGCCCTTTGGCCTCGTCGACCTGGTACTTGAAGCCGATGCCCTTGAAGAACGCTGCCACCGTGTCTAGGTGCCGTCCCATCTGTCGAAGACCTCCCTAGGTATTCGCTGCTATGGGCAGCTTTCACGCCTGTTCCACGGGCGGCCTTCGACTCCTTGCGCTAGCCCTTCTTGAGATAGTCCAGGGCTGTTTCGGCCGCTTGGGCCCGGGCCGGGTCTTCTCGCCACTCCTCCAGGAGTGGAATGACCCGAGCGGGGTCGTGGCGGCCGAGAAAGCGCAGGGACGACGCGGCCGCCCGCCAGACCAGGCGCGACGGGTGCCCGGACAGAGGCCCCAGAAGATCGAGGGCCGTCTCGAGGTGAGCCTTGGCCGGGGCGGCGGAGAAGGCCATGGCCACGTTCCAGAGGACCCGCTCGTCCGGGGAGAGGGCCCAGCGCCTCAGGCGTTCCAGGGTCTGGGCGGGGTGCCTCATGAGGAGCGCGCTGCCGATGGCGAACGGCCCGAGGTTTTTCCTGACGTAGACGGCCGGGTCGGGCAGGAGACGCTCCAGGACATCTAGGATGCGCGACGCCCAGGCCTCCTTGCGCTTGCGGGAGGCGTACATCACCGCGAGAGCGGCCATGCGCCGTACGTTCTCCGACTCCGACCCCGTCCAGGCCAAAGCGGTGGGGTAAAAGGAGTCGAAGCGCTTGGCCAGGAGGTCGCCGGCCAGGGCTGCGGCCGTCTCCCGCACGATCCAGTCGGAGTTGTCGCCCAGGGCGACCATGACGTCGGCCGTGAGGCCGGGGGCCTTGTCGTGGAAGTCTCCGGCCAGCCCCCTCCAGAGGAGGCGGAAGGCGAAGGTCCGGTTTGCTCCGGCCGACGCCCCGGAAGCGATGATCCCGGCCACGAGTCGGACCACGGCCTGGTGTTCTCCGGCCTCGGCGGTATCCGCTTCGGTCAGGAGTTCGCCTAGCGCGGGCGCCACGGTCTCCGGCCGGCGGCCACCGAGCGCGGGCGCCTCGGTCTCCGGCTCCGGGCCACGCAGGAGTTCCTCCAGCCTGGCGGCCAGACTCAAAGCCTCCCCGGGCGCCTTGCCGAACCCCATCACGCCGATCCCTCCTCGCCGTAGATCCCGGCCACCTCGGCCAGTGTTCCAGCGGGACGGCCGCGCTCCTTCAGACGGTCGAGAAGCTCCCGGTAGACTCGCAGCATCGACCGGCTGCCGGAGTACTGCGGCTCGGGGTGGGTGTCGACCACGGCCAGGCCGCCCACGGCGGCCAACCAATCCACCTTGTCGAGCCAGGTCCGCAGAATCCGGCGCGGGCCGTAGCGGTAATGGATGAGGGCGGCGTCGAGGGGCAAGGTGATCGGGATCTCCAGAAGACGGCCGCGGGCAAAGGGCCGGACCGAGCAGCAGCCGTTGCGCCAACCGGCGCCGGTATACATCTCCGTGTCCGGGACGCTCGAATCGTAGCGAAAGTATCGACCCAAGAGGGCGAAGAGCCCTGCCGTTCGCAGGAGTCCGGGCGAGCGGAAGCCGGTCACGCCGTTTTCCTCCAGGAAGGGTCGCAGGCTCTCCAGCTTGGCTCGGGCCTTCTCCTCGGGTTCAAAGGGCAGGCTTCCGGAGTGATCGTAGCCGTGGCAGCCGATCTCGTGCCCGCCCGCCCTGAGTTCGGCCAGGAGCCCGCGATCCAGACGGTAGTGGCGGGGAACGAAGAACCAGGTCGACACCAGGCCGGCCGCGGCCTCGATCTCGGCCACCCGGCCCGCCAGGCGCTGCCCGTGGGCGGTGTCCACGTCGTGGCTCAGGGCGAAGGCGGGGCCGCCAGGGGCCAGGGGTCCCCCCTCCAGGGCCAGGAGCAGGGCGGCGACCACCGGTTCTTTGGGCCAGGCGGGGTAGAAGGCCTGAGCGGGCGGCCCGCGCCGGGAATCAAGGAGGCTCAAGACCTGGCCGGCCAGACGGCGGCAGGGGCCCGGGATGAGATGATGGTGAAAGGGTAGGCCCATTGTCCAGGGGCGGCGGGGGGGTGGGAGGTAGCCCTCCTCCCGGTAGTAGGCCAGGGTGGCCTCCGGGTCGAAGGCCGAGGTTGTCCCGGCGCCGTCGCGGGCTATCACGGGAATCGGCCCCGGGTGGAAGTGGGCGACGACCTCTCCCCGCAGGGGGCGGGGTTGGCCAAAGACAAGACGACACTCTATCCCCTCGGCCGGTAGCCACGGAGGGCGAAAGGCCGGGGAAAAGACTAGGCGTCCGGACGGGATTGACTGGGTCTCACCACGCCCGTGGCCCGGAGATCGGGCAGGGCCTCCTCCAGGTAGTCCCGAGTTGGCCCCTGGTCTCTGATCCACGACGCGTACCTCCCCAGACCGTCCTCAAGGGTCACCTCGGCCCGCCAGCCCAGAGCCTCCAGGCGGGTGGCGTCGGTGACCAAATGCCTCACTTCGCCGGGGCGGAACTCGCCCGTGAGGGTCCAGCGTGACGGGACGCCCAGGGCCCCGGCCAGAAGATCGACGAAACCGGTCACGGTCACCGCCCGGCCGACGCCGACGTTGAAGACGCGGCCGTCGGCCCGATCATCCAGGGCCACGACCAGATTGGCCCGGGCCACGTCCTTCACGTAGATGAAGTCCCGGGTCTGGCGGCCGTCTTCGTAGACGACCACCTCCCGCCCGCCGAGAAGCCGGGTGGAGAAAACCGAGGTGATGCCGACAAAGGGGTTGGTCAGGGACTGGCGCGGACCGTAGGTCAGGGCGTAGCGCAGCCCCACGACGGGAAGGCCGTAGATCTCGCCGATGCGGAGAAAGGCCGTTTCGGCCGCCGCCTTGGAGATGGCGTAGGGGGTGTAGGGGTTGATGCTCTCCTCGTCGACCGGCGCCGGCGTCACCGCGTCGCCGCACCTGGGGCAGTTCGGCTCCCACTCGCCCGCCTCCAGGCGCTCCAGCGATCTTGGCGGCGGGTAGACCCGGCCGTGGGCCGGGCAATCGTATTTCCCTTCGCCGTAGACGGCTTGGGTCGAGGCGAAGACGATCTTCCTGACCCGCGGCCGTTCCGGGTGGGCAAACGGGCTCCGCCCGGCGATAAGGTCGAGGATGAGGGCGGCCGAGACGGTGTTGGTCTCGAAGTAGGCCGCCGCCCCCGGGGTGAAGCCGCCGTGGGCCGCCTGGTGAAAGACGTAGTCCACGCCCTCGAGGGCGTCGGCCAGAGTCTGGGGGTCCTTCACGTCACCTTGGCGGAAGTCGGCCTCGGGCGGAATCCAGGGTGGCCGGCCGCCGGCGTGGGTCGGGTGGGTCAGGTTGTCGAGAATGCGGACGCGAAAGCCCTCCGCCCCCAGGAGATCGACAAGATGGGAACCGATAAGACCCGCCCCTCCGGTTACCAGGGCCAGTGGCCGCAATCCGGTCATCGGGAAGGACCTCCTTTGGCGCCCGGGCCGCCCTCGCCGCCCTCTCCGGCGGCCCCCAGGATTCCGGCGATGACCCGGTCCTGCTCTTCAGTGGTCATGGACGGGAAGAGGGGGATGGACAGAACCCGGGCGGCGATCTCTTCGGACACCGGGCAACCCCCGGGGCCGAGGCGGTGGGGCATCGTCAGGGCGGCCGGCTGCTGGTGGCAGGCCAGGGGGTAGTTCACGCCGGTGTCGACGCCCCGGCCCCCGAGATGGCGGGCCAGCCGGTCCCGGTCGGTGGTTTGGGGCACGTAGCGGTGGTAGACGTGGGTATCGCCGGGAGGCGCCGCTTCGGGGACCAGGATGTCCGGGAGACCGGAGAGGGCCTGGTCGTAGCGTCGGGCCAGAACCCGGCGACGCTCGTTCTCCATCTCGAGATCCCGCAGGAAAACGCGGATGATGGCGCTCTGGATCTCATCCAGGCGGCTACAGAAGCCGTACTGGCTGTGGCGGTAGTGGTCCTCGCGGCCGTGGTCCCGCAGTTTCCTGACCGTGTCGGCCAGGGTCGAATCGTCCGTGGTCACCATGCCCCCGTCGCCGTAGCCGTGGAGGTTCTTGGTGAAGACGAAGCTGAAGCAGCCGGCTTGGCCGAGGCCGCCGACGGGCCGGCCGGAGCTGGTCGCCCCGTGGGCCTGGCAGGCGTCTTCGACCAGCCACAGGTCGTGCCGCGCGGCCAGGTCCTGGAGGTCGGCCATGGGCGCCGGGCGGCCGAAGAGATGCACGGGTAGGATCCCTCGCGTCCGGCGGCTCAGGGCCCGGGCGGCCGCCTCCGGGTCGAGGTTGAAGGAGCGGCGATCCACGTCGACCAGGACGGGTCTGGCCCCGGTGTGGACGATGGCCGCCACCGTGGCAATGAAAGTGAAGGACGGGACAATGACCTCATCCCCCGGCCCCAGGCCAAGGGCCCTCAGGGCGAAAATCAGGGCGTCGGTTCCCGACCCGACGGCGACGGCCTCCTTCACCCTGGTCATCGCGGCAAACTCGCCCTCCAGAGCGGTCGTTTCCGGCCCCAGATAGAAGCGCGAGCCGGACAGGACCCGATCGATGGCGGCCAGGATTTCCTGGCGATGGGCCTGGTACTCCCGCCCGAGATCAACCAGTGGAATGCGGGGACTATCTTGCGGAAGGTATCCGGTCATCGGCCGTAGGGCCCCCTCTCCCGTCCTTGCCGGCACTTGAGATCCTCCACCGCTCCCAGGCTACGGGCCGGGGCGCCGGCCACCGTTGCCCGGGCCGGTACGTTGGCCGTGACCACGGCCCCGGCGGCGACGAGGGCCTCCTCACCGATCTCGACGCCCGGGAGGAGAGTGGCCCCGGCCCCAACCCGGCAGCCCCGGCGCAAGATCGGGCCGGCCAGACAGGGGCTTCCGTGCCGGCAACCGGGGTGGGGGTCGTTGGCGAAGATCACGCCGGGGCCGACGAAGACATCGTCCTCAATGATAGTGAACTGGGCCACGTAGACGTTGCAGTGGATCCGGACCCGGCCGCCGATCCGGCAGCCGTAGTCAATCACGGTGTTCGACCAGACGTGGACCATGTCGCCCAGAATGCACTCCTCACGGATGACGACGTGGTGGCCGGTCTCCAGACCCCGGCCGGCCTTAACCCCGCGGTAGATGACTGTTCCGGGGCGAAGGAGATGGCCCGGCCCGAGAATGGGTGCGGGGAAGTCTCCCCGGGGGGACGGGTAGCCGATCATGACGCCGTCCCCGGGTGTGTCGTCGGAAGTCACGGATGCCTCCTGATAGCGGCTACTTAGTCCGAGTTTGGCAAGAGTGTAATTCAGTGCGAGAATTGTCTTTTCCTGTCGGATGCTGCAGAGGAAATCGGCTAGCTGCGTTGTAAACCCCCCGAAGCTGGCCCTCGATGAGGAATGCGTGGCGGCCGAGGACATGCGGGCGAAGCCGCGGAGGGGGGAAGAGACCCTGTCCCCACCGGACATCCAAACGCTGGGCTTGGCCGGCCGGATGTTTCGCAAGTCCGCCCCCGTCCCCATCTACCTGATCCACTTTGTCACCTTCGCCTGCGTGGCCCGCTGCCCCCACTGCTTTGTGTCGGACCGGCCCGGGGCCGTTCTTGGCCTGGAGGCGGTCGAAAGGCTGGCCCGTTCCTTGCGGGGCCAGACCTGGTCGGTCATGCTCACGGGCGGGGAGCCGACCGTGCGTCCGGACCTGGCCGACATAGCCCTGGCCTACCTCAAGCTTGGCCAGACCCGCTACGTCCAGGTCGCGACCAACGGGCTCCTGCCCGAGGCTCTCGGCCGGACCTGCGAGACGGTCCTGTCCCGGGTCCCGCCTGGGGCCACCTTTAGTGTGGCCCTGTCTTTGGACGGGGTCGGGCCCGAGCACGACCGCCTGCGGGGGGTGGCCGGCGCCTGGGACAAGGCCATGGAAACCTTGACTTTCCTCAAGTCCATAACCGACCCCCGCTTCCGCTACCTGGTCAACATCACCGTGTCCGCCGCCAGCGCTCCCGGACTTAAGGAACTCTACCGAACTGTGGTCGATGACCTGAAAGTGCGCAACGTCACCTTCACCCTGACTCGCGGCCGGCCGCGCGATCCGGACCAACTGGAGGTGTCTCCCGCCTTCCTGCGGGCCTTTCTGGAGGGTTGGGAGGCCGACCTCCGGCGGGGGCGCCTGGGCTACCGGGGGCTCCATCTCGGCCGGCTCATCGACGCTCAGAACGTGATTACCCGCCGGCGGGGCCTGGCCATCCTCGAGGGCCGGAGCTTCTCCTGGCCCTGCTACGCGGGCACCCTGGCCGGGGTGATCTGGCCCGACGGGCGCGTCTCGCCGTGCGAGGCCTTGCCGGACTTCGGGTCCCTGACCGAGCCGGATCTGGATCTGGCTCGGCTCTGGCGGTCCGAGGCGGCCGGGGCCTTTCGCCGCTCTAGGCGGCCCGAGGCGTGCCGGCGCTGCACCCACGAGTGTTTCTGGCTGGTCAATGTGCTCTTTAACCCGAGGCTTTTGCCCCGGTTGGCTTGCCTGGCGGCCCGAATGGGGGTGGGCCGGTGAGGGCGGCCGTAGTTGTCCCCTGCAACAGGGCCGGGGGCACTCTGTCCCTCTGCCTGGGGGCCCTCGCCGCGGCGGAAGGCGGGCCCTACGAGATCATTGTCGTCGACGACGCCTCCCCCGACGGAGTGGCCGCCGTGGCCCAGAGCCACGGGGTGAGATGTCTTGGCCTTCCGCGATCGTCGGGAGCGGCCGCGGCCAGAAACGCCGGGGCCGTGGCGACAACGGCCGACATCATTATCTTCGTCGACGCCGACGTCCGGGTCGAGCCCGGGGCTCTCGCCCGGCTTGTCGGAAGGCTCGAGGAGGAACCGTCCCTCGGCGCTTGCTTCGGTCTCTACGGCGAAACATGCGGAGCGCCCGGGCTGGTCTCCGACTTCCGAAACCTCCTCCACCGCTACACCCATCTCCGCCAGGCCGGCCAAGACGTGAGTTCCTTTTTCACCGCCATCGGGGCGACGCGGCGGCGGGCCTTCCTGGAGGTCGGGGGCCTACCGCCCCTGCGGATGCTCGAGGACGTCGTTTTTGGACAGAGGCTGGTCCGGGCCGGCTACCGCCTGGTCCTGGAACCGGAGGCCGAAGGTCGCCATCTCAAGGGCTACGGCCTGGGCGCCATGCTCCGCTCCCTCCTTTTCGATCGGGCTTTGCCCTGGGGGCGTCTGGCGGCGACGGCGGGGCTGGCCCAGGACGAGTTCGCCACCTCGCGAAGAGATCGTTGGGCCAGTGTCCTGGCCCTGGCGGCCACCCTGGCCGGGGCCGGCCTTCTGGCCACCCTGGGCTGGGCCGCGGCCGGCGGACCCGGTCCCGCGGGCGGACTCGGCCTGGCCATCGGTCGGCTGGGCTGGGCCGCGGGGTTGGCGGGGGTGACGGCCCTGTCGGGGCTGGTCTTGATCGAGAGGGACCTATATGGCTACCTGGCCGCCCGCCGGGGTCGCGTCTACCTCGGGGTGGCTTTTCCGCTTCACCTGGCCTACCTGGTCACAGGGGGTATCGGGTTCGGGCTCGGCTACCTTTTTGGCCTTACGAGAGGCCGCCGGCGGGCGGCTGGAACGGAGGTCGAGTGAATTGGCGGGAATGAGTGAACGGGTCACGGTCGTGGCCGAGGCGCCTTTGCGGGTCAGCTTCGTCGGCGGGGGAACGGACTTACCCTCCTTCTACGAGAGCTTCGGGGGTGAGGTTATCTCCCTGACCCTGGGCTTTCGGGTCTCGGTGACCGTCACCGGGCGGACCGACCGCGACATCTGGGTCCGCCTACCCGTGTTTCCCGGCCCGGTCGGCCGCACCGGCGTGGGAAAGGCTCGCCTCACCCCTCCGACCCGTCTGGCCGGGGCCACGGCCAGCGGGGGATTGGAGCTTGTCCGCGGGGCCGTCGACTTCCTCGGCGGCGAGAGGGGTCTTGACGTGACGGTCAGGGCCCAGGTCCCGCCGGGTTCGGGTTTGGGTTCCTCCGGGGCCCTGACCGTGGCCCTGGCCGGGGCCATTACCGGGCTGCGAGGCCGGGCTCTGGAGGCCGAGGACGCGGCCGAATTGGCCTACCACGTGGAGGCCCGGGCTTGCGGCTCTCCCGTCGGGAAACAGGACCACTACTCGGCGGCCTTCGGAGGTCTGAATCGGATCACCTTCCTGCCGCGAGGCCAGGGCATTCGGGTCAAGCGACTCGACCTGGGCGCTCGTCGCCTGGACGAGTTGACCGGACGCCTGCTCTTATTCCACACCCCCAGGCGTTCCAGCTCGCGAGTTATTCTCGGCGACCAGAACCAGCGCTGCAAGGACATTGACCGGAAAACGGTCGGCGCTCTCAACCATCTCAAGGCTCTGTGCGACCCGGTCGAGCGGATCCTCCAAGAGGGCGATCCGGCCGAACTCGGGCCGATTCTCGATCAGGCCTGGCGCCACAAGCGGGCTCTCGCCTCGGGCATTACCGACCCCGATCTCGACGCTATCTACGAGTTGGCCGTCTCCTCCGGAGCAACCGGGGGCAAGCTCTGCGGGGCCGGGGCCGGGGGCTGCTTTCTGTTCTGCTGCCCGCCCGAAGACCAGGAGGGGCTTCGCCGCGTCCTAGTCGGGCGGGGGCTGGTGGAATACGGGGTGGCGGCCTCGACCCGGGGTCTGGAGGTGGCCATCCTGGGCGAGGAGAGCGCTCTGACCCGCCTCGACGACCTGGCCAGGACCGATGTCGCGGCCGGGAGGGAAGACTCGTGAGGGCCCCGCCGCAGCCGCGGCTGGTCCTCCTCGATCGCGACGGGACCTTGAACGTGGACCGTCCCGGCTACATCCGGTCGCCCGAGGATCTAGAACTCTATCCGGAGGCCGCGGGGGCCCTGGCCGGACTGGCCAGGCTTGGCTTTCGCTTAGCGGTGGTGACCAACCAGTCGGCGGTGGGCCGGGGTCTTGTCTTCCCCGAGGAACTCCGGCGCATCCACGATCGCTTGACCTCCGAACTGGCCCGGGCCGGCGCGCCGCTGGCCGGTCTCTACCACTGCCCCCACCGTCCCGAAGACGGCTGCGACTGCCGCAAACCACGGCCCGGGCTCCCGCGCCAGGCCATGGCCGACCTGGGCTTTCAACCCGGGGACACCTACTTGATCGGCGATGCCGCGACCGACATCCAGGCCGGGGCCGCGGCGGGGGTGACCACCATCCTCATCCGTCGCCGGGGGGATGACCCGGCCGGCCCGCCTCCCAATCAGACGGGGGAAGGCCCACATCCCCACTTTGTGGCCGCCGATCTCGACGAAGCCGCCGATTGGATCATCGCCCGCGAGGGGCAGGCGGCGGTCGCCCTCGGCCCCGAGCGGGTCGCGGCGACCGAGCTTCTCTCCCGCGAGCGGCAGGTGGCGACCACGCGGGGCGGGGTCGATCGGACCGGGGTGGCCGCTCTGCACCTGGCCTCGGTTAGCGACGGTCTTCTCGCCACCGACCCCGGCCTAGTGGAGAAGGTCTCCGACCTGATCGACGAGGTCCGCCGTCTGGGCCGCACTGTCTTCGTCGCCGGTAACGGGGGCAGCGCCGCGACGGCCTCCCATTTCGTGGCCGACCTCCGCAAGGGCGCGCGCCGGCCAGGCTCAGGGCAGGTCCGGGCCCTCTGTCTGTCGGACAATACCCCCAGCCTGACGGCTTGGGCCAACGACGAGGGCTACGCCACGGTCTTCGAGGAGCAGCTCAGAGACTGGTTGACACCGGGGGATGTTTTCGTGGGCATCAGCGTCAGCGGGACCTCGGCCAACGTTGTCCGGGCCGCGGAGGCGGCGCGGGCCGCGGGCGGCCGGGTGGTGGCTCTCACCAGGGAGCGAACCTCGCCCCTCGGCCGGATAGCCGAGATCACCCTCGACTTTCCGGGTCTGTCGGTGGAAGCCGTGGAGGATTGCCAGGCCGCCGTCTGTCATGCCGTCGCCGTGGATCTCAGGCGGCGGGACAGGCGCGGGGTCTAGACCGGCGAGACCTTAAAGGCCAGGCTCCGGCCGAAGCGCGGGGCGGTCAGGGTGAACTCGGGACCGCTCACCTGGTCCCGGCGCGGGACTTGCCCACCGGCCGGATCCGCCCAGCAAACCTCGAACCGGGCGGCCGGGTAGCCGCTGAAGCGCAGGGAAGGGGCGACCTGACCGGACTCGGCCTGGACCAGGTTGGCCAGGGACGCATCCCACCGGGTGACCGCCTTCATCTTGGCCAGAATCTCGTCCACCTTGACGCAGGCGTAGGGGTAGATGTGGTTGTCTTCGCGACTAGCCCGGACGATGACCCCGAGTTGCTCGTGGGTGAAGAAGCTGGTCAGTTCGAGGTTGGCCTGCCTGACAAACCCCATCCAGACATCCAGGGAAAAGAGTCGGCGGTTGTAGTCCTCCGGCCCGCAGGGGCCCTTCTCGTCCAGGGCGGCTCGGACGACGGCCGCGGCGTCGGACAACCGTGTATCTTGGAGAAGGTAGCCGAAGGTGAGTCCGGTGCGGCGGTCTCGGGTGGCCAGGACCCAACCGCCCCAGTCGCCCGCCGAAATCTCGCCGGTCGTGGCGGCGTCGACCGGGTCAAAGGCCCGCCAGTCTGTCCCGGCCACCTGGGCCAAGAGGACCTTCAGGCGCTCGGCCTGTCCCGGGCTCAGGCGGTTGGCGATGGCCGAGCCGCGACGGTCGCTGGTGGGGTGGCGCAACTGGTCGGAAACGGGAATGAACATTGAATGGCCGGCCCCGCCGGCGGCCACGTGAGCCCAGATCATGTTGCCGTAGAGCTCGTCCATGAGAGATTGGGGCGGCCTCGGGAGTATCCAGTCGAAAACGTGGGCCATCGGCCCGCTCTCCGTGTCGAGGTAGGGCTTGGGCCGGCGGCTGCGGGTCAGGGCGTAACGGCAGCCCACGGCGGTGTGGAGGGCGCCATCGACCGAGTTGAGGGGGCTCTTGACGCTGTCGGTGTAGGCGTGGCCGGCCAGGAAGTCGACTCCGGCGCCGTTATAGAAGAGGTCCCAGGTCGGGAAAGGATCGAAGGACGACACCCCGCAGGGGCGGGTGACGCCCCACCGTTTCTCCTCGTAGTTCTTGATGAAGGCGATGACGTCCTCGACCCAGGCCGTGACGCGCTCCTCGGCGACGGTGTAGACCCCGTCCATCTGATTGAACTCCCAGCCAAAGATGTTGTCCCGGTCCCCCCAGCGGTCGAGGAACTCTCCCAGGCGCTCCTTAAAGAGGGTCATGGCTTTGGGGTTGGTGAAGACCTCCTCCGGGCGCGAGCAGAGGCCATTGAACATGGTGTCCTTGGAGGCCAGGAAGCGGCACCGTCCGCTGTAGAGATCCGTCAGGGGACCGGCGTCGAAGATGGTCAGGAGAACCCAGAGGCCGTGGCGGGCGGCGCCGTCGAAAATGAGACCCAGCCGCTCGACATCGTACTTGCCGGACAGCCCGGCGTCGGGCCAGATCCGGATGACGTTCTCACCCAGTTCGGCCGCCAGGCGGAGATCCTGATCGTCCTTGGCCGCGGTGAGGAAGTTGTGGCCGGAGGGAAAGAACGACTCCGGTCCTCCCTGGCCGCCTTCTACCTGGAAGTAGCGCCCGCCAGGAGTCACGGTGATCCGCCGTTTCACGCTTAGACCCTCCCCAAGACCGAATTGCCGGCCAACCTCATGAGCGGCCTCGCCGGCTCCGCGGCTACTTCAACCGTCCGAGCCCGAAGGCGGCCCCGCCGGCCGCGACCAGGAGAATGAAGGCCCCCGCCGCGGCCAAAACCACGGGCGCTCCGAAGGCATCGCCACCCAGGCCGGCCAGCCACATGGTCGGCGGCACCGCCAGGCGGGCCAGAAAGCGCGAGGAGCTCATCACCCGCCCCAGGAGTTCATTGGGCACGATCTGCTGCCGCAAGGTGACCAAAAGGACGTTGACTATCCCGGAGGCGATGGCCAGGGCCGCCCAGGCCCCGGCGACGAGCCAGAGCGAGCGACCGAAGCCGACCAGCGGTCCGGCCAACCCGGCCACGACCAGGCCGGCGGTGACCACGGTTCCCCGGCGGAAGCGCTTGCTGAGGGCGGGCACGAGGGGGGCCACGATCAGAGAGGCGAACCCGGCGGCCGAAAAGACGGCGCCCACCTGGGTCGGGCTCCAGACCAGGTTATGGCGCAGGTGGAAGATGAGAAGGCCCATGTAGGCGCTTACGCCAACGTTAACCCCCATCAAGACCAGGACGATAAGGCGGAGAGAAGTCTGCCTCCAGAGAAAGCGCAGCCCCTCGAACACGTCGGCCCAGAGGGAGCGCCGGGCCCCGCGATCCTTCGGCCAGACTTGTGGGATGGCCACCACGAGCACGGAGAGCATGGAGGCGCCGAAGGTCAGGACGTCGACCCCCAAGGCGGGGGCGATGCCGATGGCGGCGATGAGGGCCCCGGCCAGGGTTGGTCCGACCAGGCCCACGGTACTGTCGCTGAGGTGAAGCCAGGAATTGGCCGCCGCCAGATCCTGACGGGCGACGATGTTAGGCAGACTCGCTTGAAGGGCCACGAAGTAGAAGACCACGACCACTTGGAGGAGGAAGATGAGGGCCGCTAGTTGCCAGACCCTGAGGGCCCCGAGAGCCATCAGAAGAGGAATCATGGCGATGACGAGGGCGCAGGCGACGTCGCCGCCGATGAGCAACCGGCGACGGTTGAGGCGGTCGACGTAGGCCCCGGCCGGCAAGCCGAAGATGAGCTGGGGCAGGTTGATGATGGCCGAGATGGCCCCCATCTGGGAAGCGGAACCGGTTAAGTCGTAGACCACCCAGGGGACGGCGATGCGGGCGATCTGGTCGCCGAGACCGGAGACGAACTGGCCGCCAAGGATGATCTGAAAGGATCGGTTGTGGCGAAGTCCACCTGGGCCGGTCATGAATCATCACCCTTGCTGGCGGGTTTTCGGCAGTCCGTTTTCATAATCCTCCCTAGTTCGCCAAGATGCGCCTAAACCGCTGGCGAAATGAGTCGAATTGTGAAGGAGCAATGCGCCAAACCTAGAACAACCAGGCACAGTTAGCAGACGCTACCGCGGAGGGGACAGCTCTTGCCTCTCAGCAAGGCCGTCGAGTTCGGTTCTCGGGCCCCTGTCCTCGTCCTGGGAGCCGGCCCGGCCGGTCTGGCCGCCGCCCTGGAGATCGTCCGCTCCGGCCAACCGGTCTTGGTGCTGGAGCGGGAGGCCCAGGTCGGTGGGCTCTCAGCCACGCTGTCAGCCGGAGGTTACCTCTTCGACTACGGTGGACACCGGGTCATGACGACCGACCCAGGCCTCGTCTCCCTCATGACCGGGCTTCTCGGCGACGACCTCCTCCGCCAGCCCCGCCGGACCCAGATCCTCTTTCAGGGCCGGCTCTTCGAGCACCCCCTTCGCCTGCCTCAGGCCGTGCGGGCCTTGCCTCTCTCGTCGGCTCTGGAGTGCGGCCTCAGCTTCGCCGCCTGCCGCGCTCTCGCCCTTCTTGGGCTCAGGCCCGAGGAGTCGTTCGCCGATTGGGTGACCAATCGCTTCGGCCGGCGTCTCTACGAGATCTTCTTTGGCCCCTACACGGCCAAGGTCTGGGGACGGGACCCCAAGCAGCTTCACGCCTCCTGGGCCGCCCAGCGGATCATGGTCCCGTCTCTCACGGCCGTGCTCAGGGAAACCCTCTCGCCCGCCCGTCGCCGCAGCCGGATGTTCGCCGAGACCTACCTCTACCCCCGGTTAGGCATAGGCCAGTTGTTTGAGGCCATGGCGGCCGAGGTCAGGCGCCTGGGTGGACTGATCAGCCTGGAGTCCAGGTGTGTCTCTCTCCGGCGGGCGGCGGGGTCCTCGACGGGGGGTCTTTTCACGGCCGGTTGGCGCGGGCCGGGAGATAAGGGAGGGGCGTCCCGGACCTTGGATGTGGCCGGGGTGGTCTCGACCATTCCGCTTGAAAACCTGGTGGGCCTACTTGACCCAGGGCCACCGTCGAGCGTCACCGCGGCCGCGGCCGGGCTTTCCTACCGGGCTCTGATCGTGGCCGGCCTCGTTTTTGGCTGGCCCCAGTTGATGGAGGTTGACGCTCTCTACGTTCCCGATCCGGACTACATTTTCTTCCGGGTGGAGCAACCCCGGCTCTGGAGCCCGGCCCTGGTTCCTGACCCGGCCATGGGCAGCCTACTCCTTGAGATATCCTGCGAGCCCGGGGACGACACCTGGCGGGCCCCCTGGAAGGCGCTCAGGCCGCGGGTTCTCGGTGATCTTGTCCGGCTCGGCCTCATCACCCGGCACGACGAGCCCCGACAGGCCACTCTCTTTCGGGCCAGGCGGGCCTACCCGGTCAACGAGATAGGCTCCGAGGCTCGCCGGGAGGCTATTCTCGGCTGGCTTGGCGGTGTGCCGGGCCTGGAGGTCTGCGGCCGTCAGGGTCTTTTCCGCTACGTGGACCTCGATGTGGCCATGCTCATGGGCCAGGCGGCGGCCAGACGGATTGTGGCCGGCCCGGAGGCCGCTCCGCCGCCCGACTCGTTCGGCCGAAGCGGCCGGCACCTCTGGCTGGACCAGTCCGGCCGGGATGGGTCGCCATGACGCCAGGCCGGGTCGTTCTCGTCGGCTGCGGAACCTGGGGCCGCAATTGGCTCAGGACCATCCTGTCGTGCCCCGAGTCTGAACTGGTGGCTGTCGTGGATCCGAATCCCACGGCCCTGGAGGCCGTCGGCCAGGCGGCGGCCGCGGCGGGCCGGCCCAAGCCTCTGCTCCTGTCCGAACCCGGGGCCCTCCTGGCCCGGCGGGCGAACTTCGAGGGCGCGGTGATCGCCGCCCCAATCGCCAGCCACGCCTCGCTCACCGCGGCGATCCTGGCCGCCGGGCGGCACGTTCTGGTCGAGAAACCGCTGGCCACGAGTTCGGTCGAGGCCGCCTCCCTGGACCGGACTGCCCGCCGGCAGGGACTGGCCCTGGTCGTTGGACACACCTTCCTTTACTCCGCCGGGGCCCAGGCCCTGAGGGACCTCCTGGAGTCAGGCTCTCTGGGCGAGCTGCGCTTCGTGTCCAGTGAGCGGGCCAATTTCGGGCGGTTCGGTCCGAGCTTTGGTCCCCTGTGGGAACTGGCCGTTCATGACCTTGCCCTGCTTCTGTGGTGGTTTGGGGTCAGGGGCGAGGCCGGGCCCATTCGGACGGTGAGTTGCCTGCTGGGTCCGTCCCGGACCAGGCCGGAGGATTTCGCCCAACTGGCCCTCGGTCTTGAGCCTCCTCTCCAAGCCTTTGTCTGGTGCACCTGGCGGGCCCCGGAGAAGATCCGGCGGACGCTGGTGGCCGGACTTGCCGGTCAGGCCATCTACGAAGAGACGGGGGAGGGTCCCCGGGTCACGGTCTACGTGAACGCAGCCGGATCCCCCAGCGCTTCGCCGGGCCCGGCCCCGGACGGCGGCCCCGGCCCCTACCCGACGGCCAGAACCCTTCCTCTGACGCCTCGGCCCGACGGGCTCGACAATCTCGGTCTGGAGTACCGGGACTGGCTTTCGGCCTGGGATGGCCGCCACATCCCGCGAGCCTCCGCCGGTCTGGCCGTTGAGGTCGTCCGGGTCTTGGAGGCGGCCGAGCGTTCGGTGGCCCTGGGCGGGCGAACGGTTCGCCTGGCGAGGGGGTCGAGTTCATGAATCGCGGTCCGGTGCTGATCCTTGACGCCGAGGCCATCGCTTCCCTCGACGTGGCTCGCAGCCTGGGCCGGCGGGGAGTGGCTTCGGTTGCCCTGGGCGACCCGAGAAGCCTGCTCCGCTACTCCCGCTTCGTCGGCCGCCGGAACCTCACGACCCTGGGACCCGACCTCGATCCCGACGCGGCTGTCGCCGCCATCGGCGAGGTGGCCCGCTCCCTGCGGGTGAGCATGATCTTGCCTCTCGGGGCGGGCAGCACCTGGCTTCTGGCGACGCGAGGCCCGGCGGTGAGGGAGATGGCCCCCGAGGCCGCCTTCCTGGTTCCGCCTTCGGACAAGCTGGCCGTCACTCTGGACAAAGCCACCCTCTATCGCCGGGCGGCCCAAGCCGGGGTGGCCGTGCCCCGGACCTGGCTACCGGCAAACGCCTCCGAGGCCGACGCTCTGGCGGGCCTCTGGTCCGGGCCGGTAGTGGTCAAGCCCCGGATCACGTCCGGGGCCAGGGGCATGGTTGTGGCCGCCCGGCCGGAGGACCTGCCGGAAGCCTACCGCTTGGTCGCCTCCCGTTTTTCGTCGCCTTTGGTCCAGGAGCGAATCCCGGTCGGGGCCAAGATCCAGGTTGGTGTTCTCCACCGGTCCACGACCGGGCCTTTAGCCGTCTCGTGCCTGGAAGTGCTCAGGCACTACCCTCCGGCCGGAGGGCCGAGCACCTGTGTCGTAACCCGCACCGACCCCGAGGCTGTCGCCGCGGCCCTCAAGCTTCTGGGCGCTCTGGAGTGGGACGGCCTGGCCCACGTCGAGTTTCTGCGTGACCGCCGCGACGGGCGTCTTGTCCTCATCGACTTCAACCCCCGGGTCTGGGGCACTCTCGGCGCTTCCCTGGCCGGCGGGGTCGACTTCCCGGTTCTCCTTTACGACCTTCTCGTGGGAGAGGGCCTCGGCCACGGAAATGGCCCCGGCCACGGAAATGGCCTCGGCCCATCGGATGGCGCCTCTTTGACCGGCCCGCAGATTGAGGGCCGGCTCTGGCGGAGGCTGTTCTTTTCCGACATGGTCCTGTACCTGGCCTCCATACGCCGTCGCGGGATCTGGAAAGGCCCATCCTTCTGGCGTCTGATCGGTTTCCAGGAGGCCACCTGGGACAGGGCCGATCCTTGGCCCCTCCTGGCCTACGTCGGCCGAACCCTCGTAGGCGGCTGGCTGTCCCGCGAGGCCTGGGCCTACTACGGCGGGAGTTGGGGTTTCGAGGACCGGGGCCGGCGGGGCCGGTCCGCCAGCCGCACTCTGGAGGAACTCATGGAGCGGGAGGTCGCCGCCCTGGCCGGGCCACCTTTGCCGGGGCCGGTGGGGCCCGGCGGTGAGAAGGCATGCTGAGCGATCTTTACGACTGGCTCGACAACGCCGCCCGGCGAACACCCCTTCTGGGGCCGGTTTTCCTCGGTCTTCTGGTCCTTGGCCGGCGAGTCTGGCAGTTTCTCCGCGACCTGGCCCCGGCGGTCGTCCGCATCGACGGGCGCCTTGGCGGGGCGCCGGTCACCCTCAGGGTGCTCGGCGACCAGAGATGGGTCGCCGGTTGGGTGGCCGGCCTCCTCTCGGAGACCACGGTCCGGTCTGAGGGGCGCCTGGTTATCTTCGGTCTGCCCGCCGCCCTGGGCCGGTGGCGCAAGGAAGCCGCCTTCACCGCCGTTCACCTCGGCTCGTGGAGTCACGCCCTCTGGCGGTGGTGCTTCGATCTCACCCTGCCCCGCTACGCCTCCAGTGTCGTTCGCTTCGGCCCCGAGTGGCCCGAGGCCCGCGGCTGGGCCCGGAACGTTCGCCGTCTCCGCCGGGGAGGTTTCGTCTACCGCGTCACCCGCGATTCGGCGGACATCAGGCGTTTCTACCGCCACCTCTACCTGCCGACCATGAGAGCTCGCCACGGGCCAGGGGCGAGCGTGGTCCGAGAAGCCACCATTCGCTACTGGGCGGGAAGGGGTGGTCTTCTCCTGGTGGAGAGGGACGGAGAGAAGGCGCCTCTGGGCGGCGTGGCCTTTGAGCAAAGCGGCCGTTCGCTGCTGGCCGCGGTCATGGGCGTGGCCGAGGGCGACCTGTCCCTCTACAAGGAAGGCGTGGGTCTGGCCATCTACTTCTACCTTCTGACCTGGGCCAGGCAGCAGGCCCTGGACTACGTGGATCTCGGCGGCAACCCTCCCATTCTCTCGAGTTCCCACCTTTTCTTTAAGAGCCGGTGGGGGGCCACTCTGGCCCGCTACCAAGGGGCCATCCATCGGGTGGGCCTGGTCTTCGCCGGTGAGGGCGTCGCGCGCGAGGGCCTCTGCCGCATCCTGGCCGCTTCGCCCCTCATCTTTGAGTTCGGACGCGGCCTGGGACTGGTGAGGTGCCTGGGCCGCCGGGCGGAGGACCAGACCGGCGCCCCGCCTGGATCCCCACCCGGCCCTCTGCCCGGGTCCCCGCTCCTTGAGGGGCTCAAAGTCCTGCGCGACCTGGACTGCTCGACCGGAGCCCCGGCCGAGCGGGCCTGCCCGCTGGCCCTGGGTGGGGCCAGGAGTCGGAAACTGTGGCGAAAGCTGTCAATCCTTGACGAATGTAGCAGGTAAGGCTTCGGATGGTAAGAAACCTTTCGCCGAAGGAGGTAGCCCAATTGGCCAGCGCCACCCCTTGGTGGTGGAAAGAGTATCCCGAACGCGATTGCGAGTATGTGCGCTGGTACCCACCGACTCTCACGGCCGAAGCCGCTGAACGGGTCTGGGTGGATCCGCCGGCCGCGCCACCGCCGGATGAGTTCGGGGTCTACATCCACTTCCCGTTCTGCGCAACCCTTTGTTCGTTCTGCCCTTTTCAGCGAACTCTCCTTCGCCCGGGGCTCAAGGAAGAGTACCTCAAGACCCTGATGGCCGAGATTGAGATGTACGGCCGCACCGGCTACTTCTCCGGCCCGGCCGCCTTTGTCTACTTTGGCGGGGGGACACCTTCCCTGATGGGGCCGCACGGGGTCGAGACCCTCCTGGAGGTCCTGAGCCGCTGGTTTCGTCTCACGGCCGACGCGGAGGTGACCCTCGAGGCCCATCCCCGCTCGGTCGTCCCGGAAGCCATCGGGGATCTTCGGCGCGCGGGAGTTACCCGGTTCAGCCTCGGCCTGCAGTCTTTCCAGGACTCCATGCTCTCCGGCCTGGGGACAACCCACGACAGCGCCCAGGGCCGGGCCGTGGTGGAGGCGGCTCTGGGGGCCGGCTTTGGCTCGGTTAGCCTTGACCTTCTCTTCCGGCTCCCCGGTCAGGACCTCGGCCTCTGGGAGAAGGACCTGGCCGCCGTCACCAGTTTGGGCGTGCCCCACGTGAGCTGCTACAGCCTGGTTCTGGACCCCGACAGCCCGCTCCAGAAGGCTCTGGACCGCCGGGCGGCGCCGCCTCTCCCCGACGAGGAGACCGACGTGGCCATGTCCGAGATGGCCTTCGCCAGGCTGGGGGCGGCCGGCTACCGTCCCTACGTTCTCTGCTCGAGTTCCGGCTGGAGCTTCGCCCGCCCGGGTCACGAGTGCCGCTACGACCTAAGACAGTGGGCGGCGCCCCAAGAGCAGTTTCTGGGTCTGGGGGTGTCGTCCTACGGCTTCGCCCGGGGTTTCGTCACGGCCAACACCGGGAGCCACGCTCGCTATCACCGGGACGTGCGGGCCGGCCGTTTCCCTCTGGCCGGGGCCGTCCGGCTGACGCGGGAGGAAGCCATGTGCCGCTACGCGGTCCTGGGTTGCAAGACCGGGGTCCTGGACAAGCGGCCCTTCCGGGAAGAGTTTGGCCTGGACCTTGGCGACGTTTTCGGGCCGGCGGTGACCCAATTGGCCCAGTGGGGCCTGGTCACGGACGGGACCGAGACGATCACCGTGACGGACAGGGGTCGCCTCTACATCGACAACATCTCCAAGGCTTTCTACTCTCCGGCCATGAAGCGACGGCCCCAGTTGTTTCAAGGAGGGGAACCCGATGAAGCCTGAGGCAATGATCGGACGCATCATGCGGGAACTGCACCGCGGGCACTGGGAACGACCGGCCGACCCGGCCTGGGACTCAAACATCCCCGTTATCTACTACGAGGAGGCCAATCACAGGGGTAAGGCCTACCGGGTGCCCCTGGTCATCCTGCGGACCCAGCCGTGCGAGTGGTTTCGCCGGTCGGGGTGCACGATGTGCAACTACGCCCTGCTGGCCGCGAATCAGGAGAAGGTCACCTCGGCCAACATCCTGAACCAGGTCGACTGGGCCCTCGAGCACCTCGGCTCGTCGACGCAGTATCCCTACATCCTCCTCTCGGCTTCGGGCTCTTTCCTATCGGACGACGAGATCGACCCCGAGACCCGGCTGGCCGTGCTCGACAAGCTGCGGCGCTGGGGGCTCAAGCAGTTGTCTTTCGAGACCAGGGCCGAGTTCGCCCGCGATCCGGTCTACCTCAAGGAACTCAAGAAGACCTTCGGCGGAGGGATCAGCGCCGGAGTGGGGCTGGAGTCGGCCGACGACTTTATCCGCAACGCCATCCTCAACAAGGGTCTTCCCCGCAAGATCCTCCTCGACGGCCTGGCCGGCCTCAGGGAGGCGGGCATCGAGTACTACATGTACATCATCCTGGGCAAGCCCTTCCTCACCCCGGCCGAGGACATCCGGGACACCGTGGCCTCGGTGCGTTTCAGCTTCGACAACGGCGGCTTCATGTGCATTGTCTTCGCCTCGAACCTCCAGCCCTACACCCTGAACCGCTACCTCTGGAGCCAGGGCCGCTTCATCCCGCCGTCTCTCTGGTCGCTTCTGGCCGTGATCAAGGAGCTTGGACCGGACCCTGGTAGGAGGGTGGCCTTGAAGGGGCTGACCCGGGACCTACCCTACGCCCCGCCCGTGGTCGCCACGACCTGCCCCAAGTGCGACGAGCGGGTTGTGGCCGCCATCCGCAAGTGGGACTACGACAGAAACATCGCCGACGTTGACGCGGTCTGGGGCCAGTGCGACTGTTTTGAGAAGTGGAAGGCGACCCTTGACGGCGGGGCCGACGGCGGCATCCGCGAGCGCGTCGAGAAGGGCTACCGCCAGGCCATGGCCGAGCTGGGATTGGATGTGGACAAGTAGACATGACCCGGGCGTTTCTTGTCTCCACGGCGCCGCCGCGTGATCTTGGCCGCCTGTTGGAGCACGCCTACTACGGCACGCCCTACTACCGCCGGCGCCTGGCGGCCGAGGCCGCCCGCCTCGGTGACCTTGGGCCGGAGGATCTCTGGCGCCTCCCGGTGACCCCCCGCGAGGATCTCCGGGCCGACTGGCGCGCCTTCCGGGCCGAGGGCGCGCAGGCGGTTTGGGTGTCGTGGAGCGGCGGCACGATGGGCAAGCCCAAGGTCATCTTCCACACCCGTGAGGACGTGGAATGGGCCCACCAGCGCAACACGGCCGGGCTCCGGATGATGGGCGTTTCACCCAAGGACCTGGTGGCCACGGCTCTGCCGTTTGGTATGTGGTTTGTGGGTTGGGATCACACCATCTGCGCGGCCCGGCTCGGGGCCACCGTTGCCCCCGTGGGGCTGGGCTTCGGACCCCAGGCGACCCTGGAGACCATGGCCGAACTGGGGGCCACGGTCCTCATCAGCACTCCGGGGGCTGTCCGGGACATGGCCGACTACGTGACGAGTAACCCCAAGACCCACCAACCGTCCTTGCGGATGGTCATCGTCCTCGGCGAGGCCATCGGGCCGGCTTTCCGGACCACAGTCCGGGAGCGGTTGGGTGGCGAAGTCTTCAGCATCCTGGGCGCGGCGGAGTTCGATGGCATGGCCGTCGAGTGCCAGTACCACGACGGCTTCCACGTCCTTCCGGACACGTTCTGGTTTGAGATCCGGCCCCTCTCGCGGCCGCGGGAGGACGCCGCGGGCCCTGAAGACGGCGGGACGGATGGTGGCCTGGGTGACGCCCTCGGCGGCGGCGACCCGACTGGCCTCGGGCCCGTCGGCGAACTGATCGTGACGCCCAGGATGAAACTCGGCACACCCCTGGTGCGCTACGTGATCGGGGATATAGCCCGAGCCTCGCCGCCCTGTCCCTGTGGCTGGCCGGGGTCGAAGTTTGTCCTCGTCGGACGGTCGGACGACGCCGTGGCCCTGGGCGACGGGACCAAGGTCTACCTCTACCAGGTCGAAGCCGCTCTGGGTCCGCTGGGGGCCGATATCGCTTTCTTTCGCCTCATCCTGGACCGCGAAGGAGGCGTCGACCAACTGACCTTGGAGGTCGAGACCCCGCGGGCCGGCGACCCGGCCTTTTCGGCTGAACTGGCCGAACGCCTGGCTCACCTGTCCGTGGACTTCGAGGATTCCCTCCGTCTGGGGGCCGTGGCCCAACCCCGGGTCAGAGCCGCCGGCCATCTGGAGGAGGAGCGCACGTCGCGGGGCAAGGCACGGCGCATTGTTGATCTTCGTCGGAGGTGAGAGCCTGTGAAGAAGCTGAAGCGAGGCGCTTTTTTCAACCTGATCCTAAGCGTTCTGCTCGTGGGCCTGGTCGCGGCCGGCGTGTCGTCGTGCCGCAAGCCCGAGCCCTTGACTTTCAAGTACGTGACTCTGCCGGTCCTAGAGAACCTGCCCATCTTCGTTGGAATTGACCAGGGCCTGTTCCAGAAATACGGTTTGACCATCGAACTGGTGGCCGTTCAGAGCGCTCTGGAGCGCGACACCCTCATCCGGGGTGGGCAGGCCGACTGCACAACCCTCGATCTCATCGCCATTGGGCTGTTCAATCGTGACGCTGTCACGGTCAAGGGCGTGCGGCTGGTCAATGACACGACCAAGGGCAAGTTCGCTCTGGTCGTTGGCCCCGGGTGCACGGCCCAGAGCGTGGCCGACCTGGCGGGAGTCCCCGTTGGGGTGGCCTTCAACACCGTGGCCGAGTACGTGGGGGACACCATGCTCCGGCGGTCGGGAGTGCCGGCCGACAAGGTCAATCTGGCCGAGTGGCGGCAGATCAACGTGCGCCTGGAGGCCCTGATCAACGACCAGCTCCCGGCGGGCATCTTCCCCGAGCCCTTCGCCACCTACGCCACCCAGAATGGGTGCCGGATCCTGGCCCGGGACAGTGAGTTCGGCGGGCTTGGCCACGACGTCCTGACCTTTACCGCAGCCGCTCTGGCGGAGCATCCCGACCGGGTCCGAGACTTCATGGCCGCCTACGAGAAGGCCGTGGAGCTTGTCCGGGAGGATCCCGACCGCTGGAGCAGCCTGATCCAGGACAAGGGTCTGGTTCCGCCCATGATCGGGGCCCAGGCGACGGTGCCCACCTTCGCCGAGCCGAGCCTGCCCACCGCGGAGCAGGTCACTCCGATCATGCAGTGGGCGGTAGACAAGGGTATCCTGCCGGCGGTGCCGGCTATCGAGAACCTGGTGACCGCGGACTTCCTGGCGGGCAACTAGCCGATGGGTGAAGCGGCGGTCTCGGTCGCCAACCTCCACTTCGGCTACACCCGCGACCGGGCCATTTATTCCGGTCTGGACTGGGAGGCGGAGGAGGGGGAGGCCTGGGCGGTGATGGGGCCGTCCGGCTGCGGCAAGACGACCCTCCTCTACCTCCTGGCCGGCCTGCTCAAGCCGACCGCCGGCGATGTTCGCCACCGAGGGGCGCCTGTGGGCGGGCCTCGCCAGGAAGTCGGGCTTGTCCTACAGGATTACGGCCTTCTGCCCTGGGCCACGGTTCGGGCCAACATCGAGCTCGGCCTTCGGCTACGCGGCCTGCGTCCCCAGGGCGAGGTGGATCTCTGGCTCGAGCGCTTGGGTATCGGCGCGGTGGCGGAGGCCTACCCCACGCGCATATCGGGAGGCCAGAAGCAGCGAGCGGCTCTGGCCCGGACTCTGGTTACCCGCCCGAAGCTCCTTCTCCTGGACGAGGCTTTTGTCTCCCTGGACGGAGAAAGGAAGAAGGATCTTCTGAGTCTGATTCGGGATCTGCGGACCGAGATCGGCTTCACCCTCGTCTTCGTGTCCCATGACCAGGAAGAAGTCGAGGCCCTGGCTGACAGGATCGTCATCCTTCCCGAACCCCCCATCGGCAACGGTGGCGCCCAGGTCCGGCTGATGGGAGGGCGAAGGCCATGAGACGTTGGCGTCTGGCCGTGGCCACCCTGGCCATCCTGGTTCTCTGGCAGTTGGCCAGTTGGGGTCTTAGTAACCAGGCCTTGCCCGGGCCGGTCCAGGTGATGCTGGCCTGGCCCTTCGCCGTTAAGACAGGTCTTCTGGCTCACCTTCTGGCCAGTGCCGGCCGGGTCCTGGCCGCCACCGGAGTGGCCGTGGTCCTGGCCTACCCGATTGGCCTTCTCCTGGGGCTATCCAGGTTCTGGGCCGCCTTCATCGACCCCATGGTTCACGCTCTCTACCCCATCCCCAAGGTCGTTCTCCTGCCGGTGGTCATCGTCATCCTGGGGGCGGGCGAGGCGGCCAAGATATCCATCTTGGTCGCCATCCTCGTTTTCCAGCTCGTGATTGTCGTCCGCGACTCGGCCCGGGGGGTCCGCGAGGAGTTGGTTTTCTCCGTGAGGGCCATGGGCGCCTCGCGGCTTGGGCTACTGCGCTACGTCTACCTGCCGGCGACCTTGCCCGCGGTTATCACCGCTCTGCGGGTCGCCGTGGGGACGGCCGTGGCCGTCTTGTTCTTCGCCGAGTCTTTCGGGACAACGCGCGGCCTGGGCTTCTACATCATGGTCCAGACCTGGGGTCGCTTCGCCTACCCGGAGATGTACCTCGGCATCGTGGCCATGGGCCTGCTTGGTCTTGGCCTCTATGAAAGTCTTGCCCTGGTGGAGAGATGGCTTTGCCCCTGGCAGATCTCTGAAAGAGGAGAGTGGGGAGGCGGCATATGACGACGGAGTCGCTTCTCGGCGCCCCGGGGGCCACCCCGGACCTGGCCGTGGGCCTGGCTCTGGGTCTGGTCTTGGGTCTTTACCTCTTTCTGAAAGGTCTCGGCGATCAGACCTTACGTCTGGATGAGGCCCGGACCGCTCTGGCCGTGGGTCACGGGCGCCCCTACCCCTGGGTTCCCGAAGAGCGGCGATGCCTCTACGACTCGGGGAACCTCGACCGGGGTGGGTTGCCCTTGCTTCACACCTGGGGCCAGTTCTACCTGGCCGAACTGGGCTGGTTTCTGGCCCGTCTGGTGGGGCCGGGCCGTCTGTCGGGGGCCAATCATCCGGCCGGGTGGCTCCGCCTGCCCTTTGCCCTGGCCGGCTGGGGCGCCGCCTGGTCCATGGCCGTCTTCTGCGGCGGGCTGGCCGGGCCTCGGGCCGGGCTCATGGCTCTCCTTGTGGCCTTGACCTCTCCCGGGCTGCTTCTTCACTCCCGCCAGTGCCGCTACTACGGACCCTCGATGCTCACGGCCGGGCTCTTCCTCGCGGCCCTGGCAAGGGCTCACCTGGGCGGGGGGATGGCCTGGTGGGCTCTGGCCGGTCTGGCCCTGGCCGGGAGCTACCACTTCGACTGGGTCTCAAGCTACGGCCTGGGGCTGGCCGCCGCGGTGGCTGGGTTGGCCTACCGCGAGGCCGGGGTGGCCCTGACCCTGGGCCTGGCCGTGGCCCTGGCCCTGCCGTGGATCATCTTCCTCAAGCGGCGCATCGGGCGGACCTCGTCCGTCCCCATCATCCAGAACCTGCGTGCCGGGCGTATCGGTCCGCGGGAGATCGTGATCCTCGGCGCCCACACCTTTTGGATCTACCTTTGGAAGATCCAGGTCTACGCCGCCCCCTTCCTGACCGTGGGCCTGGGCGGGCTGGCCACGGGCCTGGCGGCCCTGGCGACCGGACCCGTTCCGGCCGATCTCGGCTACGGCCTGGCCCTGGCGGCTCTGGTCATCGGGGGCGTGGCCTTCACCCGGAGTGTCACCCGGCTCGTCTTCACCCGCTACGTCTCAGCCGCCTTCCCGGCCGCCGTCGCTCTGGCCGCTTTCGGCCTGGACCTCATATGGCGGGCCTCTCCCGTGGCCGGATGGTGCGTCCTGGCCCTGACCCTGTTCACCAACGGGCCCGCTCTTTTGCCCCATTTTCTTTTGCGGACCCTGGCGGCGGTCAGGGTTCCGGCCCGGCTCGTGGCCTTCGTCAAGGGACCGGTCGGGCTCTTCACGGCCAACCTCTCGGCCGGGGCTTTCGCTCGTTTGAAGGCCAGGCCGGAGTTCACCCTGCCCCGCTACCTGGCGAGCCTTCACCGCCGCTACCCGACTCGGACAGAGACCGTGGCCGCCTACCTTCGGGAGGCCGTCCATGATGGTGCGGTGGACCCCGCCGGCCTCATCCTGGCCGACACCCAGGAGGCGCCGGCTCTGGCTCTGCACTCGGGCTTGCGGGTCGAGTCCCTGCGCGGGGGACCGGGGGCCGGGGTCGATGAGGCCTTGGGGGCGGTCGATGTGGTTGTGGGCGGGGGCCTGTTCCCCCCGGACGGCCGGAAGGAGTTTCTCGCCCGGCGGGCTCGGGGCGAGTTCCAGGAGGTCGTGGTTCTGGCCGAGGCGCCCGACCGCTACCTCGACAACGCCGAGACACCGGAGAGATACCGCTACGGCTTCCGGCCCTGGCCGGCCGGAGTGGCCCTCTACTACCGGGGCCGGGGAGGTGGCCGCCCGTGAACGCGACCTTCCTGGATCCGGCGGCGACGCTTATCCTGTGGCTTCTCGCCGGGGGACTGGTTCTCACGGCTCTCCTGTGCTACATTCCCGACCGGGGGCGGAGCGAAACGGACGAGGACCGCCGCGATCTTGGACGCGGGGAGTGGCGCTGGGGCAAGGTGGGCCTCAAAGCCTGGGTGGGCAAGGACGACAAGGGCGATTTTGTCGGGTTTGAGGTAGGCCTGGCCGGCCCGGCCCAGGCCGTCTGGCTCGACCCCGGGGAGTGCCGCCTGTGGAGGCGAGGCGGGCCGGGCGACTCGGGTGGCGCCGGCGGGCCGGGCGGCTCGGCCGGGCGAGGCGGGCCGGGCGACTGGATAGGTCCCTCGGCCGTGGAGCTTGCGGGCTTCGGCCCGCCCCACCTACCGGAGGCCTTGGCTCGGCGCGGAACCGTTTATGGCCCGGGGTCCTTCAGGCGCTACAACCTGCGCTTTGAGGGGCCCGTGGACCCGGGGATGAGGCTGAGGGTGCCCCTCTACGATCAGGTCCTCGACGTCGAACTGGCGCCGGTCTTGACCTGCCCCGGCGAGGGCCGCCCCGGTGAGGAGCCACGCGGATGAGAACCATTGTCGAAGCTTGCCTTGACGACCTCGACCGGATCCGGGAAGTGACCCTGGACACCGCCCGGCTCTTTCCCGGCGGGAATCTCAACCCCAAGCCCGTGCCGGGGATGCGCTCCGCCGGCCAGATCCTGGCCCACATCCTGGACACGGAGATCGCTGTGGCCATGGCCATCGGCACCGGAGTCTGGCGTTTTGGCCAGGGACCCCACCGGCTCTCCCGCCTGGAAACCTTCGAGCGGTGGTCGGCCGCGACCCGCCGGCGCACCCTCGAGTACCTGGCCAACCTCGACGACGACCGCCTCTGGCAGCCGGCCGAGGCCCCGGACGGCGCCCCGCTCTCGGTCTTTCTCCTCTTCCAGACCATCGCCGAGAACGAGATCCACCACCGCGGGCAGCTCTTTGTCTACCTCCGGCTTCTTGGTCTTGAGCCGCCCTGGCTCTACGGGGGACCGAACCCTCAGAAGTAGGGGCCCCAGCGTCCGTCCGGCCTTGGTCGCAGCCAAGGATTCTGAGTTTGGCCGGGGAACTCCCATTCCCGGGGAGGGGACCCTAGACCAATGAGTAGCACGGTTCTGAGCGGTAGCGTGCGAGACGACGCGGCGGAAGCCACGTTCGGCCCAACCTTCGGGGAGATGCTGGCCCCCGAGACCATTCCGGCGGGGATTCGCGGGCAGGCCCTGGCCGCCCTGGAGAACGACCCGCTCGACCCGATCAACCTCTTCAACATCACCTGGAAGGATCCGTCGGGGAGGGTTCGCTTCGTGCTTCTCGACAAAGCCCTCACCGGCGTGGAGGCCAACATTATTCTCATGTACGGGGCTGCCTTCCCGACCGGCAGCCACAAAGTGGGGGCCGCCTACGCGGTGTCCATGGAGCGGCAACTGGCCGGTGACATCGCCCCGGGACGGCACACCCTGGTCTGGCCTTCGACCGGCAACTACGGCATCGGAGGGGCCTGGGTGGGTCCACGCCTGGGCTACACGTCGGTGGTCATCCTGCCCCACTCGGTCAGCCGCGAGCGTTTCGAGATCATCTCTTCCTACGGGGCGCGCTACGTCAAGACCCCCGGCCGCGAGTCGAGCGTCAAGGAGCTCTTCAGCGTCTGTGAGGAACTCTCCCGGACCGATCCCGGCCTGCGGGTCCTTAATCAGTTCCAGGCCATGGCCAACTACCGCTTCCACTACGCCGTGACCGGCCCCAGCGCCATGGAGGCGGTCGATTCCGTCGGCAACGGGCGGGTGGCCGCCTACGTCTCGGCCATGGGCTCGGGCGGGACCATCGCCGCCGGCGACCGCCTGAAACAGGCTTTCACCGAGTGCCGCATCGTGGGCCTGGAGCCGATCCAATGCCCGACCCTCTACGCCAACGGCCACGGCGACCACGACATCCAGGGCACGGGTGACAAGCACGTGACCTGGATCCACAACGTCATGAACATGGACGCCCTGATGTGCGTTGACGACTTGGAGTGCAAGAAAGGACTCCAGCTTCTGACCGACCCGGCCGGAAGGGACTACCTCTCGGCGGTGGAGGGTGTCGACGGCGGGCAGCTCGCCGAACTGGCCGGCATCCTGGGCATCTCGGGAGTCTGCAACATCCTGGGGGCCATCAAGACGGCCAAGTTCTACGGTCTCGGTCCTCAAGACAACGTGGTGACCATCGCCACCGACAGCTTCGACCGCTACGGTTCAGTCATGACGGCTATGGCCGAGGGCTACGGGCCGATCACCCGGGAGCGCGCGGCGGTCTACTTCGCCGGTGTCTTCCCGGGGGCCAAGCTCGACTGGATCCAGGAGGGCGACCGGGGGAACCGCCTGCGCTGGCACAACCTCAAGTACTCCTGGTGGGTCGAGCAGCACGGCCGGACCGTGGCCGAACTCGACGCCCTCCGGAGTCAGGACTTCTGGGCCGGCGAGCAGGCCCAGGCGGCGGAGTTTGACAGAAGGCTGAGGGAGGTGAGGGGGTGGTAGGGGAGGTGGTTGCAGATCCTAGCGCGGAACTCGGCTTCTGGTGGCTTCCCGGTCACGAGAACGAACGGGTTCCAGGAGACTTCACGTTCGACCCTAGCTCAGGGTCCCGGCTGAACCTCCGTGGTGCTCTGCCGGGGGCGCGACGGCACGGCGACCTGCGCGATACGGATGTGATCCTCGGCCGGACCGCTGGCACAACTGACCGGAGCATGATGACTCTCCTGGCGTGTCGGGAGGTGGGCCGCCGAGGTCAGGAGGATCGAATCGAGCAACAGCTCTTTGCAGCTGAGTTTGCCTTAGTTGGAGGGCATCTCGAGCGGAGCACTGATGCCTTTTTCGAGACGGCGATCGTTCAGTTCTCCTCCCTCCCTGGACTGGTTTGACCCGCCGGAATACGGGTTTCCGGAGATAACCTGCGACAGGTCGCCTATGAGCCACCCCAGGAGTTGACTGTGAGAACGCCGGCAGGCCTTATCAGTCTGGCCCATGAGTGCAAGCGTCGGTGGTCGGCTCGCATGGCGTCACTTGAGGTCAGTCCCGTCATGCGCCTGGAGTCTGCCAGGCCGCTGGGGATTGCGGCCTGGCATCGCACGTTCCTCAGGCCGCTGCAGACACTGATGACCCTGGCCTCCGGCGAGCCGAGCATCCCGACTGAGCTACGCGTGATTAGGTCAGGGATTGGGGGAAACCACGACAGCATGCGGGTTCTCTCTCAGGTCTTCGGCAGCGGCGCGAGACGCGACCCTGAGGAAGCTCCGCTGTTCCGCCTAGATGATATCGGCGGCGAACTGGAGGGCGTAATCAATAGATGGTTTGGCCTGAGTGAGGTGCTGGGGCACTCGATAGACCTGTGGTTGGCACCGCAGTACAACCCGAGCATGTGCTTAGAGCAAGAATTCCTCATCCTGGCCCAGTCCGTCGAAGCCTATCATCGGTTCAGTGGACGTTTCCGTCAGCAGATCCTTGACCGCAGTGCGCATGACCAAAGGATTGCAGGCATCCTGAATAAGGTCCCCGCGGAACACAATACGTGGCTCAGAGACAAGCTCTGCCACAGCAACGAACCCACACTTGGCGAGCGTCTTGAAGATGCCATCTCCTTCAGCGGCAGGCCGGTCTCCAACATCATCCCAAAGCCCAAGGTTTTCGTGAAGCGCGCGAAGGATACGCGCAACTACTACACCCACTACAGTGAGCGCCTCAAGGCTAAGGCGGCGGCTGGGGTGGATATGCTGAGACTGTGTCGACAAATACACTATCTCATGCTGTCGGCACTCCTCCTTGAACTCGGCTTCATACCTGCGCAAATCAAGAGCTTCCTTGAGTCCAACCCGAAGTATGTCAGAGAGTCGGCAGCTGGTCCGCGGGAGTAGGACATCCTGACAGGCGATCTGCACCAGTGGTCCGTGTTCTTCCCGCATCGCGGGCTCGCGGCTTGGGTACCGCACGGCCCTGATGCGTGGGACGCTGACTTGACCTAGGATCGTGCACTCGGTCGAAGACCTTGATACAGCGCCGGCCGTTCTCGGCACGGCCGCCGGGCCTCTGGGAGCCTTGGTCTCCGACCTATCTGTTGTCGCGGCCTACCCGGCCGCCGGCGAGCAGAGCCTCCCCGGAACCGGCGGTCCCGCGGTGTAGGCCTCGGTGACGTCGATGAGTAGGGCCCCACGCCAGTGGCGGGCTATCCCCTTGACCTGGTAGGCCACGGGCTCCAGGGTAATGACGGCGACCGCGACCCGGCTACCCTCGGGGATGGCCTGGGTGATGGTCTTGTCGGCCACCACCAGGGCCGAGCGCCCGACCGGCGCTACCCCGGCCGCCGGGAGGACCCTTACGTCGAATCCGCCCGGACCCTCCCCGCGCCGGCCATCCGGCACGCCCATCCCGGCTTTGTCGCTACCGGCCGCCACCGGCCAGGCCACGGCCTTGAGGGCCTTGAGGCGCGCGAATTTGTCGGTCACCTGGGGCGGCATGGTCGCCGGCGTTCCGGCTTGGCCTACGCCTCCGGTGGCGCGAGCGGCGGCGCGAGTGGCGGCCTCCGCCCCACCGGCCCCAGACAGCCGACCAGCGCGCAGGTGGGTGGCCAGCATGGCGAGCATCGGAATCCGGCCCTCGGCGTCCACCGCTTCGAGGTCGATGGTCCCGGCCCCCCGGATGCCGTTGTAGGGGTTGTAGCGGAACATGGCCTGGTTGGCCATGGCGTCGAAGATCGGACCTGAAGTGACGAAGCCGCCGAAGGCGCCGTGGGCCGCCAGGAAGTTGAGTTTAGGGTCCAGGGCCAGCAGGGCGGCCCGCCCCGTCTCCTTGAGGTTGGCCTTCGATTTCCAGATCATGAACTCCGCGAACCCGGCCAGGCCCGGACCGCAGGGGCAAAGGGAAAGGACCGGGACAACGTTGGGCTCGCCCGCTCGGCTGACCGAAGCCAGAAACTTGGGCTGCAGCTCTCCGGCCAGGATCGCCGCTTGCTTACCAGTAAGGATGACACCCATCTGACCAGCCCCCCGTTCCCATCTCTTACAGATGCGGGTCGAGCCCGCACTCCCGGGCCACCCGCAGAACGCCCTCCATGTCGCTCACCGTCAGGAGTTTGCGACCGGCGAGGGCGAACCGGCGCCCGAGACGCTCGTAGTCTGCCTGGCAAAGGTTGTTGTAGGCCAGGAAATCAACGCGTTCCACGCTCGGCATTTCCCGGGCAACAAAGGTCGCCACGGCCCGCACGTTTCCGTCATCGTCGGTGAAGCCCGGAATAACGGGAAACCGGACCCAAAACCTTACCCCACTTTGGGCCAGGGTCCGGGCGTTCTCCAGAATGAGGCGGTTGTCCACGCCGGTCGCCGCCCGGTGCCTCTCCGGGTCAATCATCTTGACGTCGTAGAGAACCAGATCGGCCGCGGCCAGGACCCGCTCGAACACCTCCCTTGAGGCCAGTCCCGAGGTGTCGATGGCCACGTGGATGCCCCGTTGCCGAACCAGCCCAGCGGTCTGGAAGAGGAACTCAGGCTGGGCCAGGCACTCGCCTCCCGAGAAGGTCACGCCCCCGCCGGAGGTTAGAAAGAAATCGGCGTCACGGGCCAGTTCACTCGCCAGGTCCGCGGCCGAGAGTTCCCGCCCCAAGACCTCCAGGGCCCCGGCCGGGCAGGCCTCGGCGCAGGCGCCGCACCCGTCGCAGTTGGCGCGGTCCACCCTCGGACCCTCCACCTCGGGCGTCAAGGCGCCGACTGGGCAGGCCGCCACACATCGGCCGTAGCCCTTGCACTTGACCCGGTACCAGACCAGGTCCGGCCTGGGCGAGAGCCCCTCCGGGTTGTGGCACCAGAGGCACCCCAGCGGGCAGCCCTTGAAGAACGCCGTCGTCCGCAGACCCGGCCCGTCTTCGGTCGAGAAGCGCTGGATGTTGAAGATCACTCCACGGGCAGGCTCAACTATGGTCGGCGCTTCCCTTCGGCGGCCGGCTTGGCCGGTCACACCCGTTCCCGCTTGCTGGCAACGGCCACACCCGTTCCCGCTTGTTGGCAACGGCCACACCCGTTCCCGCTTGTTGGCAACGGCCGCGTAGCGTCCCGCTAGATGGCGTGTGATTCCCGGGCGATTATCTCGTCCTGGATGGTCTTGCCCAAGGAGACGAAATACGCGTTGTAGCCCGTGACCCGCACCAAGAGGTTGGCATACTCGCCCGGGTTTCTCTGCGCCTCCCGAAGGGTCTCGGGGTCGATTACGTTAACTTGCAAGGCTGTCCCGCCGACCCGACCGTAGGCCCGCAGGAAAGCGGCGAACTTGGCCCGGTGCTCCGGATCGCGGAGGACGGCCTGACTGAAACTCATGGTGTGGGAGGCCCCGTTCGGCGCGGTCTCCATCCCGATTGCGCCGACAGACTGGGCCACGGCGGTCGGGCCCTTGGCATCACGGCCCGCCGACGGGCAGATGCCGTTCGACAGGAACCGCCCCTTGACCCTCCCGTCGGGAGTGCTCCCGGTGAGGGGTCCGTAGCCGATCCAGTAGTTCCAGGAGAGGTAGCCACCCCTGAAGCGGCGGCCCGTGGCCGGTGAGGAGCGTTTGAAGACGTCCTCCGTCCAGAAGCGCGAAAGGGCGCGGGCGATATCATCCACATAGGGGTCGTCGTTGCCGAACTTGGGACCCTTGGTCACGAGGAGTTGCCGCAGTTCCTCCGCCCCATCCCCGGCGAAGTCGGTCGCCAAGGCCCGGACGAGATCGCCCATCTTCACCCGGCCGTCCTCGAAGACGACCTTCTTCACCGCCGCCACCGAGTCGGCCAGGGTGGCCAGCCCGACCCCCTCCACGGTGATGTAGCCGTAGGTCGGGCCGCCGGCGGTGACGTCGCGCCGCTTCTCCATGCAGCCCCCGACGAAGGTCGAAAGGTAGGGGGTGGGTTCCCAGGTGGCCCGAATGCGGTCGGCTTCCGCCGCCACGGCCAGGAGGCGGTCGACCATGGCCTTGAGTTGCGTCTTGACCGCGTCGTAGAACTCATCGAAGGTCCTAAACCCCTTGGCCTTGCCCGTGGGCGGCCCGAGGCGGTGGCCGGTGACCGCGTTGACCCCATTGTTCAGGGCCAGTTCCACGGCCTTGGCCAGGTTGATGTTCGTGTCCACCGTTCCCGACCGGTCGTCGCCCTGCAGCGTGTTCTCCAGGCACCCCACCGGGGCGTAGTCCCAGAGCCGGTCCTCGGGCAGCCCCTGCCACCGGAGGCCCTTGATGGAGTTCTCGTCGAAGTTGAGAAGGAACGGAGAGCCCTGGGCTTTGGCGACCATGTCCACGATGCGGTCCAACAAAGCGTCGGGGGTCTTGGCGTGCAGCCGGATGTTGGGCTTGGGCTCAAGCAGGTTCAGGGCTTCGATGGCCTCGAGCATCACCCAGGTGACGTCGTTGGAGACGTCCTCCCCGTTCGGGCCGCAACCGCCCAGGGTGATGAGCTGGCCGAAACCGGAGTTGATCCCCTGATTGGCGCCGATGCGCCCCTGGAAGTCGTAGGCGTAGTTGTGTTTGATAAAGTAGCACTCGACCAGCTCCAGGGCCCTGGCGCGATCGAGGCGCCCGGCCGCGAGGTCGGCCTGGTAGAACGGCAGCAGATACTGGTCGATCCTCCCGGGCGAAAGGCCGGCGCCCGGGTAGGACTCGGCGGCCATGACCAGCATGTGGGTCATCCACAGGGCCTGGATGGCCTCGTGGAAGGTCTCCGGCGGCAGCCACGGGACCTTGCGGCAGATGCGGGCGACCTCGGCAAGCTCGGCCCGTCGGGCGACGGGGTCGAGGCCGCCGGCTCGCGCTTGGGCCGCGACGGCTTCGGGGTCGGCCGCCACCCGTTCGGCCTCGGCCGCGTAGCGGTCGGACAGAAGGCGCGGCCCCTCACAGGAGAGGGCCAAAGCCTCAAGGAACTCGCGGGCCTTGGGGTCGCCTTCTCTGGCGGCTTCGGTCTTGATGGCGGCCTGGATGCCCCCGAAGCCCAGGCGCAAGACTTTGGGGTAGTCGGGAACGAGATGGCCCGGCACTGCGCCGGTGTTGCCGAGGCCCTCGTTGTGGATGAAGAGAAGACTCTTCAGCCAGGCGCCGGTGGCCTTGCGGTGCTTGGCCGCCTCCTCGCGGTTGAGGCAGCGAGATAGGGCCGTGCTGAACTGGGACCCGACCACGAGCTCACCCTCGAGAATCCGCACCGGCAGGCGCCGGCCCAGGACCTCATTGAGAAAGATGGCCCGGCGCAGCGGAAGCCCGCGGGCCCAGAAGCCCTGGGGCAGCGGGACGACTTGGGCCGAGGCCAAGAGGCTGTCGGCCATCGACGGGATGAAGGGGTAGGTCTCGGGCACAACGCCCCAGTTCACGGGGCTGAAAACCGTGTCCCACTGGGTTCCTGTGCCGAAGGCCATGACCTCGTTGCGGAAGTAGTCCCGGTCGTAGAAAGAGAAGAACTCGTCGCGGAGACCCCTTACTCGCTCGGAAAGGTCGACTGACGGCATCCACAGTCTGCTCATGTTGCGGCGCCTCCGTGGCCCAATCTCGGTCCGCGGACGGAACTCGCGGTCCGGAGAGCTATCTCTCGCGGAGAGGAATTCGCGGACTCGCGGCCAACGCCTCCGCCGGCCGTCGGGGGCAGCCTCGGCCGCCGCGCCTAGCTCTTGGCTTTCAAGCTGTCCAGGGCTTCCTTGGCGTCGCGGCGGATGGAGCTGTCCCCGGCCTTGTCGGAGAGGTCCTGGAGGATCCTCAGCACATCCGGCCCGGGGTAGCCTATCTCCTTGAGGGCTTCGATCATGAACACCCAATGGGAGAGAGTGATGCCGTCGCGGTAGGTGATGAGGGCCGGGCGGAAGATGAGCGCATCCCTGAGCTTCCAGGTGATGGCGCCGGCGGCCTTCTCGCTCTTGTGGCCCTTGGCCAGTCCCTGGGCCGCGAAGCCGGCGCGGTTGCGGTCGCCAAGGTAGTCGATGAGTTTGTCGGCCGCCTCGGGGACGGCCTGGTTGGCCAGGACCTCGAAGAGAAGCCGGTCGTACTTGTACTTCTTGAACCCCCCAAAGCCGGTCACGAGCATGTCAATGAGGTTCACCACGCTCCGGTCGGGACGGTCCTGCAACTCGGCGTCGGCCATTCCCTCCCAGTCCCACTGGAGATAGTCGGTGCTGTTGTCTAGGAGGCAAGCGTCAAGCTTCTGGGTCAGATCCTGGACGAACTCCGCCTTGAAGACCACTCTCCAAATCACCCTCCCGGGTCCCGCTCTGGCAGGGGGCCGATGGCACCCTGCCCTTCAGCCCAACCATACTAGGGAAAGGTCTGGGGGGCAAGCGGGGGCGCCGTTCGCAGCTTCGAGGCGGCGCGTTCGGTTCAGCGAGTTCGAGGGCCGTCAGATCGAACTGCCGATTCTACAGACAAAGTGAGACTTGGCCACCCCCGACTGGAGGATTCCAGCAACACCGCGGAATAGTCATTAATGCTTGTAGTAGGGCAGGAAGATCGACTCCTGGATTGTCCAGGGGGCGTCCAAGGAAGGAGCGCGAAGCGCATGAGGTCCAACCGGAGAAGTAGGAACCGGGGCTTCCTAGCCGCAGGCGTCCTGATGCTTGCCGCTCTCATACTGGTCACGAGCTTTGGGCTCCAGACGACGGCGCGGGCCGCCGTGAATGTCGCCCTCAACCCACAGCCGGAACCACCGCTCCCCGTCTATGTCGGAGGCAACAAGCTCACCTTCGACGTCGACCCTTTCAACGCCAATGGCCGCCTCCTCGTCCCATTTCGGGCCATCTTCGAGGCTCTGGGGGCCGTCCTCGACTCCTGGGACCCGGTCACCCAGACCATTAGGGCCCACAAGGGGTCGGTCAGGATCGTCCTTCAGGTCGGGAACTCCACGGCCTACATCAACGATGTGCCCTTTCCCCTCGACGCCCCGCCGGTCAACATCCGCGGGCGGGTCTTGGTGCCGCTGCGTTTCATCAGCGAGGCCCTGCGGTCAGGTGTGACCTGGGACCCCGTCAACCGCCGCGTTCTCATCGCCCCGGCCGCCGTGACCGGCCGCAACCTGGTCCTCCCGGGTTCTCTTTTGGGGATGTTTCAGGACCCGCCGCCCGGGGGCTTCGGGGAGTGGTCGCTCGCCAACCCCGAAGACGGCAAGCCGGGGGCGGCCAGTCTCTTCGACTCCTACGAACTGGACAAGGGTTACAAGAAGGCCAAAATCGCCAGTCCTGACTTTGTCTTGAGCCTTCCGCCCGCCAGCCTCGACTGGACCCCCTACATCACCCTGACCTCTAATCAGGACGGCTGGGGCGGCTGCATCGCCCGCTCGATTACCCACTGCACGACAATGCTGAAGGAGATGGAACATCCCTACAGCCCGGACATGTCCTACTGGTGGCTCCACTACACGTTCGAGCACCAGCGTGACGAGTGGTCAGCCAACCACCCGGGAGCCGCGGACTCGGACTGGCCGCCCATCACGTGGATGATAATCGAGTCCGACCCGACCTCGGAGTTCCGGGGCTTCGCCCTGGAGGGCTCGCTGCCGTCGGACCTCGACCTGGCGAAAAGGGAGCCCTACTACGTGAACGGCGTGTGGCAGAAGGACGAGGACGGCAACTTCATGTACTACATCGATTTCACCAAGGTTCCCAAACCCGACCAGGCCGACATGAACCAGGCTCTCCTTTACAAGGTCGACGAGTGGAGCGATCCCATCACCACCGAGTCGGCCGGAGTGTCGGGTCTTAAGTGGTATCTCTGGCGCTATGGCCCGGTCACCGCCGGAGGCCCGCTGTCAACCATCAACGCGAGCTGGCAGACGGTGAGCCACTGCATCAGCATCGTCGGCTACGACAACGCGGGGACAATGACTGCGACCATCGACGGCAAGGTGACAACCTACAAGGGCGTCTTCAAGTGCCTCAACAGCTGGGGCGACACTTGGAACGGCAACGGGTTCTTCTCCATACCCTACGACATCCTGGAGACCCAGCTGACCGATTTCCAGTACTTCGTCAACCACCCCTCGGACCGCTCCGAGTCGCCCGACGCCTACACCGCCCGCCTCAAGGTCAAGAGCACGGAGGGCCGGCGCTGGTTCAAGGTCACGGTCGGCGTCGAGGGTCATGAGCCGCAGGTCCTCTACGAGCATCCAAACGGGATGGCCTCGGTCTGCTATGACACGAGCACGAGTCTCACCGTCGATATCCCGCTCCCGGCCTACGCCGCCTCGCACTGGCCGCCGAGCCAGACCAACCGCTGGTACGTCGAGGTCAAGGACCTGAACGACCCTGACGACTTCAAAGCGCCCCAGATGCAGATCCTCGGCTTCACCGTGGCCAAGCTCAACCGGAACGATGCCTGCCGGACCCTGGGCCGGTTCTCCACCGACGTCTACGACGCCGCGCCGGCCGACGTGCCGAAGAACATTCCGGAACACCAGTCGGCCAAGCTCTACATCCAGGGCGTTGCGAGCGAACTGCCCAGCTTCTACCTGCCCCCGCCGGACTACACCCTCACGCTGACCAAGCCGGTCGGCGATGCCGTGCCGGGCCAGCCCCTTCTTCTGACGGGGTCCCTCACCCAGTACGGTAGAATCGGTACCGCCCCGAGCGGCGATCCGATCTTCGGGGAGACCGGAGTCTCCGGCCAGAACGTCCGGCTCTACGAAGGCGACCTCACGGGCTGCCTCAACCTGCCGACCCAGTGGAAGCTGCTCGGTGGGATGACGACCGGTTCAGACGGCGCCTACAACTTCAGCCCGCAGCCCGCCGCCGGCTGGCGCCTCTACGCTGTGGCCATGGTGGACTCGCAGGGCAAGTTCTTGGTTTCCACCAAGCACCTGCTCGTGCCGGTGGGGCTCTCGCAGGCGGCCAGGCTTGTCCCGCCGGAACTGCCCATCGATTTGCGCACGGGCCAGTAGCAGAAACAAGACACAAGAAGCGGGCCCGGAGTCTGCCGGCAAGAACCTAGAGCCAGCCGGCGCGCTCCGGGTCCTTGCTTCCTTGGCCGGGCAGCCCTGCCCTCCCCCGCGTCCACGACAAGCGGTCACTCGTGATGCCCGACGCGCCTTCCATGTCGCCCAGGGCAAGAGCCTTCATGGGTATCGCCACCCTTTCGGAGTGTAGGCCCCGCCGCTCTCCCACTCCAGCAATAACTCTTTGACCCGCCCGAGAAGTTCCTGTAGCCTAGTGATGACGAGGACCTCTCGTCGCCGGTCCAGGTCCGAGCGAGCCTGTCCCTGGAGGAATTCTCTGTATCTCATTGAAACTTCCATGGTCATTAATTCCTACCTATCAGGAGAGACATGGCATTTGCCCTCTTCGGACAGCATCGATCAGGCACCTCTTGCGTGCTTGACCTCATAAGGCATCACCCCTCGGTGGATACGATCAACGAGCCTTTCTCCATGCACCTTGATTTCTTTAGAGAAAACGAAACACGCTGGTCTGCCAACGAATACGACGTGAGGTGCCTCCACGGGGAACTGGCGGGCCTGGACGAGACGATCGAGTACATCCGCGATCTGGACCGGTGGATGAACTTCCCCTTTCCCAATGTCCGTGGTTTCAAGGAGACCGCGTTGTTTGAGAAGTACGGCTGGCTCAAGAAGGCGGTGCGATTCGACCAGACTCTAGTGCTATTGAGGGATCCGAGGGCCTTCATCGCATCGGTCGTGAAGCGGAGACTCCATGAGAGTTGGTGGAACTACCGTGAGAGAGCCGAGCGGTACTACAAGCGAAACGTGGTTGAACCGAGTTGGCTGGACAACCCGGCTCTTCTCTGTGCTGTTATCTGGAAATCCAGAATGGAGTATCTGATCGAGATCATTGACCAACCCAATTCGGTGGTTCTCAGGTTGGAAGACATCATGGACGACACTGAGACTGTATTGCCCCTGGTCATGGCTTCTCTGGGATTGCAGGTGAGTGACACCCAGTTGGAGTTCCTAGAGGAAACGTCCCGGGAAACCAGAGGTTCCACTTATTCCAACTACCGCACGAAAGAAGATGTCCTTTATGGGTGGGAGAAGCACATTGGACGGGGAGATCTCCTCTTGGTTGAGGACTATCTGTCGGACTTCCTTCTCCGATTCGGGTATCGACGATAGTTGGTTTGTCGAGATACCTAGAGGCGAATACACCCGCTCAGGCTATGGGCTCAGAGTGGAGTCCTTAAAGGTCACGAGAACGCTGGTCTCCAATGCCCAAATAGCCCGTCTGATGAATGATTGCCGACTGCCGAACCACCGGGGTGGAGCCTACCTCTTGCTCAATGACGTGAACACCAACAATCCCATCCACTATGACCGTCAACCGGGGGTGTATACGGTTCGGTCAGGCTGGGAGGATCGCCCGGCCCGGGGCGTGACGTGGTACGGGGCAGTCATCTTCTCGTCCCTGCTAGGCGGCAGACTTCCCACCGAACTGGAATGGGAGGTTTGTGCAACTTGCGGGCACCCCGAGTACTCATACCCCTGGGGGAACGACGAACCCGCTCAGGAAAAGGCTAACTACGGACACATCGTTGGGGAAGTCTCCCCAATCAGGGCGTACCCTCCCAATGAATGGGGGCTCTACGACATGGCGGGTAACCTGAGGCAGTGGTGTCTGGATCCGTATCATCCTGCACACCCGTATCCGGCGGATTGCCGGAGCACGCCGGTTGAATCTGAATACCGAGTAGTAAAGGGCGGGGCATGGGACAAACCATCGCTCCACCTGAGGTGTTCTGGACGGGCGGGGAAGTGGCCCAGGATAGGAACCACCGGAATCGGCTTTCGGGTTGTCCGCGGCAGTGGCGGGGGGTGGGGGAAGGGGGAAGAGGGCCTATGGGAGCTTTTGAGCTGCAACGAGATCTGGCACAGTGCTTTCACTACGCTGTGCAGTATCAGTCCGACTCGCTTAGAATAGGGCTGACCTCCGAGGACCCTCTACCAGACCATGTACTAGCCTCGGTTTCTCCCTACATCACAGTGAAGGCTGAAGCTTCTTGCCGCAGCTATTCGCACAACATCCTCGTCTTCAACCGAGACGCCGTAGATGTTCCGACTCTTCCCTTCGACCCTTCGGCAAGGATTGAGCTCCACTGTGGCAGGCATGGGGTTGTCCGCGGCAGCAGGCCGGGACCCCTCTACGTCGACACGGTGGAGGAGGACCTCTCGTACATAATCGACAGGAAATCAGTGTTGGTACTTGGGAATATGGCCGAAACGGCCGTGCAGTTCGACCTAATTCGTATCATCAGGGGCGTCTTTGAGGCAATGCTCCATGACCTGGGCTACTCCAAGCTTCACATGGGACAACTCAGGGTCCGTGACATCGGAGTGGGGATCTGTGGCCCAAAGGGAAGTGGGAAGACGACACTAATCTGCAGAACACTAGCTTCCATACCCGAGGTTTCATTCTGCTCGAATGACAAGTCTTACGTCTCCGTTCAAGACGGAACCGTCACGGCCATCGGCATGCCACAGAGGATCGGCATACAAGACGGGACCCTCTCAGAGTACCCGGACCTCCTTCGACGAATAAGCCTCAGATCCGGGCAGAAGACCTACGTGTGGCCTCATGATTTCTCAGAGACATTCGGAACACCCGTGATTCCGAGTAATGGTGTGGATCTGATACTGACACCTGACTTTGATCTCAGCCAGTCAACCGTCAAGATCGGTCGGCTCGATGCAGGAGCAGTTGACGACCTCCTTTCCCATGATGTCTTAGAATTCACCGATAACGTTCACCCGCGGTGGTTGACCGATCTTCTGCAGGAAGCAGAAGCTCAATTGGGCGCCAAAGATCAGATGAAGCGGGCACTTGCCGCAATACCTTGGTACAAGATCAGCGGCAACTTCTCCTGTGACACCTTTTCTTCTGCTGTCATTGCTCTCGTGGAGAGTGCGAGGACACGCCCATGCGAGGAGGCTGAGCAACGCCGAAGTCACTGAGGTGTTACGTGAACTCACCAGGGAGTACGTGGGGGCACGAGACCGCCAATATCCTGTTGTGGGGAGAGCTGGTTAGATCCCTACGGGGGCTGGTTGGGAAACTGGAGCGGGTGCAGGCGCATACGGAAGATGCGGCGGGAGTCAGGTGCCTCTACGTCGGCAATAGTCGCCCTACTGGATAGGGCAACCTGGGGTGGTGACAGCCGTGGGTGTTGGTCTGGTGCAGGTGAGAGTCAGCGGCATCCTCGTTGAGTCGGGAAGGCTCCTTATCGTGAAGCAGTCCCTCGATACACGATCATGGTCCTTGCCGGGAGGACGTCTGCAGTCCGGCGAGACCCTTGAATGCGCGATGACCCGGGAGATGGAAGAGGAGACGGGACTTAAGACGAGAGTAGTAAAGCTTCTTCATGTCTGCGATAAGACCGACGTTGAACCATCTGTGGTCCATATCACCTTTCTCTTGGAAAGGCTCAGCGGAGCCATTCGCCTTCCCACTAACGAGTTCGACGAGAACCCAATATCCGACGTAAAGATGGTCGCGATTAACGACCTGCACAGCTATGGTTTCTCTCCGGCATTTGAGCGCATTGTCGCAGAGGGATTTCCTCTGGCGGGCAGCTACGCTGGGGACAAACGAAACATCGGGCTGTGACCGGCTTAGTACTGCTCCGTTAAGTATCATCCAGCACCACCTTCTGGTGGCACAGTGGGCAGAAGCCAAGCCGGCTCCGCAAGGTTGTCGAGACCGGCCAGGGCATTTGGCCGGAGTGAAGCACCGCCCGAGCCCCGCCTCGACTCCATGAGCCGGGAGGCACAAACCGTGAGCGATGTCCAGCATCACTCGCACCTCGCCCTCAAGGTGAAGAATCTCGCGAGTGGTGAAGGTCATGGGGTTTTGTCGCCCCCTTCCGGGGCCTGCGGGTCGGTATGCTTAGGCGATATCCTCCGTCGGCTCTCCTTCAAGCGGTAGCTCTCCCCGTTGAGCGGGAGGACATGGCTGCGGCCCAGGTGTGCCGCCCGCAATCGCACGGGGAGTCATCGATGTCGGCATTCTCCAAAGCCTCAACCGTAAAGGCGAGGTCAGCGACCTCGTCGCCGGCTACGGGCAGGTCATCGTCGACGAGTGCCACCACGTCTCGGCCTTCAGCTTCGAGCGGGTCCTCAAGCAGGTAGGAGCCCGGTACGTGGTCGGCCTCACCGCCACTCCGGTGAGGAAGGACGGGCATCATCCCATCATCATTATGCAGTGTGGCCCCATCCGTTTCCGGGCCGACGAGAAGCAGGCCGCGGCCGCCAGACCGTTCAGCCATGTCGTCATCCCGAGGGCCACTGCCTTCCGGATACCGGGGAACGGCGCCGCGCCCGGAATCCAAAGCATCCAGGAGGTCTACACCGCCCTCCTGACCGATGAAGCGCGTGACGATCTCATCTTCCAGGACCTAGTCCGAGCTCTCGCCGACGGGCGTTCGCCCCTGCTTCTTACCGAGAGGACCGCGCACCTCGAGGAGTTCGACCGACGACTCAGAGCCATCGGCAAGAATGCGATCATCCTGCGGGGCGGGATGGGGGCCAAACAGCGCGAGGCCGTGATCGGCCAACTGGCCGCCGCCGAGGGGGAGGAACGGGTGGTCCTGGCCACCGGGCGTGCAGCAGTACGTCGGCCGCCTTCATCGGGCCAACGCCAATAAGAGGGTTGTGCAGGTTTACGACTACGTGGACCATGACGTTCCCGTGCTCCGGCGGATGTACGCCAAGCGACTCAAGGGTTACGACGCCCTCGGCTACACCATCCAGCCGGGTGGCGCTCTCCCCAAACAGCTACCTCTGCTTTGAACCAACTCCGGATGGGGTGACCTGGGTGAGTCGGTTCAGGGTGTCATAGGATGCCGTTAAAGTGGCCGGGGACCTGTCAATGGAGCGGAGGCTCCGAGCGCGGGGATGTGTAGGCGTGCCCCCGGTGGCTGGGGGGTCCGGCACGAGCCCCGAGGTTCAGCGCTCCGCGTTCGCAAAGCCTCGCCAAGCGGGGTGATCGGCTGGGGGACCTCTCACTTCTTCTCCTTCACCAGATCCGGGGCCAACACCCCGTTCCGCCCCCAACTCTCCTTCGGCACATCATGAAAAATTACGTGCAGGTGTTCGGGGCTCGAACCGGCGATGTCGACCATGGCCTGGGTGAAGGCCTTGACCAGGCGCTTCTTCTGGTCGGCGCTCCGGCCCTCCCAGAGTTCGACGATGATCACGGGCATGTTTTCCTTGTCCCCTTTCTCTATCTCTAGTTTGCCCCGGTCTCCGGCTGATCCTGGCCCAGGCGCCTCGGCCGACTTGATGTCCGCGGACTAGCCATCGTCCGTCTCGGCCTCCTTCACCTGCTCTCGCACCTGCTCGATGACATCGCGAATGTGACGGGACATGGCCCGCCCGGCGGCCTCGGCGTCGTGGGCGGCGATGGCCGCGGAGATCTCCTGGTGCTGGCGGGCCGAGAGAAGCATCCGTCCGTTGATGCCGAAGGTGGCCTGCCGGTCGGAGGCGGCCCAGGAACCGGGGGCCAGGGTGACGAGAAACGAGTTGTGGCTGGCCCGGGTCACGGCGGCGTGGAAGGCGCGATCAAGACGGGCGAAGGCTTCAAGGGCGGCATCTCCGGACTGGGCAACGGCGACCATCTCGCCGGCCAAGCCTTCGACCTCGGCGGTTTCCTTGGGGGTGGCCCGCCCGGCGGCGAGTTGGGCGGCCCTGGTCTCTATCGCTTCCCGGGCCTCCAGGAGGTCGAGGACCTCGTTCTGAAAGGCCTTGAGCCAGTAAAACCACAATCTGGCTGGCTCGCTGGCCGTTGCCGTGTCGACCACAAAGCACCCGCGTCCGTGACGGACGTCCACGACGCCCATGGTTTCCAGGATGCGGAGGGCCTCGCGAACGCAGTTGCGGCTGACCTCGAACTCCAGGGCCATGCTGTTCTCGTCGGGCAATCGAGCCCCGGGCTCAAGGCGCCTGTCACGGACCGCGGCCAGAATCTCGTGGACTACCTGCTCGGCCTTGCGGGTGTTCTCGAAAGGCTTGAACACGGGCGCCACCACCTCAGAGCTTAGAGAGGCCTCCCAAAAATCAGCGAGGTTATTAGGTCATCCTACAACGTCTTCGTCTCGCGGTCTTCGGAACCGGGCGCCGAAATCCTGCGGTCCGAGCCACCTACAGACTTGCGAGAAGGAATCCCGTTCAATCGGACGAACGCAGGTTTTCGCAGTTGTAGAATGACCTGGTGACCTTGTGGCGGGATGGTTACAATTGCAGGGCGAGGCTCACTAGTCGGAGGTGCCGATCACGTGAGGGTAGCGGTTCTGGGTGGTGGCAACGGCGCGTTCATTACCGCGGCCGATCTGGCGGGCCGGGGACACGCCGTTCGGATGTTCGAGGCGCCTGAGTTCGGGCAGGCTCTGGACGGAGTGAAGCGGGAGGGCGGTATCAAGCTTGAGGTCCGCGCCGGTCTCGACCTGCCCGGCGGATTCCACCCGGTCGAGGCCACGGACGATCCGGCCCGGGCCGTGGAAGGGGCCGAGGTCATTCTGACCGTGGTCCCGGCCTTTGGGCAAAGGCGGTTCGCCGAGCTGGTCGGCAGGTTCCTGAAGGACGGCCAGGTCGTGGTCTTGAGCCCCGGCAACTTCGGGGGGGCCATCGAGTTCGCCCGGGGTATCCGGGAGGTCGGCTGCGCCGGACGTCCCATTATCATGGAAACCGAGTGCATGATCTACTCGGGCTTCAAGGACGGCCCGGCTTCCTGCTGGGTCAGCGGTTTCAAAGAGGGTATGTCGGCCGCGGCCTTCCCGGCCGCCGACGGCCCGAGGGGCATCAAGGCCGTGCAGGCCCTCTACCCCAAGTGCCGCCTGGCCAGCAGCGTCCTGGAGACCGGACTCGGCAACGTCAACACCGTCTTCCACGCTCCCATCCTGGTTCTCAACGCCGGGCGGGTAGAGTCGGACAAGGACGAGTTTCTCTTCTACTGGGAAGGCTGCTCCCCGTCTGTCGGCCGTGTCGTCGAGGGTGTCGAGGCCGAGCGCCTGGCCATCGGCCAGGCCCTGGGCACGCCCCTTACGCCGTTCCATAACGTAATGATCCAGTGGTACGGGCATCAGGGCGCCAAGGGCGAGAGCCTGTCCAGGGTCATGGCCACCAACCCCGCCTACGAGTGGGACACCGCGCCACGCAAGCTCCAGCATCGCTTCCTGCTCGAGGACGTCCCCTACGGCATGGTCGCCATGGAGGATCTTGGCCGCCTGGGTGGGGTTCCGACTCCGCTGACCACGGCCGTGGTCGAGCTGGCCTGCCGGCTCCTCGGTGAGGATCTCCGAGCGAGGGCCAGAAGTCTATCCTCCCTGGGTCTAGGCCAGCTTTCGCTACCCCGGCTTCGCGAGGTTGTCGAGACCGGCCAGGGCATCTGGCCGGAGTGAAGCGCCACCCGAGGCAGGGTGGTGAGCGATCGCGCTCCGGCCGTGGTCGTCGCGCGGTCGTGTGAGGCTGCGATGAGGTAGCGGGGCAAGACTAGGATCAGCGGTGGGGTCTACCGCCACGCGGCGGACCCCGCCTCGACTCCATGAGCCGGGAGGCACAAACCGTGAGCGATGTCCAGCATCACTCGCACCTCGCTCTCAAGGTGAAGAATCTCGAGCGCTCGGTGAGGTTCTACACGGAAGTTGTCGGACTCACTGTCCTAGAGCGATCCAAGCCGGGCGCCCCCGCGCTGGTCGTCCTGAAGGAAGGCCTCGGCCTCAAGGCGGCCGAGGCCGGCACGCTGTCGGGGCGGGGCGGCACTGTCGACCATGTGGCCTTCAGGGTGACGAGCTTGCAGCCGATTCTGGCCCGCTTGGCCGCGGCCAGAGTGCCAGTGGCCGACGGACCGCGACCTTCGCCCTACGGCCAGTCTGTCTACTTCCTCGACCCCGACGGCAACAAGATCGAGTGTCACGACGGCGATAGGCAGTAGGTCAGAGCGGCGCGGATGAGGCCTGGACCGCCACGCCGGCCGGGCCTCGCGTGTGCGGGCCGTGTCTTCAGTCTGGACCGCTCCTCCTTAGGAGGTCCCGGAAGGCGGCTTCGAAAGCGACCCGGGCCTCCGCGTAGGCGCCGGAGTCGCCCAGCGTGATGACCTTGACGTCCGGACGGGCGCGAATGCCGTCGAGGAAGAGGTTGGACTCGGCTTTGAGAACGCCCACGACAGGCACGGGTGAGTCCAGGGCCCGGGTAACGGCCTCCAGGAACAGCGGCGTCTCCAGCTCGAAACGGCCGAGTTCGTCCATGACCACGAGGCGGGCGGCGCGCAGGGCCCGCTGGATGGCCGGGACACCGACCCGGGTGAAGGCTTCGATCCTTACCCGGGGGGCCCCAGGACCGCCGCCGGGAGCGCCGAAGTCCAGAAGCCGGGCTCGTTCGCCGCTGCCGAGGTCGACCAGGTCCATGGCCACGCGGTGGCCTTCTTCGTAGACCCGCTTGACGACAAAGCCTCCGATGCCGGGCGGACCAAAAACCCCCGGCCCGGTATCGCCCAGAACCGAGAAGAGCATGGTCGTCTTGCCGACCCCTGACGGGCCGGTCAGAAAGAGGTTGGTGGGATCGTGGCAGATCTCGCTCGCTTGTCGGTTCATTGCGTTGTCCTGGCCGCCGGCACCTCGCGCCGGATGGGCCGGTCGAAACTTCTCCTTCCCTACGCGGGCCGCGCGATCCTTGAGCATGCGGTCGATGCCGCCCTCGGGGCGGTAGGCACCCCGGAAGCCGGCGCGGGCCGAGTTGTCGTGGTCCTGGGGCCCGAGGCTTCGGCGGCCCGGAAGCTCTTGGAGGCGGCCTGGCCCGGCCGGGCCGATCTCACGGTGGTCGTGAATCCCGACTACCGCTCGGGCCTGGCGAGTTCCCTCCAGGCCGGACTCAGAACCGCCCTCGCCGCGTCGTCCGGATCGCCGGATGCCTGCACCGTCCTCCCTCGGGCCGTGGTCTTCTGCCTTGGCGACCAGCCCCGGGTGACGGCCGGAACGATCGGGGGCCTAATCAACGCCTATCTTGCCTCGCCCGAGCGGCCGGCCGCGGTTGTCCCCGTTCACGCCGGCCGGCGGGGGAATCCCGTGCTCATTGACAGCCGGCTCTTTCCCGAACTTCTGGAGCTAACGGGCGACGTGGGGGCCCGAGGTGTGCTCGAGCGCCACCAGGCCGAGATCCTGACCGTCTTAGCGGGGGCCGAGGTCTTGCTTGACGTCGATACCCCCGCCGACTACCTGTCGCTTGACTCTGCCGGCTCGCTTCCCTCCGGCGACGGCCGGCCCTGACGCCGGCCCGGCTCGGCGATTTCGCTGATCGGGATGATGGCCGCCAGGTGTCTACGATAGAGACTCACGACCGTGTCCTGACACTCCCGCCGGAAAACCTCGTAGGCGCCCAGCAAGCGTTCGGCCGGCTCGGTGAGGGCGGAGCCTCCCCCGACGCGTCCCCCAACCCTACTCTGGAGTAGGGTGAAGCCCAACCTAGCCTCGAGCCCACGCACGAGCCGCCAGGCCTGGGCATAGGACATGCCGATCTCAGAGGCGGCCTGGCGGAGCGAGCCGGTTCGGCGAACGCGGCCGAGAAGGTCGCTGGCGCCGTCGCCGAAGGCCTTACCCTCAGCTTCCTCCAGCCAGATTTTCACCCGCAGGCGCACGTTGTTCCCTCCGAAGGGCCCGGCCCACTCGGCGTCCGATTGTGTAGGCCAGCCACCCGCCAATTGCGCCGGTCAGAAACGAGGCGATCAAGGCCACCGAAAACGCCGTGCCCTTTAGGGCAAAGAAGAGATAAGCGTTTGTGGCCGCCCCCGCGACGTTGCCCAACCCCCCGGCCACGACGGCCCGCGCGAGGCCGCCGATAGACGACTTCCACTCGGGCAGGAGGTAGAGACCCTCGATGACCAGTCCGGAAGCAAGGTAGGAGAAGAAGGCCATCGGACCCAGGAGACCGGTGAACCCGGTGGCCAGGGCCACCAGACCCTGCAATAGACAAGTGAGAAAGGGCACCCCACGGCGAGGGACGGCCAGGGTCGCCAGAAGGGGCCAGAACATGTAGAGCCCGCCGGCCACGACGCCGACGGGAATGCCGAGGGTCGTCTGGACAAACGCGAACGGGGTTCGGAGATAGGGTTTGAGGACGATGCTCAGGGCGGCGATGAGAGCGATGAAGACCAATTCGTACCAGACGATACGCTTCCGCATGGACGTCCCTCCTAGGTGGGTCGCCTTAGGTCGACCGCACAATGCGTTATGCTTCACTGCATATAACGCTTCGTGACTGAAGACGCCCCTTCCTTCAGCGTAAGGGCCCAGGACCGCGGATTTCGCACAGACCACCTTGTATGGTTTTGTCTCGCCCCGGTGCCAGTGGTTTCCGCTGGTCCGACGCAGGTAAAGAGTCATTTGCCTAGAACCAGCCGGTCATCAGGTGGTAGGACCAGTAGTCATCCGACCACCAGTTGGGGGGCTGACTCATGTCTTTGAGGACGCCAACTCGACCGCTCTATCTGTCCGCCGCGGACTGCCAACGCGTCCTCCTCCCCGAGGATGTCGTGCGGGCCATTGAAAACGCCCTAGGCTGGGAGGCCAGGGGCGGAGTTGTCTGGTCCGAGCCGAGAAGCCTGTCCATGTCCGACGCTTGCGGCGGTCGCTATCACCTCAAGGCTTGCGTGCTTGAAATGGCGGGGGTTGCCGGGGTGCGCCTGGCCAGCCACCAGGCTGACGAGGCCAAGGGGTCTACCCGTTGGATCATCCTTCTGGACAGGGCCACGACCTTGCCCCTAGCCATTGTCGATGAAACCTGGAGCTACGCCCAGCGCACCGTGGCCGTCATGGCCGTGGCGGCCAGAAAGCTGGCCGCTGGTTCCGTCGAGGCCCCCCCTCCGTCCGGAGGCAGGGGCGCCGCGGAGAGGGGTGGCGCCAGCATCCTGGCTCTGGTCGGCGCTGGTCGTCTGGCCGCCGCCGCCCTGACCTACTACGCCCACCTCTTCGAACTGGCGGAAGTGAGGATCGCCTCGCGCCGCGAGGAGACCCGAACCGCTCTGGCGGCAAGGGCCCGCGACCGCCTGGGCCTTAAGGCCATTCCGGCCGCTTCTATCGAGGACGCCGTGCGCGGGGCCGATCAGATTCTCACCTGCACCAGTTCCGGCCAAGGGCTTCTCTCGGCGGATTGGGTTTCACCCGGGGCGGTCGTCTCCAGCCTGGACACGCCCGAGCCGGGGCCGGAGTTTTACGCCCTGGCGGACCTCCTCGTGGTTGACAGTCGCGAGCAACTGGCCGGCGAGCTTGTCGAGTGCTACGGCCCCGACGCGCCGGCCCGGGTGAGCGCGACCATCGGTGAGGTTCTCGCCGGGCGGCGCCCGGGTCGGACCAGTCCGAAGGAGCGTGTTCTGATCATCTCGCAGGGGTTGGCCAGCCTGGACGTGGCTTTGGCCGCTAGGGCCTATGAACTGGCCCAGGCCCAGGGCCTTGGGGCCGAACTGCCCATGGGTCCAAACCCTAGCCTACTTGAAAGCCCGTGACTTCCGGCTCGCGCGGATGTGGAGGGAGGCGACGACCCAAGGCCAGACGCCGGACGACAGTACGCTCCATGAACCAGGCCAAGGCAGACTCGATTAGGGGGTAGACAAATAGTGAGATCGTTCACATCCAAAAGGGTTCGCGTTCTCGTGGGGCTTCTTGCCCTGATGCTTGTGGTCGCGTTTCTCCTGCCCGTCGCCGGCTGCAAGAAGGACACGACGAAGGACAAGATCCTGCGTGTCGCCTTTAGCGCGGCGCCCGACGCAATCGACGTCGTGGGCTACAAGATGATTGAGATCCTCAAGGCCCGGGGCATCAACGCCGAGGCCATTTACTGCGACGGTGGTCCCAAAGCCATCCAAGCCCTCCTGGCCGGCCAGGCCGATGTGGCCTGCAACTCCCTGGAGGACATCGTCAACGCCAACATGGTCGCCTTCGCCCTCCAGCGGCCCAAGAACATGTACTCGATGGTCGGCCGCAAGGACATGACCACTGTTGAGCAGATCAAGGGCGGCAAGATTGGCGCCGCCGACCCCGGCTCCATCGCCAACACCATCGCCGAGAGAATCTTCGAGAATCATGGCCTCAAGAAGGAAGACGTCACCTGGATGCAGATCGGCGGTAACAAGGCGCGCGCGGCGGCCCTCCTGGCCGGCAACGCCGACGCGGTTTTCGTCTACGGCGGCAACTACCTCATCCTCAGGGCCGAGGGCTACCCGACCCTGACCACGATGCAGGCGGAATTCCCCGGTCTCCACGATGACATGTGGTGCTCGGAGAGAGCCTGGCTCGATGAGAACGGTGATGTGGCCCAGGCCATTTGCGAGGCCCAGATCGAGGCCGCCAAGTGGTTCCACGAGGACAAGGCCGGCTGGCTGGCCCTGTGCAAGGAGAGAGTCGAGGGGCTGGACGAGGCTGTCGCCCTGCAGCTCTACGACGTCATGACCGAGATGGACATGTACCCGCTCGACGGGCTCATGACTCTAGAGACCTGCGCGACGACGTCTGCCTTCCTGATCACTGCCGGCGTTATCCCGGACATTCCGGTCTCCCAGTGGGCCGATCTGCAGTACATGGAAAAGGCTCGCGAGAAGCTCGGCATCACGGTGAACTAAGTGAAACAGCGTCGTCCGCCGCCCCGGATGGGTCTCCGGGTCTACCGGAGCGGCGGACGACGCGGATTGACAGACAAAACACTAGGCAGGGGTGATGAGGGTCCCATGGAGGCGCTCATCAAAGTGAGAGGTGTGCGGAAGGTTTACCTCCACCGCTCGACAGGCAAGGAATTGGTCGCCCTGCGCGACATCGACGTCGACATCATGCCCAACGAGTTCGTCTGCCTCCTCGGGCCGAGCGGGTGCGGCAAGACCACCCTCCTGAAGATCATGGACGGAATGATCGAGGCCGAGCGCGGCACGGTGACGCTTGGCGACCGCCCGATCCGGGAAGCCCTGAGTGACATCGGCTTCGTCTTCCAGGACGTAGGGCTTCTCGCCTGGCGGACAGTCATCAGCAACGTGGGTCTTGGGCTTGCGGCGCGAGGCGTGCCCAAGGAGGAACGCGAGAAGATATCCATGGAGTACGTCAAGCTCGTGGGGCTAGAGCAGTTTGCTACCTATCATCCGTACCAGCTCTCGGGCGGGATGCAGCAGCGGGTGGGTCTGGCCCGGGCCCTGGCCGTTAGGCCGAAAGTCCTGCTCATGGACGAGCCCTTCGGCGCTGTCGACGCTCTGACCCGGCGGGGGCTACAGATCGAGTTGGCCCGAATCTGGGAGCGGAGCCGGGTGACCGTGGTCTTCGTGACCCACGACGTGGACGAGGCCCTGTTTCTGGCCGACCGCATCATCATGATGAACACGGCCAGGGTCGTCAAGTCGGTGCCCATCGACCTCCCGCGGCCGCGGTGGGACCACGACAACCGGACCGACTCCCACTACGTAGCCATACGAACCGAACTCATTCGGACGCTTGACGCGGCGGCCGGAGCGGCGGGAGGTGCTCTGTAATGGCCAGGTCCAAGGTCGTCAACGTAGCGGCCCAAGACCCGGGCCCGATGCCCGAGGAACCCACCCTGAAGAGAGAGCGGAGAGGGCTTGTCGGCTGGTTTGTGAGGTCGCGGGTCCAGCTTCTCTCGGTGATCGTCTTCCTGATTCTCTGGGAGATCGCCTGCCGGAACATTAACCCCATCCTGATGCCTCAGCCATCCCGGGTCCTGGGCGCATTCGCCGATCTGATCCGGCGGGGCGTGCTGCAGGAAGCCTTCGTCATCAGCTTGCAGGACATGGCCTACGGTTACTTCATCGCCGTGGGCATCGGCACGGTCCTCGGCATCCTGATGGGGCGGAGCCGGACGGCGGAGAGGATCATCTCGCCCTACGTCAGCTTCTTCATGGCCACGCCGACCATCGCTCTGGTTCCACTGGTTGTCATCTGGTTCGGTTTTGGCTTGTCGGCCCGCGTTTTCCTGGTGGCCACGGTCGCCATCTGGGCCATCGCGATCAACACCATGACCGGGATCAAGGTCACCAGCCGCTCGATGCGCGAGGTGGCCCACGCCTTCCGTCTCTCCGAGCAGCAGTTTGTGCGCTGGATGGCTCTGCCCAACGCGCTGCCCTACATCTTCGCCGGTCTCCGCGTGGCTCTCGGCCGGGCCGTGGTCGGTATGATCGTGGCCGAGATGACCATGGAACTCACCGGTCTCGGCGGCCTGGTGATGATCTACGGCAACGCCTTCAAGACGGCCCACCTCATCGCCGGGGTCATCACTTCCGCCGTCTTCGCTGTTGTCATGGCCGGGCTGATGGACATCATCAGCGACCGGGTCTTCCCGTGGATCAAAGGGCAATCGGCCTAGGGCCGGATGGCCCCAAAGGAGGCTCCACCTTACTTGCTCGCTTGGGGCGGAGCCTCCCGGCAAGGGGTTTCCTCCGAGGCGTAGAACCCGTCAGGCGCGGTCTTGTCTCAGACTATGGCCCCCGCCGCGATCGGCGGGCCGATGAGTAGGTGGCAAACCCTGTTCACCCCGGTCCAGCGCGTGCGCGGTTCGCGTCAGGTAGTGGAGCAGGTCAAGCGCCTGATCGACGAAGGCAGTCTCAAACCCGGGCAGCGCCTTCCCGGGGAACGCGAACTGGCCGCCGAGTTTGGGGTCAGCCGGGCGACGCTGCGGGAGGCCGTTCAGGGTCTAGTTTCCCTGGGCCTGCTCGAGGTTCGCCAGGGTGTCGGAACCCGCGTCTCGGCGCACGCCACCACGGCCGAGGACCCGGGCTTCTGGCTTCCGTGGCTCACGGCTCACTCCGAGGACGTCCTGGCTCTTCTGGAGGTGCGCGAGGCCCTGGAGGCCAAGTCGGCCACACTCGCGGCGGAGGCGGCCGGCCGCGCCGCGCCCGGCGTTGCGGCTGTCCTGGGCCTGATTGACCGCAATCTGGAGGAGATGGAGGGGGCGGTAGCCCTCCAGGACAGCCTGGTGCTGGAGAGGCTTGATCTGGAGTTCCACGCCCTTGTCGCTCAGGCCGCGGGAAACAGATACCTGCTCCGGTTCGGCAAGTCGGTCAACCACGTCTTCGCCGACCGCCGGGCGGTCCTGTCAATTCCGGGGCGGGCCGCTCAGTCGCTCTCCGAGCACCGCCTGATTGCGGCTGCGGTGCGGTCCGGAGAACCGGCGCCGGCCGCCGAGGCGATGGCTTCCCACCTGGCTTCCACCAAGGCGGCCGTGGTCGAGAGCGAGAACCGGCGCCAGACACCCGCCGAAAGGTGAACCTCATGTCCCAGGCCTTCCTTGCCGCCGCCAGCCTCGTCTGGGGTGGAGCCTTCGTTGTCGGCCGCATCCTCGTGTCCCAGTTGGATCCCCTGGCAGCCGCGTGGCTGCGTTTCGTCATCGCCGCGGTCGCCTTTCTCATCCTGGAGGTCGCCGGGAGGGCGGGGCGACGCCGCGGGGGCGGGGCTCGCCTGGAGATCGCCGACCAGCGGGCCTCGGACGCATCCTCCGCCGCGATCGCCGGCCGCGATCCCCGCTGGGTTGACTACGCTCTCCTCGGCCTCACGGGCATCCTGGCCTATAACCTGTTCTTCTTCTATGGCCTCACCCTCACGACGGCGGCGGAGTCGAGCCTGATCATCGCCGCCTCGCCGGTCGTGGTCGCCCTAATCGGCTGGGCCTTCCTGGACGAGTCACTTTCGCCGGGCAAAATTGGGGGCATCTCGCTCTCGGTGATGGGGGTTGTCCTCGTCATCCTCGCCGGCTCGGGCGGCGGGTCGTCCGGCGGGCAGATGGCCGCCGGCGGGGAGATGGCTGCCGCCGGCCGATTGACCGGAGACCTCCTCATGCTCGGAGGAGTCCTGGCCTGGGCGGCCTACAGCGCTCTGGGCAAGCGCGTCCTGCGGCGGGTGACGCCTCTGGCGGCAACGGCGCGAGCCGTCTACTGGGGCGTCTTCTTCCTCACCGTTCTCCTTCTGGCCCGAGACGGCCCGGACTTCGCGGCCGAGGTCCTGGCCGCGGTCGGACTGAAGGAACTCCTCAGCCTCCTCTATCTCGCCCTCGTGTGCACGGTCTTCGGCTTTGTGTCCTGGTACAGGGGCCTCAAGGCCACCGACGTTTCAGGAGCGGCCGCCTTTCTCAATCTTGTTCCCCTCAGCACTCTGGTGATCGCCGCCGCGATCTTGGGCGAGAGGCCGACCGTGGGACAACTGCTGGGCGGAGCTCTGGTCATCGGAGGAGTGCTTCTGGTGGGCTACGCCGACGCCGCGCGCCGGGCCGAGCGGGAAAGGCGACGCGGCCGGCCGGTCCGCTCGAAGGAAAGCCCAGGTAGCCCAGCCCCAGGGGCTTCTTAGGCGAATCCTGTCGCCCCCTTAGTCACCTGCCACGGGCAGTCTCGCCCAATCCGCGTCGGATGAAGGCGCTTCGTGTCGAGGGGGCTGTGTCGAACGAAATCTCGACAATTTCTCCCTGGAGATAAGTGGACGGGCAGGAAACCTATAGGCATGGGCGAAATTGGCCCTCCGGTTCGGCGTACCGTCCCGCACGGAAAGGAGGGTCGCGATCCACCGCGCGCCACGCGGTGGCGATTGTGAGGCAAGGACGAGGCCGGACTAGTCCAAGTCAAGGAGGCGACAGCAATGCGTAAGTTCATTATGGTCCTTGTGGCCCTGCTCGTCCTCGTCGGCACCACCGTCACGGTGTTCGCCGGTCAGGACAAGGAGATCGCCAAGGAGCCGGAAGTCTCCTTCATCGGCGACTCCAACGGCAACCGCCTGGCCGACGACCTCGACCTGAAGCTCGTAGGGGCCAATGCCGGCGACAAGATCGCGTGCGTCGTCATGCTCACCGTCGCGCCCAGCGACAACTTCCTGAACGGCCTGAAGACCGAGGCCGGCGGGTTTGAGACCACCGCCGTCTGGGACCTGGCCCTGAACGGGTTCGCGGCCGACCTCACCGCCGGCCAGATCAATGGCCTGGCCCACAACAAGTTCGTCCAGCGGATCGACTACGACCGCGAGTATTTCGCCACCATGGGCACCGCCACTCTGTGGACCGGCGTGCAGCAGGCCCGGACCGACTTCGGCGTGACCGGCAGCCGTGATAGCAGCGAGACCACCTACAGCACGACCGACGTTGTCGTCTGCGTTCTCGACACCGGTATCTACAACGGCCACGTCGACCTCGACGGCGGCAAGGTCATCGGCTGGAAGGACTACATCAACAGCCGGACGACCCCCTACGACGATCACGGTCACGGCACCCACTGCTCCGGCATCGCTACCGGCACCGGTGAGGGGAACTCCTCCTACAAGGGCGTCGCGCCCGGCGCGGCCCTTGTCGGCGTGAAGGTTCTCAACTCGGCCGGCAGCGGGACCACGACCCAGATCGTTAACGGCGTCAACTGGATGATTAGCAACAAGAGCCTCTACAATATCCGCATCGGCAGCATGAGCCTCGGCTCCACCGGCTCGTCCGACGGCACCGACGCCATCTCCGTGGCCGTCAACAACGCCGTCACCAACGGGATCGTCATGATCGTCGCCGCCGGCAACGCCGGCCCGGCCACCTACACCGTCGGCGCCCCGGGGGCCGCGGCTAGCGCCATCACCGTCGGCGCTCTGCTTGACCCGGGTGAGAAGGGCTGGTCTCTCGCTTACTTCTCCAGCCGTGGCCCCACGGCCGACGGCCGGACCAAGCCCGAGATCTGCGCCCCCGGCTACAACGTCATGTCGGTCAAGGCCAACACCCTCAACTCCTACGTGGCCATGAGCGGCACCTCCATGGCCACCCCGTTCTGCGCCGGTATCGTGGCCCTCATGCTCGACGCCAACAACGGCCTCACCGTCAGCGGCGTGAAGAGCATTCTCTATGCCTCGGGCAACGTCAAGGATTTTGGACCCGCGGGCTTTGAGAAGGACTTTGGCTACGGCATCGCCTTGGCCTACAACGATGTCAAGCAGGCCATCGGCGGGACGACGAGCTGGACCGACGGTCTGACCTTCACCTACAAGTACGATAGCCTCAGCGCCACCGGCAACTACGACGACTGGTACTTCACCGTCACCGACTCGACCAAGCCGATCGGTATCACCTTCATCATCGACGGCTGGACCTCGTCCAAGGACTTCGACATCTACCTCTACAACCCGAGCGGGACGCAGGTGGCCTCGGCCCTAGGCTCGACGCGGCAGGAGACCATCAGCTACCAGCCGACCGTCACCGGCCAGTTCCGGCTGAAAGTCTTGTCCTACGCCGGTTCCGGCAACTACTGGTACAACATCAGCTGGAAGTAAGCGCTCCAGGCTAGAGGCATAGACAGATAAAATGGGTAGACACGGCGGGCCGCCCTCCAGCGGTGGCCCGGCGCGAGGGGCGGGCCCGAAAGGGCCCGCCCCTGTAGTTTGGCCATTTGCCCCAGCATACGGATGGGTAGTGGGTTCTACGCTTCCCCTTTGGACGCTTATGAGGTATA